>Ga0157377_10000335_pt1 | contig 21015 bp, 30 predicted proteins | sample M55metaG_FD_121116 | JGI IMG/M metagenome (GOLD analysis project Ga0157377, IMG submission 121116) | Miscanthus rhizosphere microbial communities from Kellogg Biological Station, Michigan, USA - M5-5 metaG | ecosystem: Host-associated > Plants > Roots > Rhizosphere > Soil | place: USA: Michigan...
CTTCCCGAGGCTACCGGCTTCGATAACACCTGGTCACTGACGTTCGCGCTTCCCGAGCTCGTGCAGGCGAACACGCGAGCGATCGCGCACGTCGAGTTTGTTGAGCTGCTCGGCAGCTGAAAGGCCCAAACGATGAGCACCACCCAAAGCACCGGCGACGTTGACTCTCTGATCCGCGAGGCGTGCGGCAAGGCCAACGGCGTCCTAACGCAGGTTTTGCCTGACGGGCCAACAAAGGCGCTCCTCGCGCTCTACGTGGCGCGCGCTGAGGTGCTGCGCATCGCTGAGGAGCGCGTTCCGCGCGCGGAGTGGAATCGCTTTCTACTCGCGCAAGAGAAGCTCGAGCGCGCATTTGACCAGCGGTGCGAACCGCTCAAAGCCGCAAACCGATCGCTGATCATCCTCTCCGGGAGCTATATCGGTGCAGTCGACTAAGCCCGCCGTGGGAGGCTTCTTCGCGCTGATCGAGCGCGGTCTAGACGTGGCCGAGCGCTTCGAGAAGCTCGGCCCGCTCGGAGGCTGCGCCGTCGCGTGGGAGGCGTTGCCGCAAGCGACGCGCGAACGCGTCCTAGGGCAGTGCTGCAAGGACTGCGGCGAAGCGATGTCGCTTTGCGAGTGCTGCGACCAATGCGGCTTCACGCCGTGCGCGTGCCCCCACAAGTTTCCGCGCGAGACGATCGAGACCGAAGGCTTTTCGGTCGAGTAGCCGAGCAACGCAACCAACGAAGGGAATCAAAATGCAAACAGACGAGCACGAAGCGCCAAAAATACACGCAACGGCCAAGCCGCTTGCGCGGTGGGCCGCGGCTGAACGGGGGGCGCCTTGATGGCCGCGCAGTGCCCCGGCCCGCGCCACTGCTTCGCAAGTGGCGGCGCTGGGCCTTGTCGTGTTCATGGGTGCCGGGTGTGTGGCGCTTACGTGTTGGCCGACACTGAAGACTGGCCGGCGCCGCTCTGCATCGTGCACGCGCCCGAGCCGCTGATTGACACCGCGATCGAGCTCCGCGCCGAGCTCGAGCGCCTCCTAGGCATGTTCGACGGCGTCCATCAGGCCGATTGCGCCGTTTTCAATTTGCTCGGCCGCGCTGCCAGCGATTCGGAGATTTGCGACCGCATGCAGGCGGACGGGCGATCGTTCTGCTCGTGTGGCTACTTCGCCATGAGGCAAAGCGCGCGGCTCCGGTTCAACATCGGCGACGACGGCCGCCGAGCGGAGCGACGGGACACCGAACCGGTTTTAGACTCCGAAAGGATGCACTCGTGATCGGGCGCATCTGGCGGACTCTGGCCGCTCTGCTCGGGCGCTCGCAGCGCTGTTTGTGCGGTCACGCGCGCAACGTTCACACGAGCGGCTACCCGTACCACTGCCGCGGCGCGTGCCGTTGCCCCTGCTTCGTGGAGCTCCACCAATGACGGCCGCGGAGCTCCTCGAGGTCGCGCACACTCGCACGGGCGAGCGGCGCGCGTGCAAGTACCTCGAGACGCTGGCAACGCTCCAAGAAAAGGGGCGCCGAGCTCGCGCGCGCGCGCTGGTGTTGAGCTGGTCCGCTGCGACGGGCGGCGAGGCGGTCTTTGACCTTGCGAGCGGTTGGGGCCTCTGGTCGGTCGGCACGCACGCATGGCGCCTCACGGAGGACGCTCGAGCTCGAGCGCGCGCCATTGCCGAGGCCGAGGGGCTCGAGCTCCCACGCATTCGGCGCGATCGGCCGCGTCGTCACGCGCGCCGGCGCGCATTCCTAACCGCGGCGTTCGCGCGGCGAGTGGACCGCGGCGAGCGGCCCGAGACAGTAGACCCGCGGCAAATACCTTTGCCGCTCACCTAGAAGGCGGAACCAAATGGCAGCGAAAAAGAAGGCGCGCAAAGCGCCCAAGAAAGCGAAGAAGAAAGCAGCGAAGCGCAAGGCGCCGGCCGTGCGCCGAGCCAAGAAGCCGATCGGCGATCGGTTCGCGCAGCTCACGGCCGCGCACGCGCGCGCAGTTGCCGCCGGTGAGCACCACTTCGCGAACATCCTCAAGCGCGAGATCACGAAGGGCGGCAAGAAGCGCCGCAAGTAGCGCGCACAAAACAGGAAACCCGCGGTGCGAGTGTCGGTGGAGACTTCGCCGCGCCGCGGGTTGCTCAGAACAAGAACGACGAAAACCGGCGCGAACCGAGATCCGATCACTCAAGCACTGAACATGAGTAAGCTACCACCATCAGGCCCCATCGCCAACGCCGCAGAAATCGCGGCTGCGTGGCGTGCGTTCGAGCGTTCGACACGTTCGAGCGTAGGCCACGACGCCGTCTCGGCGGCGTCTAGAGTTGTCCCCGCATTGCTCACCCTTACGGTTGATTCCCTTCCGGGTGGGCAATGTGGGGGCGCTCGCTACCCCTCGCGCAAGGCTCGTTTCGCGCTCTCTCCGGAGAAGCGCGAGCGCGGCTCGAGCACCGTTTTTGACCCCCGCGCAACGGCTTCGATCCAGGGCTTCGCGCCCGGCCGGCCGCGGTTGTCCACACCTGAACGCTTGACGGCTACCCGGAAAGCGGGCAAAAAAAGTGCCCGGCTCGAGTTGGACGCTCGGCCGGGCTTCGGTACTTGCAAAATGGAATCTGGCCCGACTGACGAAAACAGTCAATTGCGCAGCGCGGTAACCCCCGCGCGCGGCCCGATTTCGTTTTTTCCGGGGCTCTTTTGAGCTCCCGAGCGGTGCTCGCCGGCGCCCGGGGGCCGTCATGAAGTGGATCGGACCGCTTCACGCTCGCGCCGAGCAGGCGCAACGCTGGGCGAGGGATGACGGCGCTTCCGGCTTTGGCCAGGCAATCGCCGGCCATTACGCCAGTTTTAGCGACGCCTGGGCGTTTCAGGCCAGCATCGCCGAAACGGTGGGGTGCTGCGTTCGCACCGTCCAGCGGTGGATCCGGCGCTTCAAAGAGGCCGGCGCGTTGAAGGTGTGGCCGGCTCGGCCCGGCGAGATCCTACCGGGCCGCACGAAGCCGTTTCGGTGCTGGGCCTCCCACCGGGTTTGGCAATTCGGCGTCGCGGCGGTCCACCGTACCAAGGTCGGAAACCTCGTCAAAACGGCGAGCAAGCGGCCCAAGGCGCCCCCGGAACGGCGCATCAGTCCCGAGCTCGCAACGCTCGAGGCGGAGCAGCCCAACAGCTCGACGGCGGAGCTCCTCGAGGCAGCGCTAGCCCGCTACCCGATCGGGCACTTCACCCCGAAATAACAGCCCTCGCGGCCGCTTTTTGAGCCTCCCGGGCGGTGCGAAGGTGTGATCAACGTCACACCCGACCCGGCGGCCGCTGGTGTTTTGTCGGTCGCGCGGTCGTTTTTTGTCCGGCCGCCGTGCCAGTCGACCCGGATCGGGGTCCGGCGGAGCGTGCGAGGGGCCCGCACACCCCCCCGGCCGGTGGTTAGGTGTCCTAGACTCTACGTCAAATGATCCTAAGGAGCTGGAGAACTAGAAATGATCTCTGATCTTCTCTGGGTGCGCGGTCCTTTACGGTTGGATCCACGCGGTTTGCCCTGAAAGGACGACCGCTAACGCGGGAAATCTCGTCTGAATGCGTGCGCTCCGCGCACCAAAGAGCTAAAAAATGGGGATTCTTTTTCCAGTCGCGGCGTATGTCCGGGTTTCGTCTCGTCAACAAGACCTAGAAGCCCAGAAAGGCGCCATTTTGAGGGCGGCCGCGGCGCGCGGTGACACGATTTCGCGCTGGTTTGAGGAAAAACGGAGCGCGAGCACGATAAACCGGCCTGAATTGGCGGCGCTTCGCGCAGCTGTTCGCCTCGGCGAACACAAAAAGGTCTATATTTTCCGCATCGACCGGCTTTCGCGGTCAGGCGTTCGCGATACTTTGGGCGTAGTTGAGGAGTTCGAGCGGCACGGGTGCACGCTGATCAGCATCGCGGACGGCTTCGACCTGCAAGGGCCCATGCGTGACATCGTGCTGGCCGTGTTCGCGGTCGCCGCGCAGATCGAGCGCCAGGCGCTCGGCGACCGCATCAGCGCGGCACGCGACCGAATAGAGGCCGAGGGCGGCCGCTGGGGGCGTCCGCGGCGCATCGACCCCGGAACGCTCGCCACGGCCGTCCAGCTCCGCGCAGAGGGCCTCACGTTGCGGGAGACGGCCCAACGGGTGCAGGTGCCCCGGGCGACTTTGGCCGAGGCGCTGTCCGGAAAAGGTCACTACAAAAAGCGCGACGGCGGCGACCCGTAAAGCGCCCGATCGGGGTGCTGTCTGTAAAAGTTACTTTTCGACACCCGGCCGCGCGTTCGGCGGTATCGCTTCCCCTTTTGCCCCGGCCGGCCCGAGCACGCGCCGTGCCAGAGTTGCGCCGGCGGCACTGTCGCCACCTGGAAAGATCGGCGCGGAAAAGGGGCCAACTTTCCGCACCGACAAAAGTACTAGCGGGGTAGCGCTCGCGTTAGTTGCACTCGCCGTGAGTCCTCGGCACTGTCCGGCGACACCATGAAAAACACAGCCGGAAGTGACTGGCTTTTGCTGGAAGAAGTGGCGCGCATGACGCGCGCGCCGCTGAGCACGGTTCGCTTTTGGTGTGCGAAGGGGAAGCTTGAAAGCATCCGCCCGGGTCGACGGCGCATGGTTCACCGCGACGAGGTCGCGCGCTTCCTTGCATCGACTCCGGCGCCCGAGCTCAAAGCGACCCCTCCGAAAACTACTGACGGGCGGCATTGATGGCAGTCGCAAAAAAAAAGCTGAAGCCGAAAGCGAAACCGCGGCCGCGCTCGAGCTCGAGCAGCTCGAGCAGGCTCGACGACGAGGTCGGCGCCGATGACATCTACATCGAGACGGGCAGCGACGACGACGACGCCGGCGCGCGCGAAGGCAAGATCCGGATCCGCGTTGCGAGTGTCGAAGTGGAAGGCGACCTAGCCGCAATCGGCGGCGCGCTTCGCGCGCTGTCTCGCATGCTCGAGGGTCGCTGAAATGGCGTGCGAAAACTGCGGCGCGGCGGCGCTCGAGCGGCTCTGCGTCTACTGCGCGGGATTGCGCGCGCGCACGCGTCCGACGCTGCTAACGTTCGACGAGTGGCGCGAGCACATGAGCGCCGCGGCCGCGCGCGCGGTCGAGCTGCTCGACGCGGACAAGGCCGCGGCGGCCGAGCAAAAGCCGGGACTGCAAGCGCTCGCGCACATGCTCGCCGCGGCCTCGATCATCGAGGCATGCCCCGCGCTGCCGTCGTTCGAGTGGTACGCCTCAATGATTCCACGTGGAGCGCAAGGCTTCGGGCGGCGCGGGCCGAGCAGCTAGGGGCGGCCGCGGCCGCGCGTGGTAGGCTTGGCCGGTGGAGATTTCGCAAACTGCCGTTTTGCTGTGCGCGCTCGCGTCCGGCTGCGGGTGGACGCAGAACGACCGATCGATCGTTCCGTGTGATCACGCAGACCACGCAGCGCAAGCCGACCTAACCGCGAACGCGGCTCGGTCGAAAATCGAGCGCGACGCCTGCAACGGTGACGCGACGTGCATCAAAAAAGTGCTCGCCGAGCGCGATGCCTACGTGATGAAGCGCTGTGCGTTGCCCGACGCCGGCGCCGGCGGGGGGCACTGAAAATGCCAGTCCTGATCCGACTCTGGAACATTGCCGTTTCGCTCGCGCAAATACCCGGCGCGGTCGAGGCGTTGCTTGACGTGGCATCGGCGGCGCACGCGGGCAAACCCGACGAGACGCGCGCGCACGCGGAGCGCCTCGCAACAATTACGGCCGCGCTCGCTGCAAATCGGGTCTGAGCGTTGGACGATCTTTGCTGCCCGATTTGCTGGCACTACGCGCCGGCGTCGGCCTTCCTCGCGACCAGCGGCCCGGAGGGTGAGCTAGTTTCTTGCCCTTCGTGCTGCACCGTGTGGCGCCGCTGCGAGCAAGTCGCCTGCTCGGCGTCGGCAGTGGCGCGTTTCGATTGGCCGGGCACGGGCTGGTGCAACGCATGCGCCGAGCACGCAAGCCGCGCGCTCGGCGTGGCTCAGGCGATGGGCTTCAAGCTCACGCTCGACCAGCTCGCGCCGCTCGAGCGCGGCGCGGCCTCGCATGAACAAACGGGCGCCGCGGCTCGGCGGTGCTTTGCTTGCGATGCGACGTTGCGGATCTGCTTGATCACCCGTTCGCTATCGGACGGGAAACGGTGCTGTTCCGACTGCCGCCACCCCGATCCGCTCGCGCCGGTCGATGCATGAAAAGCCCCCGGGCCTGCTCTGCGAGCAGTGCGACCGGCGGGCCTTCGCTCGTATCTGCTGGCCGGGCCAGAAGTGGCGGCGGGCGTGCGCTTTTCACTGCCTGCTCGCGGTCAATCTCGCGGCCGCGCTCCGCTTCCCGTTGTGCGCGGCGCCGCTGCTCGAGCCGCTCGAGCCCCCTCCGGAGAACGAGTAAAAAAGGGTCTCCGGAGACGCCCAGGCCGTGGAACGTTTCAGCCGATCCGTTCCACGTGGAACGATTCAGCTGAAACTTTGGCCCGTTGCACGGGGTCGTTTTACACGTGCTGCATGCCCACCCTACAGCCGAAAAAAGCCGCCAAGCGGCTCCGCCTGAACCCCGATACGTGCCGCCGTTGCCCCTCCGGAGACAAGGTGCACGCGCTCGGAATGTGCTTCCGCTGCTACCAGCGGCATCGGCGCGGAAGCCTCCCCGCGGTCAATAGTTGCGCTTGCGGTGAAAGCGACGTCCGAGCCCTAAGCAACGTGGGCCAGTGCTGGAACTGCGTCGCGAAAGCGGGCTGAACCCCGGCTTGGTCGAGCGGCCGCGCGTGGTACTCTTGCCACGGTGGAGGCTTCCAAATGGCGGCAGGGTTAGATCGTAAACGGCTGATGAAGGAGATCGAAGCGGACCGCCGGCGCGTGGTCCGTGAGCGCCTGGCCGAGCTCCGCGAGCTCATCAAAGCCGCGCGCCTCAACCGGCGCGAGGCGGTGGCCGCGGTCAAAACTCAGTGCCGCGTTGCACGTGCAAAACTTCGAACGGTGTGCGCGCGCCGAGCGGCGCTCGCCAAAGAGAAGGGCTCGGCCGCGGTCGCCGCGCGCCAGGCCGAGCGCAACGAAGTGCGCGCCGGCGATCGGGTGGTGCGGCGCGGCGACAAGCTCCACGCGACCGGTCCGAGCCGACTCCGCTCCACGCGCGGCGAGCGCCGCGCCGAGAGTGACGACGAGGTCCGCGGCAACCTGCCGCCCGAAATGCTCCGCGTGTTCGACAAGGTCCGGAAGCACATCAAGGGCAGCCCGCGGCGGACCCGCACGGAGGCGTTTCTAGAGTGGGCGGAGGAGAACCCGGGCGAGGTGTGGTCGATGCAGTCCGAGGAGGCCGAGCGCGATTTGCATCGCATGGTGGCCGAGCACGAGCGCCTCAACCGGGCGCACAAGAGTGCGCGGCGGCTCGCTGCCTCTGACGTGCCGTTCTGATAGCATCGGCGGATGCCTATTCCGACCGACAGCGATTTGACCCTAAACGACTGGTACGAAATCACGGCGGTGGAGACGAGCCCCGGCGCTCCTTCGTTGCCGGTGGGAACCGTGCTCCAAGCCGCGCCGGAGCGACTGGGCGCCATCGACCCGACGAACGCCGGCGGCCGCTGGCTCGCAGACTACAACGGCGAGAGTTACGGAACGACCGTCACCGGCTTGGAGTTCGTGCGGCACTCCAACCCGCTCGAGGACTGAGCCTAGCTCGAGCTCGAGCACGCGCGACAGAGCGCGACGGGATAGCCGCGGAGCGCGAGTTGCCAACAGCACGGCACGAAGGGCCACACTTTCCACGTGCAACAGCCGAAGCGCTTCGCGGTCATTCAATCGACTCGCCAGCCGTCCGCCTCGAGGGCGGAGAACGAGAGATAGGACACCTTTTCGAAGCGCTGCAACGCGCGCTCGAACGCTGACAGCGATTGCAGCTCGAGCGATTCGAAGTCGCCCACGTTCGCGAGAAAGACGGTTGCCCGGTGGCCGACCGCGAGCACGCCGCAAAGCGGCGAGCCGAGTGCATCCACGCGCGTGCGATGCGCGAGCGGTAGCAGCACGCGGAACGGCCAGAGCGACGGCGTCTGCATCGTCAGCACTTCATGTGAAGCGAGCCGCGGCGGCGGCGGCTTCGAGCCTTTCGCCGGCGGCTCCCAGCCGCATTTAAGGCAGCGCTTCGAGTCGATGAATTTGTGATCGCAGCTCATTGCGGCGCGCGCTCGTAGAGCTCGCCGCACTCGACGCAGCACGCGATCGCGCGAGTCGGCGCGCTCCCTTTCACGCCGAAGCGAACGACCGGATCGCGCTCCGAGCGAACCAAGCCGCACCGACACACCGGGCCGCTCCCGAGCTCGTAGGTTCGCACGATGGCCGGTCGCGCGTACGCCCGCTTTGTTGTCTCCACCGGCCAAGTATGACGCCGATGGGCGCGCGGTGGGAAGTAGTGGACGGGGCCGGAAGGGGGAGGGGGGAAGCCCGCGAGCGGCCCCGTCCTGAAAACCCGTGCCATTGCTCGCACAAAACCGCAATAGGCGAAATTACACGACGCGGCCAAGCGCGCGAAAGTGCTGGTTTTTGGCTCTCCGGAGACTCTCTCCGGAGAAAACTTTTAAAGCTTTCTCTCCGGAGAACCGTATCATTGAGCAACAAACAAGCGGCTCGGCGACGTTGGAACCGTCCCGAGCCAGGCCAAAACCCGTGGAAGGGGCTCCAGCATGCAAATCGTAGTTTCACGTTCAGCAATCGACCAAGCACTATGCGCAAACAGCGAAATTCTAGCGGCAATCCCGCAAATATTGGGCTCGGAAGCGGCGCCGATCGTCCGCGCGCTGGAAGAGTTCCGGCTAGGGCTTCGGGGCATGGCTCCGCCGGGAGTGCTCGAAACGGCGCAATGGGATCAAGCGCTGATCAGCGAGGCGCTCGAGGCGCACGCGCAGATCGCGGCGGCGGTGGCGGTGGCGTGCGAAGTGTCGGAGGTGCCGGCGCCGCTGGCCGGGCTCGTAGCGACGGCGTTGGAAGATTTCGCGACGGGACTGCGCGAGCTCGGAAAACCGCCAAAAAAAGCGGCGTGAGCCGCGGCAATCGGTCGGCGGGCGAGCGTTTCGAAGTGGTTTTCGCTCCCGAGCTCCTCGCAGAGGTCCGGGCGGCGAAAGCCGCCGGCGAAGCGCTCGCCGATTTCATCAGGACGGCAGTTAAAGAGAGAGTCGTCCGACTCGAAGCGCGCCGGCGGCGCGCGAAATAAGTGGGCTCGAGTAGCACCTGAAAACAGGCGACAGAAGCAGAAAACCAGCCAAAAACGAGATTGGCACTCTTGGCGACTCCCAAAACTGTCGCCAGGGGTGTTGCAATCCTGCAAGTTGATCCGCTTGGCCGGCCCGAGTAGCTTCACAAATAGTGGAGACTTTGCCGCGCTGCGACAGCACGGCGGCGCAGCCTGTCATGGGTGCGCACGCCGCGGAATTCCAACGGGTGAACCGTTGTCCGCTGTGGCACGGCGTCAATCGGTGGATCCTCAGGCGGACATTGTTGGACCGGCCGAGCGACGCCGACATTTTGGAGGGGGCGGGGGCGGCGCTCGCGCACTGGTTCGATCGTGATCTCCCGTGGGGTGTCGATGCACTCACCGGCACGATCCGCGGGCTGGCGCGCCGGCGGCCGCTCGAGCTCGAGGGGGAACTAGGAGCGAGCGCGCGCCTACTCGCGCCGGCGCCGACCATGGCCGGTGACAGCTTCGCGAGCGTGAGTTGCGAGTTCCTCTATTTGGGGCGCGCAGATCACATGCCGTGGCCCGTGCTCGGCGCCGGCGCGCGGTGGGAGCCGTTCGACTGCGTCTGGGCCGTCGAGCTCGTGGGGGTGCCTTCGTGACGCTCGAGCGCCGCAACCCGTTGCCGGCTGGGCGCTATTGGATCGACGTCGTCTCGGCCAAGCAAGACGAGTTTACGGGCTACCTCGCGGCGATGGGCGATCGCGTGCACGTCGAAGCGACCGAGGCGGGCGAGCCGCTGTGGTTCCTCTTCCAGGTCAAGACGCCGATTCCCTGGTTTCCGATCAACTTCGGTTTTCCGACGATCGCGCCGGCCAGCATCAAAAGCAAGGCGGACACCGTCTCGCGGCCCGACCTGCCCAAGGACGGCGCCGACCAAATCGACGACGCCGTCAAAGGGCTTGCGGGGAGCGGCTCGCGGTTGCTCGAAGTGGGCGCGCTCATTGCCGGCGCGATCCTCCTGTCAAATCTTTGGTCGCGCTCGCGCGGCCGGTGAACGAACGAAAGAAGCAAAAGGAAGAACCCTCACATGGCCGAAACCTCGATGACCGCGACCGAAAAAGCCCGCATGCTCGAAACCCGTTTGGAGGCGTGGAAACGCCGTCTCAAGCGCGCCGAGTCCGGATCCGAAGTGTTCGCCGAACGACTGACGGGCGGCGTGATGTGCGTTGCCGGCGGCACGTTCGCGGGCGTGATCTGGTCGAAGTTCGGCAACGGCTTGCCCGGGTCGGCCAAGTTCGGCCAGACCTCGATCGAGATCGACACCGTCCTAGGCGTGCTCGCGCTCGGCGCGGCCGCGGTGGGCGCCGCTGGCAAGCACTCCGCCGAGCTCGGCACGTTCGGCGGCGGCATGCTCGCCGCGCGCGCCGCGGCGTACGTGGGCCGCGTGCTCGAGGAGCAAGAGCAGAAGAAAGCCGCGGCCTAAGAGCAAATGGGCCCGCTGGTTTCGAGCATGGTGGGAGGCGTTGCAGCGGCCGCGGCCGGGCGCGTTTTCGATCGCTGGTCGAGGCCGGGACCAAAAACCCCAATGAAAGAATCGACCGAAAAGTTTCTGATCGCGGGCATCCTCGTTACCGGCGCGCTCGCGCTGTTCGCGAAGAGCGCCGGCGCGCAAGAACGACCGCCGGCCGGCGCTTCGTGGGACCCGGGCCCACTGCTCGCGGGTATCCCTCGCGTGCAGTCGCAATCGCGCTTTGCGGGCTTCATCTCGGTTCCGGTGGACGTTTTCGAATGGGGCACCGAGGGCAAGTCGGCAACGCTGATCACTGCCAGCGACGATCCGAGCTCCTTCGTTGCGTACGTACCGAAACCGGGCATCGCCGGCGGGGTGCAACAAGTGCTCGCACGCGGAACGGGCCGCTACACCGCGAGCATGCTCGCGGCGCTCCACGCGGCCTAAATCAACAAACTTGCCGGGCCTCGAGCCCGGGAGAACCAACGAAAGGAACGCACAAAAATGGGTCTGTACGATAACGACGAGGTCGGCGCGGACGATATCTATATCGAAACCAGCGGCGACGACGAGGACGAAGTCGGAGCGGCGAAAGCTCGCCCGAAAGCGAAGTCAGCCAAGGGGCGCGCGGCCTACCGTAGGATCGCGTTCATCCCCGGCACTGGCATTGCCACGACGGCAACCGCGGTGCTCCCTGTCGTGCTGAACGCCCCTTTCAAGGGCATCGGCATCCGCATGCAGGGCGCAAACCAAGGCCTGCTGTATTTCAACGGCGCGGTGGTTCGCGGCCGTCCGCAGGAAGGCTCGGCCGGCTCTGTCGGTTGCGGCATCTTCCTCAGCGGCGAAACGTTTTTTTGGGAGTGGGACACGGCGAACCCGGGCGAGAATTTCACGCTCAGTTTCACCAACAGCCACACCGCAACCGTTACGCCAAACGGCTACTTGATCGGCTACCTCGCGCCGTGAGGTGAGGGTTCACCAATGCGAGGCTTTACAATTCGCCTAGAGACGCCCGGCTTTGGCAGCGACCCCGAGCAGTACTCGGAGTTTGTGCGCAATGGCCTGCGTGACTTGACCATGGCGAATGTGTGGGCCTACGAACACGATCCGCACCTTGCGAGCCTCAAAGAGGCGGGCGTGGAGTACCGGCGCGAGCCGCCGGGAAACGAGCAATTCAAGGACGTCGTCGCCGTGCTGCGCGACGGTTACGGAGACTGCGAAGACCTCGCTTGCGCCCAAGCGGCGTGGCGCACGGTTCGCACCGGTGAGCTTTGCTCCCCCTTCATCACGTGGAAAGCGCTGGGCGCTGGGCGCTGGCTTTACCACATCACAGTTTTGCGAGCCGACGGCACGCGCGAGGATCCATCGCGCGAGCTCGGCATGAACCACGAGCCGGGCGAGTGGAAGTTGCGCGGCGCTTTGTGGGTCTACGAAATGCTTCCCGGCCGTCACGGCGTGACGCCCAAACCTGTCCCCGCACTCACGACGAAAGAGAGAGCAGCATGAATTTGTTACTACCCGCCGCGGCTGGCCTCGGATTGTTGCTCCTCGCAGGGGGCAAAGCGAAAGCGAGCCCCGCGAGCTCGAGCGCGGCGAAGCCGCTTCCGTTCCCCACTCCTAGCGGCGGGGGCGGCGGCTCGAGCGCCAAGCCTAGTGCGGTCGACTTTCAGGGGCGCATCGCCGATGCGTTGAGCCGCGGCGACTCCGCGGGGCTCATGGCGATCGCGAACGACATGCAGGCGGCCGGGCTCACGACCGAGGCCGCGGCGCTTCGCACTGTGGCGCTCAACCTGCAACAGCTCGGCGCGCTCGGCGGTAGCTCGAAGTCTCCGGGTCAGCCGGTGGTTGCGCCGAGCATTCAGCTACCGAACCCGCCGATCGTGGCCATACCGCCGATCGTTTCGCCGAGCTCGGTGCCGCTCCCCTCTGGCGTCCCCACGTCGAGCAGTGAGCAACAACGCTTGCAAATCGCGCAAGCGATGGCCGTCGATTTGCGGAACACCAGCCGCTACAAAGAGAACCAGGTCCTGGTCAAGCGCTTCCAGGAACAAGAGGGCCTCGTCACTGATGGCAAGTACGGCCCGAAGTCGGCGCTTGCACTCGCGGCGCTCGGCATCATCCCGCCGCGCCCCCGCTACTGGGCAAAGAAGACCGTCCAGGCGGACAAAAAAGAGTACGCCGGCGAGATGCTCTCGCACGCCGCGACCGACCCCGCGCGCGCGGCCGACTGGACCGCGGCGAGCAAAGTTCAGAACGACCCGATCGGCTGAAAGGATCGAACCATGGCACCCATTGTTTATTTGGGCCTCGCGATCGCCGGTGGCTTCGCGTTGCTGAAGCGCTCCGATTCTAGCCCGCCGGTCGCGGCGACGACGGACGCGGCGCTTATCGACCCGTCCGAAAAAATGTCGCCTAACGCCGAAGTGGCACGGCGCGCGATCGTCGCCGCGATGCATTTCAATTCGCTCTCGCTCTACGAGAACACCGCGATCGCGATCGAGAGTCAGTTGAAAATGCCCAAGACTGCGGCGAACGTTCGCACCTGGGCGCAGATGGCCAAGTCAGGCGGCTTGACCGTCGCCGGCGACGACGACGAGGTCGGCGGGACGCATGGCTATGGGGATTACGACGAGGTCGGCGCCGCGAAACGCGTGGTCAAAAAGTTGTACGCCAAGCACACGGCGGCTAAGCCGAAGCCCAAGGCGCGCCCGAAGCCGAAAGCGAAGCCGCTCGCCAAAGCACGCAAGCGCCCGAGCTCGAGCGCGCGGCCAGCGGCGCGCGTGCCGCCGGCGCTGAACGCTCCGACGCCTGAGGCATCGCCGGCGACGACGACGACGCCCGAGGCACCCACGGCCACGCCGGCCGCGGCGGCCGCGCCGATCGCGGTCGAGTCGCACCCGGCCGAGCCGGCTACGCCTGCCGCGGTGCTCGCGCTGGCGAGCTCGCCGGCCGCGCCTGTCTCGTTGTCGAGCTGGTCGGGCCCGAGCGACGACGGCGACGGCTACGACGACGCCGAAGCGGACGACGACGCCGGCGACGACGAGGACGAGGTCGGCGCCACGCGCAGCCGTAAGAAGCTCCCCGACTGGCTTCGCTTCTCAGCGACGCAAAGCATGCTCGCCGGGGATCCAAAACTGATCGAGGCGACGGCGAAAGTCATGCGTCGCATGGGCTACCACGAGCACGCGGCGGTGCATTTGCGCGCTCTTCACTCGAAAGGAAACGACCGTGCAAGGATTTGACGCAGGCCACGTGCTCGAGGAAATAGACATCTCCGGATACGTCGACAGCGACGACGCGATCGCGGGAGAGTTCGACGTGGACGAGATCGGGTGGTTCGGCTCGAAGCTCGCCAAGTCGGTGGGCAAAGTCGCCAAGTCGGTGGGGAAGGCCGCAACGAGCGTAGTCAAATCGCCGATCCTGCAGGCCGGCGTGGGCGTGCTCGCCGTCGCTTTCCCCGCGGTGGGCATTCCCGCCGCGGCCGCGGTGGCAGCGGCCAACGTTGCGATCAAAACCGCGAACCAGGGAGCCGCGGCCGCGAAGGATCTAAACTCCAAGCTCGGCCAGCTCAAAGCGGCGGCGACAAAGGGCGACGTGAAAGCCCAGCACGCGGTCAACGCGATGCAAGTCGCGCTCGCCGCAAAGAAGGCCAAGGCCGCGGGCCTGCAACGCCTGCGACCCGTTGCCGTGCCCGGAAAGGGCAGTTTCAGCACAACGCCGGTACCGCTCGCGAAGCTCAAAGCCAAGCAGGTCCCCACGTCGCTTTACAAGCCGGCCCAAACGCCCGCGAACCTCGCGGCGAACCTTGCCGCGGGCGGGAGCCCGCTCGGTAAAACGGTGCTCGCCGCGGTCGCCGCGGGCAAGTCGGTTGCCGTGCCCAACGGCGTCGCCGTGGTGCCCGGCCAGCGGCCGACCAAGCACGCGAAAATGTGGATCGGCAAGCCGCCGGCCGGCACGAAGGCGCGCCAGTTGAAGGGCGCGCACGCGGTCACCAAGGGCGGTTTCGTCGTCACCGGGCAAGCCGTTTACGTCGCGGCGTGAGCTCCCCGAGCTCGGAAAAGGTCGGAGCGCATGATTAGCGATCAAGAGGCAAAGCGGATCGTCGACGAGGTCGGCGAGCAATTGGGCATCGGTCCGACCGAGCGGCTCGCGGTGCGCCTGGTCGCGAAGCATGAGACGCAATACGGGGCCGGCTGGGATGCGAAGCACAACCCGCCGCGCCCCGAGCTCGGCGCCGGCTCGAACAACATGGGGGCCGTGACGACGACGAGCACGATCCCCGGGACCTTCTTCGAGCACAAGGATTCCCGGTTCGATCCGAAAACGGGGAAGGTGGTCGAGTACTCCACGAAGTTTTCGCGCCACGCAACGCCCGCGCAAGGCTTCGAGGAGCTCGCGCGCGTGCTGCTCTTCAACCCAGGGACGACGAGCCGGCGCGACAACGTCTTTCGCGCGCTTCAGCTCGGATCCATTCTCGAGCTCGCAACGGCCATGCGGATGAACCGATATTTTATCGGTGTGAAGCCCATTCCCGAGGCGATCGAGGACTACCGCGCGGCGCTCCAAAAGCGCTACGAGGAGATCAAAGCGAGCACGGGAGAGGACTTTTTTGACGCCCCAAAAGCGGGCCCGGGCTCCCTCGAGGCGTCGGACTCGGAGCAGGGCTCGCAGTCCTCGCAATCGGCGCCGCTATTTTTGCGTCAACTCTCCGGATCACTCCCGGTCTTACGGCGCGGCGCGCGGGGTGACGTCGTCGCGGTGATGCAATTCGAGCTCGGCATTGACCCCGACGAAAGTTTTGGGCCCAAGACGCTCGCCCGGTTGATCGAGTTCCAGCGCGAGCGCGGGATTGATCGGGACGTGTCGCCGGGTGGCCAGCCGCTTCCGCAAGGGGTGTGCGGCGTGAAAACGTGGGCCGCGCTGTTTGCGCTCGAGGGCGACGACGGCGCCGGCGGCGCGGTGGCGTTCGACGACTCCAACCGCGTGGGCGACGACGACGCGAGCGCTTGAGGGGAGCAATGGGCGATGAGTCTGACAGCCGCACTGATGACCGCGATCGGGACGCTCGCGAGCGTGGTGGTGTTTCTGGCGGGGGTGATCGGGTACCTCTGGCGGGAGCTTCGGACGCAATACCGCGAACGCGCGCGGGACAGCGCTCTCTTTCTCAATACGCTCGAGCAGTCGCGATCGAAGTACTCCGCGAGAGTTCCCGCCCCGGACCGCCACACCCCGAGCGAGACGCCCCGAGCGGACCCGCAGAGCCTAGCGGGCTTTTACCAGCATTCGACGACGAAGAGCCGGACACATCGGTGAGCCGCGTGCTGGCGCCGTTGCAGTCGGCCCAGCTCGCGCACGCGCACCGACTAGTTTCAATGGCGCCACCGGCGCCCGACGTAGAGCAAGAGGAAGGGAATCAGGATGATCGAGCACGCGAACGGAAAGGCGGTTGAAAGTGACGACTGGCCAACGGCTCGAGTGGTTGCGGCGCGCCTCGGTTGCAGCCGGCAACAGGTTTACAAGCTCGAGAAGCGCGGCAAGCTTCGCGGGAAGGACGTGCGCGAAAACGGAGTGAAGCTCCGCCGCTACGATCCGGAGTCGGTCAGCAACCTAGCCGAGGATTCGGAGCTCGAAGCGCTCCTAGGAGTCGACGCCGGCGACGAGGGCGACGAGGGCGACGATTTGATCGCGCCCAACGGCATGCGGCTCGCCGCGAAAGTGGTCTCAGAGTCGCGTCAGGTCGCGGTTGATGCGCGCCGCGGTCAACAGGAGGCTTTCGAGCTCGTCACGAAGCCGGCTCAGGCTTTCACCGAAACCCTTTTGAAGGCGCTCGAGCAGCGCGAATCGCGGATCGCACAGCTCGAGGAAAAGTTAAATAAGTACTACGACGAGCAACGCGAGGCGCGGCTAGAGGAACGCGAAGCGCAGTTGTTTGCGAGCCAAATGGAGCGCGCCGACCAGCGCAAAGATCAGTTCTTCAAGCTCTTCACGGACAACGTCCCGCTAGTGCTCGAGCAGATCAAAAAGTCGGCGGCCGCGAGCGCCGGGCCCTTCGTGGAGTGGATCCGCGAGCTCCCGCCGCAACAGCAAAAGCGCCTGGTGATGGCGGTGCAAGCCGTGATCGCAGAAGACGAACCACCGGCGGCAAGCCCGCCCGAGAAAGGGACGGGCACCGATGGGCCGATTTGAGGACCAACAGCGCGAACACGGCTTCGCGCGCGAACGACGGCTAGACGAGACGAAGCCCGAGCGCGCGCGGCCGCGGCTGGCCGGCTCGCAACCGCTCCCCGCGAGCGGCGCGGCCAGCGAGATTTTTTCGATCGCGCTCGAGGACCTCGCGATCGAGGAGCGCGCCCAGCCCGGGTGGTGCGTGCGGCTCGGCGTGCCCGAGGACATTCCGACAGACACGGCCTACGACCTTCACGAGCTCATTGTCGAGCTAACGATCGTCGTCGCCGGTACCGCGCACGCGCTCGAGGTGAACGCCTTTCCGGGCTGCACGGTGCATCTAGCCGGCGAGCAAATCTCGGCGCGCGTGAAATGGGGCGTGACGCCGGCCAGCGTGCCGCCCGGTGTGACGCTTCGCTGGCAGCTGACTCGGGGTTTGTGCCCGACGCGGGGAACGCGCGGCTACACCGTGCAAGCGGCGCCCGCTGAGGGCGCGGTTCCGGCGTTCGCGACGGGCTTCGCGCTGTTCTCCGGAGACAGCGACATTTCGGAGGATATCCAGCTCGATTTTCTGACCCACGTGGGCGGCATCGTGATCCAGCACTACACGAAGAACGACCTTTTGCAGGCCGTTGGCGCGTTTACCTCTCTGCCGCCGGGCGCCGGCGTGTGGCGCTGGCAGACCGCCACGGCTTCGCCGGCTCGGCTCGTTTTCTCGCTCGGCGAATCATGAACCGTTTGATTTCATCACTGGCCGACGAGCCGGGCGGCGGCACTGGCTCGCAGGGGCCGCAAGGCGACCCCGGCGCCACCGGTCCGGCCGGCGCGGACGGCGCCCAGGGTCCGCAGGGCGACACCGGCCCGGCCGGCGCGGACGGCGCCCAGGGGCCCCAGGGATACCCCGGCAACCCGGCGGCGCTGAACGTGGCCACCATTGCCGATCGCGACGCTTTTAACGGCGTCAGGCGCCCGGGAATGCTGCTTTTCGTCGAGCACACCCTTTGTTACTACTCGCTGCGCGAGGACCTCACGACGTGGGACTTTTTCACGTCCAGCACCGCGGTAAATTCGCAAGCGGCTTGGGAGGTGGCGACCTGGGGCAGCGACGACGCGAGCGGCCTACCGGGCGAGCCGCTCGCAACGTCCGAGGAGCTCTGCCGCCGGCTCTGCCCCGGCGGCCGTCTGTACGTGCCGCCGCTCGGCGCCAACCCGACGATCGCGTTTGCCCCGGGCGACTACGGCGCGTTGAACCTCTTCGGCCGCTTCCCCGATGGGACGGGGCTCTACGGCGCCGTGGTGATGATCAATTGCGAAGTCTCGCAGGGGGCCCCTTTCAACCTCTCCGCGGTGGTCGCGACCAACGCAGCGACGAACACGCGCGGCCAGCTCACGACGGACACGCCCGGGGCGGGCTTCGACCGAGGCACGCGGATCCGGATGAAGACCGGGGCGGCCGCCGGCGCGTGCTCCTACTCGACCGGGCAGAACGCGAGCGCCGCAAATCATTTCGTCAAAGAGTTCTATAACTACGACACGAGCGCACTTCAGACGCCGGCGCCGGGCGACCAAGCGGCCCTAGAGGTGTTGACCGTGAGCTTTGCTCGCGTGGATCTGCGCTTCGAGGGGCCCGGTTACGTCCAGCTGAACGACGCGCAGATCCATGGCGACCTGAACGCGTTGGGCTACTCCGCCGGCGGTACCATCGACTTTGTTGGGTGCGAGATCTACGCCGACACCCAAGGCGGCTACGCGGATTATTACGCCTATTTCGCCATCTTCGCGAATTGCAAGTTTGTCTCCGGAGACGCGGAGTTTTCGAACGGCTTCCCGTACCTCTCCGGCAATTACGTTGCGTCCGGCGCGCAGGTCTCTTGCTACGCCGGTTGCGTGCTCGACCTGGCCGCGGGCAATTGCGTTGACGGCGGGCGCCTCGAGACGCGCGAGCCGAGCGGCTCGCTTTACATCAATTCCAGCGTCGAGTTTGAAAACGGCTCCGCCGGCGTCACTGCGATCACGGCGCTCTACGCCGCGACGCTGCTTTTCATCGGCGGCGCTCGAGTGTGGGGCGCGTCCACTGCCTACGGCGTCGGAATCAAGCTAGAGGCGCTTTGCCAGGCCCGGGTCAACGCGGTTTCTCAGCTCGCGATCCCCGCAACGGTCCCGCTCCGCATGGCGGGGCACGACCTGGTCTATTCGGACGTTCCCAAGAGCTTCGAGGCGTCGCGGTGCGCGTTCGCGCTCGAGGCCGATCTAGACTGGTCGACCGTTACCGCGTGGACCATCGACCCGACGAACGGAAGCGACGCGCAAGGGAGCACGACACTCAAGACCGGCGCGGAAATGTCGCGGCGCATTTCGGGCATGGTGATCAAGGCGCCGACGACGATCACGATTTTGGGCGACATTCTTTTGCCCGACTATTTGGATCTAAACTACAAGCGCACGCGAGACGGCGCGCTCCGCGTCGTGGGGGTCCCGACCGCAACGCTCGCCGCTGGCACGTTCACTGCGGCCGCGGTGCTGAACCGCGCAACGCCGACCATGGGCAGCGTGACGGACACGGCGCTTTCCAACACCTGGAACGCGCTGGGCCTGGTTAACAAGCGTATCCGGAGAACCAGCGACGGCGCGCGCGCGTTCATCATCAAGGACGAAAACGCCGTTTCAACGAAGCAGGCCCGGCCGAGTGCCTGGCACATCCCGAGCACTTCGAACCCGTTCAACTCGAACACGCCTTACACCGCGACAACGCCCGCGGTGGGGAATGCCTACGTGGTCGAGCAGCTCCCGAAAATCCAGGGGCTCACGGCGCGGCCGATTTCGCTGGACGGTGGCAACAGTTCGCTGATTGGCGGACTCGTGATCGATTCGATCGATTTGGGGAACTGGCATCCTCAGTTGCTCGGGCTGGGCGAGCGGATCTATGTGGTCGGTTGCACGGGCCTCAACCTGCAAAACGTCGCCGGCTTCGTTTGGGCGATCGGCTGCACGATCACGCAGGGCGCGGTGGGCTCGTGGGCGCAGTCGCCCCCGGGCGCGTACGTGACTCTAGAGGCATGCGCGATCATCGCCGGCGGAAGCATCGCGGCGCAGATGGGCGGCTTTTGCTACGTGCGCGGCAACACCGTTGCGCAAGGCGCGCAGGTTCGCGCGCGCTACGGCGGCGTGGTGATTCTCGAGGGCTGCGGCCACTTCGACACCACGGACGCCGTCACCATTTCGATCGATTCGTCGATGATCGCTTTTGACGAGTGCTACGGCAGCGGAAATAGCGGCGTGGGAGTCAACTGCGACGGAACGCTTAGCTACATCGTCAAGCCCGCTGTCACCGGCGCCGGCGGCGACGCCAAAGTCAATGGGACCGTGAAAGCGTGGTCCGCGATCCCCTACTTCGACGCCACCTCGGGCGCTCGAATCCTCGTGAAAGGCGTTTGAGCATGATCAGCCGACTACTTTCCATTTTGAGCGGCGGCGGTGGCGGTACCGGCGGCGGCTGCGTCGCGCACAACGCGACCATGACCGGGCTCTACGCGTGCGCGGAGAACAACGGTTGCACGGCTTCGGGCGATTCGTCGCACGCCGAGGGCGACGGCTCGACGGCGTCCGGCTTCAACGCGCACGCGCAAAACTGGAACACGCAAGCCGCCGGCGTGGCGAGCTCGGCGCACGGCTTCGACACCGCGGCAACGGCGGACCTTTCGCTAGCCGCTGGCTCGCAGGCTGAGACGCTGGTTCAAACCGATTTCGCGCACGCCTCGGGGCAGTTTGCCGAGCGCGGGGATTGCCAGTACCGATTTCACGAGCTCCGCGGCGAAACGCCCGGCGTTGCCCCGGGCGAGACGGTCAAGCTCCGCATGGGAAACAACGAGTGCGACCTGAGGCCGGGCCGCGTTGCCGCGGTGACTGCGACCGTGATCGTAAATCGGATGGGAGTGGGCGAGGCGGCGGCCGAGTTCGCGCATTTCGTTCGCCGCTTCGTGCTGCGATGCAGTCCCGGCGGCAACGCGACCATTTCGACCGTGCGCGAGGAGAACGACATTTTGCAGGGGGCCACGTTCGCCGGCGCGTCGCTCCTTCCCGAGGCTACCGGCTTCGATAACACCTGGTCACTGACGTTCGCGCTTCCCGAGCTCGTGCAGGCGAACACGCGAGCGATCGCGCACGTCGAGTTTGTTGAGCTGCTCGGCAGCTGAAAG
>Ga0157377_10000337_pt1 | contig 20999 bp, 25 predicted proteins | sample M55metaG_FD_121116 | JGI IMG/M metagenome (GOLD analysis project Ga0157377, IMG submission 121116) | Miscanthus rhizosphere microbial communities from Kellogg Biological Station, Michigan, USA - M5-5 metaG | ecosystem: Host-associated > Plants > Roots > Rhizosphere > Soil | place: USA: Michigan...
GCCGCGATGGATCGCCGCAGTGCCGCGATGGATCGCCGCAGTGCCGCGATGGATCGCCGCAGTGCCGCGATGGATCGCCGCAATGCCGCGACGGATCGCCGCAGTGCCGCGACGCATCGCCGCGGTGCCGCGACGCGCAGCGGTGAACCTCTTTCCCATCAATCACTTCCGGTTTTCACTCCGCGCGCCCGAGAGCCTCGGGCGCGCGGACCCGCCCGGCGATCCCGCAGAGGATCAGCAGCGTGACGACGTAGGGCAGCGCCAGCAGCAGGTGGAACGGCAGCCCGCGCCCGCTGGCCTGCAGCGCGTACTGCGCGGCGGCGGCGACGCCGAAGACCGCGGTGCCGAGCAGTGCGCCCTTGAACTTCCAGCGGCCGAAGATGACGATCGACAGCGCGATGAAGCCGCGCCCGGCGGTCATGTTCTCGGCGAAGCCGCTCGACAGCGCCAGTGCCAGATGCGCGCCGGCGATGCCGACCAGCAGCGACTCGACGCCGAGCGCCGCCCAGCGATGCGCGTGCACCGAGGCCCCCGCGGCGCGCAGCGCGGCGGGATGCTCGCCCGACGCGCGCAGGCGGAGACCGAACATCGAGCGCCAGACCACCAGCGCCAGCACGAGCGGGACGACGATCCACGCCAGCGGGACGACCAGGTCGCGGCCGATGCGCGGTGCGGCGGTGGAGAAGATTGCCGACTGCTGCAGCTCGCGGTAGACGAAGCCGGTCGCGCCGAGCGCGAGGAGATTGAGCGCGGTGCCGGTGACGATCTGGTCGGCGCGGAAGACCATGGCGAAGAGCCCGAACAGCGCGCCGACCGCCGCCGCCCCGGCCACGCCGCCGGCGAAGCCGAGGACCACGCTGTGCGTCAGCTGCGCCGCGACCACGGAGGTCATCGCCGCGGCGAGCATCATCCCCTCGATGCCGAGGTTGATCATCCCGGCGCGCTCCACCACCAGCTCGCCGAGGACCGCGAGCAGCAGCGGCGTGGCGGCGACGACGGCGAGCAGCAGCAGGTCAATCGCGGGCACGCATCCTCCCGAAGGCGATGAGGGTGAGGATGACGATGGCCTGCCCGAAGGTGGCCACCGTGGCGGAGATGTTCGCCGCGCGCTGCAGCTCGCCGGCGCCGGTGGTCAGCGCGCCGAAGAAGAGAGCCGAGGCGAGCGTGGCCAGCGGATGCAGCTCCGCCAGCAGCGCCACCGCGATGCCGGAGTAGCCGTAGCCGGCGGCGAAGCGCTCGAAGAGCCGGTGCGTGACGCCGAGGAGCTCGACGCCGCCGGCCAGCCCGGCGATGGCGCCGGAAACCGCCATGGCCCGCACCAGCTGCGCGTCGACGTTGATGCCGGCGTGCTTCGCCGCCGCCGCGTTGTACCCGGTGGCGCGCAGCCGCAGCCCCTCGGTGGTGCGGTACAGCAACAGCCAGGCGAGGATGCAGACCACGAGCGCGACGAGCAGCCCCGCGTGCAGCTCCGTCGCGCCGAAGGTCGGCAGCGCCGCGGCGGTGGTGTCGCTCTGCGGATACTTGCCGCTCGCCTCCTGCAGCGGCCCGTTCACCGCGTAGCCGAGCAGATGGATGGCGATGAAGTTGAGGAGGATGGTGGTCAGCACCTCGGGGGCGTTGCGCCACAGCCGCATCAGTGACGCGATCGATGCCCACAGCGCGCCGGCTACCAGCGCCGCCGCGATTGCGGCGGCCAGTCCGTACGGCGCCGCGACGTGCGCCGCCAGCGCGCCGGTCAGGAACTGCCCCTCGGCGCCGATGTTCCAGACGCCCGCGCGAAAGGCGATGGCCACGCTCAGCCCGGTCAGCAGCAGCGGCACCGACTTGAGGAGCGTCCCCTCGATGGCGAAGCGCGAGCCGACCGAGCCGCTGGCCAGGATCGCCAGCAGCTCGCGCGGGTCGTGCCCGAACGCCATCCCCCACGCGGCGAGGAAGACGACCGAGACGCCGGCCGCGAGGAGGGCGATAAGCGGCCGCCTCACCCCTCACCCGGCCTTCGGCCACCCTCTCCCCGCTTTCGCGGGGCGAGGGGCACTCGCCATGAAGAGCCCCTCTCCCCGCCGCGCGGGGAGAGGGTGGACCTGAGCGCAGCGAAGGGCCGGGTGAGGGGCCTCACGCCGTGCCCGCCATCAGCGCAGGCGCACGCACCGCCGCTTCCCGCGGCGTCATCCGCTCGCTGAGGCGGCCGCGGTAGATGACCTGCACGGCGTCGGCGAGGGCGAAGGCCTCGTCGAGGTCGGAGGTGACGAGGAGGATCTTCGCGCCGCGCGCGGCGGCGGCGCGGAGCTGGTCGTGCACGTAGCGCGTCGATTCGAGGTCCAGCCCGCGCGTCGGCTCGGAGGCGATGATGACGTCGGGCTCGCGCCCCAGCTCGCGCGCCAGGATGACCTTCTGCTGGTTGCCGCCGGAGAGCGCGCCGGCGCGCTGCCGCGGCGAGCGCGCGCGGATGTTGAACTGCTCGATCAGCTCCGCCGCGCGCGCGTGCGCCGCGCGCGGCTGCCAGCGCCGTGCGCGAAGCGCGATGTTCTCCGCGATGCTCATCTCCGCGATGATGCCGTCGCGCGTGCGGTCTTCGGGGATCTGCGCCACGCGGCCGCGCGACTCGGCGCGCGCGCGTGCGACGAGCTCCTGTTGCCCGTTTCCCGCCACGCCGATGACCGCCAAAATCTCGCCGGACCGTTCGCCCTGTACCGTTCGTGTCTTCGTCACGTCGACCATCGCGTTGGCCAGCTCGTCCGCTCCCATCACCCCCTCCGCCACCACCCGCCCGCGCCGCATGACGACCACGCGCGTGGCCACCTCGAGCACCTCGGGGATCTTGTGGCTGATGAAGACGACGGTCGCGCCGCCGCTCGCCAGGCGGCGCATCACCTCGAATAGCTCCCGCGCCTCGGACGGCGTGAGCACCGAGGTCGGCTCGTCGAGGATCAGCACGCGCGGCTGCCGCGCGATCGCCTTGATCAGTTCCAGCTTGGACTTCTCGCCGACCGACAGGTCGCGCGCGCGGCGGGTGACGTCGCGCAGGTCGATGCCGGTGCCGGCGATGACCTCCGCCGCCTCTGCATCGGTCAGCCGCCGCCCCATGGTCAGCGCCAGGTTCTCCGCGATGGTGAACTCCGCCACGAGCATGAAGTGCTGGTGGACGAAGCCGACCGCGCCGTCCGTCTCGACCGTGCCGCCGTCCGCGCGCAGCTCGCCCGCGGCGATCGACATCAGCGTCGTCTTCCCCGCGCCGTTCTCGCCGACCAGGCCGACGATCTCGCCCGGTTTGAAGTCGAGGCTGACGTCGTCGACGGCGAGGGTTTCGCCGAAGTGCTTGGTGATGTCTCGTAGGTGCATGGACGGCGAAATGGATGCCGATTTGCGCCAGTGTAACAACCGGTCGCGCTGACCGCGCCTTCGCGGATGAGGCGCGGTCAGCGCGAGCGGTGGTCAGCCCGGTGCCGAATGGGCAGCAGAAGCTCGGTAGAACCAAAGATCCTTCGCTCCCGCCCCTTCAGCCCGCCCCCGCTCAGGATTAAAACTTTCCGCGCGGCACCTGGAACTTTCCGCTCCGGATCTCCTCGCGCAGCCGCTCCACCTCCGCGATGGTCGAAGGCTTCACAGACGGCTTGAGCGCGTCGTTCCAGACCAGGGAGACGATCCCTTCCTTCTGTCCGAGCCAGTAGATCTGCGGCTTGAACTGCTTGTCGTGGACGAGCTTGGCCATGTAGACGAAGGCGCTGGGGACGTCGAGCACGGCGGAGGCGACGATGACGTCGGGAGCCTGATCGTTCTGGTTCTTGTTCGAGCCGAAGCAGCGGACCTTCCGTTCCTGGCAGGCCTGGAAGACGCCGCGGCCGGCCTCGTTGGCCTGGTGGAGGATGAAGTCGCAGCCGGCGTTGATCAGCGAGAGCGTGGCCAGCTTCGCCGCGCCGACGTCGTCGAAGTTGCCGGTGTAGATCTCCTTCACCTCGAACTTCGGATCGACCGACTGCGCGCCGGCCTTGAAGGCGAGGAAGGTGGAGGCGATCGACGGCAGGTTGATGCCGCCGACCAGGCCGGCCTTGCCGGTCTTCGACTCGCGCGCGGCGATCACGCCGAGCAGGTAGGTGACCTGCTCGAGCTGGAAGACCATCGGCGAGACGTTCGCCGCGACGGAGCTGCCGGAGGTGGTGATGAAGACGGTGTTGGGGTACTGCTTACCGGCCTTGATGGCGGCGTCCTGGAACTCGAAGCCGTGGCCGAAGGCGAGGTCGAAGCCTTTCGCGCCGTACGAGCGGAAGCCTTCCTCCACCTCCGCCGGGGTCTTGGTCTCCTGATGCGAGATCTCCGCGCCGAGCTCGCTCTTCACGCGCTGCAGCCCTTCGTAGGCGATGGCGTTCCAGCCGTTGTCGTTGACCGAGCCGGGAGTCAGGAGCCCCACCTTCATCGCCGCCGGCTGCCGTGGAGCGGCGGGCTTCAGCCCGCTGTCTTCGGGACGGGAGCAGGCGGCCAGGAAAAGAATGATCAGCAACTTCTTCATGACCGGCGATTCTACGAGGAATGTTGAATGTTGAATGTTCAATGTTGAATGGGACTTACGGCTGTCATTCAACATTCAACATTCAACATTCAACATTCGTGATTTTGTGATACATCCTGCCGCGAAATCGGAGGTTGCGATGGACGACATCGAGCGCAACGACAACGGCGGCGGCGACGACGACGATCAGTTCGAACAGATGATCATCGAGAACAGCATTCTCCTGCACAGCCTCGCCGCGCTGCTGGTGCGCAAAGGCGTGCTCAAGCAGGAGGAGATCGACGCGGAGATGGACAAGCTGTACGACGAGATGGAGAAATTCGACGAGGAATAGCGGTCTGGTTGAGGTGTTGCGATGCGAGACAACATCTCACCTGTATCTGGAGAACGAATGAAAATCCGTAACTTCCTGATTGCAAGCGCCTTGATGGCAGCGACGGCCGTACCGGGCGTCGCGCAGGTCTCCGCGGCGAAAGCCGAGTGGGGCAAGGGCCCGGCTCAGTTCCTGATGACCACCGAAGAGAAGGCGATGTGGCAGAAGCTCCCGTCCGACGACGCGGCGCTCGCCTTCATCGATCTCTTCTGGGCGCGCCGCGACCCGACGCCGAACACCCCGCAGAACGAGTTCCGCGAGGAGTTCGAGCAGAAGGTGAAGTACGCCGACCAGAACTTCCGCAGCGGCCGCACCAAAGGCTCCATGACCGACCGCGGCAAGGTCTTCATCCTCTTCGGAACGCCGAGCAAGTCGTCCAAGACCGCCAAGCAGCAGACGGCGTTCGAGGACGAGAACCCCACCAGCGCCGCGCAGCAGGAAGCGGCGCGCCTGACCTGGGTCTATGAGGGCGAGGCGGCGCAGAAGGCGTTCGGCATGCCGCGCGTCGACTTCACCTTCGTCGACCAGTTCAACTCCGGCGACTTCCGCCTCACCAACTCCCGCATCGACATGAACGCGGCGCAGCAGAAGGCCGCCGTCGCCGCCATCACGCAGCCGAACCTGACGCAGGTGCCGACGTACGGCCAGAAGCCGGCCGCCGCCGCATCCGCGCCGCAGGCCGCTCCGGCGGCGCCCGCCGGTCCGACCGACGCGCTGAAGACCGCGGCGCTCGAGACCGCTGTGACCGAGGGGAAGGCCAAGCCGGCCAAGAACATCAGCCTGACCTACGCGGAGCTCGTCTCGCCGACCGGTGAGGCGTACGTCCCGCTGCAGGTTTACATCCCCGGCAGCGCCGGCCTGGCGCCGGACGCCGCGGACACCATCTTCGGCGTGGTCGAGGACAGCAACGGCAAGCGCGTCGCCGTCTTCGAGGAGCCGGCGAAGCTGACCGCCACCAAGACCGACTTCTTCGCCGACCGCACCGTGCTGCTGCCGGCCGCCGGCAAGTACACCGCGATCGTCGGGCTGGCCAAGGCCGGCGCGCCGGTCGCCGTCACCACCACCTCGCTCGACGTCGCCGCGCCGGCGAAGGACACCGTCAGCGTCTCCAAGCTGATCCTCACCGACAACATCTATGAGCTGGCCACCGCCGAGCCGGTCAAGGCGCCGTTCGCCTTCGGCAAGCTGAAGATCGTGCCGAAGGGCAACCTCGTCTTCTCCAACCAGGGCGACCTCGGCTACTTCGTGGAAGTGAACAACCCCGGCATCGACACCGCGTCGAACCTGCCGAAGCTGCAGTACAAGCTCGATCTGGTCGGCCCGGACAAGAAGGCCATCAGCGCGCCGCTGAGCGACGTGCAGGCGTTGCCGCTCTCCGGCGCCCCCGGCCCCGGACACTACGCGATCGTCAGCACCATCCCGCTGGGCGAGATGAAGCCGGCGCTCAAGCCGGGCGATTACACGCTGAAGATGAAGATCGTCGACACGGTGACCAAGCAGTCGTACACCGTGGAGCAGGCGTTCAAGATCACCGGGTAAGGATGACGGGATGACGGACCGGTACATCCCGTCATCCTGTCTTTCCGTCTACAATCACCGGGTAAGGATGACGGGATGACGGAGGGGTAGAACCCCCGGTACATCCCGTCATCCTGTCGTCCCGTCATCCCGTCTTCCGTCTACAATCACCGCCATGCCCTTTGCCACCGTACAGGAAGCCGCGGAGCTCTATCGCCGCGGCGCGTTCGTGATCATCGTCGACGACGAGGATCGCGAGAACGAGGGCGACCTCTGCATCGCCGCGGAAAAGATCACGCCCGAGGCAGTCAACTTCATGGCCACGCACGGCCGTGGGTTGGTCTGCCTCGCGCTGACCGAGGAGCGCTGCCGCGATCTCGACCTGCCGCTGATGGTGGAGAACAACACCTCGAACTACGGCACGGCCTTCACCGTCTCCATCGAGGCGCGCGGCCGCGTCACCACCGGCATCTCGGCGCGCGACCGCGCCGAGACGGTGCGGGTGGCCATCGACCCGAAGTCGCGGCCGGCCGACCTGCTGCGTCCCGGCCACGTCTTTCCGCTCCGCGCCAAGAAGGGCGGAGTGCTCAAGCGCGCCGGTCAGACCGAGGCCTCGGTCGACCTGGCGTCGATCGCCGGGATGACGCCCGCCGCGGTGATCTGCGAAATCATGAACGAGGACGGCACCATGGCCCGGCTGCCGGACCTGCGCGAGTTCGCCATCAAGCACGGCCTGAAGATCACCTCGGTCGCCGACATCATCAAGTACCGCATGAACCACGAGCGGCACGTCCACCGCGTGGCGTCGCCGCGCCTGCCGACGCCGTACGGTGAGTTCCGCGTCCACGCCTACCTCAACGACATCACCGGCGAGGAGCACGTGGCGCTGGTGATGGGGGAGATCGGCGAGCAGGACGAAGTGCTGGTGCGCGTCCACTCCTCGTGCCTGACCGGCGACATCTTCCACTCCAACCGCTGCGACTGCGGCGACCAGCTCTCCCGCTCGCTGGAGCTGATCGCGGCGGAAGGGAAGGGCGTGCTCCTCTATCTATTGCAGGAGGGGCGCGGCATCGGCCTGATCAACAAGCTCAAAGCCTACGAGTTGCAGGAGCAGGGACACGACACCATCGAGGCGAACGCCAAGCTCGGCTTCGCCCCGGACATCCGCGACTACGGAACGGGCTCCCAGATCCTGCGCGACCTCGGCGTGCGCAAGATCCGCCTGATGACCAACAACCCGGCCAAATACGTGGCCATCGAAGGCTTCGGGCTGGAGATCGTCGAGCGCGTGCCGCTCGAGATCGCGCCGTCCTCGGAGACGCGGAAGTATCTCGAAGCGAAGAAGAAGAAGCTGGGGCACATCCTGGATCTGGTGTAGCGGTGTTCCAGCAGTTTATCCCGCGCGAAAGCGCGGGATCATCGGAACGACCGCGCTGCAACCGCCCATGTGGGCGGTGTTTCCGCTGATCCCGCGCTGACGCGCGGGATAAACTGAAAGAACATGTCAGCCCACACCGGACCCATCCTCGAAGGCCGCGGCGATACCGACTACGAGCGCTACATCCGCGTTCCGGAGCTGCTCGAGCTGGTCAAGCCCACGGAGCTGCTGGCGCATCCGGAGGAGCGGCTCTTCCAGACCACCCACCAAGCGGCCGAGCTGTGGCTGCACCACATCGACTACGAGGTCGGGCGGGTGGCGGAGCTGCTGCGCGGCGATCAGGTGGCGCACGCGGCGGAGCTGCTGGAGCGCTGCGCGCGGATCATCAACCTGTTGCGGCAGCAGATCGTCATCCTGGAGTCGATGGCGCCGGCGGACTATCACGTCATCCGCACCACCTCGCTGGGGCGGGGGAGCGGGCAGGAGTCGCCGGGCTTCGCCAAGCTGCTCGAGGTCGGCAGGCGGCTGTGGCCGGACTTCGAGGCGCTGCTCGGACGGCGGGGGGTGTCGATCATCGAGATCGAGCGGGCGCCGCGGGTGCATGAGGAGCTTTTCCGCCTGGTGCAGGCGATGCTGGATTACGACGAGTCCTTCCTGAACTGGCGCTTCACGCACATGCGTCTGGCCTTCCGGGTGATCGGGGCAAAGGTGCTATCGCTGAAGGGAGTGCCGGCCTCGCAACTGGAGATGGGGACGCGGGAGCCGCTCTTCCCCCGGCTGTGGGATGCGATCAGCGAGCTGACCTCGGAGTTCAAGCCGACGTACTGACCGGTTTCGAAATGACCTCCTCGCGCGTCTAAAAGTCGAGCTAAAACTTTTCGGTTTCAAACGTTAGGCGCGGAGCACGAAGATCCTTGACGGTGAAAAAGTCGATCGGTATAGTCGCCACCCATTGTCTCGGGGGGCCGGTCAACAAACCTGAAGACACGCTTCAGAGTTTCTGCCTCGTACCCACTACTGCGGGGAGTTGAACAATCGATGAAAAAGGTGTTGTGCCTCCTGCCGGCACTGATTCTTGCTGCGACTTCGTTCTCCTGTCAGAAGATCGAAGCGCGGATGGAGATCAAAACGGCCAACGAGGCGTACCAGAAGGAAGAGTACGGCGCCGCGCTGCAGCACTACATCCGTGCCCGCCAGATTGATCCGAGCTTCACCGAGCTCGGGCGGATGATCGGCTACTCCCAGATCGGCCTGTACATCCCCGACGACAAGACTCCGAAGAACGAGGCGCATGCCGATGCCGCCATCGCCGAGCTCTCGGCGTACCTGAAGAAGGCGCCGGACGACCGGATCGCGCGCGACGCGTTGATCAACATGTACCTCAACGCGAACCGCACCTCGCAGGCCATCGACTACTTCCAGAACTACCTGAAGGACCACCCCGCGGACCTCGAGGCGGTCAAGTCGATTGCCACCCTCTACGCCAAGCAGGGTGACTTCAACCAGTCGCTCTCCTGGTACGAGAAGATCACGCTGCTCGACTCGAAGAACCCCGAGTCGTTCTACATCTACGGCGTGGTCTGCTACGAGAAGGTGGCCAAGAACCCGCCGGCGGACGTGAACGAGAAGCGCGACATCATCGAGAAGGGCAAGGCCGCGCTGCAGCACGCCATCGACCTGAAGCCCGACTACTTCGAGTCGATGGCCTACCTCAACCTGCTGTGGCGCCAGCAGGCGCTCACGGAGACCGATCCCGTCAAGGCGCAGCAGGACATCGCGCAGGCCGATGCCATCCGCAACCGCGCCGTCGAGATCATCAGGCAGAAGAAGGCGGCGGCCGCCGCCAAGAAATAAGCGGACACGAAAATGTTCGAAACTACCGTCGTCGAGTCGAAGAAGCACAAAGTCGGAATCCAGAAGTTCCTGACGCTTCCCGTCTCCATCGCGCTGCACGCCGTGGTTCTGGCGGCCATCATCATCGGCGCGGTCTGGAGCGTGGAGTTCCCGACCAACTCGCCAGCACAGGTGGCGCAGTACTCCGTCGCCGCCGCTCCTCCGCCCCCGCCTCCGCCTCCGCCCCCGCCGCCCAAGGCGGCGCCGGTGCAGCAGACGGTGGTCAAGCCGGTGGAGATCCCGAGGAACATCCAGGAGATGGCCCCCACGGTGGTGCCTGAGAAGGTGCAGCCGGTGGCCGCGGCGCCGAGCCAGTCGGCCGGCGTGGAAGGCGGCGTGGAGGGCGGTGTGGAAGGCGGCGTGGTCGGTGGTGTGGTCGGCGGCGTGACCGGCGGCGTGATCACCGATACGGCGCCGAAGGTTGAAGCGCCGCTGCGCGTCGGCGGCGACGTCAAGGCGCCGACCATCATCACCAAGGTCGAGCCGCAGTATCCCGAGGTGGCCCGCAAGGCGCGCATCTCCGGCATCGTCATCGTGGAGTGCACCATCAGCAAGAACGGCGACGTGACCGACGTGCACGTGCTCAAGCCGCTTCCGTTCGGACTCGATCAGGCGGCGGTCGACGCCGTCCGCCGCTGGAAATTCAGGCCCGGTACGCTCAACGGCCAGCCGGTCGACGTGCTCTTCAACCTCACCGTCAATTTCAAACTGAACTGATTTGCGGCCGGCCCGGTCCGGTCGTCTTTTGGAGGGAACCGAATCATGGATATGAGTATGCAGGCCCTGTGGAACTCGATGAACTGGTCGGCCAAGCTGGTCGTCATCGTGATGTTCATCATGTCGATCTATTCGATCTGGGTCATGGTCGAGCGCTTCATCACCTTCACCCAGGCCAAGAACCAGTCGCTGAAGCTCCTCGGTGCGCTTTCGAACCTGCTCACCAAGGGCGACTACCAGCAGGCCATCGACGTCACCAAGAAGTACAAGCAGAGCCACCTGGCCAAGGTCATCTCGGCCGGCCTGCTCGAGTTCGAGGCGGCGCGCCGCGACAAGCGCTTCACCGATCCTGAAGTGCCGGTGGAAGCCGCGCGCCAGGGCATGGACCGCACGGCGATGATCACCGTGGCGGAGCTGAAGGAGAACCTCGGCGTTCTGGCCACCATCGGCGCCACCGCGCCGTTCGTCGGCCTCTTCGGCACCGTTCTCGGCATCATCCACGCCTTCGAGAAGATGGCGACGTCGGGCGGCGGTATCGCTTCCGTGTCGGCCGGTATCGCCGAGGCCCTCATCACCACCGCCTTCGGCCTCTTCGTGGCCATCCCCGCGGTGTGGGCGTACAACTACTTCCAGAACCGCATCGACCGCTTCACGGTCGAAATGTCCAACTCCGGCTCGGAGATGGCGATCTACTTCATGAAGGAAGCGGGAGCGCATGATAAGGCATCGGTGGCATAGCTCCGTCAATAAGTTCCAGAAGTCTCCGATGAACTCGGAGATCAACGTCACACCGCTGGTGGACGTCTGTCTGGTGCTGCTGATCATCTTCATGGTCGTCACCCCCATGCTGCAGAAGGGCGTGCCGGTCAACCTCCCGATGACCGAGGATCCGGAGCGCACGCCCGACAGCGACAAGCAGCTTCTGATCTCGGTCAAGGCCGACGGCAGCGTCTATCTCGGCTCCACCGTGGTCCGCAAGGAGCAGGTCGAGTCGGAACTGGAGACCATTCACCAGCGGACCCCCGACCGCGAGATCGCGGTCAAGGGCGACAAGCTCGTGAAGTACGGCGCGGTCCTCGACGTCCTCAAGGCCTGCCGCGAGGTCGGCTTCAACAACGTCGGCCTGATCGCCCAACCGAAGAACGCACCCCAGCAAGGAACCTAGAGCATGCAAGTAGGCGGCAGCGGCTCAGTCAAATCGGACATCAACGTCACCCCGCTGGTCGACGTCGTCCTCGTTCTGCTGATCATCTTCATGGTCATCACGCCCGTGGTGCAGATGGGCTACCTGGTCCGCGTTCCCCCCAAGGCGCCTCCCGGACTCCCTCCGTCCGCGATTCAGGACCAGATCATCCTCCGGCTGATGGCCGAGAACCGGATGTTCATCAACAAGGATGAAGTGCCGGCCGACCAGTTCGCGCAGAAGCTGCGCGAGGTCACCCGCGGCAACCAGAGCAAGATGGTCTTCTTCCAGGGCTCGCCCGAGAACGACTACGACTCGACCATGCGCTTCCTCGACATGGCCCGCAGCAGCGGCGCCAAGAACATCGGCATCATCGTGGAAGCGGCGCAGTAATCGTAGTAATCGTAAGGATGACGGGATGACAGGATGACGGGTTGATCTCTCCCGCCCGTCATCCTGTCATCCCGTCTTTCTGTCCTTCTTCCTCCACACCTTCTCCTCGACGCGCAGCAGAGCGTCGAGCGAGAATCTCCCCGGGCCGATCAGCAGCAGCACCACCAGCGCGGCCAGCAGCGCCAGCGGCAGCTCGACGGCGCGCATGCCGGCGAAGAAGCGGTGGCCCGCCGCGTCGGGGTCGCGCAGGGCGTCGGGCAGCTGCACGACGAAGACCGCCACGAACATCGTCCCGGCCAGGAGGAGCGCATCGAGACGGGTGAGAAGCCCCACGATCAGCAGGATGGCGCCGAAGAACTCGGCGTACGCCGCAAGGTATCCGAGGAAGGCGGGGAGGCCGTAGCCGGGGATGTCGGCGGCGAAGGCCGCGGGACCCCCCTCGCCGAAGACCTTCGAGTAGCCGTGCGGGATGAAGATCAGCCCCGCCGCGACTCGCAGGATCAGGGCGGAGGCGTCGGTCGTCCACTGTCTCATGTTTGGCATCTCGTCGTGCCGCTCAGCTTTTTCGGGGCGGTTTATCTTGCCACATTCCTCGCCTTTGCCTGGGTCACCGCCACCCTGCGCCTCCCGCTGCACCAGTGGGCGGCGCTCGTTGCGGTGATCGTGGCCACGCGGGTTTCGATCATCGTCTCCGAGGATGGCCGCTGGCGGCTCGGCCTGGCCGGACCGCCGGCGAAGGCGGTCCGCGAGCTGCTGCTCGGCGCCGGCTTCGCCATGGTGCTGATCATGGTCTGCGACCTGCTCATCGTGGTCTCGACAGACTTACGCCACGTGCGCGGCAGCGGATTTCCATGGCGCGAGCTGCTGATGGTCTACGCGCCGGCGGCGGTGCACGAGGAGCTGCTCTTCCGCGGCTACCCCTACCAGAAGGTGCGGACCTTCAACCGCGCGCTGGCCATCGGCTTCACCGCGTTCATCTTCGCCGCGCTGCACGGCGGCAACGCCGGCATCTCGCCGCTGGCCATCGTCAACCTCGGCCTGGCGGGCATCCTGCTCGCGCTCGCCTACGAGGTGTTCGAGCGGCTCTGGTTCCCGATCGGCATTCACGCCGCCTGGAACCTCCTCTCGGGACCGGTGCTCGGGTACAGCGTCAGCGGCTACGTCTCGCGACACACCGTCTTCGAGACGCACGGCGGCGGGGCGGAGTGGCTGACCGGCGGCCCGTTCGGGATTGAGGCGAGCATCTGGATGGTTCTGTTAGAGATTCTGGGAATCGCCGTTCTGGCAAGGAGTTACAAACGCTCATGAAAGACATCGTCATCGTCAACGGCGCGAGAACGCCGATGGCCGAATACAACGGGCATTTCAGCGACATCAGCGCCATCGACCTCGGCGTCATCGCGGCGAAGGGAGCGCTCGAGCGGAGCGGCTTCGCGCCGGAGGAGATCGACCAGGTCATCGTCGGCAACGCGCTGCAGACCTCGGGCGACGCCATCTACGGCGCGCGCCACGTCGGCCTCAAAGCGGGCGTGCCGAAGGAAGTCCCCGCCCTCACCCTGAACCGCCTCTGCGGCTCCGGCATCCAGTCCATCATCAGCGCCGCCGAGCAGATCGAGCTCGACGAGGCGACGACCGTCCTCGCCGGCGGCATGGAGAACATGTCGCAGGCGCCGTACGTCATCCGCGGCGCGCGCAAGGGTCTCCGTCTCGGCCAGGCGCCGATGGAAGACGCGCTGATGGTGGCGCTGCTCGACTCGTACTGCGGCCTGTACATGGCGCAGACCTCGGACAACCTGGCGCGCAAATACGAGATCTCGCGCGAGGAGCAGGACGCCTACGCCCTCCAGAGCCAGCAGCGCGGCGCCGCGGCGCAGCAGGCCTGCCGCCTCAGCGAGGAGATCGTGCCGGTCACCGTCGGCCGCAAGGGCGAGCAGATCAAGACCGACGATCACCTCCGTCCCGAGACGACGATGGAAGGGCTGGCCAAGCTGAAGCCCGCCTTCGCCAAGGACGGCTTCGTCACCGCCGGCAACGCCAGCGGCATCGTCGACGGCGCCGCGATGGTCACTGTCACGACAGCCGAAAACGCCAAGGACCGCAAGCCGCTCGGACGCATCGTCTCCTGGGGCATCTCCGGCTGCGACCCCGACATCATGGGCATCGGCCCCGTCCCGGCCACGAAGATGGCGCTGAAGCGCGCCGGCATGAAGCTCGACGACATCGACCTCATCGAGATCAACGAGGCCTTCGCCGGCCAGATCCTCGCCGTGGCCAAGGAGCTCGGCATCGACCAGGCGAAGCTCAACGTGAACGGCGGCGCCATCGCCCTCGGACATCCGCTCGCCGCGTCGGGCACGCGCCTGGTGCTGACCGTGCTGAACGAGCTGCGCCGCCGCAAGGCGAAGTACGGCCTCGCCTCGGCCTGCATCGGCGGCGGGCAGGGGATCGCCATGATCGTGGAGAGCCTGGCGTGACCCTGCTGCTCCTGGTGATGCTGGCGCGCGCGCCGCAGCAGAAAACGGTCACCCTCGACGTCAAGGACGAAGACGTCCGCGTCATCCTGAAGTCGATGCAGCAGCAGTGCGGCATCCGGAACCTGATCCTCGACAAAGAGGTGCAGGGGAAGGGGACGTTTCTCTTCCGCCGGCTGCCGTGCGACCGCGCCTTCGACGCCGTCTTCAAGACGATGTCGCTGCGCGCCGTGACGTACGGCGCCGACGTGGTGAACGTCGCGCCGAGGAACAAGTGAACCGCCGCGCGGTGAAGGTGGTGCTGCTGCTGGTGCTGGTGGGCGGCATCGCGGCGCTCTATTTCTCGCCGCTGCGCGCGCAGTTCACGCGCGCCAACCTGCACAACCTGGTCGACCAGCTGCGCGGCATCTGGTACGGGCCGATCGTGCTGATCGCCATGTACGCCGCCGGCTGCATCTTCGCCGTGCCGGCCAGCATCTTCGTCCTGGCCGCCGGCGTGATCTGGGGGTGGAAGCTCGGCTCGGTCTACGCCATCGCCGGCGGGCTGCTCGGCGCCATCGCCGCCTACTACGTGGCGCTCTTCCTCGGCGAAGGGCTGCTCGACCGCTTCGGCAGCGTCGGGCGCGCGGTGCGCAAGCAGATGGAGAGCTCCGGCTTCACCAAGATGCTCATCGTCCGCCTGATCCCAGGTCCGCCGTTCGCGGTCTGGAACTTCGCGGCGGGCATCGCGCGGATGCGCTTCCGCGACTACGTGGCGGCGACGTTCCTCGGGCTGATCCCGTCGCACGTCATCTTCGCCTACTGCGCCGACTCGCTGGTCAACGGCACCATGACGGAAGGGGAGGCGCTGAAGCGGCTGGCCGTCGTCTGCGGGCTGCTGATCGCGCTGATCCTCATCCCCCTGCTCCTCAAGCGGCACCTGCGGAACCGGACTGCACCGGACGCTGTGCTATAGTTTTCGACCCCCGCGCAGTCCCGGGGGAGCTGCGCCATGATCGAGATCCAGATTGTCCCGAGCGACATCCGTCGCGGTGTCCGGTACGTTTTCCTCGACCGGCGGCGCGTCGTCTTCTCCATCACCCTGCTCTCCCTGATCCTGGCCGCCGTGGTCGGATCGATGGCCGCGGCCCCCACCGTCATCCGCCGCGTCTACAAAGACACCTACCTCAAGACCATGCGCGAGGAGCGCGACATCCAGCGCGCGCGGCTGCACGAGAACGTGACGCAGATGGCGTCGCTGGAGCGCAGCCTCGAGGAGCACCGCATCCGCGTGGAGAAGCTGGTCACCGTCTACGGACTGGACCGCAGCCTCGGCGCCGGCGGTTTCTCGCTTCCGCTGCGCGCCATGCGCGACGACATCGGCGTTGACGACGCCAAGCATCGCGAGACCGCCCTCCGCAACGCCATGCGCCGCCTCCAGGCGCAGCTGGAGGCCCTCGCGCAGTACGAGCACGCCAACAGCGAGATCGTGCGGCACACGCCGTCGATCCTCCCGCTGCCCGCCGACCAGTTCGTCCTCACCTCGCCCTTCGGCACGCGCACGTCACCGTTCACGCGCGCCGCCGAGACGCACAAGGGTCTGGACCTCTCCGCGCCCGCCGGCACGCCGGTCTTCGCCACCGCCGACGGTGTGGTCAACTTCTCCGGCCGCTATCCGATCCGCGAGAGCATCGCCTGGTGGCGCTTCGGCAACGTGGTGGTGCTCAACCACACCGACCGCTTCATCACCATCTACGGGCACCTCGAGTCGATCAAGGTCAAGGCGGGGCAGCAGGTCAAGCAGGGCGACGTCATCGCCACCGTCGGCTCCACGGGATGGAGCACCAACTCGCACCTGCACTACGAGGTGCGCAGCGATCTCGAGCAGCCGGGCACGTACCTGCCGATCGATCCCTGCATTTACATCCTCAACTACCAGTGGAAGAATGAAGCCTCACTGTTGATGCGGGCGCGCGCGACGAAGGACTATCGCGACTTCGACCCGTTGCCATCGGCGTTCATCGGGAGACGGCGGTAGAGGAGGACAGGAAGACGGGACGACGGGATGACGGGAAGTAGCGACGCGATCACTACCTCCCGTCATCCTGTCATCCCGTCTTCCCGTCCGGCGGAAGAGGAGGGTGCGATGAGTGGAGCGGCCGACCAGGCGAATTTCCCCACCATGATCATCCCTTCGAGTTTATCCCGCGAGGCGCAGCCGAGCGGGATCTGGCGCCCACAGGCGCAGCGCACATGGGCGCCAGATCCTGATGCCTTCGGCATCAGGATAAACTGAGAGAGCGGAAGAGGAGGGTGCGATGAGTGGAGCGGCCGACCAGGCGAATTTCCCCACCATGATCATCCCGCGCGGGACGGAGATCCGCGTCAACCAGAGCGGGCAGCTCTCGATCAAGACCCCCGGCAACCTCGTCATCCAGAACTCCGGCATCTACTCCGAGATCGAGTCGACCAACGGCTCCATCCGCATCGACGAGAACGTCAACGTCGAGGCGGTCAGCATCCGCTGCGGCCAGGCCTGCTTCATCCAGGGCACCCTCACCGCCTGGAAGGTGCACGCCAAGAAGATCACCCTCGAAGACCGCGCCAAGGCCTTCATCATGCTGCAGGAGTCGGAGCATCTCGAGCTGTCGCGCACCGCGCGGCTGGTCGGCAACTTCGCCAACGAGAAAGAGCTCTTCTTCATGATGGGGAAGTTCACCTCGCAGCTGAAGGAGCTTCCCGGCGGCGTCGACATGGCCGGCTCGCACAGCCTGGAAGGTCGTACCACGGCAGCGATTCCCGCCGCTGCGATGACCGGCGCGGCGGCGTCGCCCGAGCGCGCCGAGCATCTGCGCACCGCGCAGACGCTGCTGGAGCGCGAGATCGCGCGCACCGACCTCGCCCCGGCAGAGTCCGAGGCGCTGCGCGAGGTGCTCTACGCGCTGCGCGAGCGCAACCTGGCGCGCGTCGGCAGCATCTACCGCGATGCCTTCGCGGAGATGAAGGCGCAGTCCGAGGGTGTGCGGCAGGCGCTCGAACACCTGGAGCGGTATTTCGCGCGGTAACCAGTGCTTCCGCTCGCCGATCACAATCCGCGACGCACCACGCCGGTCGTCAATTACCTCCTGATCGCGGCGAACATCCTGGTGTTCCTCTGGGAGATGTCGAAGGGGCGGTACCTCGAGCGCGCCCTGTTCGAGGTCGCCTTCATCCCGGCTCGATTCTGGTACGCGCCGTTCCACCCGCTGAACATCATGACCATGTTCGTCTCCATGTTCCTGCACGGCGGGCTGCTGCACCTCGGCGGGAACATGCTCTACCTCTGGATCTTCGGCGACAACATCGAAGACCGCCTGGGCCACGTGAAGTACGTGGTCTTCTATCTCGCCAGCGGTGTGATCGCCACGCTGGCGCACGCCATCGCCAGTCCCGCCTCGCGCGTCCCGTCGGTCGGCGCGTCCGGCGCCATCGCCGGCGTGCTCGGCGCGTACCTGATCCTCTTTCCGCGCGCGCGGGTGACCACGCTCATCCCCATCTTCATGTTCATCACCGTCCGCCAGGTCCCGGCGATCTTCCTCCTCGGCTTCTGGTTCGTGCTGCAGCTCTTCACCGGCGCGGCGACGCTGGGCGGACGCAACGACGTCGGCGGCGTGGCCTACTTCGCGCACGTCGGCGGCTTCGTCGCCGGCATGCTGCTCATCATGCTGATGGGCGGGCGGCGGCCGCGGCCAGTACGCGCGCCGTCTCCACCGGATCGATGGTATTGATGAAGGTGCCGGTGCCGAGCTCGAAGCCGGCCACGACCGCCACGCGCGGCGCGAGCTCGACGTACCAGTGCCCGCGCTCCTCCTGCGGGAAGTTCACGAAGGCCCAGTTGTAGGCATCGGCCACCGAGAGCATGGCGCGCGCGGCGTCCTGCAGCAGCGCGGCGAGCTCGCGCGGCTCGTCCACTTCGTTGCCGTGCGCCTTCGGCACGATCCACTGCTGATAGGCCATCGTCGCGCCGAGCGGCGCCAGCCAGCGGAAGTGATCGCTCTCGGCGATCAGCGGATGCGTCTCCATCGCGCAGAGGCGGCAGCGTTTGGCGAACGCTTCGCCCTCGCGCGCCACGCGCAGCGGGATGAACGGCGTGCCGACGATCTGCGAGTGCGCGTGCGGGATCGACGCCCCCGCCGCGCGGCCGTGGTTCTTGAAGAGGCAGACGTACGGCGCGGGTCCGCGCAGCGCGCGGTAGCGCTCGAACATCACCTCCACCGCGCGCGCGGCGTGCTCCGGCTCCAGCGCCTCGAAGCCTTCGTCGTGCCGCGGCGTCTCCACGATCACCTCGTGGTTCTCCGTGGCCGGGTACTTGTTCGTGAAGACGCGCACGCGCCACGGCTCGCCGTCGCGCGCGATCTCCGGCGGCGTCGACTCCTCGGCGCCGGGACAGAACGGGCAAGGCGCGCCCTCGTAGACGTTCGGTCGCTCCTCGCGGTCCGGCGCGAGGATGACCGGATCGCCGGTGATCGGCGTCTTGCGGATCACGAGCGGTCGAGCCTCCGCGCCAGCGCGAAGCGCTGGACGATGCCGAGGATGGCGAAGACGAGCAGCAGCAGCGTCATCCACTCCGCGACGGTCAGCGCGCCGAAGGCGTTCCGCTCCCAGCCGTTGGCGAAGAGGATGTGCGAGACGATGGGGAAGACGATCAGCGCCAGGACGAACTCGCCGCGCCCGACCGACTCGTACTCGCGCTCGCGGAAGGTCGCCTCGAGCTGCGTGCCGGCGTAGCCGTTCATCATGATGGCGATGATGGCCGCGACCGCCAGCGGCAGCCGCACGCCGTTGCCGAGGAGCCAGCCGGTGACGACTAGCGTGTCGGCGACGCGGTCGAGGCAGTGATCGAGAAAGTCGCCGAAGCGCGACGTCTTCCCCTGCGCGCGCGCCACCGCGCCGTCCAGTGCATCGGCCAGCCCGCCGACTGCGATCGGAACGATCGCGACCAGGAACCAGCGCTGGAGCAGGCACGCCGCGGCGGCGACGTTGAGCAGGAGCGCCAGGACGGAGATCGCGTTCGGCGAGAGCGGAAAGCCGCGCGCCATCGGGGTCAGCCAGCGGTTGAGCCTGTCGCGCCAGACGTTCACGCCCGCGATTCTACGCACCGTAGAGGGGTCTGACCCCACGGAATGGCGGCCTGGGCATTCGGAATTCGGCTTTCTCGAAGGTGTTATTTGTTCTCGTTACAGCGACAAAGGCAAACCTCCGGCGACGGAGGGGCGCAAAGTTTCAGGTCTGGCGCGAGCCAGACGGCTGGGCTGCCGAACGTGAAGAAATCCCTTTTCCTCGCATTCTTTGTTCTGTTGGCGATCGCCCCCGCGGCGTTTGCCGATCGCATCGCGGCGTGGATTCCGCCGTGGGACAACGCGGCGCTGGCGTCGATGCAGCAGAACGCGAGCGCCATCAGCGAGGCCAACCCGGTCTGGTACAGCTGGAACGCCGACACCACCATCGCCAAGAACTGGAACGCCGAGAACGAGGCCTGGCGCGCGGCGATGAGCGCGGCGCAGATGCTGCCCACCATCCAGAACGTGGTGAAGGGAAGCTACGACGGCAACGCGGTGGCGGCGATGCTGGCCACGGCGGCGACGCGCGAGGCGCACGCCACGCTGATCGCGCAGCTGGTGCAGCTCAACGCCTTCGACGGCATCGACGTCGACTACGAGCGCATCCCGACCGCGTCGCGCGCGAACTTCACCGCCTTCATCGCCGCGCTCGCGCAGAAGCTGCACGCCGCGAACAAGAAGCTCTCCGTCACCGTCTACCCCAAGACCAGCGACAGCCAGAACTGGACCGGTCCCGGCGCCGCCGACTACGCCGCCCTCGGCGCGCTGGCCGACTCGATCAAGATCATGGCCTACGACTACAGCTGGGACGGCAGCGCCCCGGGCCCGATCTCGCCGCTCGACTGGCTGGACGAGGTCGCCGCGTACGCCGAGAGCGTCATCCCCAGCCAGAAGATCATGATCGGCCTGCCGTTCTACGGCTACAACTGGAGCGGCGGCAGCGGCCGCGGCGTGTCGTACAAAGAGGCGATGCAGGCCGCGCAGACCCAGGGCGCCACCGTCGCGCACGACGCCAACGGCGAGGCGACCTTCACCTACGCCAGCGGCGCCGGCACGGTCTACTTCCAGGACGCCGCCAGCTACGCGCGCAAGGTGGAGATGCTCAGGCAGAAGCACCCGCAGCTCGGCGGCTTCGCCCACTGGGCCCTCGGCCAGGAAGATCCGGGAGTGTGGGACGTGATCCGCGCCAATGGCAGCTCGTCCGGCGCCACCCCGCCACCCGCCCCGCCGCAGTCGGCAAAGCGCCGCGCGGCTGGGCACTAGCGAGCGCCCTCACCCGGCCTTCGGCCACCCTCTCCCGCTGAGGCGGGAGAGGGACGCTGATGTGCGCTCAGCGTGCACAGAAGGTGGCCGAAGGCCGGATGAGGCCGGATGAGACTTCACCCGCCGCGCGCGACGCGGCGGACCAACCGCGGACGAAGATGGAAACGGGTCCCGTCCGTGTGGCAAAACTACGGTTTCGCAAAAACCACGTAGAGGCCGACGACCCAA
>Ga0157377_10000347_pt1 | contig 20602 bp, 6 predicted proteins | sample M55metaG_FD_121116 | JGI IMG/M metagenome (GOLD analysis project Ga0157377, IMG submission 121116) | Miscanthus rhizosphere microbial communities from Kellogg Biological Station, Michigan, USA - M5-5 metaG | ecosystem: Host-associated > Plants > Roots > Rhizosphere > Soil | place: USA: Michigan...
ATATTCAAGCATGATCTTTTTCAAATTTTCTTCACCGGCGATGTATCCTAATTGAGAAAGAAAAACACAGCCTTTTGAATAAACGGCATTTGCATATGCAAGATTTGTATTAAAATGATCAGCATGTGTTGTCAATGGCTCTTCTCTTTCGCTTTTCACAAGTGAATAATATCCGTCATAATTTTTTTTATGAGCAAAGTCGCTATTATTATTAAGAAACCCTTTAGTCCTGTCTGTAGCAAACTCGGTAAAACCTTCATCCATCCATGCATATTCCGATTCATTTGTGCCAAGCATACCATAATACCAATTATGTAACCATTCATGTAACCATGCGCTGGGGGCTGCGAGCAATGTAGCCATTGGATATTCCATACCACCATCGCCACCGTCTATAAATGAGAATTGTTTATAAGGATAGCCGCCAAAAGTTTTTTCAATAAATGGCAACGCCTTTTCAGCATTATCCAAAATATCTTCCCAATCTTTCGATGCTGCTTTTCCTCCTGCTTTATACAGCAAATGAAAAACAAGGCTATCTCTTATTTTTCTTGTCTTATGTGTAAACTCCGGATCGGCGGCCCACATAAAATCATGAACATTAGGAGCAATAAAATGCCATGAAAGTTTATTGGTTTTAGAGATTGGCACTTTTACTCCTTCTTTTTCATAGCCAAAGCCGATTTGATCTGCATTTTGCAGATAACCGGTTCCTCCAAGCAAATATGATTTATCAATATTTATTGTTACGTCAAAGTCGCCCCACACTCCATAAAATTCTCTTGCTATATAAGGCGTTGGATGCCATCCTTCATAATCGTATTCACAAATTTTCGGATACCATTGACTCATTGAATAGCGAACTTTTGTATCCGGGTTATCTCTTCCACTTCTTCTAATCTGCAATGGCACCTGCGATTCAAATTCCATTTCAAAAACAACTTTTGATTTGGGAAGAATTGGCTTATCAAGTTTAACTTCAAGAATAGTTTCCTGCATCACAAATTGCTGTGGACGTCCATTCATTTTTAAAGAAAGAATTCTATGATAACCGATCTCATTAGGCTTTAAATTTAAGATCCTGTCCTTTACTCTTGGATCCCAATCCTGTCGATTTCCAAAAAATGTTTGACCCAATATGCGACTTCTTGTATCCATCATACTGTTTGGTTGGAACGCATTAAAATATAAATGATAAAAAACACGGGTAAGTGTATCAGGTGAGTTATTTGTATACTCAAGTTTCTGAGATCCTTTGAACTGGTTTGTTTGAACATTCATGTCTATGTTCATTGTGTATTTTACACGTTGTTGCCAACGGTCAGGCTGCGAAAAAAGGGATGAACCGGAAATACAAAGTAATAATAAGGACAGAAAAAATCGTTTCATGAAAACAAGTTTTATGTAGCGCCGAAAATACAAAGAAATCCTTCTTTGCATTACCAGGAATGATAATATTAGCTAAATGATAAGAGTTAGAACGATTTTTCCTCTTTGCGCATTTCTTTTCTTATTCCTTCTACAAGATCATCATGAGCAAGTTCTTTATTAGCTTTACTTAACGCTTTTAATGTAGCAAACTGCATTATGTTTATTATGGCTGCACCACTTAATTCAAACTGTTCAGCAATTTTTTCCAATTCAAGTCCGCCATTCGATTTTACTGTAACCGGTAGCGCTTTATTCCAAAGTTTGTGCCTCTCCTGTGCATTTGGCATTGGGAAATGAACAACAGAATGAAATCTTCTTAAGAAAGCTTCATCAATATTGCTTTTATAATTTGATGCCAATATCAGAAGTCCGGAAAATTCTTCAATACGTTGCAGCAAATAAGAAACTTCCTGGTTGGCAAACTTATCATGTGAACTCTGCACATTAGTTCTTTTACCAAAAAGTGCATCTGCCTCATCGAAGAAAAGTATCCAATTTTTATGTTCGGCTCTGTCAAATATGCGGCTCAGATTCTTCTCTGTTTCCCCAATATACTTTGATACGATCTGCGAAAGATCAACACGGTAAACATCTTTTTCAAATTCTTTTCCAAGCAGAGTTGCAGTTAATGTTTTGCCCGTACCCGGAGGGCCATAAAATAAAACCCGGTATCCTTTATTTATTTTTCGTGAAAGATTTTCATCAGTATAAAGTACAGTATGATATTTTATCCATCTTTTTATATCCTCGATCTGTTCTTGTGTATGAGGATGCAATACAACATCTTCCCATTTCATTCTTGACGTAGTAAGTTTTGCAGGAAAATCATAACTGAATCTTGGTTTCAGTTCTTTTCCTTTCAAGACCTTTTCTTCCCATTCCGGAGAAACAATAATGCGGCCACTCATAAAGGGTTCGCCTTCTTTTACCTGTTCAAGCCATAATATGTCTTGTTTGAAAAACGGTTGTTGCTCATCAAACAATTCCTGGATGGCAAAGCGTTTAGCAATATCTTTTCCAGCTAGTAAAAATTGTACAGTTTCTCCAGTTGGTAAAATACCGCGATGATTTGTTCCCCTTACACCACCAAATTCCGGAAAATCCCCTCCCTGGGGAAGAAACTCGTGAATAATTCCGTTATAAAACTCAGGATAAAAATGCGGAATAAGAGAAATGAAAAAAATGATCTTTTCTTCAAAAGATAATTTTTTTGTCACCGGATCTCCTTCAAATATTTCATCGATCGTTTCTTCAATTATTATATTTGAAGAAACCGGAACAATTTCATTAAAACCAATTGCGATCCTTTGTTTAATAAAATCGCTGAGCGCAGCAAGATGCCCGGAGTTGATCACTGTTTTTGTATAATCAGGAAAGTTAAACGATTTTACAAACCCGGACAATTACCGAAAAGTGGTATTAAGGGCAGATATTTACATAACCTTGTTTCCCTAAATTATGTTTATCGATAGACTTGCCGGCACAATCAACTTTGACCCTGGCATCTTGAACAGCATCCATTGTCATTTTATGTACTTTGGCCACCTTATCGCTGTATTCAGTGTATTTAATAAGAAATTCTTGTTCGGTCATTCCAATTTTCCCTTCAAATTTTGGCAGCGGGTATTTTGATATTTCTTTTTTTATATACGCTATAAACTCCGTTCCATGAGACCCCTCATGAAAACTAATAGTAGCTTTAGTTCCTTTGTCTTGGGGTCTTGTACCATACCCATAGTCTGAAGGCCCAGAGGGGTTTACATTTATACCGAAGCGGGTTTCTACACTTAAATGGAACATTAATGCAGGGAATGCGACGAAACTTTTGACCTTACCTTGATCTATCTGATAATCCGGAGCAGGGATCGATAATTGTTTTACATAGTTAAAATATGTATTAGCTCCCTTAGGAGGTTCTGTCGCCGATTTTAATACATCTGGCAAAACATCAATTGTTATATATCCTGCTTTAACTGTAAATCCCCCTCCTGACTTCTTAACTGCCCCTCGCGGAGCTGGGGTTGCAACTGGAACAGGTGTCGCTTTCCCTTTTAGAAAAATACTATTTGCAGTATTATGCAAGTGAGAATGGGCCAATTCATGTGCAAGTAAATTTATACCATCATTTGTTTGCGGTTTATATTTTCCCTCATTGAAAACGATGTGATCTTTATAACTATAGGCCTCAGCTTGTAATTTCTCTGCCGATCTTGAGGCAGCTTCTCCAGTATGAATTTGTATGTGATCAAATGATAAACCGAAACGTGGCTCAAAAAATTTCTTTGTTTCTGCTGGTAATGAATGACCTGAAGATGAAATAACAGGCTCTACTGTTTTCTTTATGGAATCGCTTTGAGTTGTGGGTGGGAAAAAAGTTGAGTTGGTTTTAGAAAACATTTTTCCTGATACTGTCTTCTTTTTTTGATTGATCCGTCTTGTGATTTTGCTTTTCATTTTTTAATTTTTTAATGAATCCAGATCCTGGCTTGCCACCACATTTTCATTATTGACAATGCGGCCTTTGATCTCATTAATTAATTCCTTCTTTTCTTCATCTGTTCCTTTTTCATTATTTATATCTTTCCAAACTGCATCACTCTCGCCTTTGCCAGCTACTTTATGCATAGCAGCAACGTCCTTATTTAATTCGCCTTTAAGCAGATCAACAACAACTTCACGTTTATCTGCATAACTCTTTTTGCCTTGCATCTGGTTCTCTGTTTGTTTAATAAATTCATTCTTTGTTGCACCACCTTTTCCGCCATAAGTTCTTCCATCTACGTGTCGATATTGGTGGAGATTGATAGCATATCCCAATGAGGCTCTTCCATTTGCTCTTTTTTGCATAGCAGTAATTCCTTGAGCCTGGAAATATGGTTGTTCAGCAGCCCATTCGAGTACAGCGGCTTGCGGTTGGTGATCGGCAGTAAACTGATCACCTTTAGGTTTAGGCATGGAAGCATAAGTACCCGCCTGGCCTTCTAACAAATATCTTTCCTTCACTCCTTTCAAACTTTCAGTTCTTCCGAGTAGATCACTCAGGAATTGTGATAGATCAACCTCGTATTGCAATAAAGTTCTTAATAAACCATCAATTTCTGTTTGAGGTTTATTTGCATCTTTTGCTTTTTTTATCGTTGTCAGCTGAGGTTCGATTTTAGATGTCAAATGAGCTCTTGCATTTGCAATTATTTTAGTGTCTTCTATTGACAAGTTCTTGTTTTTACTTTCATAATATGTAAGGAAGGTTGCTACAGGTTGTGGATCACTTCGAACAATCATAACTGGCTTACCTCCTCTTTCTTCTGCATACAAACTATGAGAGCTTCCATCTTTTGCTTTAAATCCAATTTTTGATTTTGCCCAGTTAACAATTGCTTTTGCTACTTCCTTTACTTTTTCCTTCCCTTGTTCTACTTTCTTTTTCGCATAATCTTTTGCCCCCTCTACTCCACCTTTCACCTTCTTCACTATTTTATCCAGTCCCAATTTCTTACTTAATGCAATTGCTTTATCCAAAACCCAATCGATCGCTTTGTTAATTGGTGCCTGAATGGCATGAATGATCTTTTGTGCTTTTTCAGAAATATTTCCAAGTCCAAGCAATGAGGCAAGGAAGCCAATAGTGATCGGTATCAGTTTTGCCAACGCATTTTCTACCATTTTGGCTGCTCCATCAAGACTGCCCTGCACGATGAGTGCAATTGAATCTATAATTGCATTTATAAGATCAAGTATCTTCTTTCCATTATTTACAAAGAACATTACGATATCATAAATAGCCATACATGCTTTTATAAATGCACCTACCGGGTTCAGCAAGCTCAATACGAACTTGATCCCTGCCTTTACAACTTCTTTGATCAGCATATCCATGATGGCATCGATCACCATTTTCTTAATATCACCAACCTTGCCCATGATATATTTCCATAAACCTGCTAATCCTTCTTTGCGAATGATCTGGAATATCTCAAATACTTCTTCCAATGCCGCTACTACTGGTTCACCCAACTTCATGACCGCTCTTGATCGGATATTTGTCCATGTAAGACCCAATATCTGCATTACAAAATGGAAGATTCCCGGCAGATCCCATTTATCAGGGAATTGTATTCCCGGTGGCATATTGCCTAACAGCCATTCAAAGAATCCAACTTTAAAATGATAAGCAATATTGTCTATGAAATTGCTGAAGCCCATCTTCACTGCTTTCACTAACTGGCCAAGAAAACCGATCGGGTCACCAATGATCTGCCCGATAACATGAGCTACTTTAGCCAGTGTTTCAAGCAACATATCTTTCAACCGTAAGATCGCTTTGATAACTCCTGCTACTGCACCAACAGCTTTACTCAACCAACCTTTCTCTGATTCTTTTATTGCATCAAATGTTTCCTGCAGTTTGTTTACATTCTGTACATACTTATCAGAAAGCTTTTGAATCAGCGCATCGTGTTTGTCTTCTACACTTTTTTCAAGTTCGCTAAACTTGCCGAGTACTTCATTTTTAGCATCTTCGCCTACTTTTTGCAGATCAGGTGTAAGTTTTGACCAATACTCATCTATCTTTCCTTTACCCGTTTGAATTTCAGTCATTGCATCACCCAATTGTTTTTCCACTTTATTGGAAATATTGGTGATGGCCGAATCCATACTTTCTATGTAGGTGGCCTTTTCTTCTTCAAATATTCGTGTGATCTCAGGAGAAAGTCCACTGAATGCTTCGCTGATCGTATCATCAACAGTTGTCCAACCATAATGATCTTTCAAACGACGGCGAACATTCTTTTCAAATATTCCATTCGCTGCTATTGCTGCTGCATCGAAATCTGCAGTTACTTCTGTCTCGAGTTGATTCAGTATTCTTTCAACATTTGTTTTTGTTTCGGTATAAATTCTTTCAAGACCATCTGCTACTTCCTTACGTTTTGCTTCATCTTTTCCTTTTGTATTTGTTTTACTTTCATCAACCTGGCCAAACATGCCGGCACGGGCACCATGCATATCTTCCATCTTACCTGCAACTGTTGATTTGGCTTGTTCTTCTGCTTTTGTAATTACAGGTTCTTCTGCAGTACGATATTTATTTGGAGCATCTCTTGCTTCCTGCTGTGCATCTTTTTTAGTTTTTAATGCCCCGGTAAATTCCGGTTCATTTGAATTGGCAAGCTGTTCTTCGGTTACATTACTTGAAGCCATTTGATCATCCAGTGACTGCGCATCTTTCTCCATTGAAATTTCTGCATCCGTTCTTGGTTTTGGTGCAGATGCTTCAGCATTTGGAATATGGTTTTTATTACCTGCATCTTCATTTACTAATGGCGCTTCTTGTTTAGGAACTGCAAGCCCATTTTTTAAAGCCGGATCTGCTGCAGTAGTTGATGAAATTGCTTTACCCGCATTTTCTTTTTCTTCTTTTACATCGCCTTTTGCATTTGATTTTGCTTCTTCCATTCTTCGCTTTCCATCACTCGGGTTCTCATACATATCCACTGTTGCATTATCATCTTTTGGCAACGCCTGTTTCACTCTTTCCATTAATTTACTCTTGAAAGCTTCAGCATTGAATTTCTTTGCCTGTTGCCCACTCATATCTCCTACCTGGTGCATCTTAGCCTGGCTGCCTTTATTTAGTTCCGGGTCAATATGTGATGCCATTTGTGCGGCTCCTGCTTTTGATTCAGGTGTATCATGTGTCTTTTGTTGCTTCTTAGCTTTACCTGCTTTACCAATTAACTCCTGGTATGCCGGATCTGCTTCTGGTGTTTTTGGTGACTCAACAACTACTGTCTCAGCTGACGCAGTTTCTGGAATTTGTTCAACAGACCCTTCAACAGGTTTTTCTTCTTTTGTTTCAGCAACAGGTGTATCAACAATATCAGTTGCTGATATTTGAGGAACATAAGGCTTTACTTCAGCAGGTTTTGATTCAACAGGAACAATTGCTTTTGCTTGAGTAACAGCATCACCAATTATTTTTTGTAATTCTGAATCTGAAACTTCTTCAGGATTTGGCACCAGCTTATCAAGAATACCATACAATGGATTAAAGAATGCATCCCAATGTGCAATAGCGTGAGTTTTTACCTGTACCTGTGCCCCAAGATTATCTTCACCAGATGTATTTCCGTTTACAGTAATAACATTTATTTTCTTTCTTTCAGATGGCGAAGGATTTTCAGGTTCTGTTTTTTCTACGATCGCATAGTGAGAATTTTTATTGAAATATGCTATATCCCCTGCTTTAGGAATATAACCCGGAGCATACGCTGCTTTTTGTTTTACGGCAGATCCGCCAATTGTCCATTTCGGCATGGGAACACCGCCTTTATTTAATGCCCAGAAAGTAAAGATGCCACACCAGCTTGGCATGATATCCCTTTTTACCCATTGTTCTTGGGGAGGAGTAGGAACAACATTTGGTGGCGGTGCATTTATCGTACCACCATATTTTATATTTTTTTCCAGAATAGCACCAGGAGTTTGTACACTTCCTTCAGGAACTACTTTATCTTTTCCCATAGCAGTTTGGAAATAATCTCTCAATCGTTCCCAGCCTACTCTTGTACCATCAGCATTTTTTTGTTGTGCATTTACTTTACCTACTTGTGATTTTGCAAATGCTACTGCCCGGCGCAATTCAGGTCTTATCTGCTGCGTTCCCGGTTCTTCTTTTGTTTGTACTGTTTCATTTTCTTCTTCTACTCTTTGCAGTTCGGGTTCTTCATGTTCTTGCTTAGTTTGAATTTCTTTTTCTTCAGCATTGCGCTGAACACTTGTTGATAAGAATGGTTGAACTGACTTACTCTTGCCTTGTTGTATAGTGTGAGTTAATTCATGGGCAAGCAAATGTTTTCCTGACTCGGTTGCAGGGTTATACTTACCGGAGTTGAAATAAATATTATTGCCATGAGTAAATGCCTGAGCACTGATCTGCGAACTTAACTGTACCGCAGTTGGATCAGTATGCACACGTACCTGGCTAAAGTCGGCGCTGAAACGGCTTTCCATAAAACTACGGGTGCCATTGTCCATTGCACGACCACCATGTGAACTACTATGTAGATCGTTTACAAAACGGGGAGAAGTTCGTGGTGGGCCCCTTTCTTTGCGAGATAGAAAAGTAAGTTTAGGATGAACTGCTGTTTGCTTTTCCCTTTTATCGTCATCAGTTACACGCTGCAGGAACGATGGATGTATTGTTTCTTCTTTCTCACATTTATCACATTTACGCTGTACATCGTCATCCTCCATTTTAGTTTGTATAGCTTCTTCTTTTTCTTCAACTCTCTGTATTAAAGTACCACTACTGTTTACTGCAAGTTTAGCTTGCACTTCGTCATCTTCTTCTTTTCGATGTAACTTTTCTTCTTTTTCACATCCATCACATTTACGATGCAATTCATCACCCGGTGGTGTTGCTGTTGCGGGCTGAATGGCCGGTTCACTCATTCGCATGACGCTATCTGCAGTATTATCTGCTTCTTTTTCCATCGGGTCACCTGGTTGGCTAACCTGCAGTTTGGGTTGTATAAAAGAATTTGAAGGTGCAGTTGAGCTAAAAAATTTATGTTCTCCTTTTGTATGTATAAAAGAAGTATGCGTAACAGGCGATAATTGCCTGCTTCGTGATATGGTTCTTATTTTATCAACCTTTTCGGCCATATTTTAATACCAATCTATTTGCATTGCTTTCTTCATCCACGGCAATCGGATCAACCGGAAAGTCCATGGCACAAATTCCAACAAAAGATCTATTGATTGCTGCTCGGGCTGTACTACAAACTGATCGTTCTGTTCAATAAGTTTTCCAGAACGTTGTAAAAATGATTCCTGCAGAGCTTTTATTGAGGTATTCTTTAAAGCTTTCCAGTTTTCTATAACTGACCTCAATAAATTTTCGCATTCTGTTCTTTCGTATTCGGTTATTTGAAATGAATTGATCACAGGCATTTGTAAAGGCCAGCCACAAAGCAATTTTGGAAATATCAATAACTCTTCGGTTGGTTCTTCTTCATTGGTAACAATATAATGCAACAGGTAAACTGCATGTTGTTGCTTCCATTTATCCATAAAATTATTCTCCACCGCTAAACCTATTCCTTTAAAAAAAGCGGGAAGCCATGGAGTCAACAGGCAAATTCCTGCGTTTGAAAAAAAAACTCCCTCCTCATTCAATGATCTTTCATTTATTCCATCACCCAAATTTTCCGGATCATCGATCTGCTTTTTAAATAGTTCTCCTTCTTTTAGTTTATTATCCTGAAAATCGGGCTTGCTGATCTCCTTTAACTCTATTGCTTTATTTATTACATATTGAATTATTTCTCCGGAAGAAATTGCCTTATTCTTATTTAAAATAAAATGACTGATAATGTGATGCCACAAAAAGAGATTATAAAAATTCTTTTCAGTGGTTGATGTTGGTGTTTCTTGTACTATTTCGATAACTGCTTCGTCAATTCCCGCATTCAACCAATCGATATTTATGCCTGGTAAAAGCAATTGCAAATGAATTTTCCTTATTTCACTATCGGTATTCCCTATTAACCTGATGATCATATCATCATTCACTTCATAAAATAAAAAGCTCCGCAATAAATCTTTTGCATTTTCATCCAGTGAATGCAATTCATTTTTTATTTCATCTACGCTTTTATAAATACAATCTGCCGGCAACATGCCATTTTTTAAAAATGACATCCATGATTCAACAAGATGCTTTTCTTTCTGTTTTTTATCATTTTTATTTTCTGTTATCGATTTTAGCCTGTTGTCGAGACTTTCAAAGATCATTCCTACCCATACATTGTCTGCAGCATCAGTTTTTATTTTTCCGATATCAATTTCAAGTTTATCTATTATCACCACTTCATCCGAATAAAAATACCTATCCATTTTCTCTGCCAGCATCGGTAAAACATAATTCGTATTAATTTCCCCGATACGGTTTTGAATATCCATAGCAGTATGCTGCTTCATGGTTTTTATTTCATAAAGCTGCCTTTTTATTATATGAATTTTTTGTCTCATGAATATTCAAATCACTGAACAGCAAATTGTCTTTGAATAAATGGTATGCCTTTCCTGTGCAGGAATCCACCAATCTCTTCCGCATCGGCTGAGGTGAATACTCTTATATCAATTGTTTGTCCCGTCGCAATAGCTTGTGTTCCGCTTAAACTCAATGCATCAGACATTATTTCATTAAATCTTTTAACCAAGCTCGCATCACCGGCTGTTCCTACAAGGAATGAAAATTGTGTTTGTGTTTGTTTACCTTTTACGGAACGTACCAACACAAGAATATCGCTATCTGCAACAGTCAATCCTGTTGAAAAATCCATTGCCGTTGATGTGTCTTTTATTACAAGCCTATATCTTCCCGCCTGCTCCTGAGATTCAAACAATCTCAAATTATCTTTAAAATCCTGTGGCTTATCCTCAATAATAGAAGATATATTACCTCTGTTCACTAAAGAAAATTTATCAGGAGGCGGTGGTGGTGCAGCCGCTGCGGCGGCTGCTGCCGCTGCTGCTGCTGCGGCGGCGGCGGCGGTGGCATTTGCAACTCTTGCCCTTTCTTCCGCAGCTGCCCTTTCACGAATGATTAACTCAGTGCGAGCATCAACTCTTGTTGTTTCAATTGTTCGAAGAATGCCGCCTGACGACGCTGCCGCTCTGGATGCTGTTCCGGGAGGGCCTGCTTTTATTACATTACGGGTAACAAGCATTTCATCAAAAGCTCTAACTTCCCTTATTGGAGTTGTTCTCGGTGGTGCAGGGCTTAGATAAGCGCCGACTCTTACGCTTAATGTTTTTACAGGTTGCATTAGCACCCCCTGAACAACATCATCAAAAGCAATTGGTATATCTTGAACAAACTTCTGCTTACCGGGTGCGGTAACTATTAATGAATAGGTATGACTATCTTCCAACTCAACGGAATATTTATTATTTTCAACAGCTATCGGTCTGTCATTAAGAAATACCTGGGCATTCATAATAGGTTGATTATTGCCAGCATCTTTTATATCGCCAGATAACTTGACGATCTTAATAAGGTTATAAGCAAGATTTAATGCGGCAGATTGTGTATCGGCAGTTTCTGTTTTTGTAAAGAATCCCTGCTTACTAATTGTAAATGTAATTTTTGAATTGGCCCTTACCCGCATGATGGCTTCACCGGCATTGTTTGTCTTAACCATTGCTTCATCAGTTTTAATTTCAGCATCATTAATTGGTCTATCCGCAGAGTCAGCTATCTTAAAGCTAATAGTGATCATTGGTATTTCTGCTTTCTTAAGCAGCGTCACTTTTTGAGAGATATTTTCCTCGCCTGATGTTATAGAAATCTCGAACGGTTCAAAACCATCTGCTGATACTTTTAATACAAGGAATGTATTTGGTGGAATAATTTTTCTAAACCGTCCATTCTTATCTGTTGGCAAGTCATCATTGTTCAAAGAAACTTTTGGATTTTCAATGGGTGACCCATCTTTATCCAATACTACACCATCCAACCAAAGCGTTTGAATTACTCCTAAAACAAATTGTGTTGTATTCACGCCATCACAACACCTGTAAGGAAGACAAAAATCTGCGATCACCTGGCCGATCCTATCGAATACAATTATGAATGTTCCATTTTTCCAAACGCCAGCCTTATGTTCAATGCCCGGATGCAAAGAAATGAACTGACCCAGGTTGTTGTTAAACCCAAGTTCCCTTTCACGTTTATCTCTTTCATCATCTATCGCAGGAATTTTTTCAAAATCACATTCATATAATAAACGTTCAAGATATCCTAACGATTCATATTTGTCCATATTGCTATCAACCAAAAGCGATTCATCTGATTGCGGTTTTGCATAAGTGATGAACTCTTTTGTTTCATTATGCATATCGCTAAGACAGGCTTTGTACTCATCACTATTGAACTCATTAAAATCTTCCTTCAATGTATTGACAAGTTTTTCAATAGCAGCCACCAGTTTTAGTAAATAAGGTGACGCCGGTGTTGGAACAAATCTTGTGCCTATAGTACCTATGATATTCCCAAGATCTCTTGTTGGCACTTTTGTTCCAATGCGATCTGTGATATCTGCCGCAGAATCCTTTACACCAAGATTAATAGTTTGAACCGATTTAACTGAAGCCTTCATAAGAATATTGCTTGACTTCACTCTTTCGCTTTTAAAGAAAAATGTAGACTGTTGCTGCAATGGTATTCTGGTCAATTCTTCTTCTGCCTCGGGTTGTATCATTTCGAGTGTAGTAATTGGCACCCGTGTAAAAATCCTTTTTGTTAATCGAATGTTTTTAAAATAATTGAGTTCTGTTGTCAGCAGGCAAAGCACTTCTTCACACATTACATTGTACATGCTATCCAGGTCGTTGAACCTTATCCGCATTTCTTTTATTACAAGTTGGGTGGCTTTATTTAAACATACCAGTTGAAGATCAAAAGGAAGATTATAATTGCTTATATATTTACGAAGTTCTTTAAATACTTCTCCGTATAACATACCGCTATATCCTTCGATACGATAAAAATTACTCCTTTCATGATTATATAAAAGAGGAAAAAATGAAGGTTCATCTTTTGAAATATCTTTATCATCTCTGAATTTATCTTTATCAGATTTATTCGCATTCGTAAAATAATTAAAGATCCTGCTAAGCTTACCCTTACGATACCAATCACTATTCCATATGTTCAACAATTTTGGCTTTCGATCTGCATCTTCAGCATAATAAAAAGGAATTGATTTTTCTGAAAGAGTTTGCCCCGGTTCAATGCTTGGCGTTATCCTAATATCACCTTTATTAATGTCTGGTTCAAAATTGTCGATCAAACTGCGCATTCTTGTTGATAATAATTGTACATCATGAAAAGCCTTGCGCTGTTTTTCTACATTTCTCGAGGTAACAAAACTATGTCTGTAAAGAGAAGGAGGAAAATTAAACGAAGTAGATACAGGTGAATTCACTGCCGGTACTTCTCCTAATCTTATATGACAAGGGAATGAATCTGAAGATGCCATTTCATAAGATGCATATTCATGAATAGCGTCCTGTAATTCGCGGTAAGCAGCTGCATAATCGCATGTAAAATCATATACATACTGATAGATGTCAGGGTTTTTTCCAATCGGCACCGCAGCAATAATTTCAAGAAGCTTTTTTTGAAAATCTGCTATTGGCGTCGTAGCAGTCTTAAGAATTTTTTTAAGGTTATTGTCAATGCCTTTATTGATAGCATCTAATTTTGCCACTAGTTGAACAATGACTTTTGCATAAACAGTTGCCAATTCTTCAGAAGCAAAATCTCCGTCCGCATCAGCAAAGTCAGGTCTTGGAACAATAATATCGGTTAGGTCCCATGAAAGATTTACAACTGCGGCGCCATCAAGCGATGAAGACTGATCACTTTCATTTTTTAAAATAATGTCCGCATCAGTTTTTGAAACAAGCAAAGGCTGTACATTATAACTTATTTCTTTTCCAAGATCAATGCAATCTTCGCCTTCGCAGTTTTTCAATTCTTTTACTTTTATTTCAAGAAAAAGTATGATCACATGATCATTTAGTTCAGCAGTGGTTAAATTTTTTACATTAACATCAGTGGTAGCCGGTACAGAAGATTCAATTAATAAAAAGATGTCATTAGTCGTTCCATTAAATAATGAATAGCTATTAGCCAGCGTTTCAAAATCTCCATCGAATGGAGACAAAAGATTTTTGGGTTCAAATTTTCTTCGCCGGTTATAACCAATAAATCTTCTTCCCTTATCATCCGGCGCCGGCCAGTTGATTGTGTCAGGAACAACCAGGTAACCCGCAGAGGTAACTGCCACTCCTTCGTAAATAGAAATAGTTGTTGCAGTATCTCTTTTTACATCAAGGCCGCTAACAATGCCTGCACCAAGCAAGTGGTTACGGGTAAGCCTTCCTTGTTCTTCCAGGTATTCAACGAACTGGTTCAGATGTACATTACTTAACACCTGGTTGGCTTCAAATTGCGGAAGTTTGTTTTGCATAACAAAACGTTTTAAGTTTTTAATTTCATCTTTTATTAACTCTATTCATCCTGGTTCGGGTTAAATGTTCCCAATGCTGTATGACCAAGAAATACACGATTATCATTTGCTTCATCTTTATCAGTGCAATCATGTAATGTGGCTTCAGGGAAATCAGTACGCAGATCCTGCATGGTTATAATTAATTTTTCAAGCGCTGCTGAATATTTTTTTTGTTTTGTATCGCCTGGTGATGGCAATGCTTCAGTATAATCAGCTTTTGCTTTCATCCAATCTCCCAGCGCCGTTTCAATTTTTTTCATTTCATCTTTATCGATCCAGCAAATTTTTAAAAAGACATGTGCAGGTGCTTCACTCCGGAAAAGCGTTTCCACATAACTGCGAAAATGCATATTCTTAAATCTTTTTACCCAAAATGGAATTATGATGGATATCTTAAAGGAATAAGGATTTTCTTCGCCGCAATGATCACAACCGGGGTCAAGACAAACACTTAATAATTGATCTTTATCTTTTACAGGACGAAGTAAAATATGTTCAAGCAAATGGAAACCGCCATTCCCATTTTCATCAATATCTGATAGCTTTTTATTTTTGGTAAACTCCATGCCAAGCAACGCCATCATGCGTCGTGCAAATCCTGAAATACCTTTTGTTCCAAGTATTTCATCTTCGCTTAAAGAATAATCATACGCTTTTGTACGTTGACTACTCAACTCAGGATAATTCTGAAGAAAATTCAGCTTATCGATTATTAATTCATGTGATACTTCTTCATCATTAATGATTTTTTCATCAGGTAATGCGTACATATACATTGCATAGTCATTAAAACTTTCCGCAAACCTGGATATAAGATGGTCAAGCAATCTATTCTTGCGATCTAAGTAAGTGCTTGTTGACTCCTTCAAATATTGCAGCCCCTTTTTTCCTTTCATGTATGCTAGTTCCACTGGAGATCTTGAGGCGATATCTTTGTCATCGAAGACTTTATTTAAGAAAGTGTTTTTCCAAATTTTTTTGTCTCCTTCTTTTTCCTCCACATAATCCCAATAAAGTTGAACAGCATCCTTATCCTGGTGAAAATATTGTGTAAAATAAGTCTGGTTTAAATCGCTTTTCCACGAAAGCATATCTTTTACATGAAGCAGCTGGCTGAAATAATCTGCAATCAAATGATCAAAAAAGGTAAGATAAGCTTCCAGTTGTTTTACTCTTGCCTTTCTTTCCGGCGAAGCATTCTCCGGAAGGTCTTTTTCACCCAAACCATATACCATCGGGAATTCATTAAGAATGGTATAATGTTTTTCAAGACTCCTGTATTTTCCATTTGGGAGTTCAATTGCATTGGATGGGTCTTTATATTTTAAATGAGTTTGTAATGCCTGTTGCAGCCGTAATTTATTAATTGATTCCTGGAACCGGGCATTCAGCGGCAGCTCATTTTTAAAATAAAGTAGTTTGCATTTTTCACGATCAAGTTTTAGTTTATGATTAGGGGTGACTTTAATTTTCCAACTATCGTTAACCGGTTTCACTACTCCATTTTTTGAGATCGAAAATTGAAAATTGCGGATATTCTTTATGCCAGGAATATCCATCAATAAACTAATAATATCTGAGGTGTAATACTGCTGCTTCAGGTCAGCCTCCTGCATAGCTTCGTTTGTCAGGAATCCATGTTCAAGCAAAGGGCCATTGAAAATTTCTTCAACCGGAACATTTTTATCCAACAATTCTTTTAATGTGCTGAACTGAACGGGTGGCAATAAATAATTTTCAACCGCAGAAAAAATCTGCGCCTGTATTGATTCAATGTCTGCATTTACATCAACATCTATATCACTGCAAATGCTCATATCTTCTGTATCAACCGTACTGATGTTATTCAAAAAATCCTCGCAGAGATTGCGATGCTGCATCAGTTTTGTTCTCACACGGGAAAATATTTTAAATATCTCCCGGGGACGCCGACAATAACGTTTCACCCCTTCTTTTGCAAGCGAACCATTTATCGAATCGATCAATGATTTACCAACAACAACACCCTTAAATAAATCGGGCAATTTTGTCATTTTCACGATAACATTTTCCAACACTCTTTCTTCTGTTCCGTATTTTATTGTCCACCTTGTTTCCCATTTAGATCTTTTCAGTTTTTCAAATATTTTCACTGGTGTTGTAACTGGCACAACAAGTTCAACAGTTACTTCCGATATTTTATCAGCATTGAACATGGTAATAAACTCATTCCCGTTTTTATCAACAGAAGACCAATGCGGGAAAATGATCTCTGCTTCCGAAGAAGCAAGGTCATCTTTTATAAATTTTATCGGAACTACAGAACTATTCAGATCGCCAAAAAGGGGATGTTCATCCAACTCGATCTTTACTGCATAAAGTCCTTTTATATTTACTTCTTCATTTTTTCTTACATGTTGCCTGTCTTCAGGAATTGGGATCGCAGTATCAATTTCTGATTCATGCAGCAATACACTCTCTTTGCAATAAGCAAATAATCTTATTCCTTCGCCCCATGTTTTTTTATTTTCATCTTCCGGAAACAGCCATGCATTTCTAATACCTGGAATATCAACCAACAATCGCCTGTAATCATTTACCGTTATCGGTTCAGAAGTAAAAATTCTTTTTGCCGGATGAAAAGCATTTGAAGTAACTGTACCATCTTCTTCCCTTACCATATCATTCATTGAAAAACCGGTACGGTAACCAAGATCCATCAGTGCATAGCAAAGTACTTCCAGTATTGTAATACCGGGATCATGAAGATTATGATCGGTCCATAATTTTCCTGAAAGTTGCTGAATATAGATAAGGCCTTTTTCACGCAGGTAATTAAAATCCTTTGTGGCAGGTAATGAATCTTTTGCTATGGTGTTATTAATTGGCAATTGTCGATCCTGTTATTAATGAATTTATATTGGCTTGCGACACCGTTCTTAATCTTCCGTCTACTTTATGTGATTGTGCTGAAATAAGTATTGATGCGGGTGATGAAGAAGCAGCCACATCACCGGTAATAGAATTCTGATGACTGATCTCAAGTTTCTCAACAAAATCGATGTAAGGAAGTTCTTCAATGAAATCAAGTAATACTGCACGGTAAGTAACACCGCCAAGATCAGGCTCTGCTCCGTCTTCAAATGCCCATGGTGAAAGAAAACGTTTAATATCTGCCTGTAATTTCTTTTCATAAAAAGCTTCGTCAACAATGCCAGCACGAAAAGTAACTATTGTATCCACAGTTACTTCTTCAAAAAGAGGATTCATCACATTCACTTTTGCAAAAGAAGAATTAAGTTGAGTTATAAATTCCGTTATCTCTGTCAATTTAGATTTACTTACCAAAGGTTTAAATGATGAAGACCGGGCCGCCGTTTTCCCGATAACAAGTATTATCATTTCACCCGGTTTTGAAACGATCAATTTTTCATCGCCTTTTATTTTCAGATGTGCATGATTCAAGACTTTCACTTTATATATTTCCGGAAAGGCTTCAGCAATAATATGTTCATAGTCCCATGCACTAACTGCACGGCCTTTGTGACGTAATCTTTCACTAGATCTTATATAAAGCTTTGCACTTTCTTCTTCAAGCCTACCTCCAAATGATGCAAATGATTGTTGTACTTTTTTGATCGAGGCTTGTTTTGGAAATAATTGAGTGATCGTATCTGGCGGTAAATTGCTTCCAAGACTTGCGGCATCATTACCATTGTCTATAAATTGTGCAAGTACAGCTTGTGTACTTACAGAAAATATTTTACAAACAGCCTTTGTCTGATTGAATTTAATAGCAGCCCTGATCCAAAATTGTCCTGCCGGTAATAAAGTGTTTGTTGTACAATCATATCCCGGTGAAACAAACGATACAATTCCTGATTGTATCAATCCCCTTGTCCCATCTTTAAATTGTGACGAATCAAAATTCTGCCATGTGTTATTATGAAGAAAATTCCATGTGACCTCTGGATTGAGAAGGGTTGGATCGGCTGAACCTTCTTCCATTTGTATTAGAACATTAAGACTTTGTTCCTGTGCAAGATTTTTAAAACCAATAAGAAGTTCGCCTTCATATGCAGTTGGTGGAATGAGATTCAACTTTTCAGTATCATATTTTTTATACCCATAAGGATATTGATAACATATATCAGTAAGTATAATAGTCTCGGTCAGGTTGCAGTTAAGGTTGATGCTTTTAATGACCGGCGTATATGGAGGTTTGGGGAAGGCTCTTTTATCAGGTAATCCTACAGTTTTTATTTCCGGAAGTTCTTTGCTTACTTCTCCTCCAACAAATCCTTTGGCAACAGTTCTTCGCATCATAATAGTAGGATCTACAGCCTCACCTCGGACCATAGCAACAAAATATGGAGCTGTTGTTACATAATCATCGGTTACGGCACCAGCCAGGTCTTCAGCGTATGTTCTGTGGCCAAGATCATTATCACTTTTTAAAGTGATCCTGATATACGCATCGGTAAAAGCCGCACCACCAGCCGGATCAATCAAATTTTTAAGCTCACTTGAAGTCACCGAAGCTGAAATAAATTCGTGCTTGGTCACTTTGCCGGTTTCTGCCGGATATTCAACATCCACTTCAAATCCTCTTTCTGTTTTTGATGCCCATTCTATTTTCAGATCCAATCCCGAAATAGTTTTCCCTTTTAAAATTGGTTCGATGATCTTGAACCAGCTTCCATCTTTTGGCACGCCACCAAATGCCGGAAAAGAAGCCGACAGATCAGTCATACCCAACACTGTTTCTGCTTTGGTTACCGGGATTGCTTTTTGCTTAAGTGTAATTTTAAAAGAAGAAATAGCTGCAGATTGTAAAATTTTTATTTTTTCAAAGAAATCATCATTTACCTGGTTTTGATTTCTACCAAACAAAATAAAAGCATTGGGAAAAGCATTGCTGATCTTTGTTTTTTCCGGAACAGTGAAATCAATTGTAAATACATTGGAAGAATAACCAGCATCATCAGGACTCAGTTCCACAAGTTCCTTTTCAGTATTTATTTTTATTGTTCCGTAAGCTTTAGCAAATGCCTTAAGCCAATCCAGTGCTGGTGGATTTGCAAACTCAATTTTTACTGAATAAGAATTTTTTGTTAGTGAAGCATCTTTTAACAATGAAGAATAAAATGAAAGGCCTATTTGCTCATCAACATTTGTCTCAAGTGATGAAGACCTGAAAGCATCCCAACTTTCGCCTGGTTGCAATGGTTTGCCATTGCCATCTGAAGAGTTAGCCTGCGGGCATGCAAATATTCCTAAAGGCTCGCCTGTTTTTGTTCTTTCGTTTTGTTGTTCTTCTTTATTTTTTATTAATGTAAAAGATCTTATTTCTCCCAATACTGCTTTATTAACAATAATATCCTGTTGGGTTTTATAAAAAATATCTTTCCCTTTAGCGTCTTTTCCTGCAGCAAGCTGGCTGTCGGTCTTAATAAAATATTCATTTACATTTTTTGCAGGTTCAAAAGTTACATAAGCCTTTGATGGTTGATAAGGTTTTAATTTAACATTCAACACCTGCTTATAATAATAATCAAGATGTTTTAAGAGCAAAGAGTTAATGTCTGTTTTATGCTCCTGCAGCAATTGGAGAAATGCATAAAACAAACCAACATGAGGTTGATGTCCGTCATAGTTTGTAAGACTTGCCCTGAGATGCACTTCTGCATTATCATGCACTCTTGCATAAATTCTAAGTAATTGTTGAGCAAGATCATCAAGATATTCAGTGGCCGCATTAATTTTATCGATCACTCCTGCGCTGTCACCAAAAATAAATTTGCCATCATCTGCCAGCGAGTTATCGGTTAATAATATTTTCGATAACGCTTCATTGTTGGTCTCAATACTAGCAATGATCGAAGACCGCCTATTCAGCGTCATATCTTTAAAAGAAAAAATACCCGCATCTGCACTAAGCAGATCTTCTGATGCTTTTGAGTATTTTTTTAGCAGATCATAAATAATATCAAGATTAGCGGTAGTGTACAAAGCTCTCAGATCATTTTGCCACTGCGACAATTGTTTACTGTAGCTAAAAGCATCTGTTAACCTGCCAATAAGCGTATATAGAAAATCAAACC
>Ga0157377_10000348_pt1 | contig 20596 bp, 19 predicted proteins | sample M55metaG_FD_121116 | JGI IMG/M metagenome (GOLD analysis project Ga0157377, IMG submission 121116) | Miscanthus rhizosphere microbial communities from Kellogg Biological Station, Michigan, USA - M5-5 metaG | ecosystem: Host-associated > Plants > Roots > Rhizosphere > Soil | place: USA: Michigan...
AAGCTGGAGCACGACTCCGAGCGGCGGCTACACGACCTCGCGATGGCCGTCGGCGCGCAGATCGAGGAGATGATCGGCGAGCGCGAGTACCGCCGCGCGCTGGAGTCGTTCGCCGCGCTGGCGCCGGAGCTGGAGACCTTCTTCAAGGACGTCATGGTCATGGTCGACGACGAGGGGGTGCGGCGGAACCGGATGTCGCTGCTGCGCCGCATCGGCAACGCGGTGACGAAGATCGCCGACGTCACGAAGATCGTGGTCGACCGCTCCGAGTACCGCGCGTGAAGGGACTGCTGTTCGCGGCCGCCGTCGCCGTCGCCGCCGCGCCTGGAGTGGTCGACGACGCGCCGGAGCGCGGGAGCCTGACCAACCTGGCGCGCGGCGCGACGATCATCTCGCGCACCGGCGAGTCGTACCTCGCCGCCTCGGCAATGGAAGTGATCGACGGCGATCCCGGCTCGTTCTGGGTCAGCCCACCGCGCGATTTCCCGCAGTCGATCGTCATCGGCCTTCCGGCTCGCGCGCGCATCGACCGCGTGGGGCTGCGCACGTCGAAAGAGGTGCAGACGGCGAACCGCGTGCAGTTCGAGGCCTCGCCGGACGGCGCGGCGTGGCGGCCGTTGGTCACGGTGACCGCGGCAGCGACCGGCGAGGCGCAGTGGTTCGACGTCGCACCGGTCGAGGCCTCGCAGCTGCGCGTGACGGTCGTCGACGCGCGCCCGTCGCAAACGCACGTCCGCCTCTACTCCGTCCTGGCCCACGGCACGGAGCTCGAGCCGCCGCGCGCCGGCGCCATCGACGGCTGCTGGTCGCTGAACGGCCGGCCGGCGACCTTCGCGCGGCGCGGCGCGCGCGTCACCGGCGCGCTGAAGATCGGCGAGCTGCCGATCCTCCTCGACGGCGCCGGCGACGGACGCACCATCCGCTTCGTCTGGATCCGCGGCAACGACTATGGCCTGGCCATGGCCACCGTCTCGCCGGACGGCAAGCACCTCACCGCGCAGGTGTGGCACGAGGAGGCCATCCCGCTGTTCGACGCCGACCCCTGGTTCGGCGAGCGCGCCGCGTGCGCCGCCCCGCAGCCGCGCGAAGACGTCGCGGCGGCGCTGCTGCGGCGCGTCGGGCGGTACTCGCTCTTCGCCACCGACGCCGCGAGCATCGACCACCTGGTCAAGCTCCTCGGATCGCTGCGGCTGCCCGGCCGTATCGTCGTTCACGAGTTCCGCGAGGCGACGCCGCAAGCCAACCTGTTGCGCTCGCAGAAGCGGCTGGAGGAGGTGCGCGCGGCGCTGGGAGGGCGTGCGGCGGGCGTCGAATTCGTCGCCGCCGGGAGCGACAACCCGCGGCAGGCACCGGTCACCCAGGCCATGCGCGAGATGTACAGCAGCGTGGATGTGGAAGTTTTTCGGAGATAATCGCGCCGCCATGGGCGCCCCCAAGTACGTCTACTACTTCGGCGACGGCCGCGCCGAGGGGAACGCAAAGATGAAGGAGATCCTCGGCGGAAAAGGCGCAGGCCTCGCCGAGATGACCAACATCGGCGTCCCCGTCCCGCCCGGCTTCACCATCTCCACCGAGGTCTGCACCTACTTTTACGCGCACGACAAGAGCTACCCGCCCGAATTGAAGGCGGCCGTGGCCGAGAACCTGGCGCGCGTGGAGGAGTCGGTCGGCCGCAAGTTCGGCGACGCCGACAAGCCGCTGCTCGTCTCCGTCCGTTCCGGCGCGCGCGCCTCCATGCCCGGGATGATGGACACCATCCTCAACCTCGGCCTCAACGATGAGACGGTGAAGGGGCTGGCGAAGCACGACGAACGCTTCGCCCTCGACTCCTACCGCCGCTTCATCCAGATGTACTCGGACGTGGTGCTGGAGGTCGACAAGGAGCACTTCGAGCACGAGCTCTTCGCGCTGCGCGACCGCGCCGGCGTGAAGACCGACGCGGAGATCCCCGCCGAGGCGCTGCGCGAGCTGATCGAAACGTACAAAAGCATCGTCACTAAGAATGACAAGCAATTCCCGCAAGACGTCCACGAGCAGCTGTGGGGCGCCGTCGGCGCGGTCTTCAATTCCTGGCAAAACCAGCGCGCCATCACCTACCGCAAACTGAACGCGATCCCCGCCGAATGGGGCACCGCGGTCAACGTGCAGTCGATGGTCTTCGGCAACATGGGCGACGACTGCGCCACCGGCGTGGCCTTCACGCGCAACCCGTCGAACGGCGAGCATCGCTTCTTCGGCGAGTACCTGCCGAACGCGCAGGGCGAGGACGTGGTAGCCGGCATCCGCACGCCGATGCCCATCACGGAGCTCGAAAAGACGATGCCGGCGGCCTACGCGCAGCTGGAGGACGTCTACAAGAAGCTCGAAGCCCACTACCGCGACATGCAGGACATCGAGTTCACCATCCAGGCGGGGAAGCTCTATCTCCTGCAGACGCGCACCGGCAAGCGGACCGGCTTCGCCGCGGTGAAGATCGCTTGCGACATGGTCGACGAAGGCCTCATCGACCACACCGAGGCGGTCTCGCGCGTGGAGGCCGGGCAGATCGTGCAGATGCTCGCGCCAGTCTTCGACGTCGCCGAAAAACAGAAAGCGCTCAAGGGTGGCCGCGTCCTCGGACGCGGGCTGCCCGCCGGACCCGGCGCGGCGGCGGGGCGCATCGCCTTCAACGCGGAGCACGCGGTGTCGATGGCCAAGGACGGCCCGGTGGTGCTGGTGCGCATCGAGACGAGTCCGGAGGACATCGCCGGCATGCACAGCGCCGCGGGGATCCTCACCACGCGCGGCGGCCTGACCTCACACGCGGCGGTCGTCGCTCGCGGCATGGGACGCCCGTGCGTGGTCGGCGCCGGCTCGCTGCGCGTCGACTACGCCAAGGGCGAGCTGCGCTCGGAGGGTCACGAGCCGCTGGAAGAAGGCGACTGGGTGTCGATCGACGGCACCACCGGCGAGATCATCGGCGGGAAGCTCGATACGCGCCCGTCCGAGGTCATCCAGGTGCTGGTCGAAGGCTCCATGAAGCCGGAAGACTCGGAGGTCTATCGCAACTTCGACCGCCTGCTGAAGTGGGCCGACGCGATTCGCACGCTCGGCATCCGCACCAACGCCGACACGCCGAACGACGCGCGCGTGGCGCGGCTCTTCGGCGCGGCCGGCATCGGGCTGTGCCGCACCGAGCACATGTTCTTCGCCGAGGACCGCATCCTCCGCATCCGCGAGATGATCCTGGCGCGCAACGAGGCGGGGCGGCGCAAGGCGCTCGACCAGCTCCTGCCGTTCCAGAAGGGCGACTTCGAGGGCATCTTCCGCGAGCTGCCGGGGATGCCGGTGACGATCCGCCTCCTCGACCCGCCGCTGCACGAGTTCCTGCCGCACACCGAGGCGCAGATCTCATCGGTCGCGCGCGAGATGAACTGGGGCTTCGTCGAGCTCCGCAACAAGGTCAACCAGCTGCACGAGTCGAATCCGATGCTCGGGCATCGCGGCTGCCGCCTCGCCGTCACCTTTCCCGAGGTCTACGAGATGCAGGTGCGCGCGATCTACCAGGCCGCGTGCGACGTGCAGAAGGACGGCATCGACGCGCGCCCCGAGGTGATGATCCCGCTGGTCGGCACGGTGAAGGAGCTGACCATCCTCAGCGAGATGGTGCGCCGCGTCGCCGCGGAAACGATGCAGGAGCGCGGCGTGGAGATCCCGGTGATCGTCGGGACGATGATCGAGATCCCGCGCGCCGCGCTCGTCGCCGACAAGCTGGCGGAAGTCGCGGAGTTCTTCTCCTTCGGCACGAACGACCTGACACAGATGATCTTCGGCTACTCGCGCGATGATGCCGGGACGTTCCTCCCCGAGTACGTGGAGAAAAAGATCCTGCCGAAGGATCCGTTCGAGTCGATCGACCAGGAGGGCGTCGGGCAGCTGGTGAAGCTCGGCACCGAGCGCGGGCGGTCGGCGAACGGCAGGTTGAAGGTCGGCGTCTGCGGCGAGCACGGCGGCGACCCCGACTCCATCCGCTTCTTCCGCACCTGCGGCCTCGATTACGTCTCCTGCTCGCCATATCGCGTGCCGGTGGCGCGCCTCGCGGCGGCGCAGGCGGAGCTGGAGTTCAAGCACTTCGAGGGGTAGCGAGCAGGATGCAGCGAGCAGCGAGCGGGCCTGCTGCTCGCTACTCGCTGCTTGCTGCTCGCTTTTCCTTCCACCGGTGGTACAGCCAGATGCCGATGCCGGCGACGACCAGCGCGATCAGGCCGTAGCGCTCGATGTGCGCGGCGCGCCCGAGGAGGCGCTCGATCGCGGTGCCGAAAACGTAGCCCAGTCCGGTGATGACCGCCGCCCAGACGGCGCAGGTGATGGCCTCGTAGATCAGGAACTTGACGGTCGAGATGCGCGAGATGCCGATGATCACCGCGCAGGTGATACGCAGCCCGTAAAGCCACTGGGTGATGAAGATGGCCGGGGCGCCGTAGCGCTCGAACATCCGGATCCCTTTCCCGAAGTGCTTCTTCATCTTCGGGAAGCGGTCGAGCAACTTCACGCCCTGCGTGCGGCCGAGCCAGAACCAGGCGACGTGGCCGATGTAGGCGCCGGCAAACGCCCAGACGACGACGAGGGGCAGCGAGAGGTAACCGCGCTCCGCGAAGAAGCCGGCCAGGACCAGGATGGTCTCCCCTTCCAGGAAGGTTCCGACGAAGACCGCCCAATAGCCGAACTTCTGCAGGAGCAGTTCAGGCGACATTCAAACCCGCACAAAATGCAAGATTCAGGGAACGGCTCGGAAATACGGGGCCGAAGCGTAACATTGAACGAACCATGAGACGCACTTCGATCGCCGCGGCTCTCGTCTTCTGCGCGCTTCCGCTGCTCGCAGACGAGCAAACTACCACCACCTCCACGCAGCCGCCGGTGGACTCCCCGCTGGTCGCCGCCGCAAAGGCGGCCAACCGCGGGGCCAAGCCGAAGAAGAAGATCGTCATCACCAACGAAACACTCCTCAAGTCAGGCGGACACATCACCACCACCTCCACCAAGGCGCAGCAGCCGCTTCCGCCCGCGCCGCGTGTCGATGCGGAGCTCGACCGCCTCGCCGCGCAGCAGCAGAAGGAGTACGCGGCGAAGGTCGCCGCCGAAGCCAAAGCGAAACGCGACATGGAAGCGAAGAAGCGCCTGGCCGCCGAGCGCGCCAACGCGATCTACGAGGGCGACGACCCGGACGGCATCTACGAGGATCCAGCGCAAAGCGAAGGCCGCGCCACACAGCAGTCTCCCGCCACGCCGCAGGCGCCGCCGACGATGCAGGTGCAGAAGCCGCCGGTCTAGGCCTTCTCGCGGACTTCCAGCGTCCGCAGCACTTTCTCCAGCAGGCTCCAGATCTGGTCGAGGCTCTTCTCCATCCGCGCCAGGCGGCCGTCGAGGTCGGCGTCGTCCAGCTCCTCGATCAAATCGCGAAAAATCGGATCGGTGACCGCGTCCTTGTTCTGCCGAGCCGCGAGCGTGCTCTCGCCGCGCTCCTCGTCGGGGTAGAAGCGCTCGATCATCGCCAGCACGGAGCTCTCCGGCGCGATGAGCGGGCGCACCGGCATGCCGGTGGCGCGCCGCACGCGCTCGATGGTCTCGCCGTCGGTGGGATCGACCATGGCCACCTCGAGCGCGTCGCCTTCGATGCGCACCGGGATCGCCTGGCAGTCCAGCGCGGAGTTGCGGTTCAGCCTCCGCAGCACCTTCTTGGGGATGTCGATGTGCAGGAGGCTGATGCAAGGCACGTCGATCTGTTTCGACAGGAAGGCGGCGAGCACGTTCTCGTCGATGAATTTCAAATCGACCAGCGTCGACCCGAAGCGCTTGCCGGTCCGCCGCTGCTCGGCGAGGGCGATCTGCATCTGCACCTCGTCGATCAGGTTCGCAGCGACCAGCATGTGCCCGAGTGTCTGCTTGCCGTGCTGCATTTCGGAATGGTACCCACGTTTATCCTGAGGCGCGAACGCGACTCAGGATAAATTTGCTGCCTACGCGTGACGGCGCATGTGCTTGTAGCCACCCACCAGGCCGATGACGGCCGCGGCGCGCTTCAAACCGATCGAACGGGCGAAGCCTTTGGCGGCCTTCTGGCCGATGCGGAACATCAAAACTCGCTTTAGAAAGTGACGCATTTCGTGCTCCTTCCAGCCAGAAAGGAGTGCAAGCGAAGCGCCCTCAGCCGCTGAAATTCGACTCGGCCTTGAGCGAGCGCGTCATCAGCCTCTGCAGTGCCAAAGGCGGCGCTTCGCCCTCATAGAGCACGCGGTGCATCTCGGTTGCGATCGGCATGTCGATGTCGTGGCGCAGCGCGATCTCGCGCACTGCCTTCGCCGTCTTCACCCCCTCGGCGACGGTGCGCGTCTCGGCCAGGATGTCCTCCAGCTTCTTTCCCTTGCCGAGCGCGACGCCGAGGCTGCGGTTGCGCGAGAGCGACCCGGTGCAGGTGAGAACGAGGTCGCCCATGCCGGCCAGCCCCGCGAAAGTCTCCAGCCGCCCGCCGAGCGCGATGCCGAGCCGCGTCATCTCGTGCAGCCCGCGCGTGATCAGCGCGGCGGTGGTGTTGTAGCCGAGGCCCAGTCCTTCGAGGACGCCGGCGGCGATGGCAATGACGTTTTTCAGCGAGCCGGACAGCTCGACGCCGGTGACGTCGCTGGAGTGGTAGAGCCGGAAGCTGGTGCACGACAGCGCCTTCTGCGCCGCCTGTGCGAAGTCGACGTCGCGCGAGGCGACCACCGCCGCCGACGGGTCGCCGCGCGCCACTTCCAGCGCGAAGGTCGGCCCCGACAGCACCGCGAACGCTCCCAGCGCCTCGCCCAGCACGGCCTCGGTGATCTCCGACATCCGCTGCTGCGTCTCGATCTCGATCCCCTTGGTCCCGGAGATGACGTTGACCGGCGCGCGCAGGTGCGGCTTCAGCTGCGTCAGCACGCCGCGGTAGTGATGGCTCGGCACGACCATGAAGAGCGCGTCGCAGCCGTCCGCCGCGTCGACCAGCGAGCTGGTGGCACGGACGTTTTCCGGGATCGCGATCTGCGGCAGGTAGAACGGGTTGGCGCGCGTCGCCGTGATGGCCTCGGCCACGCGCGGGTCGTGCGCCCAGAGGACGATCTCGTTGTTGCAGCGCGAGGCGACGACCGCCATCGCGGTGCCGAATGATCCCGCACCGATGACGGCGATCTTCACTTCGGCCCGCCCATCTTCCGCTCCGACCCCTGCGCCAATCGCGCGATGTTGGAGTGGTGCTTGAGGATGATGGCGATGGAGATGACGATGCTGAGGACGACGGTCCAGAACGGCGCGTGCGTCAGGAAGCGGAGGAAGATCGGGATGGACGCCGCGCTCAGGATCGACGCGAGCGAGACGATGCGCGTGGCCAAAAGGACGATGGCGAAGACGATCAGCGCCGCGGCGAGCGCCTTCGGATCGATGGCCAGGAACGCGCCAGTGGCCGTCGCCACACCTTTTCCGCCGTGGAACTTCAGCCAGACCGGGAACATATGCGCCAGCACTGCGACCACCGCCGCCAGCGTGACCCAGAACGCGCGCGACTGCAGCACGGCGGCGGACATCGCCGGCCAGTCAGGCCGCGCCGTCAGCCACTCCGCGACGGCCACCGCCGCGTAGCCCTTCGCGCCGTCGAGCAGCAGCGCGATGATCCCCGGCAGCTTCCCGAAGTTGCGCGCCACGTTCGTCGCCCCGACGTTCCGGCTCCCGTGCTGCCGGATGTCCGCCCCCGCGAACAGCCGCACCACCAGGTAGCTGAACGGAATCGAGCCGAGGAGGTATGCGGCGGTAAGCAGGGCGACGGGGAGCATGCGCCGCGCATTCTATCGGCGCCGCGGCACGGGATCACTTCGCGCGAAGCGAACGGGTCAACAGCAGCGCGCCAACCGCGATCGCTGCCACACCGGCGGCAATGTGAACCGAGTGCTCTTTCGCGTAGCCGCCTGCTTTCTCGGTCGCGTCGTGGACACGTCGAGCGTGGTTGACCCCTCGCATCTGCCCGCAGGATCCACAGTGGTCGTTGACGGCGAGGTCCAGGAATGCCGCAGCGCTTCCCAACGGCTTCCGCCGTACCGCGGCGACCAGATCACGACAGAAATCGCATGCGCGGACGTGCTCCAAGCGGCCGGGCGCAAGAGCATCGAGGTTCGTAATTTCCTCAAGCGTAATGCACGAGATCGTATAAGCCCGTACCGATTTCTCGATCGCTGCGTCGAGATCGGTCTCATCGAGGAGCAGCATCGAAACGGCGACAGCCTCGTCGGCAGCGTCCGCCCGCTGATCAGAGATAGAAGATTGCGCTTCGACGATGCTCATACCTACATATGCCCGCTGGACTCGGGTTTTTTACGCTTCGGGCCCGATTTTTCGCGTAGGCGGGCGAGAATCTTTCGCCGGACACGGTGCAAACGGACCCCGGCGGCCGAGTACTTGATCCCGTAGTGGTCGGCGAGCGCGCCCAACGAGAAGTGCAGTTCGTAGTAGCACCAAAGCAACTTTCGATCTGGCTCGTCGAGCTCATTGAGTATATCGAGCAGATCGAGATACATCGCGTGGTCCCGCGCCGCGGTCAACGAGGCCCGCTCGACTTCGACCTCCGTCATCTCATGCTCCAGGTTGGCCCGACGCTGCCGCTTCTCGGCAGCGTGCGAGGCGAGACTGGATGCCTTTCCCACCAAGTATTTGCGAACCGCCTCAGCCGTCGGTAGCGACCCCCAATTCGAGGCCCATTCGCTCGTAGCCAGGAAGCGAAAAAACACCTCAGCCGTGAGCTCATCCCGCTCTACAGCGCTCCGAACGCCGCGATAAAACAGCATCGCCACGACCTGAGGGCGGAAGACCTCGTAAAACGCTGTCCACGCCCTCTCATCGTCCCACCGCTCGCGCAGCCGCGACAGGATCGGTTCTGCCTGCTCGTCGAGCGCGTTCAGTCGACTGTTTGCCACATTCCGCTCACGATCGCGAAGATCAGCTCTTTCGCCGGTAACTCGCCTTCGGCTCCGTACTTGATCAACTTCTCGAAGGCCACTTGGAACAACGCGGAGGCGTAGGGCGAATCGCCTCCATCGCCAAAAAACTTGATGAAATGCGTTCGGATGATGGGGCCACAGCTCTTCAGCAGTTCCCGTCTCGCGAATTCATCGTTCTGACGTGCGCGCCTGCAGAGGGCGGCGAATTCGACATTCCCGAACACGAAAGGACGCCAGAACAGATCGCAGTGCGACCTGAGGATGAAGGCGTCCGAGTGCATGAACTTGGGATTGTCGCGCTCCACGACGACTGCTTGGCTGAAACCGTCGAGACCCGACGGACCACTGCCCTCGATCAGCTTGCACAGCGTCGGACTGCGAAACTTTGCCACGATCGTGTCCTGCCCGCTCTTCTCGTTCAGTACCGCCCGAACGCGTCCCTGTTTGATCAGAAACGCCCAGTCGAAATCACGGTCGACGATCGAGCCGCAAAGAATCAGCCGATCGAACGAGATAGAGGAAAAGCGGAGCAGCGAGCGACAGACGATGTACGTTCCGAAGCTGTGCGCGATGACCGAAGGAACGATCTTCGTCGCTAGGTAAACCTCATCCCAGGCCTTTCCGAAGGCAACGATCTCTTTCTCGCACGCCTCGGTACTCGAGGTTTTGTAAAACGGAAATCGTCCGAACCTGTACTTGCGATGCAGGAATCCGGCGATCCCGTGAAAGGAGGGATCGATCTGGTCCTGCCATGACCCGTCGCTCTCCACCCCGTGAATGGAGAGCAGTATTCGATCGAGCGGCATCTCTTTGGCCCTGACACAGGAGTGTCGTCGGCGCGAGTCCTACTACCCCTCGAACGCGTTCTCCACGTCGGCGATCAGATCGGCGATGTCCTCGATGCCGACGGAGATGCGCACCAGGCCCGGGGTAATGCCGAGGCGGTTGCGGTCGGCCTCGGGCACCGAGCCGTGGGTCATCGACACGGGGTGCGAGATCAGCGTCTCCACGCCGCCGAGGGACTCGCCGAGGGAGCAGAGGCGGACGCGGTCGAGGAACTTCTTGGCGTTGTCGTACGAGCCGAGCTCGAACGAGATCAGCGCGCCGAAGCCGCCCATCTGCCGCTGCGCCAGTTCATGCTGGGGATGGTCGGGGAGGCCGGGGTAGTAAACCTTCTTCACCTTCGGGTGTTTGGCCAGGTAGGCGGCCATGGCGCGGCCGTTCTCCTCGTGCTGCTTCATCCGCACAGCGAGCGTCTTCACGCCGCGCAGCACGAGCCAGGAGTCGAACGGCGAGAGGATCGCGCCGACCGCGTTCTGCAGGAAGCCGATCTTTTCCGCGATCGCGTCGTCATTGCAGATCACCGCGCCGCCGACCGAATCGGAGTGGCCGTTGAGGAACTTGGTGGTGGAGTGCAGGACGATGTCGGCGCCGAGCTCGATCGGGCGCTGCAGATAGGGCGAGCAGAAGGTGTTGTCCACGACCACCAGCGCGCCCGCCGCGTGCGCGACCTCGGCGCACGCCGCGAGATCGGTCAGCGTCATCATCGGATTGGTCGGCGTCTCCAGGTAGACGATCTTCGTCGTCGGGCGCAGCGCGGCGCGCACGGCATCGACGTCCGAGGTGTCGACGTAGGTGAACAGGAGGCCGAACTTCTCCAGGACCTTACTGAACAGCCGGTAGGAACCGCCGTACATGTTCTCGCCGGCGATGACGTGGTCGCCGCTGGCCAGCATGCGGAAGACGACGTCGATGGCCGACATCCCCGAGGCGAAGCAGAAGCCGTGCTTGCCGCGCTCGAGCGCGGCGAGGTTCGCCTCCAGCACGGAGCGCGTCGGGTTCTTGGTCCGCGCGTACTCGTATCCTTTGTGCTCGCCGAGACGCGGCTGCACGTAGGTCGAGGTCTGGAAGATCGGGTACGTCACCGCGCCGGTGACAGGCTCCGGCTCCTGGCCGGCGTGGATGCACTCTGTCGAGAAACCCATGGTTACTCCACTGCCCACTTCGTATAGATGCCCTTGGACATGTAGCGCTCGGAGGCATCGGGAATCAGGGTGACGACGCGCTTGCCGGGGCCCAGCATGCGCGCCACCTGCGTTGCCGCGACGAGGTTCGCGCCGGCGGACGACGCGCCGAGGATGCCTTCCTCCCTGGCCATGCGCCGGACCATGGCGAAGGCGGGATCGTCGTCGACTTTGATGATGTCGTCGGCGAGCGAGAGGTCGAGCACCAGCGGGATGAAGCTCGATGCGCCGATTCCTTCCACCTCGTGCGGGCCGGCCTCGCCGCCTTTGAGGATCGAGCCCTGCGGCTCGACGACGACGCACCAGCACTTCGGGTTGCGCTCTTTCACGTACTTCGCCACGCCGGTGAAGGTGCCGCCGGTGCCCGCCCCCGCCACCCACCCGTCCACCCGCCCGTCCATCTGCTCCCAGATCTCGGGGCCGGTGGTCTCGTAGTGCGCATCGGTGTTGTACGGGTTCGCGAACTGCTGCGGGACGTACGAGTCCGGGATCTCCGCGGCAAGCTCCTGCGCTTTGGCGATCGCGCCCTTCATCCCGTCGTCTTTCGGCGTGAGGACAACGCGCCCGCCGAGAGCTTTCATCACCTCCCGCTTCTCGACCGAGAAGTGCTCGGGGACGCAGAGGATGACCTTGTAGCCCATCCGCGTGCCGGCGAGCGCGAGGCCGACGCCGGTGTTGCCCGCCGTCGGCTCGATGATGGTGCCGCCCGGTTTGAGCTCGCCTGCGCGCGCGGCGCGCTCGATCATGCCGACGCCGATGCGGTCCTTGACCGAGAAGCCGGGGTTGAGCAGCTCGAGCTTGACGTAGATCTCCGCGCCGCCGGGGTCAGGGATGCTGCGGAGCCTGAGCATCGGCGTGTTGCCGATGAGGTCGAGGATGTTGTCGACAGGCGGGGGGACGGGGGGGCGGGTCAAGCGCGCGGATTGTAAACGAGGTTGCGGGGGAGCGAGGTCTCGAGGTCGCGGGGGTGGGGCCGTGCGACCTCTCTGCCCCGCAACAAAACGGCGGCCCGAAGGCCGCCGTCGATCGTGTCGTTGTGATGTCGCTATGCCCAGCTGGAGGGGCGGCTGGACGAGCGGCGCTGGTTGTAGCAATCGCGGCAGTAAACCGGCTTGCCGCTGACGGGCGTGAAGGGGACTTCAGTCGCCACGCCGCAGCTGTCGCAGGTCACGCTGACCATCTGGCGCTCGCGGGAGCCGCCGTTTCCGTCGCGCGCCATCTTGCGCTTGTCGCGGCAGTTCTTGCATCGCTTCGGCTCGTTGGTGAAACCACGCTCTGCGTAAAAGGCTTGTTCATTCTTGCTGAAAACGAAGTCCTGACCACAGTCGACGCAAGCAAGAGATTTATCGTTGAACGTATCCATGAACCTTGATCTCCTAAGTTTCCTTTTGAAAGCACATCTGATGATGCCGCAGCGCAGAACACGTGCGGGGTGCCGCGACGCTCGCCCCGCCAAATGGTTTCACTACGATATGGGTTGCGTTGACCAGCCCCCTTCCACGTCCGAACGCAACACGTCCCCCGAAGACAGCTTTGGTGGGATGCGCATGTTGGATTCGATTCGTCGCTTTTAACATAGAACCCAAGCTACCGCAATGAATTACGCTCGACTCAAAATAAGAATGTCAATGTATTGACCATCAACTATGGAACATCCGATTCGCGTCGGTCCGGCCGGCTGGAGCTACACAGATTGGGAGGGAACGGTCTACCCGCCGCACCGCTCCCGCTTCGACCATCTGGCCTATCTTTCGTCGTTTTTCGACACCATCGAGATCAACTCGCCTAACTACCGGATCCCGCCGCCGACGCACGCCCAGAGCTGGGTGCGGCGCGTCTCGAATAATCCATCATTTAAATTTACGACGAAAATCTATCGTGGCTTTACGCACGATCCGAAGGAGCTCGGGCCGGACGACGTCCGGGCCTTCCGCAACTATCTCGACCCCCTCGCCGCCGCCTCACGACTCGGCGCGGTGTTGCTGCAGTTCCCCTGGTCGTTCAAGGACTCGCCGGAGTCGCGCCAGCGGCTGGAGACGCTGTTCAAGGACTTCCGCGACTACCCGCTGGCGCTGGAGGTGCGCCACGCCTCGTTCCAGGAAGGCGACTTCCTCCGCTTCCTCGAATCGCACAACGTCGGCTGGGTCAACGTCGACCAGCCGCTCTTCTCCGACTCCGTGAAGCCGGCGGCCACCGTCACCGGCCCCGTCGCCTACGCCCGCCTGCACGGCCGCAACTACGAGAAGTGGTTCGCGCATGCCGAGACGTGGGAACGCTACAACTACCTCTACTCGAAGGAGGAGCTCGCGCCGTGGGTCGACCGCGTGCGCACCATGGCACGCGAGAAGGAGACGTACGTCGTCACCAACAACCACTTCCGCGGCCAGGCGGTGGTCAACGCGCACGAGCTCAAACAGGAGCTGGGGATGGAGGGGAAAGTGCCGCCGCAGCTGAAAGAGGTTTATCCCGGCCGCGTGTGAACCTTCGCGGCCTCGGCGGCGAGGAACGCGCAGTAGTCGGCCATCATCGTCGCGGCGTCGCCGGCCGACGGCCGCGCGAAGGTCAGCGTCACGCGGCGGTTCTCGTCGAAGTGCACCGCGGCGAAGATCAGCGCCGTCCGCGTCCGCTCCGCGAAGCGGAGCACCGAGGACGAGACGTAGTGACGGCCGGCAGCGGTGTCCACCGTCGTCCACCCCTCGTGCGGGAGGAGCTGTTCGAGGTTGACGAAGACCGTGCGGCCCTGCGCCAGGCGCCCGCGCACGCGGAGCAGCACGTCGGGCCCGGCCTGAACGAGGTCGACCGCCACCCTCGTACCGGCGATGAACATCGGCTCGCGCGGGCCGCCGACCACCACGGTGAAGGGATGGCCGCGCTCCTCGAACCAGCGCGACATCATGATGTTGAGCAGGAAGTGGCCGCTGGCGACCAGCACCGGCCCGGGCGGCACGAGCTCGCCGCCGCGGACGCCGAAGTCGGGGACGAACGGCACGCCGGTACGCGTCATGGTGCGCAGCACCATCCGCATGCACTCCTCGCGAGCACCGTCGAGCAGCGACGGCCGCCGCGCGTAGAGCGGCGAGCGGCGATAGAACGGCGCCAGCGCGAGCGCGACGCGACGTGCGACGTCGAAGCGCTTTCGATGCGGGACCAGGCGGAACGACTGTCCGGCGAGGTCGGCGAAAACCTGTGCGATGCGGCGCGCGTTCACGCTGCGACTGCGGGGTGCGCGTGCTTGCGGAGAATTTCCCACCAGCCGACGCCGCCGCGCCGCGCGCCCTCGAGCGCCTGGCGCCGCGCCTCGTCCGTCGTGGCCACGGACTCGATCAGCATCGCGCCTTCGAGGCCGTGGCGGTCGTCGATGCCGACGTGCTCCGTCAGGAACTCCAGGTTGTACTCGGAGAAGCCGTAGTTTTCCGCCAGGGCCGGGATCAGCAGGCGGTAGGTCGGCGGGATGTTCGCCTCGGTGCCGACCGCGATGTAGGCGAACGGTCCGAGCCAGTTGCCGTCGCTGAGCGCGCGGCGGAACCAGCGCGGCGGGCCGACGGCGAAGGCGTCGATCTCCGCGTCGGTGGCGCCGGCCGCGCGCGCGAAGCGGCGGGCCATGGTCGGGTGGTGGCGGGCCATGTCGAATGTCGCGCCCTGTCCCGGCACGTACGCCATCGCCCCTTCCTCCTCCAGCACGTTGCTGATCAGCGAATGGCGCACGCTCGGCTCGGCGCAGACGCCGAGGATCGAGTGGAGCGCGCGGACGAACGATTCGGTCGCCGACGCCATGTGCAGCGCGAACGAGCGGACTTCATCGGCCGATGCCGCGCCGGCTTGCACCGCGGTGATGAACGGATGCGTCTCGATCGGATACGGCCGCGCCGCCGCGTACAACTCCTCGTAAAAGCGCATCAGTAGCCTCCGTCGTTGGCGATGATGTGCTCCATGAACGGCGCCACCATCCCTTCGGGCGTGAGGCGGCCGCGGCGCGCGCTGCCGAGGTCGGGCCATTCGGTCATCTGCACGTGCACGCGCTGGTAGACGAAGTCGTCCTGGCTCTGTGAGCGCTCGCGGCGGCTGATCCCGGACGGCTCGACGTCGGCGGCGCGGCAGAAGAGGTCGAACATCTCGTCGGTGCGCATCGGGATGGTATTCATGTAGCGGCCCATGGCTCCGACGGAGCGGAGGTGCAGCTCGCGCACGTTGCGCCCGCGCCGGATGGCCTGCCAGACGTTGCGCAGCTCGTCCTCGTTGATGCCGCGCACGATGATGTAGCCGAGCGAGGTGAACATGTGCTCCGCGCGCAGGTTCTCGAAGGCCAGCCGCTTCTTCTCCGCGCAGCGCATGTCATCGATCGCTTCGTAGAGATCGTCGTTGAAGCCGCCGCTGAAGGAGAGGTAGCAGACCTGCAGGCCGGCGTGCTTGAGGGTGCGGACGTACGCGCGGTCGGCGAGCTTGAGGCCGTTGGTCAGCAGGACGGCGTGATGGCCGTGCGCGCGCACTGCGCGAACGATGTCCGGCAGATCGTGGCGCAGCGTAGCCTCACCGCCGGTGAGGCGGATGAAGGTGCCGCGCGGCAGCCGTGCCAGGATCGACGAGAACCACCGCGCGTCCATGTCGGGGAGCTCGCGGTTGGGAAGGTAGCAGTTCGCGCACGTCATGTTGCAGCGGTGCGTGACGTCGACCATCACGCACTCGAACGGCGACGCCTCAGGCGCGAACATCTGATCGACAGGGTTCGACTTCAGAGAGGCAAACGTGATCGCGGACATGGGCTGCCGCAATTGTAGCGGCACCCCTCGCTACAATGCGCCGCGTGCGCAAACGACGCGTCGTCGGCACCGCCGGCCACATCGATCACGGCAAGACCGCGCTGGTGCGGGCGCTGACGGGCGTCGACACCGACCGCCTCCCCGAGGAGAAGCGCCGGGGCATCACCATCGATCTCGGCTTCGCCAGCTGGTTCACCGACGACTACCAGATCGGCTTCATCGACGTGCCGGGGCACGAACGGTTCGTAAAAAACATGCTGGCCGGCGTCGGCGGAATCGACAGCGCACTGCTGGTGATCGCGGCCGACGAATCGATCAAGCCGCAGACGCGCGAGCACTTCGACATCTGCAAGCTCCTCGGCATCCGCACCGGCGTGGTGGCCATCACCAAGAGCGACCTGGTCGACCCCGACATCATCGACCTGGTGCGCCTGGAGATCGACGAGCTGGTGGCCGGCAGTTTCCTGGCCGGCAAGCCGATCGTGCCGGTGTCGAGCGTGACCGGCGCGGGGCTCGATGCGCTGCGCGCGGCGATCGTGAAGTCGGTGTCCGAGGTGGACGACCGCGACGCGACGACACGCGTCTTCAGACTGCCGATCGACCGCGTCTTCACCATGAAAGGCTTCGGCTCGGTGATCACCGGGACGACCTTCGCAGGACGGCTGAACGTGGAGAGCGAGGTCGAGGCGCTACCCGGCGGCGACCGCAGCCGCGCGCGCAACATCCAGGTGCATGGCGAGACGCGCGAGTCCGCTTCGGCCGGCGAGCGGACGTCGGTCAATCTACCCGACATCCCTCTCGAGCGCCTGCATCGCGGGCAGCAGCTCGTCCCGCCGAATACGCTGCGCACGTCGCAGGTCATCACCGTGCGCCTCGACCTACTGGCGAGCGCGAAGCCGCTGAAGGAGCAGACGCGCATCCGTTTCCACCACCTCTCCGCAGAGCTCCTCGGCAGCGTGCGCTTCATCGACGAGACGGCGGAGCTGAAGGGCGGCGCCAGCGCCTTCGCGCAGATGCGGCTGGAATCACCGGTGGTGGCCGTGGCCGGCGACCGCTTCGTCATCCGCCGCTATTCGCCGGCCATCACCGTCGGCGGCGGCGTGATCGTCGACGCGCACCTCCCGAAGCTGAGCCGCGCCACGCGCGCCGAGCTACTGGAGACGCTAGGCAGCGGCACGTTGCCGCAGCGCGTCGAGCTGATGGCGAAGCTGGAAGGGCTGCGCGGCCTGACCATGCAGGAAGTGCAAGCGCGCACGGGGATCCGCGTGGAGGTCCTGAAGAAAGAGCTCACAGGGTCCCTCTCCCGCGAGGCGGGAGAGGGTGGCCGAAGGCCGGGTGAGGGCCTGGTGGACACCGGCAACCTTCGTTTCATCCACCGCGACACGCTGGCCGACTTCCGCCGCCGCGCCATGGAGTTCCTCCGCGACTACTTCGAGCGCAACAAGATGGCGCTCAACGTGCCGAAGGGGGAGTTCGTGCAGAAGCTGCTGCCGCGCGGCGCGTCTGACAAAGGTGACGGCCAGCTCATCAACTTCCTGCTGCAGGACCTGGCGCGAGAGAAGATCGTGGCGGTCGATGGCGACGCGCTCGACATCCCCGGCCGCTCCAAGAAGCTCGGCGGCGCGGAGGGCGAGCTGGCGCGCTCGATCGAGCAGCGCTTCGCCGAGGCGGGACTGGCGCCGCCGCCGGTGTCGGAGCTGATCAACGAGCGGACGCAGAAGGCGAAGGTGATCGAGGGCGTGGTCAGCTTCCTGGTCAAGCAGGGAACGCTGGTGCGCCTGGCGGACGGGATCTACGTGCATCGCGACGCGCTGGTCAGCGCGCGCGAGCGGATGGCGTCGCGCAAGGGCGAGACGATCGACGTCGGCCAGTTCAAGGAGCTCTTCGGGCTGTCGCGGAAGGTGGCCATCCCGCTGCTGGAGTGGTTCGATCGCGAGGGCGTCACGAAGCGGGTCGGGGACGCGCGGCGGGTTCTTTGAGTTTATCCCGTCGCGCAGCGACGGGATCATCGGAACGACCGCGCTACGTGGGCTACTTCACGCGCGGTGGTTCCGCTGATCACGCGGCTGCGCCGCGGGATGAACTCTGAAACCACGACGCCGGCACATCCTTCTGTTCGATCTTCACCACGCTCCGCTCTACCACCATCGTCTTCTTCCCATACGACAGCTCCGCGCGGTCGAGCAGCGGGAATCCCTGCATCGACAGCAGCGCCTCGTCGGCGGCGCGGGAGAGGCCGGCGAGCGGCGGGGTTCGCGCAACGCTGGCCTGCATCATGGCGAACAGCTCGTTCGGGACCGCGGGATGTTTGGCGATCCAGAGCCGGCGCTGATAGCCGCCGGCGCGGATGAGGTGCTCGGACGCCTCGACGCCGAGCAGCACGCGTTTGGCGCCGGTAGCGACGAGCTCCGCGCGCGGCAGCGGCAGGGACAGCGGCTGCGCCAGCTCCTGGCGGCGCGCGGCGATGAGCGCGGCCAGCGGCACGTCGCGTCGCGTCTTGGCGACGTCGTCGACGAACGTCACCTCTTTTTTTTGCAGGTTGAAGAGGCGCCAGGAGTCGAGGTCGTCGCTGCTGCGCGCCAGGCCGTTGGCGATGACGATCGAATGTGTGAGGCTCTTGTTCTGCGGCTGGAGTCTGGTCTCGATCGTCACCACCGTGGCGCGGACCTGCGGCTCGGCGCGTGTCGGTGCGGGCGGCGCGGGCCGACACGCCAGCGCAGCCACCACAAGAATCAGTCCTTTGCCTCGAACCAACTTCGTCCCCAATGCGTGTCGACGGCCAGCGGCACGGCGAGCGGGTAAATGTTCTCCATCGTTTCTTTCACGATTCCCGCCACTTCGGGCGCGCGCGGCTCCGCCGTCTCGATCACGATCTCGTCGTGCACCGTCAGCAGCATTTTCGCGTCCGATGGCAGCCGCTCCTCCAGCGCGATCATGGCCAGCTTCAGGATGTCCGCCGCGGTGCCCTGAATCGGCGCGTTGGTGGCCATCCGTTCCGCGTTGCCGCGCACGGTGAACGACTTGTTGTGGATCTCCGGGATGTACCGCACGCGGCCGAACAGCGTCGTCACCTTGCCAGACTTGCGCGCTTCCTCCAGCGTCCGGTCGAGGTACTCCTGGATCTTCGGATAGCGCGCGAAGTACGCATCGATCCAGTCCTTCGCCTGCCCGCCGGAGATGTTCAACTCGTTCGACAGCCGGAATGCCGACATGCCGTAAAGCACGCCGAAGTTGATGGTCTTCGCCGCGCGGCGCTGGTCGTGCGTCAGCTCGTCCTCGGGGATGTTGAACATCTTCGAGGCGGTGGCGCGATGGATGTCCGCGCCGCGCTGGAAGGTCTCGATCAGCGACTGGTCCTGCGAGATGTGCGCGAGGATCCGCAGCTCGACCTGCGAGTAGTCGGCGGCCAGCAGGACGTTCCCCGCGTCAGCGACGAAGGCCTTGCGGATCTCGCGTCCCAGCTCGGTGCGGATGGGGATGTTCTGAAGGTTGGGGTCGGAGGACGACAGCCGCCCCGTCGCCGCCACCGCCTGGTTGAACGAGGTGTGCACGCGGCCGTCGGCGGCGACCAGCTGCGGCAGCGCGTCGATGTAGGTCGACTTCAGCTTGTGCAGCTCGCGATGCTGCAGGATCAGCTGCGGCACCGCGAAGCCGTGCGAGGCCAGCTCCTGCAGCACGTCGACCGACGTCGAGTACGCCTTGGTCCCCTTCGTCTTCTTGATCACCGGGTACTGCAGCTTCTCGAAGAGGATGTGCGCCAGCTGCTGCGGCGAGTTGATGTTGAACTCCGTCCCCGCCTCGGCGTAGATCTTCGTTTCGAGCTCGGCGAGCTGCACCGCCATGGTGTTGCTCATGCTGCGCAGCAGAGGGACGTCGATGCGGATGCCGCGCTGCTCCATCCGCGCCAGCACGGGGATGAGCGGCAGCTCGATGGTGTCGTAGATGTTGCGCAGCGCGGGATCGCGCGTCAGCTCCGGCTCGAGGACGCCCTTCAGCGCCAGGGTGATGTCGGATTTCTCGGCGAGGTACTGATCGTAGATGCCGTTCTCGTGACCGATGGCGAAGAGCGGCGCGGTCTTCGCGACGTCCTTGCGTGAAAGGACGTCCAGCTTCAGCCGGTCGCGCGCGACGTTGGGCAGCGCGTGCGACGGCAAGCCCGGGTTGATCACGTACGACGTGATCATGGGATCCGTAAAGCGACTCGGCAGCGGCCAGCCGTTCGCGGCGAGACGGCGAAGCTGCGTCTTCACGTCGTACGCGATGAAGATTCGGTCGGACTGGAGAAGCCGTTTCATCGCTGCCGCGAGGTCCCCGTTTTTGTCCAGCGGCACGACGAGCGCCTCGCCAGGTTTCACCGAAATCGCAGCGGCGGCAAGCTCGTCGAAGCCCTCCGGCGTCGACGGCTCGAACCAGATCGACACCTCCCTCGCGTCGCGTACGAAATCGTCGACGTCGCTTCCCTTCGTCGCCGTGGAGATGGCGCGCTCCACCGGCGGCGCCTCCGGCAGGTACTCCTGCATCAGTGAGGCGAACTCCAGCCGCGAGAAGACGTCGTGCAGCTTCGCGCGGTCGGGGTCCTGGCGCTTCAGCGTGTCGAAGTCGATCTCGTACGTCAGGTCGCATTTGATACGCGCCAGGTCGCGCGAGAGGAACGCCTTCTCGCGCCCTTCTTCCAGCTTCTTGCGCTGGCCGGGCTTGAGCTCATCGAGGTGCTCGTAGACGCCTTCGAGCGATCCGTAGGACTGGATGAGTCCCTTCGCCCCCTTCTCGCCGATGCCGGGGACGCCGGGGATGTTGTCGATGGCGTCGCCCATGATGGCCATGACGTCGA
>Ga0157377_10000350_pt1 | contig 20497 bp, 14 predicted proteins | sample M55metaG_FD_121116 | JGI IMG/M metagenome (GOLD analysis project Ga0157377, IMG submission 121116) | Miscanthus rhizosphere microbial communities from Kellogg Biological Station, Michigan, USA - M5-5 metaG | ecosystem: Host-associated > Plants > Roots > Rhizosphere > Soil | place: USA: Michigan...
GGAAGCCGCTGCTGCCGCGGCATGGGCGGCCGCAGGCCTGCTGCTTCTGCCACGGTGGCGCAACGGGACAAGAGCCGCGTCCCTCTGGTGAAGGACTTTGCGGGGTGCGCGAAATATGCTGAGACCAGCAAGGCACATATCCGATATCCGGCGTGCCGTGCCGGCGAGTTCCGCTTCGGAATTCGTCATCCTCCACACCGCAAAGGAAGTCAAATGGACAAGCTGAAAGTTGAATCGAAGCTGGCTCATTCGGAGCAGAAGCCGGCGGGCACGCAGCGCCCGGCCCGGACCCTGGAAAACTTGGCCTGCCAGCAAGAGCTGCTGCGCCACGTCGCCGGCGGGTTCGTAGTCTGGCACAGGCAATTTTCGGCTCCCTACGAAGGTTGATGTCCCCAGGAAGTGGTGTAAATCCTTGATCGCGACCCGCGAGAAGGCGCTGCGCAGGCGGCGCAACTCGCGGGCGCCTGCTGCACAAGGCACGCGACACGCTTCTGGTCGCCGTCGCTCAACGCCTGCGGCGCGCGGGGGCGACAAAGACGTTGACGCCCACGACGCGTCAGGCCCCCAAGCGCTGCACAACAATGCCGTCTCTGGACCGGCCGTCTACTCGTCGTTCAGATCTTCGCCACTGTGTGCCCAGCTCATCACATGCTGGGCTGCGATGGAAGTCACCTCTAGCCGGTGAGCCTTTGCGAACTGCGTGCCGTGGCGTCGCGCAGAACGCTGCTGTCTCCGCAATGCAAGCCCGCCCGCGGCGCCTTGCCGTGCCGGTACGGGGCCCGACACCTGGCACGGCATCGTCGCCCACTCGCTCGCCAACACCTGGGCGTTGTACGCCACTGCCCTCGGCCTCCGCTGCGAAGGTTATGTCAGCGTGGGCAGCGTCTTCGACGCGGCGCTCAGCGACTCGAACACACCGCGCAGGCGCTGTGTTCGCGCAGCGCGCTAGATTGACAACGCTTGCGTCGGGTTTGAGACCACCCCGCCGCCCTACTTGACGAGGCGCCGCGTGGCCGTGCGTTCCGCCGCCCAGACAGCGAACGCCACCCATGCCAGCAGCGCCAGCGCGGCGGCCGGCGCCGGGGGCGTACCGAGCAGCAGCGCGCGCAGCAGGTCGAGCACCGGCGTGAGCGGCAGCAGCCAGGCGCAGGCGCGCGCCGCGCTCGGCAGGGCATCCAGGGGAAACAGCACGCCGGCGAGCAGGAACGACGGGAAGACGACGTAGAACTGGGCGTTGGAGAGGTCGTTGAAGTTGCGCGCCAGCGCGGCGATGCACAGGCCCAGGCCCGAGAACAGCAGCGCGCCGGTGAAGGCCAGTGGCAGCGCCGCGAGCGCGCCCCAGGGACGGAAGTCGCCGGCCAGCGTGCCGATCAGCAGGATCGCGGCGGCGGCCAGCGTGCCGCGCAACGCGTTCCAAAGCAGTTCGGCGCCCAGCAGTTCGCGCAGCGTGACCGGCGTGGTCAGGATGGCCAGGTAGATGCGCTGCTGGTGCATGCGCGCATAGCCGCCGTAGGCCGCGCTGAAAAAGCCCTGGTAAAGCACGCTCTGCGCCACGATGCCGGCGAAGACGAACGCGCGGTAATCGACACCCACGCCGCCGACGACCACCTGCCGCACCACCGCGCTCATGCCGAGTCCGAACGACAGCAGGTACAGCAGCGGCTCCGCGAAGGTCGTCACCAGGCTGTGGCGCCAGTGGCGGCCGTAGACCAGGCCGTGGCGGCGCAGGACGCTGCCCACGCCGGCGGCGACTTCAAGCGCTTGCAAGGGGCACCTTCTTGCCGATCCGCCCGGCGGCGACGCGCAGGTACACGTCCTCCAGCGAGGCGGCGCCAGGGTGGCGTGCCAGGAGTTCGCCGACGCTGCCGCGTTCGACCTCGCGCCCCTCGTGCAGCAGCACCAGGTCGTCGCACAGGACCTGCGCCTCCTCCATGTAGTGCGTCGTGAGGAGCAGCGCCAGGCCGGCGCGCTGGCGGCGTTTCAGCTCGTCCCACAGCAGACGCCGCACCTCGGGATCCAGCCCCGTGCTGGGTTCGTCGAGCACGAGCAGCGCGGGGTCGGCGATCAAGGCGTGGGCAATCTGCAGCACGCGGCGCATGCCGCCGGACAGCTCGCCTGCCATCGCCCGGGCTCGAGAGCCGAGCCCGAAGCGCTCGAGCAGTGCGCCCGAGCGCTCGTACGCCTCGCGACGCGGCAGCCCGTGATAGGCCGCGTGGCGCAGCAGCTGATCAATGACGCACAGGTCGGTGTCGAGCGTGTCGTCCTGCAGGCAAACGCCGAGGTGGCGGCGCGCGGCCTTCGGCTCGCGATGCACGTCGTGGCCGGCGATCAGCACGCGGCCCTCGCTGGGGGGATACAGGCCGACGATGCAGGAGATCGCGGTCGACTTGCCGGCGCCGTTGGCGCCCAGCAGCCCGAGGCAGCGGCCAGCATCGATCTGCAGCGACAGGCCGTCGAGCGCCCTGCGGCCGCAGACGCGCGGGGCGTAGTCCTTGGCGAGGCGCTGCACCTGCAGCACGGGTGACCCGCCGGCGTCCTGACGCGCTGCCGGCGCGGCGCGGTGCTGCACCAGCGAGCGCGCCGCGACGGCAAGGACGACCCCGTCGGCGAAGCGTACCCGCACGGGCTGCGGGCCGAGATTTGCGGCAACGTAGCTGCGGCGGCCGTCGCGTTCGAAGACCGCGTGGCATGGTGTGTCCGCCGACACGTCGGCGCACAGCGTTCCGAGGGCTCCGAGCGCCTGCAGCCAGTGCGAGGTGGCCGCCCGGCTGCTGCCCCACTCGGGCTCGCCCATCGGGTCGGCCCGATGAGCCGCCAGTGCCTGCGCGGGCGCGAACAGCGCCTCGTGCATCTGGTGCACGTCGCGCCATGTCCGCGCCGCGCCTCCCGCGAGTTCCAGCATCGACTCGTGCCGTTCGCGCGCACGTGCCGGCTTGCGCGCGAGATACAGCGAGCCGGCATGCACGGGTACCAGGTTGATGCCGTGCACCTCCTCTGGCCCGTCGGCCCACCAGGTTCCGTAGCGGGCGCCCGAGCCCCAGACGATCCCGGCGACGGGCCAGGGATAGCGCCAGGGAAAGACGTCTCCATCCTGGTTGAACCAGTACTGCTCGGCTGCCACGACCTCGTGGGCATACAGCCAGGCGCCCAGGTCGCGCATCTGTTCGCCCTCGGCGCCACCGACCGTGAGGCCCAGCATCAACACCGACTGCGCGAACAGGATCGCCTCGCTCGTCGGCTCCGCGTTCAGGCCGGCTGAGTCCGCGGCCGCACCGCTGCCCCAGGAGTGGCCGGCATAGGCGTCGAAGTGACGCAGGAAGGGAAAGCGCCGGTCGCGGCGATCCGGGTTCGCGACGTCGCGCACGATGGCCTCGACCATGAACGCGTTGTCGCCTTCGTCCCACCAGCCAGGGTCGTCCTGCAGTACCGCGACGACGGCACGAAGGAAGTAGCCGTAGGCGTACTGGTGGTCGTTGAGCGCGCTGTCGAGCCCGTGCGCCGCCGCTGGGTAGAAGATGAGCGACCGCCAGCGCGCGTCGTAATAGAAGCACGGCTCGTCGCTGCCATCGAAGAACTGCGCCAGCTTCGCGCGGATCTTCGCAAGGAAGAGCCGCTGCGCCGCGGGCTGCCCGGTCGCCTCAGCGACCCCGGCCAGCTGGACCAGCCTGCCGAAGGCCTTGCCGGACCAGTAGGCATCGTCGGGGGCCAAGCTCTCGAGCGGCTGCGGCCACAGCGACGATTCGCGGTCCGCAGCCGCGTCGTCGACCAGCCGCGCCAGTTCGTCGCGGTCGATCTCGCTGGGTGTCGGCAGCCGCGGCAGCAACGGCGGCACGCGCAGGCGCGTGCTGAACCGCGACGTGCAGGCGAGCTTCATCACGCCGCGCGGCGAGCCGTAGCGATGATCCGTGAGCTCGACATCGCTGTGCTTCCACTGGTGCGGGTACAGCGCGACGAGCGGGCGCGTCTCGGTGCCTTCGCGCGGCGCGGTCACCAGCTCGAAGTCGCTCGTGACGGTGGCAGCGCCGACGTCGTAGTGCCAGGCGACGCGACTGTCCGTCACGACGACGTGTGCGTGGCGCTCGAACAGCGCGAGCGTGTCGGCATGCCGGCCGGGCAGGGCCGCGACCGACCAGTGGTGTCGGCCGGCGAGATCGTTGCGCCAGCTCGCGCTGCCGCTCCTTCGCCAGCGGCTGCCCGTCGGTCCGAACAGCGCGTAGTGGCGGCCGTTGAGCTCGAACGCGAGGGTGGCGCCGTCGTCGTGCCAGACCTCGGGCGTGGCCGCGCAGCGCACCTCGGCCGCGCGGTCGCAGCCCTCGCGCTCGAACCAGACATACGGCAAGCCACGGCCCGCGCGGGCCTGCCACCCGCCGCCGGCGCCGTGCCAGCGCAACGTCGCGGTCCAGTCGCCGTAGCCGGCGACGCCGAAGTCGCAGGCCTCGTTGCCAGCCAGGCCCACGACCAGGTCTTCCTCATAGGGATAGCCGTACATCCGCTGGTCGGCTGACATCTCCAGCCGCGTCGGATAACACAGCCCCAGCCCCGAGGGCGCCGCCTTCAACGCCAGCGGGTGGGCATACATCGCCTGGCAGAAGTCGTCCTCGCGGAAGGTCCACAGCGCGGCGGTCCACCACTTGCTGGTGACGACGGGTTGGTGGAAGGCCGGATCGACGCGGGGCTGCGCCGGCACCAGCTCATCTTCGCTGGTGCGGCTGGTCGGGCCCTGGTGCACGCCCGGTGGACGCGTGGCATACATCGACGCGCTCCTTCAGGCCGCGCGCGAGAGCGATGCGGAGGGATCCGTGCGGGCTGGCCGACGCAGCGGCAGCGTGGCCAGTCCGACGACCGCCTGGCCCGACAGCTGGCCCGCGCGCGCCGTCGGCTCGGCAGGGCCCTGGTACAGCCGCAGCACCTCGCGGTACGCCCAGGCCATTTCGTCGCGCAGGCGGCTGTCCTGCTGCGCCTGCTGCAGCAGGGCCTGTGCGTGCTGCAGCCCAAGTCCGTTCATGCTGCGCCACAGCAGGTGGCTTTCGAGCGTGGCGAACTTCTCGCAGAAGATCCGGAAGTTGCGCTCGCAGTCCTGCGAGCGCTGCTGCGCCCCAGCTCTCGGCGTGGCGCCGCCGAGCGGATGGATCTGGTGATAGTTCACGGCGCCACGCTCGAAGCGCATCACCAGGCCCTTCAGGTGCAGGCGGTAGCACAGGTCGGTGTCCTCGACGCCCCAGCCGCGAAAGCGTTCGTCGAAGGTCTGCCCGCCGTCGAGATAGCGGCGCGCCACCGACATGTTCGCGGTCGTGCCCAGGGCCCATGACATCGGCAACTGCGCGAGATCGTCGCCGCAGGCGGCGAGCTGGTCCTGTTGGTTGTCCAACTCGTCGCCCACCAGCAGGCGCCCGACGGTTGCGTCGAACTCGTCCACGATCTCCGCGCGCGTGCACAGCAGCAGCCGCTCGGCGCACTCCATGCGCGTCGCCAGCCCCGGCGTGCGCGCCGCGACGGCCAGCCACTCGTGCATTTCGAGCGGCAGCTCGCCGCGCCGCCAGTACGTCAGCACGCGCCGCTTGAAGCCGAGCACGACGCTGCGCGGATCGGCGACCAGGCGCTGAAGGTGGACCTCGAGAAAGTCGGGCGCGACGAGGCGATCGTCGTCGCAGAAGACGACCCATTCACCGCGCGCCGCGGCGACTGCCGCGTTGCGGGCCGCGGAGCGGCCGGCATTCTCCTGCCGCAGCACGCGGACGCGTCGGTCGGGCCAGCCGGCCAGCATCTCGGCGGTGTCGTCGCGTGAGCCGTCGTCGACGACGACGATCTCGAAGTCGTCGCAGGTCTGGCGCATGAAAGAGGCGAGTGTCAGCTCGAGATACCGCGCCTTGTCGAAGGTCGGCATGATCACGCTCACGGCAGTCATCGGTGTCCTTTCAGGGTGGTTAGGCGGGTGGCTACAGCGGTTGGACGAGCCGGATGAACAGCTCGTGTGCGGCGTTGGTCTCGCTGTTCTGCGCGCGACTCAGGCCGCCATAGATCTCGGTGCCGCGGGCGACGATGCGCAATGCCATCGCCAGCGTGCGCTCGCCATCGTCGACGGCCCAGGCGCCGCTGCGCATGCGGGCGCTGCAAGTGTGCAGAAGGCGGACGTCCAGGCCTGCTGCGATCGAGCGCACGAGGTCGAGCCTGATGGTCTGCTCGCGGTAGCGCCCTTCGAGGTCGCTTTGATACTGGAACGAGGTGTGGAGCGTTGTGCGTCCGCCGAACTCGACGCTGCCCTCGGCCAACTGGCGCCACGCCGAACCGGTCGTGCCGGTCGCCACGTCGACCAGCCGGCCGGCATCGACAGCGACGTGCACCCAAGGTGCCCAGGAAGCGAGTTCCCCTGCCATGTCGAGGTGCAGGTAGTGCTCGGCCTGCAGTGCCGCCGCGGGACTCGTCCGCAGGTTCTCTGCACCTCGCCATTCGCTCGTCAGGTGCAACGAGCCGACGTCGGCGGCGGCGCCCAGGCGGAGCGCACGCTGGACACGAGTGCCGTCCTCGACTGCACTCGTTGTGATGCCGAGCAGGTACACGTGCAGCCGGTCGATCGAACCCAGGGCGTGCCAGACCGGCCCGGCGCCAGCCTCCAGGCGACGGATGCCGGAGGCCGACTCCTGCCCGAGGTCGTTGCGGAAGTCGCCGCTCGTCTGCTCGAATGCGAACGAACCGGCAAAATGCGAGCCGTCGCCGTCCAGGGCCAGGCGGATCTGGCTGCCCGGGCGTGCCAAGGGCCGCGACAAGGTTCCGTCGGCCGTCTGCCCGGCACTCTCCATCGAGCCGAGCACGAGGCCGCGCAGGCGGATTGACCCGCCAGCCAACGGCATCCCGAAGTCGCCTCCGCCCACGGTGTGATCACCGTCGCGGTAGTGCTGCTGCAACAGCACGACCGCGGCGCGCGCATCCTCGCCGTTCCAGCGCAGCCGATCGCCGATGCGGTCGTGGTCCTGCAGCAGCCAGGGGCGATCCCAGGGCCCAGCGGAGCGCGATGCACCCGCCGGCGCCATGCCGGACGCCTCGGGCCAGGAGACGCTGCGCACGTAGAGCTGCAGGGCGGCCAGGCTCCAGCGGGTGGCGGGTTGCAGCGTGTACAGGCTTTCATCGTCGGCGTGCAGTGCCCAGCGCGCGTTGTCGTACGGTAGCGGAAGAGCGCTGTCGAACTGCGTATAGCTTGGCCGCTGGCCGAGTTCGAACGGCGCACCGCGGGTCGCCTGCCAGTTCGCGACGGTGGAACCGGATCCCCAGTCCGCGGCGAGCGGCGGCACGTGCGACGGGGCGGACAGCGCCGCCGCGAGCAGGAGTGCGCAGCCGCCGAGGGTCACCGCGAGCTCCAGTGCACTTCGCTCACGCCAGCGGGCAGGTCGTGCAGCCGAAGCTCGCTCTGCCACGGCGGCGCGTCGAGTTGCGGCCACGCCAGGGCTTGCACGAGGGGCGTGCCCGCGGGGCCGTCGATGCGCAAGGCGGAGCGACGCACATCGGCATCGACGACGATCGAGACCGCGGCCAGCGGCGGCCCGGGCGCGACCTCGATGCGCACGCCATCGACAAGCGGCTGGACCTGCACGCGGGCGCGCTCGCGCCACCACCGGTTGATCTCGCCTCCCGTCGCCAGCCACACGGAGCTGCCGGCGCGGGTGAGGTGGGCCAGCACGCTCGGCAGTGCCTGGCGGACGGGGGCCCCGGGAGCGAAGTTATGCGGGTGCAGCGACAACAGGCCGAGCGCACCCTGTCGGGCCGCGACGTCGGCATCGATGTGCAGCAGGCGCCTGGAGTCGTCGGCGGTGCGAGCCTCGCCGTGGAAGTTCTCGTCGTCCGGCTGAGTGCGCGCCAGCCTCAGCAGGCGGGATCCGTCGCCGGCCGCGGCGAAGTGGGGCAGGCGCGCTGGGCTCGCGTTCACATCCGCCAGGTGGTAGACGATGCCGGAGTCGGCGAGTGCGCTCTCCGTGGCCGCGTCGTAGCTCTCATACGGCGCGCGGAAGCCGCCTCCGCTCGCGTCGGGGCGCAAGCGCCGCCAGAGGGCCTGCATGGCTGCGATGCGCTGGGCCTGCAGCGCCGGCGGCTGGCCGCCGAAGGGGTCGTGGCGGTCGCCGTGGAAACCGAGTTCGTGCCCGCCCGCGTGCAGCCGGTCCAGCACCACGGGTGCCAGCGCCAGGTCGCCGACGACGCAGTAGAAGGAGGCGTGGGCGCCAACGGCGGCCAGCATGTCGGCCAGATCGGTGGCCCGGTCGAGTTCTCGCACGTCTTTGCGGTCGTCGAGCTCGGTGTCCATCTCCACCAGCTGGGCCGAGTGGTAGCCCGGCGGCCAGTCGGCCAGGCGCGTTGCCGGCGGCCCGGCAGCCAGCCACCTCAGGGCCGACAGCGTCAGGCGGGCGACATTCTCGCGCTTGTCGGAAGGCAGCGCCGGATCCTCGAACCCGTAGTAGACCCAGCGCGCGCCGCCGTGCGTGCCGTACGCGACCGCGGCCAGCGGCGTGTCGCCGACGATGGGACGGTAGCTCCAGTCCGTGAAGTCGGCCGCCGGCAGCCAGGTGCCGTGGCCCGGCAGGGCGGTCCAGCCGGGCTGGTCTGTCAGCAGCATGCGGGTGCCCGCGGGCAAGGTCTGCGCCAGGGGCGTCAGGCCGATCGTGCTGACGTGGTAGTGCAGCGACTGCGGCAGGCGCTGCAGCGTGATGCCGAACAGGCGTTGCCCGGCGTCGCGTGCGCTGCGGTCGTCCGGTCCGAGACGACCGCTGGCCAGCAGCGCCGTGCCGGAGGATTGCAGGGCTTGCAGCGTCCCCAGTTCCAGCGGCGAGAGGCGCAGCGGCTGCGGCACCACGACGATGGCCGGCGCCGAGGCGCGCAAGACGCGCGCGTCGCGAATCTCGCGCCAGGGCCGCTTGGCAGCGGCGAGCATTTCGCGCCAGTGAGCGTACCCGTCCGCAGCACCGGCTGCGCTGCGCGGGGTGTAGAGAACGATGTCGGCCTCCCGGGCCTGCGCCGCGCCGGGCGCTGCCAATCCCCCTGCAATGAGGAGGCCGGCAATGACGGGCAGCGCCGTGCGCAGTGCTGCCTGGGCGGTCGGCAGCGCGACATGGCCGGTGCGCTGCAGGCTGCCCCAACCGAGCGCGCGTCCGCAGGCGGCGCGCGCCAGGCAGCGGTAGGTGGTGATGCCGAGCAGCACGCGGAAGCAAACTTGCAGCGGCAGCAGCCAGATCACGCGGCGCACCCGCTCGCGGCCGTCCAGGCCGAGCGCGATCGCTGACATTGCCAAGCCGGCCAGCCCGAGCCCGGTGGAGTAGGCGACAAGGGCGACGTCGTATCGATCGAGCGCCGCAAGCAGCGCGTAGGTGTCGGGCAGCAGCCAGCGGAGCCAGCCGCCGAGGAAGTGGGACAGCCCGACGAGCGCCACCAGATCGACCAGCGGCTGCAGCACCACGCCGGCGACGACGTTCACCAGCAGCAGGTAGGGCAGCGCGATGGTTCCGAAGCTGCCCAGACGGGTGTCGAAGAGGGCCCTGCGATGCTTGAACGCCGCCTGGGCGGTGCCGTAGGTCCACCGCAGGCGCTGCTTCATGAAGTCGCGCATCGTCTCGGGTGCCTCCGTCCAGGCGACCGCCTTGTCTTCGTACACGATGCGGCCGCCCCGGCGCAGAATGGCCAGCGTCGCGTCGGTGTCCTCGGCCAGCGTATCGCTGGGGTACCCACCGATTTCCAGCAGAATTTCGCGACGGTAGGCGCCCAACGCGCCGGAAATGCAGACGATCGCGTTGTGGGCCTCGGTCGCCTGGCGTTCGACGCTGTTCAGCACAACATATTCCAGCGCTTGCAGCCGCGTCAGAAGGTTGCGCCGGTTGCCCACCTTCGGGTTGCCGGCGACAGCGGCCACGCCGGGATCGTCAAAGTGCCGGCAAAGCAGCCGCAGCGCCGCCGCATCAAGCTGCGTGTCGGCATCGATGCAGACGACGATCTCGGTGCTTGCTTCGGCAATGCCGAGGTTCAGGGCCGAGCACTTGCCGCCGTTCGCCTTGGTCAGCAGCCGCACCTGCGGGTGCGACCCAAAAGCTGTGCGTACCACCGCCGACGTGCCGTCGGCCGAGCCGTCGTCGACGACGATGATCTGCACCGGGCTTGGGTACTCGCAGGCCAGCAGGCTGCGCACGGTGGCAGCGATCACCGCTTCCTCGTTGTACGCAGGGACGATCACCGTCACCGGTGGCAGGTCCGCCGCAGTGAGCGGCGCCGGCTGGTGGCGCTTACGACGCGCGCGTGCCAGCGTCAGCGTCGACACGACGACGAAGCGCACAAAGAAAAGCGCCACCAGCAGCAGCGCCGCGACGAGAGCCGCGCGCAGGGTGGCATCGGTGGCCGCGAGTGTCACCCGCAGCACGGAGCCGAGCGCCTTGCGCGACAGCGCCGCCGGGTGCATTGCGGACGGCGCGTTCGCGGGCGCCGCGGCGGAGGGCTGCGCCAATTGGGCCGCCAACGCTGCCGGTGCTTTGTCGGCCGGTGCCTGCCGCAGTTGTTCGAGGGCGTCGAGCTGTGCCGCGTCGATGGTGGCGCAACGCACGCCTCGCGCCGCCGCGTCCTTCGAGAGATCGGTAGGGACGCACAGAGCCCGGTCCGCCTCGACGCCGGCAGTGGCCGCGAGGGCAAGTTGGGTCGCCGACAGCTCGGCGTCCAGTTGCCAGGGCGCCAGTTCGGCGCCCGAGCGTCCCGAGAACGTTGCGGCGATCACGTTGTGGCCCTGCGCGACCAGGGCCTCGATCGCGGCTGGCTCCTTCAGCGCCTCCTTGCCGGCGACGACGAACGCCGCGTGCCTCCCTTGCGCGCGCAGCATCGCGAGCCAACGGGCGTTGACCGCGGATTCGGCGTGCACCGGCAGCAGGACCGCCGGGGCGGGAAGTTCCGGGTGCGCTGAACGCTCGTCGTCGGCACCGGGCCAAGGGGCGAGCAGCAGTGCATGCAGCAGCAGCACGGCGAGCGCAAGCAGCGCCGTCGTCAGGTACTGCAGCACACCGCGAAGCACGCGTTCCCGGCGCCCGCTCGGATCGTCGAAGACCTGGCGCTTGGGGCCGGTGGAAGTGTGCAGTGTCATTTTGGTCCCTTATTGCGTTAGGCCAGGCGCAGCGTCAGCGGCGTGCATCTGCTGTCCATGAACGGATCAACCGGCACGCCGAAGAGGCCGGAAACAACGCTCGCGTAGATGCGGCGGAGGTCGGTCGTCGCGACGGGGTTGCTGTCGCCGTCCAGTGCCAGAGTGGGCAGGACTGCAAGGCGCAGCCCGGGGCGGACGAGGTCGAGAAGGGTCGGATGCATTGTCTGTCTCCGGGTCAGGCGGCCTGGGGCGTTTCGGTGATGCCGCCGTCGGCGAGCACGATCAGCTCGTCGAAGTGGGAAGCCAGCTCGGCGTCGTGCAGCGTGACGACGACGCAGGCGTCGGCGTGCGCCTCGAGCAGGCGGCGCAGCACCGCGTGCGCCGTGGCCTTGTCCAGGTGGCTCGTCGGCTCGTCCAGCAGCACCAGGCTGGCGCCGCTGGCCGCCAGCGTGCCGCGAGCCAGCCCGAGCCGCTGCTGCTGGCCGCTGGACCAGCGTGCCGTGCCGACGCTGACGACGCTGTCGAGCCCCGCCGGCAGGGCCGCGACGTGGCCGTCGAGCCCGGCGACGGCGAGCGCCGCTCGCAGCGCCGCCTCGTCCTGGCCGGTGGCGAACAGGTTCTCCCGCACGCTGCCTTCGAACACGACGGGATGCGCCGGCACCAGCGTCGCCTCGCGCCGCAACCAGGCGGCATCGACGGCGCGCCCGTCGCACTCGATGCGCCCCGTCGCCGCTGGCTCGAGCCCGGCGAGCAAGGCCAGCAACGCACTCTTGCCAGCGCCGCTGGCGCCGCTGACCGCATAACGCCGGCCGCGCTGCAGGACGAGTTCGACCTGCTTCAGTACCGGCTGCTCGCGGTGCTCGTAGCTGAGGTCGACGGCGCGCAACTGCAGGCGCTGCCAAGCCGTCGGCGCGAGGACCGCAGGCTGCTCGCCGCCCGGTGCGTCCAGCAGCGGGCCGAGGGCACGCCATCCGCTCAGCTGCGACGCCAGCATCGAGAAATTGGCGGCCAGCGCGCTGGCGCTTCCCTCGGCACTGCGTGCGTACTCATACACCATGAAGACGCTGCCGAGGGCGATTGCATCGGCCGGCTTGGCCAGCGCGACGTACAGCACGACGAGCCCGCACCAGAGCAGGTGGCCGAGGACATCGACCGCGCCCCACTTCAGCTCATTGATCAGGATGAAGCGCCGCAGCGGCCGCAGCACCGCGGCGAGCCGGGTGTCCGCGAGGGCCAGCGCACAGGCTTCCAGCCGCAGCGCGAGCAGGGTCACGACGTTGCCGATCAGCTCGCCCCAAGTCGCGCCGTTGTGGCGCTCGGCGTCGTTGCGATGGTCCGACATGCGCAGCAGGACGCGGTCGAAGCCCAGGCTGGCAACGGCCAGCAGGGCCATGCCGGCACATGCCGCGACGCCGACCCACGGCGAGACGAGCGAGAGCGCCACGAGCGGCCCGAGCATGCGGACGGCCGTCTGGAGGTAGACGTACTGGCTCTCGGCGAAGTCGGTCAGCGCGCCGGCGCCTTGCGTGGCACGCTGGGCCAGCGCGAGCGGGTGTTCGCGCCGGTGCCATGCCAGCGGTGCGCGCAGCAGGCGCTGCATCAGCCCGAGGGTGAGGGAGCGTCGAGCGTGCAGTGCGACGTTGCGTTCGAGCACGCGGCCGCTGCCATGGCAGGCCCACCCGGCCAGCACGGCTGCGAACAGCCATGCCACCCAGCCTGCCGCCTCGGCGGCGCCGGCCGCGCCCTTGTGCTGGAGCACGTTGACCGCCTCGCCGGCGAGCCAGGGCACGGGCAGGCGCAGCAACTCGGCTCCGACGAGCAATGCCATCGCGCCGGCCAGCGCGTCACGCCGGCCGCGGGCGTGGCGCCACAGCCCGGCCCAGGTGTCGGCGAGCGAGCGCGGGAACGACGGTGCGGCGGCGTTCAAAGCTGCCCCCTTGTGCAAGCCGTCGTGCCGCGCCCGCGCATGCAGCTGCGCTTCATGCCGCTTCCCGCATCGGCTCGAACGTGGCCCTCAGAAGGGCGCCGATCGCCACCACCGTGGCCGCGCGCTGTAGCAGAGTCGCGTGGTCTCCGGCGACCACGCGCGTGCGCAGGCCGACGCCGACCAGGCGCTGCCAGTGGGTCCGGCGTGCCTGCCGAAATGGCTCGGCGTCGGCGCTCGGCTGGATGAACCAAGCTTCGCCGTCGAACGATGGCAGTGGACGTAGCCGATGGGCAGCGCCGGCGTGGCAGATGTTGTCGACACCTTCCAGCAGCAGCAAGAAGACCTGGAGGTCAGTTCGCGGCGGCAGCACGCGGCGCGCCTGTGCGAGGGCGCGCCGCGCGCCGGCACTGGCCAGGTCGGCGCCGGTGCGGGCGAGTCCGAGGGCACGCAGCCGTTCAGCGGCCTGCAGCGCCGGTTCGGCTGCGGTGCCGCGCAGGCCGAACGCGTCCCAAAGCATGTCGCGGCACGCGCTGCGGAACACTGCTGGACCGGTCTCCGGCGGCGCTCCGCCAGGGAGGTCGGAGTGGTCGGCGCAGTGCGGGTCGAGCAGCACGAGGCGGCTGACGCGGCGGCCGCGCGCGGCGAGCTGGCGCGCCATCTCGTGCGCGATCGGACCACCGGCCGAATAGCCGCACAGCTGGACGTCCCCGGAGGGCTGCAGCCGGTCGACGTCGACGATGAACTGCGCCGCCAGCGCTTCCATCGTGTGGCTGCCGGGAGCGCCGCCATCGAGGCTGACCGCCTGCAATGCATAGCAAGTCGCGTAGCCGGACAGCTCACGCGCGAGGCCGGCGTACACGAGTCCCGCGCCCGATCCCGGCGGCAACAGGAACAAGGGCTGTGCCGCGGAAGCGGAACTGCCGAGCTTGAGCACGCGCCCGCAGCTATCGGCGTGGCGGCCACGCAGCAGTGCCAGCGAGAGGTCGGCAACCGTCGGGTTCGCCAGCAGCGTCGTGAGCGTCAGCTCGACGCCCAGGCGCTCGCCGATGCACAGCGCGAGTTCGACGGCGGACAGCGAGTCGCCGCCGGCCTCGAAGAAGTTGTCGTCCACGCCGAGGTCGCGCTCGAGCACCTCGCACCACAGCGCGAGCAGTTCCGCTTCGAACGCATCGCGCGCCGGTGCGGGCGGCTGGGCCGGTGTGACCGCCGGCGGCGGAAGCTTCTCGCGGTCGACCTTGCCGGTCAGCAGCAGCGGCAATTCGTCGATGGCGACGATCTGCGCCGGCACCATGAACGCCGGCAGCTCGCGGCGCAGCTGTTCACGAAGCGCGGCTGGCGTCGGGCCGGCCAGCACGGCGTAGGCGACGATGATTGGCTCGCCGCCGCCCGGTCCGGGCCACGTGCGGACGGCCGCCGCGCTGACGCCGGGCTGGCGCGCCAGCAAGGCCTCGATCTCGCCGAGTTCGATGCGCTGGCCGCGCAGCTTGACCTGCTGGTCGCATCGGCCGAGGAACTCGAGCGCGCCGTCGGCGCGCCGGCGAGCAAGGTCGCCGGTGCGGTACAGCCGCTCGCCGGGAAGTTTGGGGTCGTTGATGAAGCGCTCGGCGCTCGCTTGCGGCTGGTTCCAGTAGCCGTCGGCCAGGCCAATGCCACCGATGCACAGCTCGCCCGCATCGCCATCAGCGACCGAACCGAGCCGGTCGTCGAGCAGGTGCACGCGGTAGCCGGGCAGCGGCTGCCCGATCGGCACCGTGTCGGCGTGCAGGTCGGCGTCCGACAGCTCGTGCGCGGTGGCGTCGATACAGGCTTCGGTGGGGCCATAGGCGTTGACGATGCACGCGGCGGGGAAGCGCTGGCGAAGCTTCCCCGCCAGCGCCGGCGTCAGTATCTCGCCACCGAGCACGATGCGTTCGAGCGAGAGGCTCGCCGGCGCGCCGGGCAGCATCGCGAGCAGCCATGAGGGAGTGGCGTCGAGGACCGTCGTGCGGTGGGTCGCAAGCGCCGACCAGAGCTGCCGCGCATCGAGCCGCTCCTCGCTGTCGAGCGCCCGCACGCTGCCGCCGTGAGCCAGCGGCAGCAGCAGCTGCCCCAGCGAGGCATCGAACGCCGGTGAGCTGTGCCACGCAGAGCGGCAATGTTCATCGACGGTTCCCCAGGGCCCGGGGCACGTCAGCTTATTGACGAGGGCGCGCTGGGGAATCGCGACGCCCTTGGGTCGGCCAGTGGATCCCGACGTATAGAGCAGGCACGCCAGGTCGTGGCCCGGGACCGGTGGCGCGCTGCCGGGTTGACGCGCGATCCACGGTTGCTCGGCGTCGAGGTGCACGCCGATCGCGCCCAGGCCGCGGAACAGCTCGGCGTGGGTGGACCGTGTTATGACGTAGCGGCTGCCGGCGTCCTCCAGCATGCGGCCCAAGCGTGGTGCCGGGAAGCTTGGGTCCATTGGCAGAGCGATGGCGCCGGCCTTCCAGACAGCAAGCAGCGCAACTGCCAGGTCGCATGACGGCTCGAGCGCGAGGGCGACAACGTCGCCGGGACGCACGGGCTTCGTGATGAGGTGATTCGCTAGGCGGTTGGCGTCTCTCTCGAGTGCGCCGTAGGTCAGGCGCCGCAAGCGGTCGATGACGGCCGTGCGGCGCGAGAACCGGGCGGCGCTTGCGGCGACGAGGTGGACGACGTTGGCTTCAGGATTTGGCGTCATGGCGTGGCTCCCTGTGACAATGAACGTCGGCGGCGCACCGGCTCGGGCAGCAGCGCGACGACGACGGAAAGAGTGAAGATCGTTGCTGAGTCCTGCAGCACCGGATCGAGGCCGTCAGCAGGAACGAAGGCGCCGCCGCAGCGCCTGCTGCGTCGAGCTGGCAGCAGATCTCGGGCTGCGGGTGCGACTGCCTCGGCGGCGGTTCGAATGTCCATGGGACGCATCCGTCGATGCCGCGCTCAGGCGATGGCCGCGGCGGACACGCGGGCCGAAGCTGGCTGGCGCAGGCGCGGTAGCCACCAGGCGAGCAGCGGCGTGGTCATCAGCACGGCCACGAGAGCCTGCCCACCTTCCCGGATGCCGTAGGCCGCGGCCTGCAGGGACCAGTAGAGGCCGACCACGGCCAGACCCGCGAACGCGCACGAGACGGCACGGCGCAGCGGCGCGGCGCGATCGAGCGCCCGTTGGAGCGGCGCCGGCAGCGAAGTGCGTGTGGTCGCCAGCACGGCAAGCACGACGATGATCGGTGCATCGCCGATGCCGTCCAGCGTGCCGAACACCGGGATCGCCACGCGGGAGACCAGCAGCAGCAAAGCGGCGGCGCACTGCGTTGCCCGGTGGCCGAACATCAGCGCGTAGGCGGCGCAGATCTCCACCCACCCGGCGGCCGCCATGGAGAAGGAAGGAGACATCGGTCCGCGCAGGAAGCTCAGCTCGTGGTCGAGGACGCCGGCGCTGCACCCGGGATAGAGCCACTTCTCCGCTCCGGCCCACATCAGCGTGATGGCGGCGGAAACGCGTAGGACCGCGAGCGCGTTGTCCGTCCGGCGTCCTTGGCCAAGGGAGTCGATGGCGACGAACGCAGCCGCGCCGAGGAAGAGCGGATAGTCGAACAATTGGAACCAACCGTACGCGGCCGTCGCGGCGGCGTAGAGAACGGCGATGCCGAGCGCGCCGAGCCAAGCCGTGGAGCGGCGCACGAGCGCGGCGGCGATGGCCAGCTGGAGCAACGGCACCCACGCCGCGCCGCTACGAAGCTCGGGGGCCAGGTAGACCGGTCCGGCCTTGAAGTGCAGCGCCGAGGCACAGAAGAACGCCGCCATGCCCAGCCGCACGGCGTGCGGCGCGAGCAGGCTCGCCGGGCGGTCGATGATGCTGGCACCGGCCAGCCGCCTGTTTGCCGGACGTGACATCCAGACGTCGAGCCAGGCCACCGCCACCATCACGATCAGCGCGATCACGGTGGCGGCCGCGAACTCGAGCGAGCCGATCGCTGCCAGTGGTGCCAGCGACGGCACGGCGCAGTCCGCATCGCGCGAGAACCACGTCGCATGCGCACTGGCCGGACCGGCCGCGGCGAGGAGGGCCGCGCTCGCCACGCGCGCGGTGGCGACGTTCATGGGTGAGGCGGTCATCGTGTCATCCCTTCGTGCATGCGGTGGACCCTCGGCACCACAGGCGGGTGTTCGAGGCTCGATGCGATCAATGCTAGGAAGGTGCCCCGCGAACCGCTTTCACGGATCGGACACGCGGCGTTCCTGGATATGACACTTCGGGATGACCCTTGCCTCGGGATTCCCCGGGGGTCGAGCTTCACACAAACGATAGTTAGCGCTATACAATAGCTCTCAGTACCATACTGACTCTTCCAGGCGCTTGGCACGGAAGAGGAACACCGGAGGCGCGAGATGGTGAAGCACGGTTCCGAGGTCGGATTAGCAATGAAAGCGGGCACCTTGCTCGCCAGGGTCGGGATCGGGCTGCTATGCAGCGCCGCGGCGAACGCTTCCGGAGGTCCTGACGACTTCCTCGGCTACTGGAAGACGGCGGAGGGCGACGGCATCGTCCAGTTGGAGCGGTGTCCGCTGTACAAGGACGCGCCGCCGACCGCCTTGTGCGGGACGATCGTTTGGGACCGGGAGGTCGGGAATCCCCGCCGCACGGCTGCGTTGGACTGCAATCGCAAGGTCTTCGAGACGGCGCGCTTCGACGGAACCGCGTGGAAGGACGGCTGGGCCTTCGACCCGCGGAGCAAGAAGTTCTATCAGACCCGCCTGACGCTGAAGGACGGGCAGCTCCACGTGCGCGTCTTCGTCGGCAGCGAGATCAATGGCCAGACGGACGTCTTCACGCGGGTTGCTTCCGTACCGCCCGGCTGCGAGGGGCACCAGCCGGAGTCAACGACCGTGCGAGGCGTCGGTCGTTGAAGCGCAGTGCGGCGACATCGCCGTCTGGGATGCAACGGGACCAACGTTGAAACATGGGCGCCGTTTCCTGCCGCCGGCTGAACATGCACGCACGGTGCATTGGCGGCAGTTCATCCGGCAGTGACCAACGGCGGGATGGCGGCTGCCGGACTCGCAAAGGCGTAGTCCGCGTGCAACTGAGCACGTGTCCGGTAGCTCGGGAAGGTTCGAACGGCGTGTTGCGCTACTCGCAGCTGGTGATACGGCACGCCGGGCAAAAGGTGATGCGTGAGATGGAGGCCGTCGTTGCGCGGGTGGAACAGCCACGACCGCCAACCGGTGGCAACGATGTCGCGCGTGTACGAATAGATGCCGCCCGGGGTCAGGCCCTGGTGGTCGCACAGTTCGCGGAAGCACGTGATCAGATGGAAAACGGTCGCACGCGCCAGCAGCCACAGGCTCGCGAACAGAATCAGCGCCGGCCATCCGACGGTCTGGCCGACGAGGGTCCCGAGCGCGAGCCACCAGCCCGTGATCGTCACCCAGGCCCCGGCGCCGGTATCGCGGGCACCGAGGTCGGCGGCGAAGGACGCCCACCAGACGCGCCGGTCGAGCACCATCAATTTGAGGCGCGCGAGCAGGCATTCGCCTTGGATCGGACGGATGAAGTCGGGGTCGCCGTCGGCGTCGCCAAGGCGGGCGTGATGGCGCGAATGGTCACGGCGGTATTTCGTCAGGCTCTCGAAGAGCAATGGTGCCAGCAGCACACGCAAGATCAGGTCATTGATCCATCGCCGCCGGCTCAGGTTGCCGTGGCTGCCGTCGTGCAGGATGTTGCCCAGCGAACGCTGGCGGTTGCCGATCACGAGCAGCGCGAGCGGCGCAAGCCACAGGCCGAGGCGTGCGCAGGCCGCGACCGCCAGCGCGATGACGCTCAGGTCGAACGTGATATCGACCAGGCAGCGCAACGTCCGGCACTGGAGCCACGCTTGGTGGTCGTGCGCGGAGCCGCGCAGTTCGGCGCGGAACTCCGCCAGATCGCGACGCACTTGAGCCTGCTGGTTCATCACCTGTCCTCTCCTCGTTCCTGGGTACGTGGCGCCGTGCACAAAGAGCGAACGGCGCATGCCATTCTGTGCAACCACGGCGCGCTGCGAGCAAGGTTCGGAAAGAGTTACCGCGGTTCAGCGGCGATGAATGCAGGTCTCGATTCGAGGACCGAGGCGGCCCTTGCGTCAATTCTGTTGGCGGGTGGTCATTTGTGCTGAACGTGCTGCTGACGGTCCCAGCGTGAGTCACCATGGTCGTCGTTTTATGGACCAGCCCACCCCGCAATCACCTTCGCCTCCGGCACACGAAGCCGCCGGTGCGCCAGGCCATGCGCGTTGGCTGCTGCGGTTCGAGGCCTTGCTGCAGCAGGGCCGGTCACTGGCTTTTCCTTGCGACGAGCGCGGGCGTGTCGAACTGGACATGTTGACCGAGAGGATGCGATGCGACTACTTCTACGCCCGTGCCTTCGTGGGGCGAGCGTACGAGGTTCCCGCCATCGTGCCTTGCCCGCCGAACTAGCACCCCCCCCATGCATAGCGACATGCTCTATCCCGAACTTTTCAAGCAGCTCGAAGCGGTCCGCTGGAGCATGGACAAGGACATCCCTTGGGATCAGTTCGACGCCAGCAAGCTCAGCGACGAACAGGCGCAGACGATCAAGATGAACGCGATCACCGAGTGGGCGGCGCTGCCGGCCACCGAGATGTTCCTGCGCGACAACCGCGACGACAGCGACTTCTCCGCCTTCATGAGCGTTTGGTTCTTCGAGGAGCAGAAGCATTCGCTGGTGCTGATGGAGTACCTGCGCCGCTACCGGCCCGACTTGGTGCCGACCGAGGAGGAATTGCACGCGATCCGCTTCGAGTTCGATCCCGCCCCGGCGCTCGAGACGCTGATGCTGCATTTCTGCGGCGAGATCCGTCTAAACCACTGGTACCGGCGCGCGGCCGAATGGCACACCGAGCCTGTCATCAAGGCAATCTACGAGACGCTCGCGCGTGACGAGGCGCGCCACGGCGGCGCCTATCTGCGCTACATGAAGCGTGCGCTGCAGCGCTTCGGCGACGAGGCCCGTGCCGCGTTCGCGAAGGTCGGCGTGCTGATGGCCAGCGCGCGGCGTACCGCGCAGGCGCTGCACCCAACCAACCTGCACGTCAACGTCAAGCTGTTCCCGCGCGACACGATCCAGAGCCGCCTGCCGAACCCCGACTGGCTCGAGCAGTGGCTCGACAAGCAGATCCAGTTCGACGAGGTCTGGGAGACGCGTGTCGTCGATCGCATCCTGCACAACATGAGCCTGCTGATGGAGCGCAGCTTCGCGAGCGTGCAGGAGCTGAACCGCTTCCGCAAGGAAGTGGCAGCGGCCGCCCGCGCGGTTCCAGCCTGAGTCAGGCGAGGTCGCTCGCCTTGTTTTAGTGCGCCCAGCATGGGCGCGATCTTCGGGGTGCAAGTCCCCGGCCGAGCTGGCCACAGCGAGGCAAGTGAAGCGTAACTGCGCGAGGGTGACCGAGCGTGGGAAGGAAGCGTGGAGCGTAAAC
>Ga0157377_10000351_pt1 | contig 20491 bp, 15 predicted proteins | sample M55metaG_FD_121116 | JGI IMG/M metagenome (GOLD analysis project Ga0157377, IMG submission 121116) | Miscanthus rhizosphere microbial communities from Kellogg Biological Station, Michigan, USA - M5-5 metaG | ecosystem: Host-associated > Plants > Roots > Rhizosphere > Soil | place: USA: Michigan...
ACGCACGACGTCGAGCACCGCCATCCCGATCGCGCACGACACGGTGTTGCCGCCAAAGGTGCTGAAGAACTCCATGCCGTTGTCGAACGCGCGCGCGATCGCGCGCGTCGTCGCCACAGCGCCGATCGGGTGACCGTTGCCGAGGGGTTTGCCCATGACGACGACGTCGGGTACGACACCCTGGTCTTCGAACGCCCAGAAGCTCGTCCCCATCCGTCCGAGCCCTGTCTGCACTTCGTCGGCGATGCAGACACCGCCCGCCTCGCGCGCGAAGCGGTAGACGTCGCGCAGATACCCGCTCGGAAACACCAACTGGCCGCCGACGCTTGGACACGTCTCGGCGATGAATCCTGCCAGGCGTCGATTGCGCGACTTCAATGACGCGATGATCTCGCCAACCATTGCCGCGTAGCGCGGTCCCGCGCTCGGATCACCGCGCTTGAACGGTCCCCGATAGTCGTCGGCGAGCGGAGCGACGTGCACCCAATCGGGCGCGCCGGTACCGCCGGTGCCGGCATGCTTGTACGGACTGATGTCGATGAGCGACGTTGTGTTTCCATGATACGCCGCGTCGAGCACGATCATGTCGCGCGCGCCCGTGTGTGCGCGCGCCAGACGCAACGCCAGCTCGTTCGCCTCGCTCGCCGAATTCACGAAGTAGCAGACGTCGAGCTCCGGCGGCAGCGTCGCCAGCAGCTTTTCGGCGTACGCGGCCAGCTTGTCGTGCAGATAACGCGTATTCGTGTTGAGAACACGCATCTGCTCGACGCCGGCCGCGACGACGCGCGGATGGCAGTGCCCGACGTGCGGCACGTTGTTGTACGCGTCGATAAAGCAGCGGCCTTCGTCGTCGTAGAGATACTGCATCCAGCCGCGCACGATCTTTACCGGCCGCGTGTAGGCGACACTCAGGTTGCCGCCGATGCGGTCACGTCTCCCCTCGAGCGTCTGTGCCGGCGTCGGGTCGGGCGCCGCGAATCGCGACTCCGGCACACACACGAGCAGGTTTGGATCGGGACAGAGCGCGATCCAGGCGCGACGCCGCGACGGCGGCGCTACGCCCGGGAAATCGGTGCCGAGGCCGAGCAGGTCAAGCATGACCTGCAAGTGGAGGTGCGGCGTCCAGCCGCCATTCACGTCCGGCGCGCCAAGCGTCGCGATCGGTGCGCCGGCGTGAACCCGATCTCCGACACGCAGCTCGCGGATCGACTCGCGGCTCAAGTGCCCGTACAGCGTGAAGAATTCGTCGCCGCCGTCCGTCTCGTGCCGAAGAATGATCACCGGCCCGTAATCCTGCGGAAACGCGTTGTCGGCGAACGCGTGTACCGTTCCGTCGAGCGGCGCCAGCACGACCGTGCCCGCTTGGGCGAACAGATCGAGCCCGATGTGAATCGTGCGATGCTCGTCCGTCGGGCGCGGACCGAGCGAAAACGCGGGCGCGACGTAGACGAGACGCGGCTCGTCGTATCCGCCCACAGCGACCCTTACCCCGTCCTCCTCCATCTTCGCGAACAAGCGCTTGGTGAGCGACGGCTCGTCGTTGTCGGCCGGATCGCCGGTCAGCAGCGGACTGTCGATCGACAGATCGATGATCATCACCGGCTCGTCGCGCACGTCGAGCTCGAGCACCTGCGCCGGGTTCGCGCGACGCAGGAACTCGAGCACACGGTCGCGCTTCCCGACCCCGGGACGGCCGGCGGCATCGCGCAGCACGACCTCCGCGAGACCGAACGGAATCTCGGCGAGTCGCGGCAGCGTTCGCGCGATCGACGCCTGACTTACCGCGAGATATTCGTTCTCCGGCTCACGGCGCATCTGGTCGGCCGCGATGCAGACGCTGGCGCAGAGGCGCATCGCGGCGAGTCCGAAGACGGCAGACAACTCCGCGTCATCGAGCTGAACGCGCTCGGCGAAGCCGCGGACGAGGGCCGCGGCCACGCTCAAGGGATCGCCGGCATCGAGCATGGCGTAAGCAATCGCGATGGCGAGATCGGCGACGCGATAGCTGTGAACCATATCGCCGAAATCCACGATACCACTCACGCGCCAACCGTCGAGTGACGACCCACCGCGCGGCTCGACCAAAACGTTGTGGTCGTTGATGTCGCCGTGAACGACGGCGCGCCGCAGCCGGCCGACGATCGGGGCGAGTTGCGCGTCGAACGCGGCCGTCAATCGATCGACGGCGGCGGCGACGTGAGTGTCGCCGATCGCAGCCTCCCCGCGATGAGCCGCGACGATCGCTCGCGCGGACGCGACGTCCCAATAGAACTCGCGATGAACAGCGGGATGATCGAAGCCCACCAGCGCAGCACTGATAGCGCCGGTTTGGCGGCCAAGATCCTCGAGGAGCGACTCGTCGCGGTGTCGGACGTGCGCGAGCAATCGGCCGGGAAGGTGTGTCACCGCCCACGCGAGGTGACGGCGACCGTCGTCGTCCGACAACTCGGCGAAAGCGGCGCCTCCTTTCGTCGGCACGACTCGTGGCGTGACGCCGACCGTGCCGGCAATGTGGCGAAGCACCGCGTTCTGCGCCTCGAGAAACGCCGGATCCTCGCCCGCGTTCGCGATCTTCAGGACGATGCGCCCATCGTCGCCGTTGATTAAAAAGTTCTGATCGCGCTCACTCGTCAGCTCTCGCGCGGTCCCACGGAGACCGAATTCCGATGCCACGCGCTCGGCGTCGGAAGCGGCAAAGCGGGAACGACGTGTCGTGGCGAGCGGAGAGACGAGGGATTCAGTCATTTCTTTTCGCCGCGAATCTCCTTCGGGACGCGGCCTTCGCGCGCGGCACGCCAGCCGTCGGCGGTCCGAAGCACCTGATAGGCGCGCTCGAAGCGGAGGGTCTCCGAGATACCCGAGCTTGGTGTGTCGTAGCGCTGCGCGTACATGTAGACCTCGGCTGTGTCACCATGTTCGGCAAAGACAGGCGAGAAACGAAGTACGTAGCCCGGCAGCTCCGCCTTGCAACGAACCGTGCCTTTCGTCGCGGTCAACGATGGCTCGCACGTCCCCTTGAAGACGCCGCGCTGCCGTGCCTCGGCCACCACGCTTTCGGACATCTGTCCGGCCGAGTCGAGCCCCGTCGTTCGGGGGAGCTCGCGACGGTCGAGGAGCAAAGATAGCGTGGGATCGCTGACGTCGAACGCCGCGCGTGCGGCCGCTTCATAGATGTTCGCGTACGCTGCGGCCGGCAACGTCATGACGGTGAGACCGCGACCCCTGACAACGTTCGAGTCGTCGCTGCGGCAGCCGCTCGCTATGGAAAGCGCGAGGGCCGACGCCGCGACGACTCGATGTGTATGTCTTCGAACGGTTCTAGTTTCGATCGTCGTCGCCTTGGTCGTCGTTGTCGTGGCCTTTGTGCTTCTTCGTCTTGTGCTTCGATTCGTGGCGCGATTCCACCACGCGGTCGTCGTCACGTTCGGAACCCGTGATCACTCGACCGTTCTGGTCGACGCGGCGCGGATCGTAGATGATGCGACCGTTCGGATCGACGCGACGCGGGTCGTATACGACGGTTCCGCTCGGATCGGTCCGCCGCGGGTCGTACACGACGGTGCCGCTTGGATCTACCCGTCTCGGATCATATACGCGTCCGCTCTGGTCGTACACGTCCCTGCGCGGATCGCGCGGGTACGCCGTGGTCTGGTCGCCGTAGATGATGCGGGCGTTGGGCGGAACGCGCGCGGCAGCCGTCGCGCAGTCGGTCGGCGCGGGCTGATGGCCAGGCGGAACGCCGTCGATCCAAATCCGGCACATTCCGGCCGGCGGACGCTGGCCCGGCGGCACACCCCCATTGCCGCGGCCACGACCCTGCGCCATCGCCGGCGCCGAGATCGCGAACGCGGCTATCACTGCAGCAAGCTGGATTTTTCGCATCGGTTCCTCCGGCGAACCTGTTCTGATTGGTCCCTATCATGGCAGGTGCAATGCCGCAGCGCGCCGAGTTGGCTCGGTTTGTAAGTATAGCTACGACAATGTCTTGCGGAGTCAGCACGGCAGTGTGCGGCGCGTCACGGTCCACCCTGGGTGACAGACGCGTCCGTCGAGCGAGAACTGCTCAGCTCGCTTGGCGTCCTCGCTGGGCAAAATGGGGTCAGACCCTATTTCGAATTCTTGAAATAGGGTCTGACCCCATTTGGGCGCCTCGGCGTACCCAGAGGAAATAGACCGCGACGCCCACCAATAGAATGCCAAACCCCACGCCGGCGTGGGCGGGATAGCGGATCACCGTCGTGAGCGAGATCAGCCAGCACGCCAACACGAAAATGCCGGTGGTGAATGGATGCAGGGGTACGCGGACCCGCGCTTCATCCTCGGCGGCCCCCCCGTTTCGAGCGCGCAGCCGGAAAATGATCAACGAAGCTCCGGTGAGTCCGAAGAAGAGCACGTCGATCGCTTCTACATAGTTCAGGATCTGATCGTACTTGCCGGTCAGCGCGATGACCGCGGCCCATACGCCCTGGAGCACGATGGCGACAACCGGAACGCGCGACTTCGGGTTGAGCGTGCCGACCGCCTTGAAGAACACGCCGTCTCGCGCCATCGCGTAGTACACGCGTGGCGCGGTCAACACGCTCTGGCTGAGGAAGCCGACGGTGGAGATCGCGATGCCCAGCGCGATGAGTCGCGCTCCGCGGTCGCCGAGCGCACGGCGCATGACCTCCGACGCGGGGGTCGATGTGGCGGCAAGTCCGTCGACGCCGAGCGATCGCAGACACACGTACGTGACCGACAGGTAGAGCACGATCACGCCGATCACACCGATGAGCAGCCCGCGCGGCAAATCGCGCCGCGGATTCTTCATTTCGCCGCTTACGAAGCTCGACGTTTGCCATCCGCCATAGGCGAAGAGTACGGGAACCATCGCTGTCGCCAGGCCGCCGAGTCCTCCGCTCCCTGTAGCTCCCGCGTCGGGTATCGCGGCGGACGTCGCGCGCGGCGCGACGAATAGGCCGACACCGATGAGGCCGAGGATGGCCGCCAGCTTCGTGATCATCAGCGCGCTCTGCACGTTGCTTCCGGCGCGCACGCCGAGGCAGTTTACCAGCGTCAGGACGCCGAGCGTCAACGCGGCGGCGGCCTGCTCGGGAATTCCGACGCCGGTCAACTCGCGGAGGTAGCGGCCGAAGATGATCGCCGCGCCGGCCATTCCTCCCGTTTGGACGACGAGCAGCAGGGTCCAGCCATATAGGAAAGCGACGATCGGGTGGTAGGCGTCGCGCAGGTACGCGTACTGGCCGCCCACGCGCGGCCGAAGGGCCGCGAGCTCGGCGTACACAAACGCACCCATCAGTGCGATCGCGCCACCGATGATCCAGGCACCGAGCACCAAGCCGGGCGTGTGGACTTGGCGGGCAACGACGCTCGGATTGACGAAGATGCCAGCGCCGATGATCCCGCCCATCACGATCATCGTGGCGTCGAAGGCACCCAAGCGCCGCGCGAGCGTCGGTTCGCCCGATGGTGGCTGGAAGGTGCCGGGCGTGGCGCGCGGCTCGGTGCTGGTCATGGCGCCCTAGCCTACCGGTGGCCCGATCCCCCGGCAAGGTGGCCCGCCCATGGCGGTTGCCCGCGCAGCGCCGTTGCTTTCGAGGCGGTTCCCACCCACCGAACCCTTTTGGGGGACCCTGCATCTAAGGGTTAACACGTGGCCAATACAGTCGTTGCCTTCCAGTCAGCCTACCGGGTGAGCGAACCCGACCTGATCGCTCGGGTCCTCGCCGGAGACCGGATCGCGGCGCGCGAGCTTTATGACGCGCACTCGCCCCGGGTCTATCGTCTCGCCTTCCGTCTGACCGGTGACGCCGACCTGGCTCGTGAGTTCACGCAGGACACTTTCGTGCGCGCGTTCGGTCAGCTGTCCCGCTTTCGCGGCGATTCAGCTCTCTCCACCTGGCTCCACAGAATCACCGTCACGGTGGTGGCGAACGCGATGCGCAAGGTGAAGCGGTTCAGGGAGCGGGAGGCGGATCTCGAGGACGTTCATCCGCTCGGCTCGGACAGCACGGGAGTCGACCCTGTGCTGCGAGAGCGCCTGCATCGCGCCATTACCCAGTTGCCCGAGATCTACCGAACCACTGTAATCATGCACGACATCGAGGGCTATACCCACACCGAGATCGCTGAAGTACTCGGTGTGGCGGAAGGAACCTGCAAGAGCCGCCTGTCGCAGGCACGCGCGCAACTTCGCGCCGCGCTCGCCGACTTGGCACCGGAGCTGGAATCATGATGGACGACCGATTTGACGAATTGATGCGCGACGCCGCGCACACCTACCGCAAACCAGCCGAGCCTGATTTCGAGGCGATGTGGAATGTGGTAGCGAAAGAGAGCTTTGGCGTCGCCAGTCCGACACAGAGCGGACTACGCCGCTCGCTCAACCTGCCCCGCGTTATCGGAATGGCCGCGACGCTGCTGCTTGGCATCGGCATTGGACGCGCGACGGTAACGCTCAAGAGCGCGTCACCGACGAGCGCATCGACGGTTGCAACCTCAACGGTCGCGCGCAGCGATTCGATCCCTGAACCCGCGCCTTATTCGACGGAGACCTCGCAGTACCTCGGACAGACCGCTGCGCTGCTGATCGCGCTGCCGTCCGAGGTGAAAGCAGGCCGTGCCAACGAGCAATTCCTTTCGCGAGCCGGCGAGCTGTTGACGCGCACGCGTCTACTGCTCGATTCGCCCGCCGCGAACGATCCGAACATGCGCAACCTGCTCGAGGATCTCGAGCTGGTGCTCGCGCAGGTCGTGCACCTGGAAAACAACCAGAGCCGTACCGAGCTGGATCTCATTAGCCGCGCGCTCGAGCAGCGCGACGTCATTCCCCGGCTGCGCACCGCGGCCGCCGACATCTCAGCGAACTGAGGAGACGAGCGATGAAACGCATCACGCTCACCTTGATGGCGCTGCTCGCCGCGACAAGCATGGCGGCAGCGCAAGACCCGATTCCCCCCACACCACCGGCGCGTCCCGCTCCGACCCCGGCTCCGTCGCGTCCGGCGCGACCGGCGCCAGAAGCGAGACCGATCTACACACCGATGGCGCCGCTGCCGTTCATCGACGAGGAGCACATACGCGAGATGGCGCACGAGGCCGCACGCATCTCGGTTGAACACCTCGACCGCGAGGCGATTCGCGCAAACGTCGAAATTGCTCGCTCGGCCGCCGAGATGGCGCGCGAGAACGTGCGCATCAACGCGGACGAGATCCGGCGGAACGCCGAGATGGCCGTGCGCGACATGCACTTCGATTTCAACTTCGACACGCCGACGCCGCACATCGCGCCCATGCCGCCGATGGCCCCGATGGCGATCGAGACACATATCGCGCCGATGGTCATGGGTATCGGCCGTGATTTCACCGATCGCATGCCGCCCGCTCCCTGGGCGCAAGGCGATCCGGCGGACTCCGTCTATCGCATCGCGCGCGACGCACTAGGCCGCGGCGACTACGGCCGCGCGGCGCGACTCTTCGCCGAGATTCCGCAGAAGTATCAGAATTCGGCGTACAAGAACGACGCCACTTACTACGAAGCGCTGGCGCGCTACAAAGTTGGCACGACCGACGAGCTGAAGCAGGCGGCCAAGGTGCTCCAGCCGCTCGTGAAGCCCGGTGCGGCTTCCTTCGGCACATCGGTGAACGTGCAGGGGCAGCAGGTTTACAAGTTCGCGAATCGGGGGCCGAGCGATTCGGAAGTCACCGCTTTGTACGTCCGCATCAACGGCGCACTCGCCCAGCGTGGCGATAAGGACGCGGTCAAGCAAATTGAGAGTTACACTGGACCGAACGGGCCCTGCGACCAAGAAGACATCCAGGTTCGCACCGAAGCGTTGAACGCCCTGAGCCAGATGGACCCGGCTGGCGCGCTGCCGAGCCTTCGCAAGGTTCTCGAACGCAAGGACGAGTGCAACGCGTCGCTACGCCGCAACGCGGTCTTCATTCTCGGCCGTCGCAACGATGCCGAATCGTCGGCGCTGCTGTTGACGGTCGCGAAGACCGATCCTAACACCAACGTCCGCTCGGAGGCGATCAACTTCCTGGCGCGCACGCCCGGCGAAACCGGCATCAACGCGCTCGAGGAGATTCTTCGCACGGAGCAGGACGAGCGTCTCCAGCGGGCCGCGGTGCGGGCTCTCATGAGCAGCGACAACCAGCGCGCCCGCGCCAGCATGCGCGCCCTGATCGATCGCAAGGATGCCCCGATCAACCTGCGCATCGAGGCGATCAGCAGTCTTAATTCCGATCGCGCGACGCAGGAAGACGTGAAGTATCTGAAGGACCTGTATACGCGCGCCGAGAGCGACGCTATGAAGCGCGCCGTCATCGACGCTGTCGGCCGCATGGGCAGTCCTGAGACCGATCAGTGGATTCTGTCGATCGCACGGAACAACAACGAGTCGAGCTCGATTCGCGCCACGGCGATGTCGAGGCTGTACCGCTCGAACATCTCGATTGCCGATCTGAACAAGCTGTACGATGCGGCCGATTCGCGCGACATCCGACAGCAGATCATCAACATCCTGCAAAACCGCAAGGAGCCTGAGTCCGCGGACAAGCTCGTCGAGATCGCAAAAAGCGGCACGGACATCAACCTGCGGAAACAGGCCATCATCGCTCTTACTCGAAAGAACGATCCACGAAGCGCCCAGCTCTTCCAGGACATCCTCGACGGGAAGCGTCCATGATCCGAATCTCTCATCTTCCGCTTGCCGCCGCGTTTGTCGCGGCGGCGACCAGCGCCTCGGCGCAACTCGCGTCGCGCGTTGACGGCGCCCCCGACGGCCGCGTCCAGTTCACCTTCGCGTCGCGTCCCGGCGTGTGCGGTAACGGCCGCACCTACATCCAGACCGGTCCGAACAGCTATACCGGCACCTTCTACGGAAACGGCGACATGGCGCGCATGGAGCCGTGCGTCGCCGGCCCGGTGCGCGTCGTCATCGATCGCGCCGAGAAGCTGCCCCTTTCAGTACAGACTTACGTCGGCCCGCCGGATTCGTCGGCGCGCGGCATCACCGATCTCGGCCGCGTGCGCGCGCAGGAGGCCGCGGACTAATTGCTGTCGCTCGCCGCAAAAGTGGATGGCCGCGCGGGACGCGACGCGCTCTTCCCCGCGATGCTCGCCGACAGCGCTAACACTGCCGCGGCGCTCGTCACGATCGCGAAGAACACCGGGCTTCCGCGCGAGACGCGCCGCAGCGCGCTCTCGTACATGGGACGCTCGACCGACGGTTTGCAGACGATCCCCGCCAGCGTCACCGAACCGATTCTCGCCATCGCTCGCGACGAGACGGACAATCAATCGGTTCGCCAGCAGGCGCTCTCCGTGCTCGGCCGTCTCGATCACGGCGCCGGCATCCAGCCGTTGATTCAGCTGTCGCAGCAAAATCAGAGTGTGTGGCTGGCCAAGGAGTCGATGTCCACGCTGGCCCGCTCCGGCGATCCAAGAGCACGCGTGTATCTGCGCACCGCTGTGAAGCGCACGGACCTCCCCGAGGACGTGTTGACGGTCGCGCTTCGGGCGCTCGGCCAGGAATACGCGACGGCACAAGACGCCGCCCTTCTTCGTGAGGTTTACCCGACGTTGAGGACCGATCGCTCACGCGAGGCGGTTTTCTCGGCACTCGCGGAGATGGGCGGCGCAGAAAACACGCGCTGGCTCCTCGCGCTCGCGCAGAACGGCAACGAGCCGCTCCAGCTTCGCCGCCGCGCGGTCGAATCGGCGAGCCGCGCCGGCGCGTCGATCACCGAGTTGGTCAAAGTCTACGACACGACGACCGATCCGAGCATGAAGCAAAACCTGATCGGCATCTTCGTGCGTAACGGCGAGCGTCCGGCGGTCGACAAGTTGATCTCGATCGTGAAGGGCGAAGAGAACTTGTCGGTGCGCCGAAGCGCGATCAACCAGTTGTCGAAGTCCGAGGATCCGAGGATCAAGGCGGCGTTGCAGGATATCGTGTCGCGATAGACAAGCGACAGAACGACTAGAGGGGCGCCCATGATGGGCGCCCCTTTTTGTTGCTCTTGCTTTTGTCCTAATGTACTAGTACAATGCAACTGAATGTTCACCGTCGACCCATCAGACCCCACACCGATCTATGCGCAACTCGATCGCGGTATTCGAGCGGCGATCGCCTCCGGGCGGCTCGCGGTCGGTGATCGGCTCCCGACGGTGCGGCAGCTGGCGGTCGACCTTCGGGTCAACGCCAACACCGTGGCGAAGGTCTACACCGAGTTGGAGCGTGCCGGACTGCTCGCCACGCAACGTGGCATCGGCACCTTCGTTCGAGCTGTTCCCACCCCCCCGGCCGGGAGCACGCGCCGCGATCGCGAGCGCGAGCTGAAACCGCTCGTCGAGCGATTGCTCGCCGACGCCTCGGCCATCGGTATCTCGCTTCATGACGTCGTGCAGTACGTGAAGACGCTCGAGTCGCGCAGTACCAAGGAGAACACCTGAAATGCCCAAGAGTAAATCGCGCAAACGCGCGTCAGCCAAACCGGCGCAGCAAGTCGACGTCCGCGTCAATGTCATCTCGATCATCATTCTGCTCGCATCGATCGGGAGCGGCGTGGCGGCGAGCGCGGCGCAGAGAAGTCCGCACGGCATCATCATCGGTGTCGTGCTCGGCGTCATCCTCATGCAGTCACCGAAGGTCGCGCGGCAGTGGGAGCGCGCCGTCGTGCTGCGTCTCGGCAAGTATCAAGGGCTGCGCGGGCCGGGGCTGTTCTGGATCGTGCCGTTCATCGACACCGTGACCTCGTGGATCGACCAGCGCGTCATCACGACGAACTTCAACGCGGAAGAGACGCTCACGTCGGATACCGTTCCGGTAAACGTGGACGCCGTGTTGTTCTGGATGGTCTACGATCCCGAGAAAGCGGCGCTCGAGGTGCAGGATTACGCGCGCGCCGTGAGCTGGGCGGCGCAGACGGCGTTGCGCGACATCATTGGTCGCACGTCGCTCACCGATTTGCTGCGCGGCCGCGAGCGGATCGAAGGCGACCTCCAGAAATTGATCGACGATCGCTGCACGCCGTGGGGCGTGACGGTGCAGTCGGTCGAGATGCGCGACGTGGTCATCCCGACGTCACTCCAGGACGCGATGTCGCGCGAGGCGCAGGCGGCACGTGAGAAAGCGGCGCGTATCATTCTCGGGGAGGCGGAGGTGGAGATCGCGCATCTGTTTCAGAAAGCCGCGATTTCGTACCACGACAACCCGACGGCGCTCCACCTGCGCGCGATGAACATCCTCTACGAGGGCTTGAAGGAGAAAGGCGCCCTCATGCTCGTGCCGAGTACCGCGGTGGAATCAATGGGACTCGGGGGCTTGCTGGGTGCGGCCGCGACGCGGCAAACTAGTCTGAGCCAGGGCGAAGGCGCGTAGTCGCTTCGCCCCTCCCTTCACCAGAGAACTCCAATGACCGAGCCCGCGGTAGCCGAAGGTCCCGTCCGCACGCCGGCCAAGACGTCGTTTTGGGAAGACGCGATCGACATCTTCCTCTCTCCCGCCGACGTTTTCCGCCGCGAGCAGCAGAAGAGCATCTGGCCGCCGCTGCTCTTCGTTGCCGTTGCCGTCGGCGTCATCTTCTTCGTGACGTTCAACACCCTCGAACCGATCTTCGACGCCGAATTTGCTCGCAACACCGCGAAGACGATGGCCGCCAATCCCAACGTCACGGCCGAGCAGATGGAGTTTGGAAAGAAGATCGGGATGAACATCGCCCGGTACGGCGTAGGGTTCATCATGTTGGTGACGATGGTCGTCCTGGGCGTCGTGACCTGGCTGCTCGGCAAGGTCGTCGGCTCAGTGGCTTCGCTTCACGACGGCCTCGTCATCGCCTCGTGGTCGTACTTTCCGCGCATCCTCGGCGCGATAGCCGGCGGCGTTCAGGGATTGGTCATGGACCCGGCGAAGCTGAACTCGCAACTCAGCATCACGCTGAGCCCCGCGCGCTTCATGGATCCGGCGACGACCAACCCGCTGCTCTACCAGCTCGCCGGACGATTCGATCTCTTCACGATTTGGGTGACGATTCTGCTCGCCGTCGGCGTTGCGGTCCTCGGCAAAGTTTCGAAAGGCCGCGCCACTATCTTTGGGCTCTTGATCTGGTTCGTCGGCGGACTCTACGCGTTCCGGACGGCGTATCTGCAGATGTAACTGACAACCGCAAGCGAAACGAGACGGGCCGGTGATTTCACCGGCCCGTCTCGGCCAGCGCATTAGTGGCCGGTTCGCGCAATGGTTTTGCCGGTGAAATTCTCGGTCGTGACCGAGTGGCCCTTCGACAAGGTTTGCACGTAGGCGACGAGCCGCCAGATCTGATCGTCGGCAATGCGTCCACCCCACGCCGGCATGCCGTCGGGCCGACCCTCGTAGATCGATTGATAGATGTTGCCCGCCGTTCCGCCGAAATGCATGCGGCTGTCCTGTAGACTCGGGCCCATCGCGCCGGATCCGTCGGCGCCGTGGCAGTCCATGCAGTTGTAGGCGATGAACAGCTTCGAGCCTTCGGCGATCCGCTGCGCGTTCCCTTCGAACGGGTTGACGAGCGACGCCAATCGTCCCTGCAGCGCGAGCCCCGGCTGGATGTGGTCCGGGTGCTCGACGAAGTACGTCGGCTGCGTCCCTTTTTGCGGGGGCGGCGACGGCGCTGGCGAAGTAGACTGCCGCGCGGCGTACGCGCCGACTCCGCCAAACGCGGCGGCGACGAGCATTCCCTGCACGAATGACGGAATGTGCATGAGCAATCTCTCAATCAGAGCGAGAAGACGAACAGCATGCCGCCCCAGGACGTGTAGCGCGCGAGGTCGGGGAGGGTCGTCCCGCGCTCGCGCACATCGAACGGCAGGTTGGCCGCGACATCACCTGCAATGAGCAGTCCCATGTCCCCGCCGATCCCGGCGTAGACCGCGACGTACTGCTTGCCGTCGGGGCCGGTGTACGTCATCGGCGCGCCGACGATGCCCGATCCGACCTTGAACTGATAGAGCACGGTCCCGTTGGTGGCGTCCACCGCCTTGAACCAGCCGTCCAGCGTGCCGTAGAAAACGACGTTGCCCGCGGTGGCCAGCGCGCCGCTCCAGACAGGGAACGGCTCCTTGATGCCCCAGATCTTTTTGCCGTGCACGGCGTCCCAGGCGATGAACTCTCCCTTGTATCCACCTGGTCCGCCCTTCTCCGGCGCGTTGCCGCCGATGTACGGCGTTCCGGCGATGTACATGACTTCTCGCCCCTCGAAGTCCATGCACAGGTTGTTCGTCGGCACGTAGAAGAGACCCGTCTTCGGCGAGAACGCGGCGGGTTGCTGATTCTTTCCACCCTCGAGCGACGGACAGATGTCTTTCACGTTCTTTCCCTGCGCCGTCGCCTTGTCGACGTTCACATTCGGGCGACCGGTCTTGAGGTCGACGCCCGACGACCAGTTCATCGGCACGAACGGTTGGGCGATCAACACCTCGCCGGTCGCGCGGTCCATCGTGTAGCCGAATCCGTTGCGATCGAAGTGGACGAGCGCTTTTCGGGTGCCGCCGCCCATCGGAAGATCGACGAGAATGTTCTCATTGACGGCGTCGTAGTCCCACATGTCGTGCGGCGTCGGCTGGAACGCCCATACCATCTCCCCGGTATCCGGATCGCGCGCGATGATCGACGCGCTCCACTTGTTGTCACCGGGACGCTGATTGCCGTTCCACGGGCCGGGGTTGGACGTGCCGTGGTAGATGAGGTTCAACTCGGGATCGTACGAGATCCACCCCCAGACCACGGCGCCGCCGACCTTCCACGATTCGCCGGGCCAGGTCGAGACGCCGAGGTTCGCGCCGCGATCCTGCGGATAGAACGGTTTGAATCGTGCGCCGACTTTCATGTCGGCGTCCGGGCCGACGTTGTAGGCGCGCCAGAGCTCTTTTCCCGTGTTCAGATCGACCGCCGCGATCCATCCGCGGACACCCATCTCGCCGCCGCTCGACCCCACGATGACTTTGTTCTTCACGACGATCGGCGCCATGGTGATCGTCTCACCCTTGTTGATGTCGCCCATCTTCGTGCGCCAGAGCTCCGTGCCGGTTGCCGCATCCACGGCGACGGTGTGTCCGTCGAGCAGGTTGTAGACGATCTTGCCGTCGGCGAATGCGGAGCCGCGATTCACGACGTCGCAGCACGCGATGCCGATCGCCGCCTGCGCGTTCTCGGGGCGGTACTTCCATTTGAGCGGAAAGCCGGGCTGCGTGAGATCCAGCGCGTACGCGACATTCGGGTACGGCGTGATGACGTACATCGTGTTGCCGACGACGAGCGGCTGTCCCTCGTGGCCGCGCAACACGCCGGTGGAGAAGGTCCACGAGACGTGGAGGTTCTTCGCGTTGGCCGGCGTGATTTGTGAGAGATTACTAAAGCGACTGTTGGCGTAGTCGCGGGCCGGCATGCTCCATTCGCCGTCCGATACGTTGGCCGGCGGTGGAGTGGCGATCGTCGCGCCGCTGACCGTCGCGTTTCCCGCTGCCGCCGGTGCGGCACCACGATCGGTGCACCCCACGATCGACGCCGTGACGATAACGACAAGCGCGGTGCAGCATCGCCCACTCGTTCGCATTGCGGACGTCCTTGGCAAGAATCAGGCGAAGATTATGACTCTAGTCTTCGGCTTGCGCGAGACGCTCGAAGTATTGGCGCTTGAATTCCTCGAGGACGCCGTCGGTGAACATCTCGTCGGCGATCGCCGCGATCTCCTCGGCGTCCCTCCATGCGGCGTGGAGCGCTTCGAGCTCGCCCGCCAGCGCGCGCCGCTCGATATCTTCGTTCGCCGCCATCTCGAGTGCGAGACGGTCTACGGCCGGCAGCCGGTAGAGGGGCGTCTGCTGGTCACTGCCCGTGCCGCCGTGTCCCCAAAACGATCGACTGGCCAGGTTCAGCGCGAGACGCTCGGCGAACGTGCCTTTGGGAGCGCCGTCGTCATGCGTCGGCGCGTCAGGAAAACGCCCCCATGACGTGCGCATCGCCAGCGACGCCACGCGCGAGAAGTAGCCTTCGGGGTCGCCCGCTTCGTCGAGCTTGGCGACGGCGTGGTTCAACTCTGATTGACTGGCGACGCCGAAGTTGAGCGTCGCGAGCATCTTGCCCGCCACGCGGAGCGCCGGCGACTCGGCGAGCGTCGCGACGCCCGTGTCATGGTGAAGCTTGAGCTGCCACGGCGCGTCCTGCTCCGGCCGCACCAACTCCGCCGCGCCGAGATGCGAGTAACGGACAATGACCGGATGGCCGAACTCGTCGGCCGTTCGAAGGAGGACGCCGCGCGAGCGACGGAAGGTTCGCATGCGCAGCACGGCGTCGTCGCTGAAGCCGACCGCGTGCGCGTAGTGTACGAGCGCGCCGGCGGTCGCTTTCGCGATCAGATTCGCGCCGCGAAGAAAGAGCCCGCGCTCAGCCTGATGCTCCGGCTCGATGCGCGCGAGTCGCGTTCCGTAGCGCCACGCCGCGATCTCCGGCAACAGCGCCGGTCCAATGCGAACGAGCTCGAAGCCGCCGCGAAAGCGCGCCAGGCCGATGTTGTCGGTGGACATCCGGAGGCGTGTGCCGCGGAACAGCCGCTCGGCCTGATCGATCGCCTCCCAGCGCTCCTCGAGCGGCGAGAGGTTCCATCGCCCGCATCGGGTGCAAATGACCCAGAGCCGACCCTTTTTCGGATCGAACGCCAACCGTCGGCCAACCGGGAAGGTCGACAGAAAGTGATTGGCGGAGAGATCCGAGTGACAAAACAGACAGGTCGTGTACACGGACGGGTCCTGGTGGACTAATCGCGCATCAGTTGATGATACGGCATAGCGGTCTCTGGTCCCAGGTCTCTGGTCTCAGGTGAACAATCCCTTACAGCTGAGACCGGGGACCAGTAGACCTGAGACCTAAACGCCTCCGAGCAACACCGATCCGGATTAATGCGACAAAAGCTGTCCATCGTTCAGCGGATCAGACCGGGGTTCGGCGTAATCACAGCCTTGATCGCCGTACGCTCCTCGACCGCGCGTAGCGCCTCGTTGGCGCTGCCAAGCGGGAACGAGCCGTTCACCATCTCGCGCCAGGGCTTCTTGCTTCCGTAGCGGGCCGTGAGTGCCGCGGCGCGGTGAAAGTGGTCGTACCGCGCGCCCCAGCAGCCTTTTACTTCGATGTGCTTCCGATTGAGCTGCCAATGCGGGTGGATGTCGATCGGGCCGTTATCGGTGTATTGCCCGCAGACGATCACACGGCCACCGTCGCGCACCAAATCGAGCGCCTGTTTGTCCGCTTCGGGAGCGCCGCTCGCCTCGATGACGGCGTCAACACCGCGGCCGCCCGTGGCCCGACGCACGGCTTCCAGGCGTTCTTGCGGCAACACGTCGAGACCGAGGGTTGCCGTCGCACCCATGCGGCGCGCGAATTCGAGGCGATCGTTCGGCGCTCCGACGGCGATCAACTCTCCCGCACCCGAGAGCGACGCGAATGCGACACATGACTGGCCCACCGGCCCGACGCCGAGCACCGCGACGGACTCGCCAAGCTTGAGCTCGGTCATGTCCACCGCATGAAGGGCGGTCACGAGTCCGCAGCCGCCGCCGATAAATGTGTCGGGACTGAGATCGGCCGGCAGCTTCACCATTTTCACACCGGGCTTCATCCAAATCGCCTCAGCCCAGCCACCGAGCAGTCCTTCGTTGGCGCTATAGCTGATACCGTAGACGCGTCGTTTGGAGCAACGAGTCGGCTGACGGGCGACGAGACAGTAGTAGCAGTTGTTGCAGGTCTCGTGGACGTCGAGGAAGGTGACGACGTCGCCTTCCTTGATAGGCGCGCCCTCGATGTCGGCGAGCTTGCCTCGCGCCGCTTCAACGACGCCGACGGAGACGTGGCCGGGGATGATCGGGAATGGGACGTCGAGGCGGCCGTGGTGGAGGTGGACGTCGGTTCCGCAGACCTCCGAATAGAGCGTCCGGAGCAGCGCTGCCCCGGGTTCGAGGTTCGGAGCTGCAACGTCCCGGACTTCCAAGGGCTGGCCGGGGCCAGTCATGACGGCGGCTTGGTAGGTTGTCAGGCTGTCATCCTCGAGGCGAGCAAAGCAAGCGAAGGGGATCTACGCTAACAGTAAAAAGAGGCCGGCCCCTCAACCAAGAGAGTAGATCCTCCGGCCGCTACGCGGCCAGAGGATGACTGCGACCTGTCAACGCTCGAATGTGGCCCTTACGTATCTTGTGTGGCGTACTCAGGCCTCATCATCCCTACCACAGCAGGATTCGCTATGCAACGATCCCGTGTCATCACCGCCCTTGCCGGCAGTGCGATGGCGGCTGTTCTTGCAGCACCGGTCAACGCTCAGGGCTTGGACTCGAGCGTGACCTCGGCGTTCAAATGGCGTCAAATCGGCCCCTCGAACTTCATGGGCCGAGTGTCCGACGTGCAGGGCATCCCCGGTCCATCCAAGACGTTGTATGTCGCCGCCGCGGGCGGTGGCATCTGGAAGTCCGGAAACAACGGTATCACCTGGCGTCCGATCTTCGACGATAAGGACGTCGCGGCGTTCGGGATGCTGGCGATCGCGCCGTCGGACACGAACATCGTGTACGCGGGCACCGGTGAGCCGAACTCGCGCAACACGATCGAGCCGGGCAACGGGATGTACAAGTCGACCGACGGCGGCGCACACTGGACGCACATCGGCCTGACGAACTCGCAGCACATCGGCCGCATCGTCGTCGATCCGCGCAACGCGAACACGGTGTACGTCGCGTCGCTCGGTCCGGCGTGGAAGTCGGGCGGTGAGCGCGGTCTCTACAAGACCACCGACGGCGGCACGAGTTGGAAGCTGATCAAGGCCCCCGCGAACGACAAAACCGGTGCTATAGATGTCGCGATCGACCCTTCGAATCCCGACATCCTCTACATGTCGATGTGGGAGCGCTACCGCACGCCGTACTCGCTCAACTCGGGCGGCCTTGGCTCCGGCCTCTTCAAGTCGACCGATGCCGGCAACACGTGGACCGAGATCAAGGGCGGCGGCTACCCGGAAGGCCCAAAGGGACGCATCGGCATCGCGATCTCACGCAGCAATCCGCAGATCGTCTACGCGCTGACCGAAGCGGTCTCAGTTGAACCGGGGCCGGTCAAGTTTCAGCGCGGCCCGCCGGGGAACGGCCTCTATCGCTCGGCCGATGGTGGCAAGACGTGGCAGCACATGAACAACATCGACACGCGTCCGTTCTATTACTCGCAAGTGCGCGTCGATCCCAAGAACCCGGATCGCGTCTATTTCTCGTCGACGGATCTTCAGGTCTCGAACGACGGCGGCAAGACGAACATGAACGCGGCGCAGAGCGTGCACGTCGACGACCACGCGCTGTGGATCGATCCGAACGATCCCGAACGTTGGGTGCTCGGGATGGACGGCGGCATCGCCATCACCTACGACCGCGGCGGCAACTTCTGGTATCCGCGCAACTTGCCGATCGGTCAGTTCTACGACGCGAGCTTCGACTACGCGATTCCGTACAACGTCTGCTCCGGCGCGCAGGACAACGGCGCATGGTGCGGACCGAGCAAGCGTCGCACGACGCCGGGCAACAATACGTACTGGTTCACGATCTCGGGCGGCGATGGATTCTATACGGCGCAGGACCCGACAGACCCCAACATGGTGTGGGGCTCGAGCCAAAATGCCGGAATCCAGCAGACGAATCTCAAGACGGGTGAGCGCGGCCGGGTGAACAAGCCGGCGTGGAACGATCGCTATCGCATGTGGGAGGATTCGATCGCTGTCGTGCGTGGCGATCCGCTCAAGCCGGTGACACCCGACGTGCAACGCCGGATCGACGCCTTCAGGGTCGTGCAAAAGAAGGATAGTGCCGATCTGCAAATCCGATACAACTGGGAGTCGCCGTACTTCCTCTCGCCGCACAACCCCCAAGTTTTCTATCTGGGCGGTAGCCGAGTTTTGAAATCTCTAAAGCGTGGTGAAGACCTCTTCCCGATCTCGCCCGATCTCTCGGTCAAGACCGATCCGGCACAGGAGAAGGCCCGTCTCGCGCGAATCGATACGGTCGAGAAGTACACGGGCGGCATCACGCTCGACCTCACCGGCGCGGAAGCGTACGGCACGGTGGTCGCCCTCCAAGAGTCGCCGATCAAGCCCGGCTTCCTCCTCGCCGGGACGGACGACGGCAATCTCTGGCTGACGCACAACGACGGCGGGGCGTGGGAGAATCTGACGCCCAAGCTCGCCGCGGTGGGCTTCCCGTGGGACACATACATCGTTCGCGTGGAGCCGAGCCACTTCGACACACTCACGTTCTACGTGGCGGCGGAGAGCCATCGGTGGAACGACTTTAAGCCGTATCTCGCGGTAACGAACGACGGCGGCAAGACGTTCAAGTCGATCGTCAACAACCTGCCGACGTCGAGCCCGCAGGATTATCTGCACGTGATTCGCGAGGATCCGCATAACCGAGATCTGTTGTTCGTCGGCAGCTCGCGCACGGCGTATGTCTCGATCGATCGCGGTCAGACGTGGAGCCGGCTGTCGGCGAATCTGCCGACCGTGCCGGTGTTCGATCTGCAGATTCATCCGCGCGATCACGAGATGATCGCGGCGACGCACGGCCGCAGTTTGTGGGTCGTGGACATCGCCGCGCTCGAGCAGATGACGCCGAAAGTGATCGCACAGAACACGTACCTGTTCAAGCCGAAGACGGCGTATCAGTGGGGCGAAGGCCCGCAGCTCAACCTTCCGGGCAACGGTTATGCACAGGCCGAGATGACATATGCGAACCCGCCGTTCGGCGCGGATATCGTCTATCGTCTCGCGGCGGGCGCGCCGGGCAACGTGCGACTGGTCGTCTCCGATGTTGCCGGCGACACGTTGGCGAGCATCAACGCCCCGGGCGGCGCCGGCGTGCATCACGCGACTTGGAACTTCCAGATGCAGCGTCCGCGCACGGTTGCCGAGCTTTCGCCGTCGCAGCGTCGCGACAGCATTCTGCTTCGCGCTCGAGCGCCACAGGTGCTCGACTCGCTGCAGAAGGCCGGTTATGACACCGCGGCGATTCGCGTCGTGCGTCAGCAGGTTGCGGTGATGACGAATCCGCAGCAGGCCGCTGGTTTGGCGGCCGGCGGACGCGGTGGCGGCGGCGGTGGTGGTCGCGGCGGCGGCGCTGGCGGTCAGGCATGCGAGCACCCGACGACGCAGTGGGAAACCTTCTGCGCGCGTCCCGCCGAGTCGGCGGGTGGTCGCCGCGGTGGTGGCGGCGGCGGCGGTGCCGGCCTCGATTCGGCGACCGCGGCGTTGTTCGCCGCCGGCGCGGGCCGCGGCGGCGCTGCTGCTCCGGCAGCGGGTGGTCGTGGCGGACGCGGTGGACGCGGCGGCGGCGCGACTGGTGACGCCGCACTCGATCCGATCGGCCGCATCTGGGCCTTGATCGGGATGAATCCACCCTCGGTCGGCGGTCGTGGCGGCGGTGGTGGTGGCTTCG
>Ga0157377_10000360_pt1 | contig 20305 bp, 20 predicted proteins | sample M55metaG_FD_121116 | JGI IMG/M metagenome (GOLD analysis project Ga0157377, IMG submission 121116) | Miscanthus rhizosphere microbial communities from Kellogg Biological Station, Michigan, USA - M5-5 metaG | ecosystem: Host-associated > Plants > Roots > Rhizosphere > Soil | place: USA: Michigan...
CGCCGCTGGTGGCGACGAGAACCGAGGCGAGGATGAGGTAACGTCCGAGGGCGGCGGTCATGGGAGGTCCTTGTGGGGGCGCGACCCCTCACCCGGCCCCTCGCTGCGCTCAGGGCCACCCTCTCCCCGCTTCGCGGGGAGAGGGGCGCTCGATCTCGAGAGTCCTTCTCCCCGCTTGCGGGGAGAAGGTGCCGCGAAGCGGCGGATGAGGGGATCTGCGCTCATGATTTCTTGTCCAGTCCGTCGGTCGACCGCATCAGCCGCTCCAGCTCCTTCTTGTCGACCGGGTGGCCTGACTTCGGGGGCTTGTACTCGTTGTTGTGCGAGACCATCAGGCGGTTGCACTGGAAGTAGCCGCCGCGGGTCATCGTCCCTTCCACCACCACGCCGATGTTCTCGCGGAACATCTGCGGCGGCACGCCGGACGACTTCACGTGCACGACCTTGCCGGCGTCGTGGACGTCGAACTCCAGCCCCGAGACGCCCTGGTGGTTGCGGATCGAGCCGGCGGAGACCATCCCTCCGAGGCGGATCGTCGCGCCGTAGGCCTTGTTGCCGGCGGCGTGCAGGTCGGTCGGGGTCCAGTAATAGACGAGGTTCTTGTTGATGCCGCCCCAGGCGATGACGATGAAGGCCACCGCGGCGACGGCGAAGGCGACGATCATGAAGCGGCGGCTGTTGCGCCGCATCTGTTGCGAAGTGCTCATTGCGATCTCCTCTGCTCGTCGCGAAGCCGCGCGATCAGGCTGATGCCGTAGATCAGAAAGACCGCGGCGGTCAGCGTGTAGGCGGCGACGACGAAGCCCCAGCCGCCGGTGACCACTCCCTGGCTCATACAGCCTCCCCGAGCTGCGCGTCCGCCAGCGGCGGCGGCGCCAGCTCATGCTTCAGGCGCAGCGACGCGATGCGCGAGCGCAGCATGATGAACGCGGTCATCAGCAGCAGGATGCCGAAGGCGTTGGCGCGCAGCGGGATCCAGAACGGCTTGGAGACGGTGTTCGGGCTCGACTGCGTCTGGTGCAGCGAGTTCCACCACTTGACCGAGAAGTAGACGATGGGGACGTCGACGTAGGCGATGATGGTGGCCACGCTCGACCAGATGCCGCGCTTGACCGGATCGTCGACGAACTTGCGCAGCGCCAGGATGCCGAGGAAGGCGAAGAGCAGGACCGCGGTGGTGGTCAGGCGCGGGTCCCAGTCCCACCAGACGCCCCAGGTCGGCTTGGCCCAGATCGCCCCCTGGCAGCAGAGCAGGAAGCCGAAGACCACGCCGGTCTCGATGGAGCCCTCCAGCCGCGCGTCCCACTTGAAGTCGCTCTTGAAGAGGAAGACCACGGCGCAGACGAAGGCGATGGTCATGGCCAGCAGGGCGAACCACGCGGTCGGCACGTGCACGTACATGATCCGCTGCGTCTGGCCCATGAACTCCTCGGGCGGCGCGACGAAGAGGCCGAAGTACGAGCCGAGCAGGAGGAGCAGGATGCCGATGCCGAGGATGATCTTCGGGCGGCGCGAGTCGGCGAAGTCGTCGCTGCCGAGGAAGATGAAGGAGGCGGCCAGCCCGGCCAGGAACGCGGCGGCGGTGCGGATGGCCACCGGGATGCCGAGCGAGAGGTCGGTGTGCAGGTACTGCTCACCGATGGTGACGAGGACCCCGAAGTAGACGGCTACCGCAACCAGAGCGATGCCCACTGCAAACGCGCGGTTCATTGGACCTTCCTAATCTTCGACGACCTTTCCGAACAGAAGTCCACAAAGCGACCAATAAATTGCATCGAAGGCTACCAGTAATTTGATCCACGCGGAGGACTGTCCCATCGGGTCGCCGAGGATCACCAGCGACGTCGCCTTGACCGAGGCCAGAAGCGCCGGGACGATCAGGGGAAAGAGCAACAGCGGCAGCAGGGTCTGCTTCGAGCGCACCTGCGCCGTCATCGCGGCGTAGAGCGTTCCCGGCGCGGACAGGCCGGCCGTGCCGAGGGCGATGATCAGCAGCAGCGAGCCGAGCTTCATCGTGCCGGCGTCGTAGAGGATGACCATCACCGGCACCAGCGCGCCGCCGAGCAGGACGAGCTGCAGCCAGTTGGCGATGGCCTTCCCGTAGTAGAGCGCGCGCGGGTCGGCCGGCAGAAGCAGCAGCCCTTCGATGGCGCGGTTCTCCATCTCGGCGTGGAAGCTCTCCGCCAGCGTGAGGGTGGACGAGAGCAGCAGGCCGAGCCAGAGGAAGCCGGCGGAGAACTGCCGGAGGATCTCGGCGTTCGGCCCGACGGCGAAGCTGAAGAGCAGCAGCGCGGAGGCGCCGAAGACGAAGACGGCCATGAACTGCGCGCGCGTCCGCCATTGCAACAAGAATTCTTTGCGCAAGGCGGCGATCAGCATGGGGGCAGTCCCGAGTGCTGAGTGCTGAGTGCTGAGTGCTGAGTGCTGAGTGCTGAGTCCTGCTCGCTGCTCGCTGCCCGCTGCTCGCCCGTCGCCACTCGTCCCCCTTCGAGCAGCATGAATTCGTCCGCCAGCCCCTTCCCCCGCTCCACTTGGTGCGTGGCCATCAGCACGGTCGCGCCGCGCGCCCGGAGTCCGCGCACCACTTCGTCCACCAGCACGAAGCCCTCGGGGTCGAGCTGGCCGTACGGCTCGTCGAGGAGGACGACTTTCGGATCCTGCAGCAGGACGCGCGCGAACGAGAGGCGCTTGCGCATGCCGGCGGAGAAGGTGGCGACGGCGTCGTCGGCGCGCGGGAGGAGGCCGACGCGATCGAGCATGCCATCGATATCGCCGCGGCCGAGGAAGCGCGCGGCGATGGCGAGGTTCTCGCGCGCGGTCAGCGACTCGTAGAGGTACGACTGGTGGCTGAGCAGCGCGACCAGGCGGCGGACGTCGTAGCGCTCGCGCACCAGGTCGAAGCCGTGCACGGTCGCCGCGCCGCGGTCGGGGCGGATGGCGGTGGCCAGCGTGCGGAAGAGCGTCGACTTACCCGACCCGTTCCGTCCCGCCACCACCAGCACGGCGCCGGCGCGCAGACGGAAGGAAACGTCCACCAATGCCCAGCGCCGGCCGTAGCGCCGGGCGAGGTTTTGCGCGTCGATGGCGAGCTCGGTCACGGGCGTATGATGCCGCAGATGCGCAAACTCGCCGTGGTGTTGATCGTCACAGCGTGGGTTGTCGCTCCGTCACACGCGCAGTGCGTCCTCTTCGACGCGCCGCATGGGACGCCGGACCCGGCCTACTCCACGATGGCCCGCGCCGACTTCGACGGCGACGGAAAGCTCGATGCCCTGGCCACCGACCGCGCCATCTACCTCGGCATGACGCAGCGCGTTGCCGTTCCGCAGCTCTCGGGGGTGTCCGTCGAGCGCATCACCGACGTGAACGGCGACGGCCGTCCCGACATCGTCGGCACCAACTTCGACGGGCTCGTCGTGCTGGTCAACAACGGCAACCTCACCTTCACCACGAAGACGACGAAGCTGCAAATGAACTACGGGTACTCGTGGCTGTTCTGGGGCGACTTCAACGCCGACGGACTGCTCGACGTCTTCTCCCCCGCCGTCTTCGACCCCTTCTTTCAAAGCACGCCGATTTATCTGGCGGCCGGCGACGGCACGTTCAAGCTCGAGTACGGGATGGACTTCACGGGTCTGGCCAACGGAAGGATTCTCATCCTCGCCGACGTCAACGGCGATCATCGCTCCGACATCGTCCACAACAACGGCCTCCGGGTGACGATGTACCTGCGCCAGGCGAACGGCTTCGCCGCGCCCACGCAGGGCCCGACGCTTCCCGGCTATCCCGTCTCCGCGGCGGATTTCAACCGCGACGGCCGCGACGACGTCATGTTCGTCAGCGGCGTCTCGACGACGACGTCGACGATCTATTTCGACCTGGCCGGCGCGAGTCCGCGCGCCAGCGTGTCGTTCGCGGGCTACGCCTACATCGCCGACTTCAACGGCGACGGCGCGCCCGACATCTGGGTGCTCACCTTCGCCTCCGAATACACCGGCGTGCAGATCCATCTCAACGACGGGCAGGGGAACTTCCGCCAGACCGAGTGGCTGCCGAGCTACGTTCCGGTCTCCGGCGTGGCCGACGCCGACGGCGACGGCATCCTCGACCTGCTCAGCAACTACGGCAGCGAGACCTACGCCCTCCCCGGCAACGGCGACGGCACCTTCCGCGTGCCGCGCATCGCCTTTCCGCCCACCGCCACCGCGATCGCGGGCGACTTCGACGGCGACGGCGACGATGACGTCGCCTATCCCAAGGCCATCGCCTGGAACAACGGCGACCTGACCTTCCGCATCGCCCCCACCGCCGACACGCGGATGGTGCAGCCGCTCCGCGCGGGCGACGTCGACGGCGACGGCAAGGCGGAGCTGGTGACCTTCAACGCCGGGCTGGTCTTCGTCCTCTCGCCGCGCCCCGACGGCATCATCGAGGAGGTGGCGCGGATCGGCGCCAGCGCCCTCGACGTGGCCATCGGCGACTTCAGCGGCAAGCACAAGCCCGAGCTGGCCATGCTCACCGGCTTCCAGGTCGGGCAGCGCGTCGAGGTCTACGAGATCAGGACCGGCGCGAACCGCCGCTACGACATCCTCACCGGCGGCCCGGCGCTCAACATCATCGCCACCGACCTCAATCGCGACGGCGCCGACGACATCGTCACCAGCGGCGGCGTGAAGACCGTGGTCGTCCCGAACGTCCCGTACTATCCCGGCCACGACGGCTTCCTGCAGGCGCTCGTCTCCACCGGCACCTCGTTCGAGGAGCACCGCGCGGCCTTCCCCAACATGGCGCTGCACGCGCTGGTGGCCGGCGACTTCGACGGCGACGGCAAGGGCGACGTCGCCGCCACCGCGGCGTACTACCCCTCCGGGCAGGTGTGGGCGTTCTTCGGCGACGGGAAAGGCGCCTTCCCGCGCGACCAGATGATGCTCTTCAGCGCCCCGGAACCGACCTTCCGCCTGCTCGCCTCCGACTTCGACCGCGACGGGCGGACCGACCTGGCGGTCAACGGCGCGCGGCGCGTCTTCCACGGCACCGCCGCCGGGCTGGTGGACCTCCGCCACTACTTCGGCGCGCGGGCAGCGGAGTTTCCGCAGGATCGCCCGAACCTCCCGTACGTCGCGCTGCTGCTGCGGCTGCGCAAAGGCGAGGCGCCGTCGATCGTCGTGCCGACGCAGTACAGCGACGTGGCGTACGTCTACCGCCCGCTTTGCGCGCGCCCGCGTCCCGCGCGGCGGTGAAGCGCCCGTTTCGGCATCAAGGTCTGGGCATCAGATCTCAACATCTGGCTGATAGATACGCAGATCTGGCAGTCAGATGTTTATGTCTTGCCACCAAACCTTTAGATCTGGGCATTAGATCTATACGTGTGACGACCTGAAGTGAAGATCTGGCTACTAGATCAGATCGTCTGAAAGCCAGACCTTGACGTCTGAGCGCCAGACCTTGATACCATAAATGACATGACCGACGAGCCGCACGGCCCGACGACCACTGCCTCCGAGCTCCTCGCCGCCGAGATCATTGCCGCGATCGAGGCGATCGCGGCCCGGATCGCACGGCTCGAAGGTCCGCACCCGCTGACGGCGCCGCGCGTGCGCGGCGCGCGGACGATCTCGGATGACGCGGTCGTTTCGATGATCGCGATCGTCGAGGGCGAGCCGCAGTTGCAGGCGCTCGGCACCTTCGACCAGGACAACGCCCGGGCGATGCTGCAGTTCAATCACGCGTTCGATCGCGTCATGGACCGGCTCAACATGCTCACGGCCAGCCTCAGCTTCACCAGGGAGGCGTGGAAGGCGGAGGTGGTGTCGCAGCTGCTGCGGACGTACGACATCATGAAAGGGCTGGCGCGCGACCCGGCCGCCGGGCTGATGAATCACGTCGAGACTCTGCGCCGCGACATCGGGCGCACCAACCCGGGACGGAAAGTCCGGCGATAATCGCGGGATGCGGATCGCGCCTGCCCTGCTCGTCGTCGCCGTCGCCTGCACCACCGCCGCACCGCCGCCCCCGCCGCCCACGGCCGCCGCGCCCGCGGCGCCCGAGGTGCACGGCTTCACGCTGGAGGAGGAAGTGCGCGTGCTGCGGCTGGAGGACCGGCGCGAGTACGACGCGGCGCTGGCCGACTCGTGGATCCACAGCTCGAACGCGCTGCACCGCGAGCGGATGGCGCTGGCGCTGGGGCGCATCGGGCCGCACACCTTCGACGACGCGAACGGCAACGGCGTGCGCGACGGCGGCGAGCGGCAGGCCGGCGTGCGCGAGCTGGTCTACCTGACCGGCGATCCCGACCCGAAGGTGCGCGCCATGGCCGCCTTCGCGCTGGGGCAGATCGGCGACGCCTTCGCCGCCGACGCGCTGGTGCAGTTCGCCGGCGACGCCAACGGCGAGGTGGCGGCGGAGGCGGTCGAGGCGCTGTCGAAGCTGGCGGCGAAGATCCCCTTCGCGCGCTACGCGCCGTTCACCGAGTCGAGCAGGCCGGAGGGGGTGCGCGTGCGCGCCATCCGCTACCTCTTCCGCTTCCGGAGCGACGACGCCTCGTCCGCGGCGATGAACGCGCTCGGCGCGCCGTCGCTGGAAGTGCGGCGCGCGGCGGCGTACTCGCTGTCGCGCTTTCCGTACGCGGCGGCGCGCGCGCGCCTGGAGCTGCTGGCCACCGATCCCGACACGCTGACGCGCGCCTACGCCATGACCGCGCTGGGGCGCATCGCCGCGCCGGAGTCGCTGCCGCTGCTGATCGCCGCGCTCTCCGACGCGCAGCCGTGGGTGCGCACCAACGCGGTGGTGGCCATCGCGCGGCTGGCGGCGAAGGACGCCAAGGCGCTCGACCGGACGGATTCGGCGCAGGACGCGCTGCGCGTGGTCGACATGACCGAGGATCCCGACCACGGCGTCAGCGCCGCGGCGATGGATGCCCTCGGCTGGTACGCGGCGCGGAATCCGGCGGCGCGCGCGCGGCTGCTGGCGCTGTCGACCAACGGCTCGCGCTGGCTGCGCGAGCTGGCCGCGGGCGGCATCGCCAGGCAGCTCGGCGACGAGAAGCTGCTGCCGGCGGAGATGTCCGGCTGGGCCAAGGTGCGCGTGCTGGAGGCGGCGAGCGCGGTGTCGGACGGCGTGCGCGCGCGCTACGCGAACGATTCCGACCCGATGGTGCGCGCGCAGTCGATCGCCACCATCGCCGACGACAAGGTCGAGGCCAACCTCGGGCTGATCCGCGCGGCGCTCGACGATCCCGACCCCATCGTCCGCGGCTATAGCAACGAAAAATACAGCAAGTCGAAGGCCGCCGACCGCGTGGAACGGCTCGCCGCCGCCGAGGAGCGCGCGCGCAAGGACAAGCAGAACGACGCGCGCGTCGCCGCGGTGCGCGCGCTGAGCGAGCTCGAGGCGCCGACGCGCGACGCCTTCCTCCACGCTCTCCTGGCCGACGCTGACCCGGTCGTCCGCCGCCTCGCCGCCGACGCGGTCGAGCAGCAGCTGAAGATGCCCCGCCCGCAGTTCACGCCGCTGCCGGTCGAGCGCGGCGACTACGCGCAGATCGTGGAGTGGTCGCACCACCCGCACACCGCCACCATCCGCATGACGCGCGGCAACATCGAGGTGGCGCTGCTGACGCAGGACGCGCCGGTGACGTCGTGGAACTTCGCGCAGCTGGCGCGCGACGGCTTCTTCGACAACAGCTCGTTCATGCGCGTGGTGCCGAACTTCGTCATCCAGGGCGGCGACCCGCGCAACGACATGGAAGGCGGCCCCGGCTACGCCATCCGCGACGAGATCAACCTGCAGAAGTACACCCGCGCCGCCCTCGGCATGGCCCTCTCCGGCCCCGACACCGGCGGCTCGCAGTTCTTCATCACCCACTCCCCCCAGCCCCACCTCGACGGCGGCTACACCATCTTCGGCCGCGTCACCGCCGGCATGGCCGGCGTGGTCGACGAGACGGAGCGCGGGGATCGGGTGGAGGGGGTTACCGTGAAGTAAGGAGGACGGGAGGACGGGATGACGGGATGACGGGACGACAGGACGATGGCGGGCCGTTCCGTCATCCTGTCATCCTGTCCTCCCGTCATCCTGTCATCCTGTCATCCCAACCATGTCCACACTCATCGGTCGTCTCTTCCAGCTGATCGGCATGATCATTCTCCCCATCGGGCTGCTGGTGGGGCTGGTGCAGGACAACGTCGCGCTGGAGGTGCGGCTGCTGTTCATCGGCGGCGCGTTCTTCCTGGCCGGCTGGCTGATGGCGCGGAAGCGGTCGTGAGGCCGGTCGTCGTCCTCACCGCGCGGTTCCCGGCGATCGCGCGCGAGATCCTCGGCGGGCTGGCGGACCTGGTCGAGCATCCGGCCGAGCAGGAGCGCTCCGAGGAGGAGATGATCGCCATCCTCAGCGAGGCGGATGCGGCGATCACGCTGCTCAGCGACCCGATCACCCGGCGGGTGCTGGAGTCGAACCCGAACCTGCGCCTGGTGGCGAACTACGCGGTCGGCGTGAACAACATCGACGTCGACGCGGCGCGCGAGCTCGGCGTGATCGTCACCAACACCCCGGGCGTGCTCACCGAGGCGACCGCCGACCTGACCATGGCGCTGATCCTCGCCGTCACCCGGCGCGTGATCGAGGGCGACGCCGAGGTGCGCCGCACGCTGCGCTGCGAATGGGAGCCGCTGCACCTCCTCGGCACCGGGCTGCAGGGGAAGCGGCTCGGCATCATCGGAATGGGGCGCATCGGCTCCGCGGTGGCGCAGCGGGCGCGCGCGTTCGGGATGGAGGTCATCGGCACACGCCGCGGCCAGGCGATCGACGAGCTTCTCGCCTCGAGCGACATCGTCTCCATCCACACACCCCTGACGCGCGAGACGCGGCACCTCATCAACCGGGAAACGCTGGCGGCGATGAAGCGCGGCGCGTACCTGATCAACACCGCGCGCGGGCCGATCGCCGACGAGGCGGCGCTGCGCGATGCGCTGGAGAGCGGGCAGCTGCGCGGCGCGGGGCTCGACGTCTACGAGGACGAGCCGCGCGTCAGCCCGCGGCTGGCGGCGATGCCCAACGTGGTGCTGCTGCCACACATCGGCTCGGCCACCGAGGAGGCGCGCACCGCGATGGCGCGGATCGCGGCCACCGAGGTGGCGCGGTTTCTGCGCAGCGAGCCCCAGTTGCACGCCGTAACCTGAACCGCACCCCTTGCGCCGAAGCAGTTAGGGAACTATAAATATGTTGATGCAGCATATAGCGGCGGCCGCCATTCTCTTCGCCCAGTGCCTTCTCTCCTTCGACGCCCCGCGCACGGTCGCGGTGCCGGCCGGCGCCTTCACCGGTGCCGCCGACCTCGATGCCGACAGACGCCTCGACTTCGTCTCCCAGAACGGCGGGATCGTCTACGGCTCCTCGCGAACGGGACAGCTGGCGCTGAATCCCGGCGAGACCGTCCTGGCCGTCGCCGACCTCAACGGCGACAGGCGCCCGGACGTCCTCGTCGCCAGCCCCACCGCCATCGTCGTCTTCCTCAACAACGGCAACGGCACCTTCACCCGGAAAACGACGCCGGGCCCGATCAGCACCACCACCTCATTTCTGGCCGACTTCAACGGAGACGGCTTCCCCGACCTCTTCACCCAGTTCGAGCCGGCCTACCTCGGCAACGGCGACGGCACCTTCACGCGCGAGAACGGCATCGCCTTCTCCGGGCAGGGACGCTGGATCGCCGCCGACGTGAACGGCGACGGCCGCGACGACCTGGTGGCCATCGGCCCGACTCCCGGCCAGGCTCTCGTCTACCTCCGCGACGCGAACGGCTTCCAGACCGGGAAGCTCGGCCCGTTCGTCAGCGGCGCGCCGGTGGCGGTGGCCGACTTCGACGGCGACGGCCGCGACGACATCCTCTTCGTGCCGCCGGGCAACAACGGCACGCCGGCGCTCTACTTCAACCTCGGCGGCACGGCGGCGCGGGAGAACGTGGCCCTCGACAACGCCGCGTACGCCGTCGCGGACCTCAACAACGACGGCGCGCCCGACCTGGTCAGCGGCGTCATCACCGGCGACCTCACCGTCCGCGCGCTGCTCAACGACGGCCACGGCACCATGCGCGCGGTGTACGAGCTGCAGGGCTTCGACGAGATGCCGGTGGTGGTCGACGGCGACGGCGACCACATCCCCGACCTGATCGGGATGCGATCGTTCGACACTTTCCTGATCCACGGCAACGGCGACGGCACCTTCCGCGCGCCGCGCATCCCGCTGAACTCGTCCTCGAACGGCGTCTCCGGCGATTTCGACGGCGACGGCGACGACGACATGGCGGTGTCGGGGATGATCGCCTGGAACAACGGCGACAACACCTTCCGCAACGCGCCGGCCAACGACAGCCGGTTGGGACGCCTGCTCGCCGCGGCGGACTTTGACGGCGACGGCAAGGCGGAGATCGTCTCCGCGCTGGCCGAGTCGGTATCGATCCTCTCGCCGCGTCCCGACGGCTCCTTCGTCGAGCTGGCGTCGCTTCCGGTGAAAGCCTCGGTGGCCGCCGCCGGCAACTTCAGCGGCGACGGCCGGCTGGAGCTCGCGGTGGTGGTGATCGGCACCCAGAGCGACCGCGAGGTTCAGGTCTTCGAGATCCGCTCCGGCGCGGCGCCGCGCTTCAGCGCGCTGGTCAGCGGCCCGGCGCGCGACATCGCCGCGGCCGACATGAACGGCGACGGCGCCGACGACATCGTCGTCGCGGGCGGCACGGTCGTGCCGCCGCCGTGCTGCCACAACTTCGTCTCCACCAGCACGGCGGGCTTCGTCGCGCTGTTCCTCTCCACGCGCAGCTCGTTCGAGCCGGAGCGGGTGACGCAGTTCCCGCTGGTCGGCCTGGACCGCGTCGCCACCGGCGACTTCGACGCCGACGGCAAGAAGGACGTCGCGGCGGCTACGCTGCTGCAGGGGCGCAGCGTCTTCGCGCTCTTCGGCGACGGCTCCGGCTCCTTCCCGCGCAAGCAGGAGATCGCCATTCCGGCGCGGGCCGGCGTCTACGTGCTGCGCGCCGACGACTTCAACGGCGACGGCGTGACCGACCTCTCGGTCACCGGCGACGTGGCGCGCTTCTTCATCGGATCGCGCACCGGCCTGCTCGACAACGGACGCTACTTCGGCGCCTTCAACCTCGTCGCGCTGTCGGTGCGGCCCTACCGCGGCTCGCTGCCGTCGCTGGTGAGCGTGCCGCAGCGCTCGTCGAACGCGTTCATCTACAAGCCGACCTGCGCGCGCGAGCGGGGCGTCCGGCACTGACGGCGGGCGCGGCGTTCGCAAGCCGATTCGCCGGCCATGAGTCGCATTCACCGCTCCGAGGCGTTCCTCCTCGTCATCGACGTCCAGGAAAAGCTGATGCCGGTCATCGACGGGCACGAGGAGGTCGCTCGCAACATCGAGCGGCTGATCCGCGGCTGCAAGGTGCTCGACGTCCCGCCGCTCCTGACCGAGCAGTACGTCAAGGGCCTCGGCTCCACCATCCCCAGCCTTCGCGCCGCATTCGAAGAGACCTTCGGCTACCAGCCGATCGAGAAGAATTGCTTCTCCGGCTTCGGCTGCGCCGAGCTCGTCACCGCGCTGCGCCTGCTGCAAAAGAAGCACGCCATCGTGGCCGGCGTGGAGACGCACGTCTGCGTCTACCAGACCGTGCTCGACCTGCTGGCCAACGGCTACGCCGTGACCGTGGTGGCCGACGCCATCGGGTCGCGCGCGGCGTCGAACAAGCAGGTGGGGCTGGAGCGGATGGTTGCGGAGGGCGCAAAACTCGGCTCCACCGAGATGGTGCTGTTCGAGATGCTGGTCAACCCCGGAACGGATGAGTTCCGCGAGATCGCCCGACTGATCAAGTAACAGACGGCAAAGAACTTGCTCTTAAACCATTCGTGAGCAAGACGGACCGGCGAATCCTGGTGGTCGACGACGACACCGCGATTCGCACGCTGCTGATGACCATCATGCGCCGCCGCGGCATGGCCGCGGACGCCGCCGCGGACGGCGGCCAGGCGCTGGAGCGTCTGAAGCGCTGCCGCTACAGCGTCATGCTGCTCGACCTGATGATGCCGCACCAGAGCGGCTGGGACGTCCTCGGCGAGATCGCCGGCTGGCCGCTCGACCAGCGCCCCATCATCATCGTGCTCACCGCTGGATCGGAGCCGCTCGCGCTCGATTCCACGCTCGTCGCCGCCACCGTGCGTAAGCCGTTCGACGTGCAACTCCTGGTCGAGACGGTGATGGCGTGCGTGCTCCGCGGCCCCGCGCGCGAGCAACTCGACGATTGTCCGGCAGCCGATACAGACGCGGTGAAGATCGCCGCGCGACAAAACGTCAACTGAAGGGGAACGACAGATGTCCGCCACAGAAGCACGGGTCCTCATCATCGAAGACAACGACGCACTGCGAGTGATGATGTTCACCATCCTCCGCCACCAGCCGCTCGGCGTGGATACGGCGCACGACGCGGAGCAGGCGCTGGAAAAGGTTCGCACCTGCGACTACGCGCTGATCCTGATCGACATGGACCTGGCCGCGGGCAGCAGCCACACCTTCCTGGAACACTTCCACGCCGAGCGCCCCGAGGCCACCACGTTCATCCTCGCCGTGCGCGACCCGACGCGCGAGCTGGCGCTGGAGCCCGGCCTGGTCAGCGCGCTGATGAGCAAGCCGATCGAGATCGATACGCTGGCCGAGGTCGTGCGCGAGTGCGCGCTGGTCGTCCCCCCGCCCGCCGACCCCCTCCCCTGCCCGCCGGCCGAGAGCGACACGCGGCTGCGCTTCGATGGGGATGGGACGTGGCCTAATTAGAGCGAGCAGGTTGCAGCGAGCAGCGAGCAGGAGGGCGCTGCGAAGAGCGAGCGGCTTGCGGCGAGCGGCGAGCAGGAAACCGCTCAGTTCCTGCTCGCTGCTCGCTGCCACCTGCTCGCTACAATCCACCCATGCCTACCCGCCGCACTGGCATCCTCCTCATCGCCGGCGCGGCGCTGCTCTGGTCGACCGGGGGGATCGGGATCAAGGCGGTCGCTGACTCGGCGCTGAAGGTCACCTTCTACCGCTCGCTCTTTGCCGCCGTCGCGCTGATGCTCGTCCTCGGCCGCGGGGTCTGGGGGCGGCGGCGCTGGACCTCGGGCGCGGCCTTCGCCGCCGCCATCGTCTGCTACGCGGCCTGCCTGACCACCTTCGTCGTCGCCACCAAGTGGACCACCGCGGCTAACGCCATCTTCCTGCAGTACGCCGGCGTGGTCTGGGTGCTGCTGCTCTCGCCGGTGGTGCTGCGCGAGCCGATGCGCGGGCGCGACGCCGTCGCCATCGCCGTGGCGCTGGCGGGGATGGCGCTCTTCTTCGTCGGCAGGTTCGAGAGCCGCGGCATGGCCGGCAACGCCATGGCGCTCGTCTCCAGCGTCTTCTTCGCCGGCCTGATCCTCGCGTTGCGCCGCGAGCAGCGCGCGGCGCAGGCGGCGGTGACCTGGGGCAACGTGCTCTGCGTGGCGGCGATGCTGCCGTTCGTGGCGCACGACCTGGCCCTCACGCCGAAGTCGTTCGGCGTCCTCGCCTTCCTCGGCCTCTTCCAGCTCGCCGCGGCGTACGTGCTGTTCGTCCGCGGCCTGGCGTACGTCACCGCCACGCAGGCCTCGCTCACCGGCATGCTGGAGCCGGTGGCCAATCCGATCTGGGTGCTGCTCTTCCTCGGCGAGCGGCCGTCGGCGTACGCCATCGCCGGAGGGGCGGTGGTGCTGGCGGCGATCGGGTGGCACACCATGTCGGGCGGGCCGGCAACGGAGCTGCCGGCCCCCGACTGAGCGCGCTTACTGCGAGACCGCGGTGGCGAACTGCACGGACGGGTCGTTCGTCACGTTGTCGGTGGTCGAGCCGTAGACGATCACCGCGCCGCCGGTGACGATGATCCGAACCTTCTGCTCGGGGCCGATCACCGCGCCGTTGAGGAAGGTGCCGGAGTCGACCTGCTCGAAGAAGTTCGGCTCGTACGCTTTCGGCGCCGTGGCGAACACCTGTCCCGCGGAGTTCTCCAGCCGGACGGTCATCGTCACCGCGGAGGTCAGCGTGCGGACGCCGAAGTTCATGCGCGTCCGCGACGGCTCGACCGGCGTCAGGATGAAGCCCTGCGTCCCGGTGGTCAGGATGCGCGTCCCAATCCCCGCGTTTGTTCCAATGAGGTCCTCGTAGAAGCCGGCCGTGCCGCCGGCGCCGGCGTCGTTGTAGATGCGGGTGGCGATGACCGGCAGCGGCGCGGAGGGCGCCATGACCAGGTCGAGGCTGCCGAGGCCGGTGAGGCCCATCGCCGCGATGACGTCGGCGTAGGTGACGACTTCGCCGGGATTGAGCGAGAAGGTGATCGACGGATCGCTGAGCGAGCCGCTGGTGCCGGCGCGGTGGAAGATCAGGCGCCCGGTGAGGATGCTGCTGCCGGTCGGGTTGAGCAGCTGCATGGAGGTCTTGAAGTTCGATCCCAGACTCCCGCCGGTCGATCCGACCACCGGGAAGTAGCCGGTGACGACGTCGCCCGGCGCCGGCGCGGTGCCGAACAGGCCGAGCTTGTCGTGGAAGGTGTTGCCCGCCGAGACCGTGCCGGTGGTGGCGTCGCCCTGCAGCACGACGTACCCCTGCGTGCCCGTCCCCGCCTCGGCCAGCGCGTTGCCGCAGGCGACCACGCGCGTGATGCCGATCAGGTCGCCCGCCTGCACGTTGACGCCCGGCGAGAGCGTCACGGTCTGCACCGGCCGGCCGGCGCTGGTGTCGAACGGGCCGCGCTGGTCGAACATCGTCAGCGTGTTGCCGCTGCGGCGGAAGAACTTGATCTTCGCCACGCCGGTACAGGCGGCGTTCCAGCCGAAGCTGACGGTGGTGATGACCCCCGAGCCGGTGGCCGGATTCTCCAGGCTGACGTCGGTCTGCGGCGTCGGGAAGTTGGCGTCGCTGGAGTTCAGCGTGTTCGGCAGCACGCCCACGGTGACCTGCGCGGAGGCGGCCACGGCAACGAAGAGAGAGAGCACAACGAGGAGTCTTCGCATGACTCCTCGTTGTACTTGCGAATGTCTCGCCCGGGCTGTGACCCGGAGCACGCCGGGCTCAGGCGATGGCAAAGACCCCGATGGCGTACTGAACCGCCGGGTCGTTGGTCACGTTGTCGGTGGTGGCCCCGTAAACGATGGCGCTGCCGTCGCCCACGCTGATCACCACGGTCTGGTTCGCCCCGATGGAGATGCCGCCGAAGAACGACTCGGCCGAGACCTGCTCGAACGAATTCGGCAGATAGCTCTTGTTGACCGTGGCCACGGTGGTGCCGTCCGGATTCTTCAGCGTCGCGGTCAGCGAGGCGCCGGAGAAGAAGGTGCGGACGCCGATGTTGAAGCGCGTGCGCGACGGCTCGTTCGGCGTGATCATCACGGCGGTGACGCCCATCGCCAGCGAGATGCCGCCGGGCGGGATGGTGCCGCCGTCGAAGAAGCCGTCGACTCCGGTGGCAAACTCGCTGAGCCCGTTCGTACCGAGCGTGGCGCCGGCGTCGTTGTAGACGCGCGCCACGACCGCCGGCATCGCCGTGCCGGTGGGAAGGACGAAGTCGATGCTTCCCAGGCCGGTGAAGCCGAAGGCGGCCACGACGTCGGTGAAGGTCACCACCTGCCCGGGCGGGATGCTGAACGGCAGCGTGGGATCGGACGTCGAGCCGGGCGTCCCCTGGCGCCGCAACACCAGCCGGCCGGAGATCGGGCTGCCGAACGTGAAGCCGTTCGCCATCTGCAGCGAGGTCTTGAAGTTCGAGCCGAAGCTGCCGGCAGTGGATCCGACGACGGGGAGCACCGCCGCCACGCGCTCGGTCGCGGTGCCCGTCGCGCTGATGGCGAGCACCTCCGCGCGGCGCGTGCCGGAGGCGAAGGTGGTGGTGCCGGTCAGGTCGCCGGCGTAGACGAGGCTTCCGGCGGTGACGATGCCGATCAAGGCGCCGTTGTTGCCGCAGTTCGCCAGGCGCGTGATGCCGATGAGGTCACCCTGCTGCACGGCGACGGCGGGCGTCAGCGTGACGGTGTTGTCGGCCGCGGTGGTGGAGAACGGCCCGCGCTCGGCCACGAGCGACAGGTTGACGCCGCTGCGGCGGAAGAACTTGATCTTCACGGCATTGGCGCAGGGAAACGCCGACCAGTAGAAACGGGCGGTGGTGACGTTGCCCGTGGCGGTGGCGGGATGGACGAGATCGATCCCGGTGCGGGTGGCGGCGATGTTGAAATCGGATGAGTTGGGCGAGCCGACGACGGTGCCCATGGTGAGCGGCTGCGCCGCGGCGGACGCGGCGACGATGAGCGCAACTGCAGCAGCGAGAGCGAATCTGCGAGTCATAGGGTTCCTCCTCCTGGTTCGGTGAGTGTAGTGCGTGGACGGCCTCGAACGTTTCATCGACGCGCCGTGCCCGCTTCTTGCAGAATGCCGCCGCGGTGTCCACTTTCGACCTCATCGAACCGGCGACGGGCGAGCGGCTGACCGCCGTGCCGCAGGCGACGGCGGACGACGTCGACCGCGCGGTGCGCGCGGCGCAGCGCGCCTTCTCCGGCGGCGCGTGGCGGAAGATGAACACGCGCGACCGCGGGCGGATGCTGAACCGGCTGGCGCAGCTCATCCGCGACCACGCGGACGAGCTGGCGCGCGCGGAGTCGCGCAACGTCGGCAAGCCGATCCGCGACTCGCGCGACGAGGTCGGTCTCGCCGCCAACTGCTTCGAGTTCTACGCCGGCGCCACCAACAAGATCGGCGGGCAGACCATCCCCGGCGCGGCGCCCGGCGTGCTGATGACCTTCCGCGAGCCGGTCGGCGTCTGCGGGATCATCGTGCCGTGGAACTTCCCCATCGCCATCACCTCCTGGAAGACCGCGCCGGCGCTGGCCATGGGCAACACCGTGGTGCTCAAGCCGGCGGAGCAGACGCCGCTCACCGCCATGCGCCTGGCCGAGCTGGCGCTCGAGGCGGGCATCCCGGAGGGCGTCTTCACCGTCGTCACCGGCCCGGGCTCGGTGGCCGGCGAGGCGCTCATCCGGCACCCGATCGTCCGGAAAGTCTCCTTTACCGGATCGACCGAAGTCGGCGTGCGGGTGATGCAGGCGGCGGCCAACGACATCAAGCGCGTCAGCCTGGAGCTCGGCGGCAAGTCCGCCAACATCGTCTTCGCCGACTGCGACTTCGACCGCGCCGTCGCCTCCGCCGCCTCCTCGGCGCTCGGCAACGCGGGGCAGGACTGCTGCGCGCGCAGCCGCCTGCTGGTCGAGCGCTCGCTCTACGACCGCTTCGTCAAAGCGCTCGCCGATGCCTTCGGCAAGATCAAGGTCGGCGACCCGCTGGAGGCCGAGACGGAGATGGGACCGCTGGTCACCGCGGCGCACCGCGCGCGCGTGCTGTCGTACGTCGACGCCGGCAAGTCCGAGGGGGCCACGCTGGCCACGGGCGGCGGCGGCGAGGGGTGCTACCTCGAGCCGACGCTCTTCGTCGACGCCAGGCCCGACATGCGCATCGTGCGCGAGGAGATCTTCGGCCCGGTCGTCGCCGCGATGCCGTTCGACGACGAGGCCGACGCCGTCCGGATGGCCAACGACAGCGACTACGGCCTCTCCGGCTCGATCTGGACCCGCGACATCGGCCGCGCCCTCCGCGTCGCCCGCGCCGTGCAGACCGGCAATCTCTCCATCAACTCCGGCAGCAGCGTCCACCTCGAGGCGCCCTTCGGCGGCGTGAAGCAGAGCGGCGTCGGCCGGGAGCTGGGGATGGTGGCGTTGGAGCACTATACGGAGTGGAAGACGGTGTATATCGACGTGGGGAGTGGGACGGGATGACAGGATGACAGGATGACGGAAAGTAGCCGTTCTACATCCCGTCATCCCGTCATCCCGTCATCCCGTCACCGTGACATCCTGACTACGCAATGCAAGGCCGAATCGACACCGACACCCTCAAACGCCTCGTCGCCGACGACGAGATCGACACCGTCATCGCCGCCTTTCCCGACATGTACGGGCGGCTGGTGGGGAAGCGCATCGTGGGGCGCTACTTCGTCGACGAGGTGCTGCCGCACGGGCTCCATGCCTGCGACTACCTCCTGGCCTGCGACATGGAGATGGAGCCGGTGCCGGGCTACGCCTTCACCAGCTGGGCCAAGGGCTACGGCGACTTCCGCCCCATCCCCGACTTCAACACGCTGCGCGTGGCGTCGTGGCTGCCGAAGACGGCGCTGGTGCTCTGCGACGTCTACCAGGAAAAGCACCACGAGCTGGTGCCGGTCGCGCCGCGCGGCATCCTCCGCCACCAGCTGGCGCGCGCCGCGGAGCAGGGCTTCACGGTGATGGCGGCGTCCGAGCTCGAGCTGTACGTCTTCAAGGACTCCTACGAGCGCATCGCGGAGAAGGGCTTCATCAACCTGGAGACCATCGGCCGCGTCATCGAGGACTACCACATCCTGCAGGGGACGAAGGAAGAGGCGCTCATCGGCGCCATCCGCGCGCACCTGGAGCGCTCCGGCGTGCCGGTGGAGTCGTCGAAGGGTGAGTGGGGGCCGGGGCAGCAGGAGATCGGCCTGCGCTACGCCGACGCGCTGGAGATGGCCGACCGCCACTCCATCTACAAGCACGCGGCGAAGGAGATCGCCTGGCAGCAGGGCCACGCCGTCACCTTCATGGCCAAGTGGAACGAGCAGTTCGCCGGCTCGAGCTGCCACATCCACATGAGCCTCTGGGACGCGAAGGGCAAGACGGCGCACTTCGCCGGCGAGTCCGACACCTTCCGCTGGTTCCTCGGCGGGTGGATGAAGCACATCCGCGAGACCTTCGCCTTCTACGCGCCGTACCCGTCGTCGTACAAGCGCTACGTGGCCGGCTCGTTCGCGCCGACCGGCATCGCCTGGAGCTACGACAACCGCACCGCCGGCTTCCGCATCGTCGGGCACGGGCCGTCGCTGCGCATCGAGTGCCGCGCGCCCGGCGCCGACGCGAACGTCTACCTCGCCTTCGCCGCCTCGCTCGCCGCGGGGCTGGACGGCATCGAGAACCACATCGAGCCGCCGCCGGCCTTCGAGGGCGACGTCTACGGCGCGCGCGAGCTGCCGCAGGTGCCGCACTCGCTCAACGAGGCCATCCAGGCGCTGTCGGAAAGCCCGTGGGCGCGCTCCGCCTTCGGCGAAGACGTGATCGACCACTACCTCCACTTCTTCCGCACCGAGCAGCGAAAGTTCGACGCCGCGGTGACGGACTGGGAGCGGAGGAGGTATTTCGAGATGGCGTAGAACGAGTGCTGAGTGCTGAGTCCTGAGTGCTGAGTAGAGGCGGGCGGGACTCAGCACTCAGCACTCAGCACTTCGGGGAGGCACATGCGACTGAGCGACAAAGTAGCCCTCATCACCGGCGGCGGATCAGGCATCGGCAAGGCGAGCTGCCTTCTCTTCGCCCGCGAAGGGGCGAAGGTGGTGGTGGTCGATCTGAAGAAAGAGACGGCCGAGGCGACGGCGGAGGAGATTCGCGGCGCGGGGGGCGACGCGAAGGCGTTCGCCGCGGACATCTCCAAGGCCAAAGATTCCGAGGCGATGGTGGCCTTCGCGGAGGAGAGCTACGGGCGGCTGAACGTCGTCTTCAACAACGCGGGCGTCTTCCACAACGACGACAACTCGGTCACCAACACGGCCGAGGACATCTGGGACCTGGTGATCGACATCAACCTGAAGGGCGTGTTCCTCGGATGCCAGTTCGCCATTCCGGCGCTGCAGCGCGCGGGCGGCGGGTCGATCATCAACACCGCCTCGTTCGTGGCCATCCTCGGCGCGGCGGTGCCGCAGATCGCCTACACGGCGAGCAAGGGCGGCGTGCTGGCCATGACGCGCGAGATCGCGGTGGAGTTCGCGCGGCAGAACATCCGCGCCAACGCGCTCTGCCCCGGCCCCGTCGAGACGCCGCTGCTGGCCGAGCTGCTCGCCGATCCGGCGCGCCGCAACCGGCGCCTGGTGCACATCCCGATGGGCCGCTTCGCGCGCGCCGAGGAGATGGCCAACGCCGCGCTCTTCCTCGCCAGCGACGAGTCGTCGTACGTCAACGGCGCGACGTTCCTGGTCGACGGCGGCATCACCGCGGCGTACATCACGCCGGAGTGATCCCGTCATCCTGAGCGCAGCGAAGGATCTCCCTCGCGCCGGCTGAGATCCTTCGCTGCGCTCAGAGGCTGTGAAGGAATCGGGTGTGCTGTGGAGAAGTGAAGAAGACCGTACCATCGGTGCATGAGCCAGAAGGAAGAGGCAAAAGTACGGGTGGTGGAAGCGAA
>Ga0157377_10000362_pt1 | contig 20278 bp, 20 predicted proteins | sample M55metaG_FD_121116 | JGI IMG/M metagenome (GOLD analysis project Ga0157377, IMG submission 121116) | Miscanthus rhizosphere microbial communities from Kellogg Biological Station, Michigan, USA - M5-5 metaG | ecosystem: Host-associated > Plants > Roots > Rhizosphere > Soil | place: USA: Michigan...
ACGGCGACAGCGGCGACACCACCGCGATGATCTACCCGCCGTACGGCGGCAACACGCCGACCATCAGCGCGCCCGCCTCCTCCACCACGCGCTACTGGTGCCGCATCACCGGACCGTGCGGCTCGGTCGACAGCGTCGCCGGCAACCTGACGGTGATCCCCTGCACGCCGCCGCAGTACGCGCAGCAGCCGCAGTCGGCCACCATCAGCGCCGGCGACAGCGTCACCCTCTCGGTCTCCGTGACCGGCACCGACGTCCTCTATCAGTGGTACGCCGGCAGCCTGTCCAACCCGATCGGCGGCGCGACGGGCCCCGAGGTCACGGTCACCCCGCAATCGACGACGCAGTATTGGTGCGTGGTCCGCAACAACTGCGCCTCCTCCGGGATCCCCAGCGAGGCGGCCACCGTCACCGTGAACTGAGACGTACACAGCGCAAACCGGAAGGGCAGGCGTTCGTTCGCCTGCCCTTTTTCTTTTCGGTAGGCTGTCGCCGTGGTCATCGACGCCCTCCGTAATTTTTTCGCCGCGAACGGCATCGAAGGCGAACCGCTGGTCGCCGCGGTCTCGGGCGGCATCGACTCCACCGCGCTGCTCATCGCCCTGACCGAGCTCGGCGCCTTCGAGCTCGTCGCCGCGCACGTCAACCATCACCTCCGCGGCGCGGAGTCGGACGGCGACGAGGCCTTCGTGCGCGACCTCTGCGCGCGGCTCGGCGTGCCGCTGCGCGTCGCCGACGGCACGCTCGACGCCGAGGCGGTGCGGCACCGCGGCGTGGAGGCCGCGGCGCGCGAGGTGCGCCACGCGCGCCTGCACGAGATCCGCGCCGAGGCGGGGGCGCGGTGGATCGCCACCGCGCACCAGAAGAACGATCAGGCGGAGACGATCGTGATGCGGATGATGGCGGGCGGCGGCATCGCCGCGCTGCGCGGCATCCGTCCGGTGCGCGACGACGGCGTCATCCGCCCGCTGCTGGAGGTCACGCGCGCGGACGTCGAGCACTTCCTGGCCGAGCGCGGCGTCGTGGCGCGCGTCGACAGCTCGAACGCCGACCTCCGCTTCACGCGCAACCGGGTCCGCGCCGCGCTGCGCGAGCTCGGCGGCGTGGCGATCGAGAACATCGCGTCGGTCGCCGCGCAGTCGCGGCAGGCGTGGGAGGTGCTCGAGCGCGCCATCGACGCGGCGGAGGACGTGGAGGCGACCGACGATGCGACGCGCTTCCGCTCGCTGCCGGCGGATGCGTGGCTTCGGCAGGCGCTGCTGCGCCGCCACATCGCGCGGCTCGACCCCGGGGCGCGCGACGTCGACGTGGTCCGGCTGGCGGAGCAGGTCGAGTCCGGCAAGCGCATTTCGGTCACGAAGAACCTGGAATGGGAGGACTTCGTCCTCGGACGGGTTGGAGAACCCGTCCCACAGTTCGAAGCGCGGCTGGCGCCGGGGCAGCCAGCACACGTCCCGGGCGCAATCATCACGATCCGCCCGGCGGGCAACGCAACGGCCAGCGGCCAACGGATCCAGCTCCCGAAAGGCGCCGATCCGACCTTCACCGTCCGCAACCGCCGCGCGGGCGACCGCTTCCAGCCGCTGGGCTTCCCGCACGAAAAGAAGCTCAAAGAGCTTCTCATTGATCGTAAAATCGCTGCGCGCGTCCGGGATCGCATCCCTCTCCTGATCTGGAACGGCGCGATCGTCTGGGTGGCCGGCGTGGAAGTTTCCGAGAAGTTCAAAGTCACCGGCGGCGAGGCGGACCGCTACGAGGTCTCAGTTGAGGAAGAAGTTTCGTAAGGCCTTCACGGAGAAGCAGATCGCCAAACGGGTGGCGAAGCTGGCCGTCGAGATCCGCAAGGATGCCGGCGAGGCGCCGGTCTTCATCCTCGGCGTCCTGAAAGGGACCACCTGCTTCGTCGCCGACCTCCTCCGCGCCACCTCCGGCGACGTCGGCTACGGATTCATCGACGTCGTGCGCGACGCCGCCGACGCCCTGACCGGCGACGCCATCGAGATCGACTTCCTCAACTACATCGACATCGGCGGCAAGAACGTCTACCTCCTCAAGGACGTCGTCTCCACCGGGGTCATCGAGAACTACCTCCTCACCCAGCTGCGCCAGAAAGCGCCGGCCGTGCTGAAGCTGGTAGCGCTGATCGACCGCCCCAACCTCCGCACCGTCGACCTGCAGTGCGATTTCCGCGCGTTCGAGGTCAAAGACGGCTCATTCGTCGGCTACGGGCTGGAGATGGAGGGGCTGCACGGAAACTTCGGGTGGATCGCCCGCGTATGACGGATAGAATTTCCACCGGGCACAGCCCGTTTCCACCGCGTTAGGCACGCTGGCAGCATCGCGTGCTCCCTTGGAGGCCTTCGTTGAATTCGACTGTCAAGACCGCACTTCTCTGGGTCGTCATCATTGTTCTGGTCTTTCTCCTTTGGAGCCTGTTCCAGACGACCAAAGGGACGAGCGAGAAGATCAACCTCAGCACCTTCCTCGATCGCGTGAACGCGAATCAGGTCGAGAAAGTCACCATCCGCGGCGAAGCCGTCCGCGGCGAGTTCCGCGCCGCCGCCGGCAGCGCCAAGCGCGAATTCGAGACCACCATCATCAAGGAAGACCCCAGCCTCATCCCCCTGCTCCGGTCGAAGAACGTCGGCATCGAGGTCGAGCCGGCGCGCGAGGCGCCGTTCATCACCGCGCTCATCACCTGGGCCCCGGTCCTCTTCCTCATCGGCCTCTGGATCTTCTTCATGCGCCAGATGCAGGCGGGCGGCAACAAGGCCCTCTCCTTCGGCAAGTCGAAGGCGAAGCTGCTCTCCGGCAACGCCAAGAAGGTGACGTTCAAGGACGTCGCCGGCGTCGACGAGGCCAAGCTCGAGCTGCACGAGATCATCGAGTTCCTCAAGGAGCCGCAGAAGTTCACCAAGCTCGGCGGCAAGATCCCGAAGGGCGTGCTGCTGATGGGCCCGCCGGGAACCGGCAAGACCCTCCTGGCCCGCGCCATCGCCGGCGAGGCCAACGCGCCGTTCTTCTCCATCTCCGGCTCGGACTTCGTGGAGATGTTCGTCGGCGTGGGCGCCTCGCGCGTCCGCGACCTGTTCGAGCAGGGCAAGAAGAACGCGCCGTGCATCATCTTCATCGATGAGATCGACGCGGTCGGCCGCCATCGCGGCGCCGGCCTCGGCGGCGGTCACGACGAGCGCGAGCAGACCCTCAACCAGCTGCTGGTCGAGATGGACGGCTTCGAGTCGAACGACGGCGTGATCCTGGTCGCCGCCACGAACCGCCCCGACGTCCTCGACCCCGCCCTTCTGCGCCCCGGCCGCTTCGACCGCCGCGTGGTGGTCGACCTCCCCGACCTCAAGGGCCGCGACGGCATCCTCAAGGTCCACACCCGCAACATCCCGCTCTCCGAGGACGTCGACACCAGCGTCCTGGCGCGCGGCACGCCGGGCTTCAGCGGCGCCGACCTGGCCAACCTGGTCAACGAGGCGGCGCTCAACGCCGCGCGGTACGACAAGAAGAAAGTGCAGATGGTCGACTTCGAGTTCGCCAAGGACAAGGTCCTGATGGGCGTCGAACGGAAGTCGATGGTGATGAGCGACCGCGAGAAGCGGAACACCGCCTATCACGAGTCGGGACACACCATCGTCGCCGCGATCCTTCCGGCGGCCGACCCGCTGCACAAGGTGACCATCATCCCGCGCGGGCGCGCCCTCGGCCTGACGCAGCAGCTGCCGACCGAGGACAAGTACTCGTACTCCAAGCGCTACCTCGACGCCATGCTGGCGGTGCTGATGGGCGGCCGCATCGCCGAGGAGATCTTCCTCAACGAGCTCACCACCGGCGCCGGCAACGACATCGAGCGCGCCACGAACATGGCGCGGCGGATGGTGTGCGAGTGGGGCATGTCCGAGCTCGGGCCGGCCACCTTCGGCAAGAAGGAAGAGGCCATCTTCCTCGGCCGCGAGTTCGCGCAGCACCAGGACTACTCCGAGGCCACCGCCATCGAGATCGACCGCGAAGTGCGCCGCATCCTCGACCGCGCCTACAACCAGGCCAAGGAGATCATCACGCAGAACAAGGCCTCGCTCGACCGCATCGCGCGCAAGCTCCTGGAGCGCGAGACGCTGGAAGGATGGGAAGTGAACGACATCCTGCGCGAGGAGACCGGCACCGATTACATGAAGCTCAAGGAGTCGCTGCCGGAAGAGAACAGCGGCGCGAAGATGACCATCGCGCCCGGCAGCGGCCCGTCCACCGACGTGCAGACGCCGGTGGCGCCGACGCCGGTCCCGGCGCCGGATCGCAAGGCATAAGCGAAGCGAAAAACGCCGGCCGCGAGGCCGGCGTTTTTGTTCGGGACCGCTACTTCTTCGTTTGCTTGTCGAGGTCCGCCTGCTCCGCGGCCGTGACCGAGCCGACGGTCAGCGAGAGCGTGACGATGGCGTTCTTCGGGCCGTTGATCAGATCGAAGTAGCCGTTCGGGTTCAGCGGCGCCAGCGTCAGTTGGGTGTAGCCCGAATCGTAATACGGCAGGCTGACCACCCCGTACGAATCGATCGTGCCGCAATCCCCCGCTCCGGGACTCGAAATGTTGTAGCGCACCTGTTGATCCGTGGCATTTTTGATATACATCGTCTCTCCTCGTCGAATTCAATTTGACTGCGGCAAATAGAGAGCATGGATCGCCTTTTTTCCCCCCCTCCACCCCGTAGGCGAATCCTGATCATTGGCGAAGGCGCGGTGCCGAGCGGTTATGCACGCGTCATCCGCTCCATCTTTTCGCGGCTGACGGGCGAGCTCGAGATCCATCAACTCGCCACGCGGTGGGACGGCGGTGCGCACGACTGGCCCTGGCCGCTGGTGCAGGGAACGACCGCGGGCGATCTGTACGGTCACCAGCGCATCGCATCGCTGGTCGACGAGCTGCGCCCTGACGTCGTCTTCGCGCTCTACGACCTCAGTCTCCTCGGACCGGTGGTGCGCGCGGTGCGTTGCGCGGCACATCAGCCGCCGATCGCGGTGTATGCACCGGTCGAGTCGGGGCCGCTCGCGCCGGAGTTGCTCGCGCCGGTCGCCGCGGCCGACAGGATCGCCACCTACACGCCGTACGCGAAGCGGGTGATGGAAGAGTGCGGCGTCGCGCTGCCTCCCATCGACGTCGTTCCGCACGGCGTCGACACGCGGCTCTTCCACCCGATCGAAGGCGGACGCGCCGAGGCGCGGCGGAGGATGGGCATCGACCAGGACCTCTTCGTCGTCCTGAACGCTAACCGCAACATGCCGCGCAAGTGCATCGACGTGACCATGCACGCGTTCGCGCGATTCGCGGCTGGCAAGCCGCCGAACGTTCGCCTGTGGCTGCACATGGGCGTGGAGGACCGCGGCTGGAACGTGGTCATCCTCGCGCGCCGCCTCGGCATCGAGGATCGCCTGATGCTCACCACCGCGGAGCTGACGCATCCCGCGGCGTCGGACCAGGAGCTGAACCTGCTCTACAACGCGTGCGACGTCGGCGTGAACACCGCCAGCGGCGAGGCGTGGGGGCTGGTCAACTTCGAGCACGCGGCGACCGGCGCCGCGCAGGTGGTCCCCGATCACACCGCGCAGTCGGAGCTCTGGCGCGGCAGCGCGGAGCTCGTGCCGCCCGTCTACACCAGCGTGAACACCACCATCCTCAACAGCGCGCACCACCTGGCGCCGGGCGACGTCGCCGCGGCGCTGGAGCGCCTCTACTCCGACCCCGCCCATCGCGCGCGGATGGCCGCCGCCGCGTTCGCGAACGCCACGCGGCCGGAGTACGCGTGGGACGCGGTGGCGGCGCAGTGGCGGCGGATCCTGCTCGCGCTGGTGTCTTGACATCCTGATGTACGGGCCACACACTTTGATGCGTGGCTCGTACGACTCTCGCTCTCGATGACGACCTGCTGAGGACAATCAAAGCAAAAGCCGCCCGTGAGGGGCGGACGTTCCAGGACGTCGCCAACGAGCTGCTGCGGCAGGCGCTGGTCCAACCCAAAGCGAAAACGAAGCATAAGCTCGCGCTGAAGGGATGGGCCGCGGAACAGCGGGCCGGAGTCGATCTACTCGATCGCGACAAGCTGTTCGACCTGATGGATGGACGGTGACTGGTGCGCGCGGTCGACACCAACGTTCTTGTCTATGCGGAGATCGTCTCCTCCATCCATAACGAGGCAGCTCGGCGGTTGTTGACGATTCTGGCCGAGGGGCCTGTGCCATGGGCCATTCCCTGGCCGTGCGTCTATGAGTTCCTTCGCGTCGTCACCCACCCGCGCGTCTTCTCCCCTCCCGTGCCTGTCGATCTGGCGCTGTCTGACCTCGCTCAGATTCTCGCCTCGCCCACGCTCGTTCTTCTTTCGGAGACCGACAGGCACGCGGAGGTCATGCAGGACGTCGTCAAGGATTCCGGTGTAACCGGCAACCTCCTTCATGATGCCCACATCGCGGCACTCTGCATCGAGCACGGAGTCAGCGAGCTGCTAACCGGCGACCGCGATTTCAGCCGCTTTCCACTCCCCGTCACCAATCCGTTCACTTGAGCGTGCTACTTTCTCGCCCATGAGAACGTACGCCGTCCTCCTCCTCTTCGCCGCCACCGCCGCCCTCGCGCAGCCGAAGCCGATCGCGATCAAGGCCGCGCGGATGTTCGACGGCACCTCCGACGCGGTGGTCCGCAACGCGGTGATCGTGGTCGAAGCAGGCCGCATCAAGTCGATCGGCGGCGCGGTGCCGGCCAACGCCGAGGTAATCGACCTCGGCGACGCCACGCTGCTCCCCGGCTTCATCGACTCGCACACCCACCTCACCGGCGAGAGCGGCGACAACTACTACCTCACCTGGTTCCAGGACCTGATGCGCCAGCCGGCCGAGCAGGCGCTGCTCGCCTCGACCTACGCGCGCAAGGTGGTCAATGCCGGCTTCACCACCGTGCGCGACGTCGGCTCGGGCGACTACGTCGACGTCGGCCTGCGCAACGCCATCAACAACGGCTGGGTGCCCGGCCCGCGCATGCTCGTCGCCGTCCACGCCATCGGCTCCACCGGCGGCCACGGCGACAACAACCCCGTCCCGCCCGCCCGCGGCATCCCGCAGCTCGGCCCCATCGAGGGCATCTGCAACGGCGCCGACGAATGCCGCGCCGCCGTCCGCTACCAGATCAAGTACGGCGCGGACGTCATCAAGCTGATGCCGTCCGGCGGCGTCCTCTCGCTCTCCGATCCGGTCGACGTGCCGCAGCTGTCGCAGGACGAGATGAACGCCATCGTGCAGGAAGCGCATCACTGGGGCCGCAAGGCCGCCGCGCACTGCCACGGCGACCGCGCCGCCGCGATGGCCATCGACGCCGGCGTCGACTCCATCGAGCACGGCTCGTTCCTCACCGCGGCCACGCTGGCCTCGATGCGCGAGCACGGCGTCTACCTGGTGCCGACGCTGCTGGCCGGCGAGTGGATCGGCGGCAAGATCGGCGGCTACCCGCCGTCGATCCAGGAGAAGGCGAAGGCGGCCATCGCCGCGCGCGACGGCATGTTCCGCAACGCGCTCAAGGCCGGCGTGAAGATCGCCTTCGGCACCGACTCCGGCGTCTCCGCGCACGGCGTGAACGCGCGCGAGTTCGCGCTGATGACCGGGCTGGGGATGACCCCCGCGGCGGCGCTGCGCAGCGCCACCTCCGCCGCCGCCGCGCTCCTCGGCATCGACGACCGCCTCGGCACGCTCGCCGCCGGCAAGGTCGCCGACATCGTCGCCGTCCCCGGCAATCCGCTCGACGACATCCGCGCCACCGAGCGCGTCTCGTTCGTCATGAAGGACGGCGTGGTGGTGAAATCGACGGGTCAGAAAAACACGCGCGGCGACACTCCTCAATAGAGAGGATCCGTACGATGCCAATCGACTTACGCGAAACCGCGCTGATGCTCTTCCTCAAGACGAAGAATCCCGTTTACTACGGGAAAGTACTGGAGGTTCGTGACGAAGTCTCGGCTTGGCTCAGCTACATCCCTCACACCTTTCCTCACTACACGAGGCATACCATCGATCATAGCGAAGAAATCGTCAGCCAGATCTCGCAACTGCTATTTCGCGACGGCGATGTCGATGCACCCGTGCTGCCGAAATTGTCCGCAGTGGAGGCATACATTCTTGTCATTACTGCGTTTCTTCATGATTCCGGCATGGTCGCTTCGGATGAGGAAAAAACGCGAATCCTCGATTCGGACGAATGGAAGCAATGGGTCACTGGCGGAGGAGGCGCTGTGCGCTGGAATGCGATCGAGACCTTCCGACAGGGCGATTCTCCCGGGGACGCTACGCTGCGGGCGTTCCTTGCCGATATTCAGATTCGCCATCTGATCGCCGAGTTCGTTAGGAAGCGGCACCATGTTCGGTCCGGTGACGTGATTCGCGCCCATCAGAACCGGCTCGGGCGCTTTGCCTTCGACGATCGCGAGCTAACGCGCACGATCGCCGACATTTGCGTGAGCCACGGTCTTCGCACCCATGAGCTCTCAGATCCGGGACGCTTCCCTGATCGGCGAGACGTTCGGGGGGAGAAGGTAAACGTACGCCTGCTCGCTATCCTACTCCGGCTCGGCGATCTCCTCGATATGCGTATCGACAGGGCCTGCCCTTTACTGCTGAACGCCGCCTGCCCACTTCCGGCCGAAAGCCTCGCGCATTGGGACGCAGTATCAAAGAGTCGAGGACCGCATGATCGGCCCGGACAAAATCCGTCTAGCCGCCAAGTGCGAAACGCAGGACGAGCATCGCTTTCTCTACGATTGGTGCAACTGGCTGGTCGAAGAGGTGCATGCCGGAGCATTCGCCATGGCAGGTGCCGAGCGTCATGGTCAGTGGCGCCCCCCCTTCGTCGAAATGCATGGCACGAGTACAACGATTCACATCGAGCCGACAAGTACAGCGAGGTATTTTCCGTCGAGTTGGACTTTCGAGCTCGACCGCGATGCCGTATTCAAGCGTCTAATTTATGACGCATATAACGTACCCCACACTTTTATCCGCGAGCTGATCCAGAACGCCGCGGACGCAAGCCGCTGCGCAATGTTCGCTGAGCTCAAACGGCGCGGCGTACTTCCGCCGCGCTATCCTACAGAAGTTGCCGCGGCTATCCGACAGGAGTATCCCATTTCCGTATCGAGCCATTGGGTCGAACGTCGCAACGATCTTTCCGGGGAGATCGAGAAGCGACAGGTAATCAGCATCGAGGACCGCGGCATCGGGATGGATCGAAGCGTCATAGAGCGCTACTTTCTGCAAGTAGGTCGATCCTTTTACGATTCTGACGAGTTCCGTCGCGATTTCGGCTTCTTTCCTACCAGCCATTTCGGAGTCGGCTTCCTTTCCGCCTTCGCCGAGAGTGACGAAATCGAAGTAGACACATTCAAGCCGTCATCGAATGACGGCCCTATTCGCCTCAAACTCACCGGCCATCGATCTTATCTTCTCACTGAAGTTGGAACACGGCGCACGACGGGCACGACAATTCGCCTCCTGATGTCGAAGGCCATCTCTGATGCTGATCTCCAGAGTGCAATTGCTCATTGGTGCAAGCGACTGGAATTCGATGTCATTTTGGTCACTCCAATGATGGCAACTACCATTACACGCGAACCCCCCCTTCAATATGCCATCTCTGAGCCGGACATTAGAAGTCCCTCGGCCGAGTTTCGGGTTCGCGTGATACCGCTAGAGGTCGAGGGCGTCAATGCTGAGATCTACTTTCCCATACACGTGAAAAATGGAATTGAGTCTTGGTTTGTATCATTCGACCAAAGCTGGCACCAGGAGCGTTATCATCCGACGGCAAAAATACCACTGGCACCGTCGAACGTTTTTTGTCTGCACGGAATTGATCTCAGCTCAGATTGGCGTCAGTCTTCTGAGTTCATTCGAAGAGCAACTATTCGTGCCGACTTTCGCGACCCTACGTTACGTTTACCACTGAGCCGCGACGTCTACCTTACATGGCGAAATATTCCAGCACCTCTATTAGAACGAATCGAATCCATTGTGCGGGAACATATCGAATCACGTCATAAAAGCCTATGACTCGACTGCTGGGAATACACCAGCAGCGTAATGGATACCTTTAACGAGCTTAGCTCGAAATTTTGGATGAAGCTGCCAGACACAATTCCGTTTTTTCAGCGCGGTTATTTATGCAATGCGAGCGCGCAGGATGTCACGACCTTCGATCAGCTTAGAATAGTAACTTATAGGAGAGATAAACTCGCTAACACTGAGTGGCAGGAACGGACAGTCTCAGTCGCATGTGACCTGTCAAAGGATGAGATACCAACCGTTCCTGAATGGTATCTTGAACGTCTTGGTAGCGAGGTCAAGTTTAGCTTACTGGACCAGAAAGGAATCCGATCCTGCATAAAGATCGACGATCTGTGGGCGCTGACTTTCGCTGAGGGGGCAACCTTGCTAGCGGAGACGTTATCCATAGCACCAATAAGACCATGGCGTGCATTTGTAAGTCGTTATTTCCTCGGAAGCTCCTATTTCGTTCTAAACGACGAGCTCGACCTTGCTGATTGGTTTAATAAATGCAAGCTCGCCTTCGCCGATGGCAGAATAAGCGAGGAACAGTTTTTTCGCCTCATTAAAGGTTTTACTTTGTCACTGTACGATCGCAGTACTCTCGAGACTTTCATCGAGGCGTGGAATGCGCACGTAGGACCTGAGAGCGATCTCCAAGCTCCTGCGTTTGATCCTGCCATGTTCGAGGGGGACGATAGCTGAAGAGGGTATCGCCTGCCTATGTCGATGCCGTTTTCGCTAGCGGACTGACCGTTCACGGACATTGCCGCCGGCCCCGTTTTACGGACACACTTCTCCGATCCGATGGCCCAACACGACTCCTCGCCGCGCTGTCCCTCATTAGGCTCCTCGACAACGGCCGCATCCGCGCCACCGAGCGCGTCTCGTTCGTCATGAAGGACGGCGTGGTGGTGAAGAAATAACCGTTCGCGGCGCGAAACACGCCGTTCACGAAACATTTGCCGCCGCCCCCCGTTTTGCGGGCAAACTTGCCCGATCCGATGGCCAAAACGCGACTCCTCCTCGCCGCGCTGATCCTCCTCGCCCCGCTCGCCCGCGCCGCCAACTGGCCGGAGCACCCGACCCTGCGCGCGGTCCGCGTGGCGAAGCCGCCGGTCATCGACGGCGACCTCTCCGACGCCGCCTGGCAGCAGGCGCCGGAGTTCACCGACTTCACGCAGCACGATCCCGACGACACCAAGCCGCCGACGATGCGGACCTCCATCCGCATCCTCTACGACGACAAGGCCATCTACTTCGGCGCGCAGATGGACGACACCCATCGCCCCACCGCCCTCCTGGCGCGCCGCGATTCGTTCATCCAGAGCGACTTCATCTCCATCAACATCGACTCGCAGCACGACCGCCTCTCCGGCGCCGCCTTCACCGTCTACCCCACCAACACGCAGATCGACTCCATCCTCTTCAACGACATCGGCGAGGACGGCAGCTGGGACGCGGTGTGGGACTCGGCCACCAAGGCGCTCGAAAACGGCTGGACCGCGGAGGTCCGCATCCCCTTCTCGCAGCTGCGGTTCCCGGAGAAGGCGGTGCACGTCTGGGGGCTGAACGTCACCCGCCGCACGGTGCGCAACAACGAGTGGGTGCGCATCGTCAATACGCCGAAGGGGCAGACCGGCTTCGTCTCGCACTTCGCCGACATCGAAGGGATCGAAGGGATCCATCGCGAGCGGCCGCTGGAGCTGGTGCCGTACGCCGTCGGGCGCTCCGACGTGATGACGCGCGCCGACCGCGCCGATCCCTTCATCGACCAGACCAAGTTCCGCAACGACGCCGGCCTCGACGTGAAGTACGGCCTCACCTCCAACCTCACCCTCACCGGCACCATCAACCCCGACTTCGGGCAGGTGGAAGTCGACCCGGCGGTGGTCAACCTCAGCCAGTTCGAGACCTTCTTCCCGGAGAAGCGCCCGTTCTTCACCGAGGGCGTCAACATCTTCCGCTTCGGCGACACGCCGGCGCAGAGCCACTTCAACTTCTTCTTCGCGCCGCAGATGTTCTACTCGCGGCGCATCGGCCGCTCGCCGCAGGCCGGCGTCGACGCCGACTTCGTCGCCTCCCCCGCCGAGACGACGATCCTCGGCGCGGTGAAGCTGACCGGCAAGGTCGGCAGCGGCTGGTCGATCGGCGTGCTCGATGCGCTGACCGACGCCGAGCGCGCGCGCTTCATCCGCGTCGTCGATCCCGTCGTCGAAACGGGCCGCCAGCAGGTCGAGCCGATGACGAACTACTTCGTCTCGCGCGCCACCAAGGAGATCGGCGACAGGACGCGCGTCGGCTTCCTGGTGACGTCGACCGCGCGCCGCCTGCCCGACGAGCTGTCGTACCTGCGCGAGAACGCGCTCCTCCTCGGCACCGACGGCTACACCTGGCTGAACAAGCGCAACTGGGTGCTGGAGTGGGCCGGCACCGCCACGCGCGTCAGCGGCAGCGAGGACGCCATCGCCCTCACGCAGCTCTCCCCCGCGCGCTACTACCAGCGCCCCGACGCGGGACACCTCAGCTTCGATCCGTCGCGCACGTCGCTCGACGGCTGGGGCGGGCGCGCCATGGTGTCGAAGCAGACCGGCGACTGGCGGCCGAACGTCTCCGTGCAGGCCTACTCGCCGGGATTCGAGGTCAACGACGTCGGCTTCCTGCAGCGCACCGACATGATCTCCTCGCACGCGCTGATCCAGTACGTCAACCAGCGTCCGTCGAAGCACGTGCGCGAGCGCCAGGTCTGGTTCGGCACCTGGCAGAACCGCAACTTCGACGGCGACACGCTCGAGCAGGGCTTCTTCGTCGACCACTTCGCCACGCTGCAGAGCTTCTGGAACTACCGCGTCGCGCTCTTCGCCGGGCCCGGCGCGTTCACCGACCGCCTCACCCGCGGCGGCCCTGTCGCGCGCAGCCGCTCCTGGTGGTCGTCCGACCAGAGCCTCGGCAGCGACAGCCGCAAGCCGTTCTATTTCGAATTCAACGGCCACGCCGACGAAAGCGGCGACGGCTCGTACAGCCGCTCCGCCGGCGTCTCACTGAACTGGCGGCCGGCGCCGAACCTGGTGCTGAGCGTGGCGCCGAACGTCTCGCGCTCGCACGACTACACGGGGTACGTTCACGCCGAGCTCGATCCCACCGCCACCGGCACGTCCGGCACGCGCTACGTCTTCGCCGACCTCGAGCAGCGCTCCTTCGAGCTCGCCACGCGCGCCGACTGGACGCTCAACTCGCGCCTCTCGTTCCAGCTCTACCTGCAGCCGTTCATCGCTTCCGGCGACTACCACGACTACCACTCGCTGGCCCGCGCCCGATCGGCCGACTACGAGCCCTACACCAAACCGGTGGACAACCCCGACTTCAACTTCCGCAGCGTCCGCGGCAGCGCCGTGGCGCGCTGGGAGTTCCGCCCCGGCTCCGCGCTCTTCGTCGCCTGGAACGAGAACCGCGCGGACGTCGCGCCGCTGGGCGACTTCCGCTTCCGCCGCGACCTCCGCGCCATCCCCACCGCCCCGTCGCACGACGTGTTCCTGGTCAAGGTGTCGTACTGGCTGCCGCTGTAGAATCGTGGAGTGAAGAACGGCAGCGCGGTAACGATCATCGACGAGGACGGCCGGATCCCTCTGCCCGAAGAGATCCGCGAAGAGGCGCACCTGCAGCCCGGGATGGAAGTACGCGTGACGGTCGCGCGGGACGGGCGTCTGGAAATCGAACTGGAGCCGGTGGAGTACGACATCGTCATGGAAGGCCCGATTGCAGTAGCCGTCGCGCGCGGTCCCGTTCCGCCGCTTACGAACGAAATGGTGCAACAGGCGATCGATGAGTTTCGCGCAGAGCGCGGCATGATCGACGACGATGATGACGACGATCTTCGCTGACAGTCATCCAGTCATCTACCGCTCTTGCCGTGTCACCGCTGTGAGCGCGTAAGATTCGCGCCGCATGCCCCGCAAGCGCGTCTACATCGCCTACACCGGCGGCACGATCGGGATGAAGCCGACGCGCGACGGCTACAAGCCGGAGGCCGGCTCCCTCCAGCGGCAGATGAGCGCGATGCCGGAGCTGCGGCATCCGTCGATGCCGTCCTTTCACATCAACGAGTACGATCCGCTGCTCGACTCCTCGAACATGACGCCGGCGGAGTGGGTGAAGATCGCCCGCGACATCGCCTCGGTCTACGACCGCTACGACGGCTTCGTCGTCCTGCACGGCACCGACACCATGGCCTACACCACCTCCGCCCTCCCCTTCCTCCTCAGCGGCCTGGCCAAGCCGGTCATCGTCACCGGCTCGCAGATCCCGCTGTGCGAGGTGCGCAACGACGGGCGCGAGAACCTCATTACCTCGCTGCTCATCGCCGCCAATCACGACGTCCCGGAGGTCTGCCTCTACTTCGGCGGAAAACTGCTGCGCGGCTGCCGCGCCACCAAGGTCAGCGCGGACAACTTCGCCGCCTTCGACTCGCCCAACGTGCCGCCGCTCGGCACGGTCGGCGTCGACATCGAGATCAACCGCGGGCTGGTGCGCCGCCCGCCGCGCCGCTCGACACTCCGCGTCGGCGAGCTGGCGCGCGCCCCGGTGGTCAGCGCGCTGCGCCTCTTCCCCGGCATCGCTCCTTCACTAGTGCGAAACGTACTATTGCCGCCGCTGCAGGGGCTGGTTCTCGAGACGTACGGCGTCGGCAACGGCCCCGACCAGGACGGCGATTTCATCGCCGCGCTGGCCGAGGCCACTGCGCGCGGCGTGGTGATCGTCGACTGTACCCAGTGCCTGGAAGGGAGCGTCGACCTGACCGAGTACGCCGCCGGCTCCGCGCTGGCGCGCGCCGGCGTGATCAGCGGATTCGACATGACCGCCGAGGCGGCGCTGACCAAGCTGTACTACCTCTTCAGCCGGGGCTTCGCGCCGGCCAAGGTGAAGCAGCAGATGCAGAAGGACCTTCGCGGCGAGCTGACCGTGCCGGCCTGACCGTCCTCTGGTAGGATTTTCCGCATGCTCCGCACCCGTGCACTCGCCCTCGCCGCCATCGCCATCTTCACCGCCGCCGCCTTCGCCGCCGAGCCGACGCTCCCCGAGCTGTTCACCCGGGCCAAGAACGAATTCGGCGCCGCGAACTACAAGGCATCGCTCGCCAGCTTCGACCAGCTCGACGCCGCCAGCCGCAAGCCGGGCTTCGAGGCCGATCGCGCCAAGCTCGCGCCGGTCATCCTCTTCTATCGCGGCGCGAACCTCGCCGCGCTCGGGCAGCGCGACGAGGCAAAGGACGTCTTCATCTCCTACCTCTCGTACATGCCGAACGCCTCCATCGCGTCGCCGCCGTTCCCGCGCGACGTGGTGAACGCCTTCGAGGCCGCGCGCAAGGAGACAGCAGGGAAGAACAACACCATCGAGGCGGCGTACGCGCGCTTCATCGTGCCGCCGACGTGGCGGCTGCTGGCCGACGACAAGTGGCTGGAGTCTCCGGTGCGCTACCTGCTGACCTCCGAGCAGAAGCGGCAGTACGCGTCGCTCACCGCGCCGGCGGAGCGCGAGGCGTTCGTGGAGAAGTTCTGGACCGAATACGATCCGACACCGGGCACGCCGGTGAACGAGTTCCGCGCCGAGTTCGAGCGCCGCGTCGCTTTCTCCGACGCGAACTTCGGCACGCCGAAGACGCTCGGCGGCGCCACCGAGCGCGGCGCGGTCTTCACCTTCCTGGGATCGCCGAACTACGCCGGCCTCTCGCAGCTGCGCGGCGGCGAGGACACCCTCGGCGCGCTCCGTTCCGGCGGCAACAGCGAGGTACTGAAGGGGGCGAAGGGCTCCAACTCCTCCAGCATGGCCAACATGACCACTAGCAAGCCGGGCGACAACCTCGAGACCGACAGCCGCCGCGACATGCGCGAGGCGTGGTACTACCGCCGCAACCGCCTCCCGGCCGCCGTGCAGGCGAAGGAAGTGCGCTTCGAGTTCATCACCAAGGAAGGCTACGGCACCGGCGTGATGCAGAAGGACTCCGAGCCGATGCAGGCGCTGGGGCAGGCGGTGGAGGCGGCGAAGCGGGACAAGAAGTTGAACCAATAGTGATGTGGGACGGGTTCTCAACCCGTCCACCGCCCGAAGGGCGGCCTGCGGCCGCGGACGGGGTTGAGAACCCGTCCCACATTAAAATCGCTGCATGGCTAAGAAAGCGGCGACCGTCTTCGCCTGCACGGAGTGCGGCGCGCAGTCGCCCAAATGGCTCGGGCGCTGTCCGGACTGCAACGGCTGGAACACGCTGGCGGAAGAAGAGAGCAGCGGCGCGGCGCAGGCGCAGGGGCTCAGCGCCGCGGCGGTGCCGGTGTCGATCGGCGCGATCGGCCTCGATCTCCTCCCCCGCGCCACGACGCGATTTCCCTCTATCGATCGCGTGCTGGGCGGGGGGCTGGTCACGGGAGCGGTGACGCTGGTGGGGGGCGAGCCGGGCATCGGGAAGTCGACGCTGCTTCTACAGGTGGCAGAACAATTGGCGTCCGAGGGGAACGTGCTTTATGTGTCCGGGGAGGAGTCGCCGCGGCAGATCGCCATCCGCGCCCGGCGACTCGGCACCGTCCACGACAACATTCGCCTCTACGCGGAGACCTCCGTCGAGCGGATCGTCGACGCCATCGACAAACTGAAGCCGGTCGCGGCGATCATCGACTCCATCCAGACCGTCCACACCTCCACCAACCCGTCGACGCCCGGCTCCATCGGGCAGGTGCGCGACTCCGCCGGCCTGCTGATGACCGCGGCGAAGCGCTTCTCGGTCCCCACCTTCCTGATCGGTCACATCACCAAGGAAGGGACGATCGCCGGGCCGAAGTCGCTGGAGCACATCGTCGACACCGTCCTCTACTTCGAAGGGGAGAAGTTTCAGAACTACCGCGTGGTTCGCGCCTACAAGAACCGCTTCGGCCCGGTGAACGAGGTGGCCATCTTCGAGATGCACGACGGCGGCCTGGAAGAGGTCCCCAATCCCTCCGCCGCGCTGATCGCGCAGCGCAGCACCGCGGCGGGATCGGCGGTGGTCGCCTCGCTCGAGGGGACGCGCCCGCTGCTGATCGAGGTGCAGGCGCTCGTCACCGCCACGCACTTTCCGTCGCCAAAACGGATGGCGGTCGGCCTCGACGCCAACCGCGTCTCGCTCCTGCTGGCCGTGCTGGAGAAGCGCAACGGCGGCAACTTCATCGCCAACGACGTCTACGTCAACCTCGCCGGCGGGATTCAGATCGACGAGCCGGCGATCGACCTCGGCGTGGTCGCGGCGCTGATCTCCTCGCAGCGCAACATCCCCATCGCCAACGACGTCGTCGTCTTCGGCGAGGTCGGCCTCCTCGGCGAAGTGCGCGGCGTCTCGCAGCCCGACCTCCGTGCGCGCGAGGCCGCGGCGCTCGGATTCCGCCGCGTGATCGTGCCGCAGACCAACGCCGCGGAGATCCGCGCCGACGTGGCGGTCACCGGCGTGCGGCGTATGGAAGAGTTCGCTGCGGCGCTCTTCGGTCGATGAAATTATTTACAAGCTCAGCCATGGTCGCTAAACTTTCCCAAAATGCGACGGCTAATGGTGGCGGTGGGCGTTTTCGCGCTGTTCCTCAGCGGTTGCGCGTCGGTGTCTCTCACGCCCGCCCCGGAGCCGCCGGCCGCCGCCTCGGTCGTCCTCGCCGATGACGACGACTGGAGCCAGGTCGTGGCCCAGCTCCGCGCCGATCTGAGCCGCTACAACAGCCGCGAGATCAGCCGCAAGCCGACCATCGCCCCGCAGACCACCACCACCCAGCAGCGCAACCGCGAGTTCGCCGACCGCGCCAAGGCGCTCTTCGCGCCGCTGTCAGCGATGTCGCTGCGCATGCCGGTGGCGGGCGTACGCAACCACGACCTCAGCGACAGCTGGCACGACCCGCGCGACGGCGGGGTGCGCCTGCACAAGGGGATCGACATCTTCGCGCCGCGCGGAACGGAGATCGTCGCCGTCTCCGACGGCATCATCAGCTACATCGGCGACCAGCCGAAGGGCGGCCACTGCCTCTGGCTGACCACCGAGAACGGCGCGTCGTTCTACTACGCGCACCTCGACCGCTGGGCGGCCGGGCTCTACGAAGGGATGGAAGTGCAGTCCGGCGACCTCCTCGGATACGTCGGCAATACCGGCAACGCCAAGACCACGCCGTCGCACCTCCACTTCGGCGTCAATCAGAACGACGAGATGGTCAATCCGTACCCGCTGCTGGCGCGCGCCACGCCCGTACAGCACGCGCGCGCGCACGTCTCGCTGACCGGCGGACCGGTCGCGACGCGCTAGGCACGGCCCCTCACCCGGCCCTTCGGGCCACCCTCTCCCCGCTGACGCGGGGCGAGGGGCTCTCGCCACGCGGGCCACGCCAAGCCCAGCTCCCGCAGCGGCGCCATCACGAACTCGCGCTCGCGGAACCGCGGGTGCGGCAGGGTCAGCGTCGGTGTGCGGACGCGGTTGGCGCTGTGGAGGATGAGATCGAGGTCGATGACGCGCGGCGCGTTGCGCACCGAGCGGCGGCGGCCGAGGCGCGACTCGATGGCCAGCAGCGCGTCGAGCAGCGCCTGCGGCGCGAGGTGCGTGGCGCCGGCGACGACGGCGTTGAGGAAGCGCGGCGAGCCGGGCGGCGCATCGACCGGCTCGGTCTCGATGAACGAGCTGACGCGGACGACGTCGACGGCGCCGCGCAGCTCGTGAATGGCGCGGCGGAGAAAGAGTGCGCGGTCGCCGAGATTGGAGCCGAGGGCGATGAGGACGGAGAAGCTACTCCTCGACATTGATGGAGTCGGAAAGCTCGTTCACATCGCCGGCGGCGCGCGGGAAGTACTCGCGCAGCTGCTCGCCGGCGGTGGTGATGGCGTCGACGATGCCGTCGGTGAGCTCGCCCTGCGAGAAGCGCATGGTCAGCTTCGCGGCGATCTCGTCCCAGAATCCGGCGGGCACTTTCTCATCGATCCCCTTGTCGCCGAGGATGACGAAGCGCTGTTCCTCGGTGGCGATGAAGAGGAGCACGCCGTTGCGCAGCGCGGTCTTGGTCATGCCGAGGCGCTCGAAGGTGCGCTCGGCGACGGTGCGGATCTCGCCGCCGGTGGCGCGCGGCTGCACGTGCACGCGGATCTCGCCGGAGGTCTGACCCTCCGCCTGCTGGATTGCGGCGACGATGCGCTGCTGGTCGAGCTTCTCGAGGAACTCCGTCTGCTTCATCTCACCACCCTCCTCCGGCGCCGCCGCCGCCGAACGAGCTGCCGCCACCGCCGCCCCACGATCCGCCGACGCTCCAGTTGCTCCCGCCGCCTCCCCCGCCGCCGCCGAAGGTCGTGCCGCCGCCACCGCCGCCGAAGAACATCGGCCAGAAGCAGCCGCTGCATCCGCCGCCGCGGCGGCGCAGCATGGGCAGGATGAAGAAGAGGAAGACGAAGGCGATGACCAGCAGGAACATGATGTCGCGCCCGCCGAGCTGCGGCGAGCCGGCGCCCCCGGAAGACGGCGGAAGGCTGCGGCTCTGCGGCGAGAAGGTCGGATCGATCTTCTGCCCCAGTTGCGAGACCGCGTCGTCGATGCCCTGGTAGTACTGCTGCTGCCGGAACGCCGGCACCAGCGTCTCGCGGTAGACGCGCGAGGAGTAGGCGTCGGTGATCACCGGCTCCAGCCCGTAGCCGACCTGGATATACATCTTCCGGTCGTTGGGGAAGACGAAGAGCATCAGCCCCTTGTCGTCCTTCACCTTCCACTGCTCGGCGACGCGGTTGGTGTAGCCGACGACGTCCTCCCCGTCCAGCGACGGGAAGATCATCACCAGAAACTCGGCGCCGGTCTTCTGCTTCAGCGCCTCGAGCTTCTCGTTGAGCGACTGCCGCTGCTCGGCGGTGAGGATGCCGGCGTTGTCGGTGACCCAGGCGGTGGGCTTGGGAGGGATGTCGAGGGCGAGTGCAGCCGCCGCGATGCCGAGGGCGATCGCGGCGGCCACGAGACGTTTGCGCACGTCAGGTTCCGGTCGCCGGGGCGGGTACCGGCGCGGGCTGGCCGAAGGGGTTGAAGTTCACTTCAGGAGCCTTCTCCGAGCCGGCAGCGCCGCGGAAGTACGCCTTCTCCGGGAACTTGCTGCCGGCCACGATGCTGGCCGGGAACTTCTTGATGGCGGTGTTGTACTGCGCCACCACGTCGTTGTAGCGCTTGCGCTCGACGGCGATG
>Ga0157377_10000365_pt1 | contig 20171 bp, 28 predicted proteins | sample M55metaG_FD_121116 | JGI IMG/M metagenome (GOLD analysis project Ga0157377, IMG submission 121116) | Miscanthus rhizosphere microbial communities from Kellogg Biological Station, Michigan, USA - M5-5 metaG | ecosystem: Host-associated > Plants > Roots > Rhizosphere > Soil | place: USA: Michigan...
CCCACCACAGGGGGACACACCCCCCATATACCCCCGTGTCTGCTGCATTCAACATATACACACCAGTTTTTGAAAGTCTTTGCTGGTAAACTCTTACAGTAACTTACTGTACTTTAACTTAAACTAACTGTACTTTCTTTAACTAAACTGTGTATAATGTAAGTAACTTAATATAAGGGGGATACTTATGAATGGACTGAGAAAGGCTGCTATTACATTTTTATTACTGGTGGGTTGCTTTTATTCTACTGATACTACATACGCACACCCTGGGCGAACTGATGAAGATGGAGGGCATACGTGCTATACCAACTGTGAGAAGTACGGGCTTGAATACGGTGAGTACCATTATCACGATGAACCTGAAGAAGAAGAAGCACCACCTGAAGATGATTCTGACATTACTGTTATAGACCCCTTCGCAGGGCTAGGTGCATTATTGTTTATCGGTGGCCTACTGTATTGGCTATTTGATACGATTCGTGATTGGTGGGAGTATAGAAGAAAATAAGCATTTTCCCCGTAAAAAATTTTTGCGGGATTTTTTTTAAAACTTTTTTCCTAAACCCTATTGATTTATATTTTAACTTACTGTAATATAAGTAACTGTAAGGCACACTAACTTACATAAACTTAATAAAAAGGTGGTCATTCATTATGACAAAGGAAATTAAAGAAACTAAGAAAAAGAAATCAATCTTCAAACGCTGGTGGTTCTGGGTTGCGGCTTTCATTATCGTAGTTGCTGCTGCTAGTGGTTCAGGTGGGGATGATACTGCTGATACAAGTACTGACAGTAAAATTACTGATGAAAAGAGTACAAGTAATGACACTGATACATCGGCTGATACTGAAGAAGCTGCTGCTAAACCTGCTAAAAAGGAAGCTGCACCTACTGTAGTATGGCAAAATGATACGGTTACAATCAGCTATAAAGAGTTAAACAGTGAGGGCGTAAAGTTCCTTATCGAAAACAAATCAGACCGTTCAATTACTGTACAGGCTGATAACGTTTCTATTAACGGATTTAGCGTAGGTTCAAGTGATTTAATGATGTCAGAGGACATTGCACCTAACTCTAAAGGGTACGCAACGGCTTACACTACTTCATTAGCTGACGCTGGTACACCTGAGAAAATTAGTGGTTCATTGAATATCGTCAACACTGAATCATTTGATACAATCGCAGACGCACAGTTTACAGATGTTGCAATAAAATAATTGGTGGGGCTACATGCCCTGCCTTTTTTATTAGGGGGAAACGGTATGACATTTATTATAGCATGTTCCTTGCTTGCTGTAATAGGCATGATGTATATAAAGGAATTTAAGATTAAAGACAAGTGGCCAAAAATTCCACGTTCTTTCCGGCTGCTGTGGTGGCTGATATTCGCAACGAACGCTGCTGCTGTTGTTTATTATATAGAGAGTCTATTTTAAGGTGGGGCAAATGCCCTGCCTTTTTCTTTTGTCCTTTTTCCGGTACATACTGCAATTACCTTCTTATCACAACTAGGAGGTAAAGGAAATGAATGTAAAGACATTTAGAGACAATCTGTTTTCAATGAATACACGTCGATTCGGTAGGGTTGCTGAAATCATCGTACAAAGACTGGTCAATGCTGGTGTATCTGAAGATATTCACCATGACCTATTAGTAGACGGCACTAGAGTTGAAGTGAAGTTCTCACGTGTAGAGAAGAAGCACAGTGCTACTATTGAATCGTTTAATGTACTGGAAGTAGTGGAGAAGGAAGGACTGTCTGTGCGTATGTTCCCGTTCGATGAATGGAAGCAGCACTCTTTTGACTGTAATATTCAGCAAGTAAAAACTGACCACTTTGACACTTTGTTCTACGGTCTGTTATTCGCTGACAGAATAGTTATCTTCATTATTTCCGCAACTGACTTACGATATGACGGAAAATTACGCTACTCAGATAAGCAGCATAAAGGAAATGTGGGTGAAGGCCAGTTTCATATTAAGCCTAGCAACCTTGACCACCATTTACAGGAATATCAGTTCCTTACTTTATCTTACTCAGATGCACTTAATCTTCTTAGTGGAGAGGTGACGGCATGAAGGATTTAACACTGTGGAACGCTGTTGATAAAGACGCACTAGAATATGCGACCGTGAATCTTAGAGTTATAGAAGACAGTTCTTACATTGTCATCTTAGGTGTAACTGCAAACAATGAAGTCATGGTTTTGGGGGTGCGTGAAAAATGATGACTAGAGAACAGTTAATAGATTTCATTATTAAAGCAGCATGTGATTTAACAGAGGTAGAAATAAGCAGAGAAGAACTAGAAAAGCTTTCTGATGAAGAACTAGTGCTAGAAGCTGACTGGTATGATTACCTATTAGATAAATAAGTTAACTTGCCTTACTCCACAACGGGGTAAGGTTTTTTGCGTTACCTTGTCCTAAATTACCTCACCATTGCAATTACCTTCTTATAACGAACACAAGGAGGAAGCAATGAGAGGTAAAAGGAAAGTAACCGTGGAAGAAGATAATGGATATGTGCAAGAAACTGAAGTGTTCCTACCCCACATTAGAAACATCATAGGGTTCTTGAATGGTGAATGGGACTTGTCAATGTACGCAGATTGTTTCGAGGGTAAGAATCAGTTAGGGGACATCGATGGAAGCATCGAACTTTACGGCAATACGCTGTTAGTTGAGTTTAAGGCAAGTAGAGATACTTTAAATGCTGGCCAGTTAATTAAGGCTATCAGACAGGCAAAGCACAGTAACATCACTACGATATTCGTATTCGGTGAAACTAACCGCCCTGTAGAGTACTTAAGGTTTTCACCTAACTGCATAAAAGGAACGGGGTTCATTAAAACCAACGTTATGGATTTACACTCAGTGTTTTCCAAGTGGGCTAATTTTGCCAAAGAAAACAGTTTAGTTAATGATAGTTCAGATTGGCATATCGCTAATAAATATATTAAAAAATAATTGGAGGAATTACTTATGTATATCGTATTTGACTTTGAAACAACAGGATTAAAACACACTGAAGAACAGGTTATCGAAATCGCTGCTTGCCGTTTAGACAAGGATATGCAGCCAGTAGGAAACTTACACTTAATGGTGGCACTAGATGAAGGCCGTGCTTTACCTCCTATCATCACAGACATTACAGGCATCGTTGAAGCTGACCTAGTAAATGGAATGCCACAAGAACAGGCACTTGAAGTATTAAAGAACTTCATCGGTAATGACATTGTAGTGGCACAATTTGCTTCATTTGACTTATCTTTCCTTTCTAAAGTATTGTTACCTGAACAGTTCATTTGTACACGTTCAATGGCACGTATGTTACGACCTACAGAATATGCTAGTCTTAGCAATCTTATCCAACTATATAATGTAGAGAACCTTAATCCCCACCGTGCATTTGCAGACGTGGAAGCTACAGTACAGGTTTTCGGCTTTATGAAGAAGGAATGTGAAGACGCTGGCATTGAGTACATGAATGTATTAGTTGATTCGAAAGAACGCCCACTTAAGTATGTTCCTGAAAATGCTGTAATTGAGTATATGGAGTACTAAAATGATAGCAGTTAAAAGAGAAGACTTAATACATGGGACAATCTTTTTTACTAAGCATGAACAAAAGTACGTAATGTCTTGCGTTCACGGTCAAGATTGGGTTTCCTATTACAATCTTATAAATGTTAATACAGGTGGTAGGGCTTTTCACAAGGCCTTAACACTTGATGACCTTTACGACAAGATTGTAGAAGAGGACTATAAATTATGGGAAGAAAAAAAGGTGTGGGGATAATCCTCGCACCTTTTTTTGTTGTGCAAAAACCTGTTAAATGCACAATCTTGTGCACCTATTATTAGCTGAATCAAAGGTAAAGGGGGAAATTCAGTGAAAGTTAAAGGCAAGGTTAAGGGCAAGACATATGACGAATATATAGCCCGTATGAATGAAATTGACTACTTTGTAGATTTAGTAAAACAACGTGCATCTGAAGGTACACAGCTATCACGTGACATCTTACAGAAAGCACTTGATATGAAAGAGGAACGTGTACAGATTGAACGTATTACACGCTGCTGGACTAGTACGCTGGAATTCATGTACGAATACTTCAGTGATGACCGTAACCCTGAAAATGAAAACAATTTGATACCTGAAGGTATTTCAATATTTGATGCACCAACATTTCACGGTGAACTTACCGATTATCTTAACTCATTCTTAGTTAATGTAACTGACCGTATTGCATGGTCAGTGCCACGTGGCCACGCTAAATCCACGTACCTTAGTAATATGTTCCCAATTTTTAATATTTGTTACAATCTTAGAAATTTTATCCTTATCATTTCTGAAACGGAAGCAGGGGCAAAACAATTTACTGAGTATGTTTCAAATCAATTAAAAGAGAACGAAAAGCTGCGAAACGATTTTGGCGAACTTATGAGTCCAAATGTTAGGGAGAATATCCGTGACAACGCTGAGAAGTTCATTACACAGAACAATATCATGGTTATGAGTGGGAGTACACAGAAACAGTTAAGGGGTGCTAGACACTTAAATTCGCGTCCTGACCTCATTATCTGTGATGACCTAGAATCTGACAAATCTACCAATACACCGGAACTTCGAGAGAAGAACTTGATATGGTATACAAAAACTGTAAATCCATTGGGCGACCCCCATAAGACGGCATTCATCTACATGGGAACACTTGTTCACGGAAGTGGCCTACTTCCTTATGTAATGAATCGTGCCGATTTCAAGAGTAAAAGATATTCGGCTATTGTTTCTCCACCAACACATCAAGAAATGTGGGAGAAATACGAGGAAATGTATAGGGATTTAGAAAATCCTGACCGTAAGGATGATGCAGAAGCATTCTATTTCAAGAATCAAGAAATAATGGACGAAGGCGTAGAAGTACTATGGCCTGACCGTTTACCTTACTATAAGTTAATTCAAGAGAAGTGCAACGTAGGTACACGTGCATTTAACTCAGAGTACCTTAACTTACCTTACAGTGATGAAGACGCTATTTTCAAATCTGAATATATGACGTTCTATGACGAGAAGGATTTACTGGACGACAAAGGCCGTATGATTCCTTTAGAACATCTAGGGTTTTGGGACGTTGCTGTGACAGGCCGTGGAGATTACAATGCCATAATTACACTGGGTAGAGATAGACGTACTGGCATTTTCTACGTTCGTGATGCATGGGCTAAGAAGTGCAATATGCACGAAGCACTTAAGGTAGCTGAAAGTAAGGTACTTGAATATGAGTACCACACATTCGGAGTAGAGACAATTCAGGCACAATGGAGTATGTACCAACAATTGAAAGTAAACCTTTCTAAACTGGGCTACTTCAAGACCCGTTTAAAATCCGTGCAGCCACGCACTAAGAAAGAGATTCGAATTGAATCATTAGAACCACTTGTGGAAGCTGGCAAGATTAGATTCAAGCCACAACATAGGCTGCTGATTGAACAACTCGAACTTTTCCAAAACGGTGCTGACCACGATGACCTTCCCGATGCACTTGCGTCGTGTGTAGAAATGGCTGGAAATAGACGTAAAAGAATGATGCAGAACAAACCTGAAGGCTGGTAAAAATACCGGCCTTTTTACTTTTAAGGAGGTTGACATATGGAATTACGTGACTTATTTGTGACTGGTGAATATTATCCATTAACAGGCCACGAAGAACGTATTGAGAAATATAGACGTAACGAAAAGTTAGCTAAAGGCGACCACGTAGGCGTGTTTAGAAACGAAGACAAAGAACGTAACTATGTTTTTGCCAATTTTGCTGGACTTATAACACGAAAAAGTGCCGACTATTTGATAGGTGAAGAACCGGCTATTTCAAGTGGTAAAGACAGTAATTCGAAAGAACAGGAAGCACTTGACCGTATCACTGAGTCAAACAACATGCACCGACTAAACTACCAGCAAGCTATTCGCTGTGCGGTAACTGGTGATGTATTCTACAAAATTCGTTTTGGCCAGCTTTACTCAGGGGCATTTCCCGAAAGCTACGACCCTAAACGTGTCATTATCGAAGGAGTAGACCCAAGCAAGGTATATCCGCAATGTTCACCTTTCGATAAATCGAAAATCGTAGTGTACCACGTTGCTGAAGCTGTGCAGCCTGACCCAAGTGAAGACAAATATGTGCTGTATGTAGAATCACATTTTGCTGGTAAAATCGTTTACCGTCAATTTGAATTAACAGTATTCCAAACTGACCGTTACGGTAATGTACTACAGTTCAAGATTCAAGACGAAATCCCTTCAGGCTACCGTGTTCAAAACACTGGTGTTCCTATCCCGTTAGTGGTTCATATCCCTAACTACGCTGATGGAACTGACTGGCAGGGACAAGATGACTTATCTGAACACATGGCTATTTTCGATGAACTGAACAACCGCCTAACACAACTGGCAAGCACGCTGGACAAGCATGTAGACCCTGCATTGGCCGTGCCTACTGGACTTCTACAGGAAGACGGAGAAGGCAACACGTACTTTAACGTAGCTATGAACAAAGTATTTGAGGTAATGGGTAAAGAGGATATTATTCCACAGTATATCCAAAATCCTAACCCACAATTAGACCAAGCGTTTAAAGAAGTAGATATGCTGTTAGAGTTCCTTTTATCTGCATCTGAAATTCCTGCTGTTGCAGTAGGCCTTAAAGATTCCGGTACAAGTGGAAACTCAGGATTATCTATCAAGTGGCGTATGGCTGGATTACTAGCGAAGATTAACCGTAAGAAAGCATTCTTCGAAGACGGCTTAAAGCGTGTGTATTTAATCGCACAGATGCTAGAACAATATGCTGACAGTTCACTTAAGGCATATGAAGTTACTACGCCTGTCATTAAGTGGAAAGAAGGTCTACCACAAGACGAGACAGACACTGCATCACGTATGGCAATTCTTACAAATGGGAGTCAGTTACTTTCTCAGAAAACAGCTATCATGCAAGCGTTCGGCCTTACTGAAGAACAAGCAGACGCTGAAATCAAACGCATTGAAGATGAAAGAGAAGCAGCTATGGTTGCAGACCCTTCAGTATTCAATGACGCTACTATGGAGTTACCACAAGACAAAGTAGACAATAAGCAGACTAACAACAAAGGTGACGCTGCTAAGAAAGACGATACTAAAAAGGACGGTGAAGAATAATGGCATTGACTGAACAACAGAAGCAATGTGCATTACGAATGATTGAAGCACCCGACCTTACTCAGCAAGAATTAGCTGACGAATTAGGCGTGCACAGAAATACTATTGGCAACTGGAACAGAAATAAAGAGTTCATTGAATACAAGAATGACATTGCAATGGACATCCACAATTCTTTCCTTGCTGACACTCTTAAGATTCTACGTGACAAAACGCTGAATCCTAGAGAACGTGGCCATGTTCGCTATCTTGAATTAGCACTTAAAACTTATGGTGCACTTAAAGACAAGCAAGAACAAACGGTTACTGTTAAGGAAGAACGTACTGAGAAAGACATGCTAGACGACTTATTGAAATAGGAGGTGAAGGCAAGTGCCTAAAGATTTTAAAGACATTCCATTCCCTGAATATCACACGAAACCGGATGAAATAACTAAGCTTTATGCTGATTCGTGGGCACAAGTTACAAAGGAAGTGTACAAGCTTACGGGCTTGCCTTCCTTACCTACTACTCAATACAACGCAATTCAAAACGGCATCATTGCTGCATTAACGGCTATCTTTAATTCACTACGAAGTAAGGCACTTTCACTGGCTATACCTATGATTACAGACGCTTACCTTAATGGACTTGCATATAGTAGATTTGCGTTAGGTCAGTATGACACGCTGGAAGAAGCGAAGCGAAACACGCCTATTGTTAATAGAACAAGGTTGAATAAGCTTATTACTGATACACAAACGGATTTACTGAAGGCCACTAATAACACTGAAGAGAACGTTAAGAAAATGGTTCGTTCTAGTGTGGCCACTGCTTTTCGTTCATATGACCGTAACGTTAAGCGTTCTAATATGAAGAATAAAATTCAGGAAGAACTTGCTAAACGTACAATATCTAAACGTCTTGATGATTCTAATATCTCAATTATAGATGCAGCTAAAAGAAAATGGAAATTAAATACTTACGTGGATATGGCATGTAATACCAAAATTGCTACCTCCTATATGGATGGAATTAGAGAACAGGCCTTAAATGACGGAAGCGATTTAGCTATCATTTCAAGTCATCCGTTAACTACAGACGCTTGCCTTAACTTCGAGGGCATGATTATAAGTTTAAATGGGTTAACTTCAGGCTATGCAACTTACGATGAATTAAAGCGTAGTAAGTTAATCTTCCATCCTAACTGTCGCCATTTTGCACGGCCAGTGGGAGGAATTGACATGATACCTCCTAGCTATATTAGCAAGCATGAAACGTTAAAAAACAAGTACGACAAGTATAAGCAAAGTCAGTCCTAACTACGGGCTGGCTTATTTTCATTTACGATAAATCGATAGTAATTACGATAAATCGGTAGCGTTTCCGATATTTTGAAAAAAGTTTTCAGTATTCGCCTGTAAAACATGGGGTGTTTGAAAACAGAGTATATAGGAAGTTCTATTGGACTTTCAATACTAAGGTTCAAGTCGTGACTTGTAAAAAACGAAAACCGAAGGAGAGTATCAAATGAAATTTTACAAATCTTTATTCGTTCCTATGATGGAAGCTGAAGGCGGTCAAGCTGGCGGTGGACAAGTTGAACCTAAGTCGAACCAAGAAGGTGCTGGCGAAGGACAAACTGGACAAGTTGAACCAAAGGTTAACCAAGACCCTATGATTCCAAAAAGCAGATTTGACGAAGTAAACAACAAAATGAAAGCAATGGAAACACAAATTGCTGAGTTCACTCGTTTACAACAAGAAGCTGCTGCTGCTGAAGAAGCGAAAGCATTAGAAGCTAAGAAGGAACAAGGTAAATTTCAAGAGTTATACGAGAACGTAAACAAAGAATTAGAAACTTATAAAACATATGAATCACGTGCGAAGGAGTTAGAAACGCTTATCGGTGGCATGGTTGAACAAAAATTAACCACTGTTCCTAAAGATATGCATGATTTAATTCCATCGAATTTAACACCTGAAGCTACTTTAGATTGGCTGTCAAAGGCTGAGTCGAAAGGCTTATTCGGTAAAGCTGAAGTTAAAGAAATCGGTGAACCGTCTAACCGTCAACAGCAAGAACCTAAAGTGGATAAGGCAAAAATGTCTGCATTAGATTTAATTATCTCAGGTCTAGGTAAGTAAGTTAACTTACCTGACACTAAACTAACTTATTTTCAAGGAGGATACAAACAATGGCTTTAACTTTACTTGATGCTAAGGTGTTATCAAAAGATACACTTCAAGCTGGAATCATCGAAACAATTGTACGTGAGTCATCTGTACTTAGCGTATTGCCATTTCAAGAAATCGTGGGTAATGCCTACTCTTATAATGTGGAGAAAGCACTTCCTACAGTAGCTTTTCGTGACGTTAACGAAGCTTATACTTCTAACGAAGCACAATTCGAACAACGTTCTGAATCACTAGTTATCTTAGGTGGAGACGTTGAGTTAGACCGTTTCATTCTTCAAACGTTATCTAACGTTAACGACCAAATGGGCGTACAAATTATGGAGAAAGCGAAAGCAGTAGCTAACACATTCTCTTTAAAATTCTTCAAAGGTAACAAAGCTTCAAATCCTAAAGAGTTCGACGGCATCGATGTGAGAATCGCTGGAACTGAACAAGAAATCGACTTCACTGCTAACGCTGGTATTGAACCAACTGCTAAAGGTGATGCACGTAAACTTGACGCTTTAAACACATTGCTTGACCAAGTTCGTGGCGGTGCTGATGCATTATTCATGAACAAACGTGTTCGTCGTCAAATCTTAGCTGTATTACAAGGAAGCGACCACTACGTAGAACAAGGTTCTGACGCATTCGGCCGTCCTGTAGCACACTACGCTGGGATTCCTTTATTAACTGTTGAAAATGACATCTTAGGTGACACTGACATCTATGCTATTAAATTCGGAACATACACACATGTTGCTGGTTTAACTAACGGTATGGTACAAGTTCGTCGTCTAGGTGAAACATCTGCAAAAGCTGTTGAAGTAACTCGAATCGAATTCTACTGCGGCCTTGCAATGTTCAATCCTTACAGTGCAGCACGCTTAAAGAACTTCGGAGTAGACCCTGCGTAAGTAATTTAAGTTAACTTAACTGAATATATGGTAGCTTCAAAAATGGGGGTTAGGGTGTAAAAAGCCCTTTCCCCTTTTTTTCTATGACTAAATTATGAGAGAGAGTGAATATAAACTATGGCTAACTATTTAACGCTTACGTTAGATACAACTGCACCAGCAAGTCCTACTATTGATGTTGGTGGTACTTACACTGCTGCACAACTTATCAATGCTGTTATCGGTACTGGTGACGGTACTACAACTAACTACCAAATGAAATTATGGGGTAACGTTGATACAGCGTTCGATGTGAACGTACAAGCAACTGAAGCAGCTTCAGCGTGGATTACTTACGCTACTTCTAAGCAAATTAAATTAGCTTCAGGTGACGGTTCTAAAACTGTTTACGTGAAAATTCGAGATGACGTATACAATGAATCTGCACAAGCAAGTGACTCTATCACGCTTGATTCAACTAAGCCTATCGCTTCACTTACTTCTGACGGTATCACTAAAGTGTCTAAAATCGCTGGTAAAAACGTTGCTACGTTCAGCTTCACTTCAGATACTGACTACGTTGAATACAAAGTTAAAATCGTTACTTCAGCAAGTGCTGATGAATCAACTGGTACTCTACTAGGAACTACAAACGGTTCTTCTAACGTAGCTGGAACTGGTGCATTCACAGGTTCTACACCTAAGACTGTTACAGTTAATGGTGCTGACTTACAAGCTGCTTCTGCTGGTGACGGTGCTAAGATTGTCAAAGTATTCGTTAAGGACGCTAGTGGCAACTGGTCTGCTTAATGATTTAATGTGCTATGAGGGTTCACGCCCTTGTAGCATTATTATTTTATCAAGGGAAGGAAGTTGATGTATGGCTAGTTACTTAACACTAATGCTTGATACAACCGAACCTGACATCGAACTACTTCTACCTAGCTATACCACTCAACAGTCCAACACTGAAATTACAATCATAGCAAATGAGACACTAGCTGAAAGTGGCCATGATATTTATATCATAGATAGCAGAGGTATTCGAACAGATTTGACGTTGACATATAACGGTAATGAATTAGTAGGTTTAATTGACTTTGGTAGTTTCCCTATGGGAATGGCCACGGTCTATGCAAGGGTGCTAGATGAAGTACACAACTTATCCGGCATTGTATCTAAATCAATTAGAGTAATGAACAGTGAGTTTATGAAAGTTTCAATAAACCATGAGAAATACGGTAACGTAGATATTAACCATGAGGAGGCTTACCAAGTTGATTGATGTAGTCTATCTTACAGGTTCAACAGTTCGATTAAGTGCTAAGTTCACTGACGTAGAGGGAAACCCAAAAAACCCTGACACGGTAAAAGTGATTTTGTACGATTTCAGATTTAACAAGATTGACGAATATGTATTAGGCGAAGAAAATCATATTGACGTAGGCGAATACGTTTTTGATTATATCGCACCAATGATGGAAAGAAAAATCCATTTTGAATTTTACGGGGAAATCGGTGGAAATCCGGTTATTGAACGTGATTCATTTATTACAAAATTTGAGATTTATTAAGGAGGGGTAAACTTTGGCAAATCCTAATGTACCTACAAATTTATTCCCCTTTAATAACTCAGCATGGAAACGTATGGAGGTTAAAGCAACGGTATCTGACCCTGACGGTAACACGGTTAAATTAGTCGTTACGTTCAGTAAAAGTGCTACTTTTAGTACTGGGGTTTACACAAGTCAAAGTGCTTTAGTTGCTTCAGGCAGTACCGTCACTGTTACACTCAGTGGGGCTACTTTTACAAGTGGTGATTTATGGTACTACAAAGTTAAGGCCACTGATAGTACGGGGGCTTCTTCTGCTGATTCTGCTGTATATAACTTTACTTATAAACCTAGTGGTCTATTCGCACCGGATGGTACACCTTTCATGCAACAGGGCGACCCTGCTATTCACGAAAAGATAATTGACGTATCTGAATATCAAGGAACTATCGACTGGGCTGCTGTTAAAAGTAGTGGCATTAACTATTCATACCTACGTGCTTATGGTTCAAGTAGAACCGCCAATAATGGTAACGGTGACTTACAATTCGAGAACAATGTAACTGCTTCTAAAGCTGCTGGTGTTAAGACTGGTGGTTATTTCTTCGCTATGCCTGTAGTGCCTTTCGATATATCACAAGCTAGGACTGAAGCTGATTTATTTATAGCTAAGTTACAAGCTGGCTATGGTGCTGGCCAATATGGTGACTTAATGCCAATTCTTGACGTTGAGGATAACGCTGCTAGTGCTGCTGCTGGTGCAACTATTTTCGATTTATCTGTAGAGAACATGCTACAGTGGGTTAACGAATTTAGAAATTACTTTGAACAGCAAACGGGGCGAACTTTAGGGCTATACACTGGTGACTACTTTGTTCGTGACCAACGAAACAACTTTAACTACGATGATGCAACGGGGCAACCTGTGGCCGGTACAAGTGGAAATATCATTCAAGACATGCCTTTGTGGATTCAAGGTTATGATAACTATGACCGTTACAAAGGTGATGTAATGCCTTCAAGTGGGGGCTGGACTAAATGGTATATATTCCAGTATTCAGAGTCAGGCACACAAGTAGGTATCACTGGAAACGTTGACCAAAACTTTATAGTGCACGCTGATTATATACAACCTCCTAAAGATGTTACGGGTGTGGCTGCTAATGATGATGGAACTAACGTTACTATCACATGGAATGCAAACACTGAAATAGATATTCAAGGATATTACCTGTACTTAGACGGGGTTTTACAAGACTATATAGTAGGGGCAAGCAATACCTCTTATACCTTCACCAATGTAACAAAAGGTGTTTCACATACTTTCGGTGTAAAGGCAAGGGACTTATTTGACGATGATTCGCTGAACAGTGCAAATGTTTCCCGTACTGTAAATGCAGTTACATTGCCTGAACCTAAAGTAACTATTGTTAGTGTATCTCACACAAAGATAAGTGACGAAGCAGGAATGAATACGGCTGACATTACTTTCACTTTTGACATAGATACTACAGCGTTCACAGTTAATGTAAACGGTGTTTCTTATGACTCAGGAGTAGTAGCACATAGTGGTGGTGGTAAATCTGTTGCTGACTTGTCTACCATGACAGTGCTTGATTTATCTTCAAGTACCGTGCAACAAGTTTCTGTTATTGCTGCTGGATATGAAATAGTTGCTGAAATAGACTGGACTGAACTATATGCTGAAGGTGATAACCGTGTAAACATTTACGGTAAAAACACTGACGGTGTGTGGTCTAGCTATAATCAACAATAGAAAGGAGATTGTTTCATGACAATTTTAACACCTAACCATTCATTGAAGAAACCGGAAAACACGGATAATGCTGATTTAAAAGTATTCGTAGGCGACAACATGGATACGATTGATACAGCTTTAGCCACTAAGTTAACTAAAGACCCTGCAACTGGCCAATTAAACCGTGCTGACCTTCCTTTAGCTACTGGTGTAGATACTGGTGGAATCAAAGTAGGTAACGGTCTTATGATGACAGGCGGTTATGCTTTAGTACGTTTAGGACAAGGCCTAGAATTTGACGCTGCTGCGATTAACGCTGTTAGGGTTAAGGTAGGTACTGGTCTTCAATTTAACGCAACTACGGGTGCTTTAGAAGCTACTGGTGGGGGCGGTGGTTCTGTTGCTACGTCTAAAATCAAAGCGTATCAAACTACTGCACAGTCTTTCACTTCAGGTGCTTGGACTAAAGTTAACTTACAGACAATATCTGTTAACGTAGGTAATGGATTTGATACTACACTTAGTGAATATACAGTACCCACTACAGGGGTTTATCAACTAGGTGGTTCAGTATCTTTCAGTAATGCCGTGGATGCACAGCGTTTCGTATTAGCTTACTATGTCAATGGTGTTTCCCGTGGATGGATAGCCGATACTTCACATAGTAGAGGTACAGGAACGAATGGACAGATTATCGTTACTGGTGGCACAATAGCTTCTTTAACTGCTGGTCAGAAATTGACACTCTACTGTTATACAAGTGCTGCTGCTAGTACTCAGATTGTAAGTGGTAACGAATTAACAACACTATACGCTTATTTAATGAACTAATTATAACACTCTTTTTAAGGGTGTTTTTTCTTTTGTAATAAGTGAGTTTAACTTACTAGGAGGTGCTTTACATGAACAAAGTTGAAATACACGTACCAAACAAGCAATATAACGGCTTAGTAGGTGACATCCGTTTTCACAATGGAGTGGCACACACTGAACACGTAGAGAAGGCGAAAGAGATTGCAGAACAATTCGGATTCGCTGTTATTCTTCCTGAAGTGGAAGAGGTTAAAGCTGAAGAAGCTGCACCTGAAAAGCCTAAAAGAAAGCCACGTAAAAAAGCTGCAAAGGCTGGTGAATAACCATGATTGACGTTTCACTTGTAGAGGATTATATCCGTGACAATATTTTATATACGGAAAAATGGGATGAAGTCTACATGGAGAAAAAACAGGTAGTCGTTAACAATGCTGAAGCTATTCTTTTCAGAGAATTGCCCCACCACTTTAGTGACAAGAAACCTGTTCCTATTGACGTTATCGCTGAACAATGTATACACATTCTTGAATTTGATGATTCACATAGACGTGCGGAAATGGGTGTAAGTTACTTTATGGCCAGTGGCTTGTATGTAAGTTTCGATAAATCGTATAACGACCGTTCCATAGCGAAAACTATCTTGTTCCGTTACCCACGTAGACGTGTTGGCCGTTCTGTAGTGAACCGTGAAGATACGTACCGTGCTTACACTAGTACAAAGCTAGGTGATTACTAATGTCTCAAATGATTCCACGTAACCAATTCGTGAACGTTGTTTTCGGAACTGGTCAGAAAGATGATTGGGGGATACCTGTAAAAAGTACTAAGGTCAAACGCTATAGAGTAAGGCTGGATTTCAACTCAAATGCTGACATAGTACGGTATGGAGATAAGGAAGTTGTCTACAAAGCAACTGTCTATTTCTTAGGAAACGTCCCTATTAAATACACTGATTTCATTGAATACAACAGTGGAACAGAGGGAGTTATTCAAAAGAACCCTACCATTATCACTTCTATCACTGACTTATCCGGCAAGGTGGAGTATACAAAGGTGATGCTATGAAAATCAAGGTTGACATTAAAGGCCTTAAAGCTAACACGCAACGCATTATTAAAGCCACTGAACAGTCCACTTTCAAGTCAATGCAAGACTGTATGAAAGACTTAAATAGAGTCGCTTCAGAAACTGCACCACTTGATGAAGGGGATTTGGAAATGTCCGGCACTAATGAAGTTCACAAGACAGGCATTGGTGTTCAAGGTTCAGTAGGTTTTGAAGTGTGGAACACGGAAGGCAAAGAGGACTTTAACTATGCAATATGGACTCACGAACAGACGTACAACTTAGGCGACAAGTCCCGTGCTAAAGCCGGTGGTAAGGGCTTAAGTGGTAAGTCTTACAAAGTAGGCCGTAAATATTTAGTGCGTCCTTTCAGGGGCGAAGCTTCAACTTACAGGGGCTTAATTGCCCGTAACTTAAAACGAGACTTAGGAGGGTGATGACATGGCATCTGTGTTAGACGTAGTTAAGTTACTTCGCACTAACTTACCTAAAGTTACTTTTTATCCTTTAGAATTTCCTATCGATTCACCTGACGATGCTGCTTGTATTGAGGTTTACGGTCAAGGTAGGGCAAGTGCTGGTGTAGCTAATTTACAGCTAGACATCCGTATTCGTGCTTCACATCCTGCAAGTGCTGAAGCAATTCACAATGACATTACTGATTTCTTAGATAAAAAAACAAATTTCATTCTAGGTGATGTACAGGTAGTTCTTGTAGAAACAACGTCACCAATGCCTTTATATGCAGGGCGTGACGGTTCAAGCCGTTATCTGTACAGTTCAAATTTCACTTTAATTACAAACAAGGGGGTTTAATAAATGGCTGGTGAAAAAATCGCTGGTATTAACGTATTAGTAAAAGTAGAAGACGCTGTAGTAGGTGGACAAAGTGGGGCTACATTAAACCGTAGTGCTTCAATGATTGAAACTACAGACAAGCAATCGAATAACTGGGTGACTAAAATTGCAGGGGCGAAAGAATGGGGCGTTGACTGTGATGCATTCATGGTTTTATCGGACGCTGGATATTTAGCTTTATCTGCTGCTTTCAAAAATGGCACACCTGTTGAAGTTGCAATCGCAACTGGAACTGGTTCAGGTCATATCTCATGGGAAGGCGAAGCTTATATTACTGATTTCCCTATCGAGTTTGCCCAAGATGATGCAGTTACTTTCAGTATCTCACTAGAAGGCAGTGGCGAATTAGCAGAAACTATTACGCCCTAATACTGGGGAGTACATTAACCTTCTATTTGACGTAGACGGTTCTACTAGATATTCCCCTACTTACGACTTTACAGACTTTGATTATATCACAGGATTTGTAAGTAGTGAGATAGAGAAGACGGTAACGATTCAAACGTCAACAGATGGGCTAGTGTGGGTAGATGATGCAACATTCCAAACTTACTCTAATGATGAACCATTTTATTACACCTACCAGTTACACACTGACTTTGTAAGATTCTCCTATACGGGTTCTTACATTGTTAGTGGTACTGTGGGTGCATTCAAGGAGGTTGGTAGTTAATGGCTGATTTATATGCAAACTTTGCTGCACTGAAAGCAGCGAGAACATACGGGGTTGACTACCATATCTTCATGAGTGTTAGAAACAGTCCGGTATTGTATTTTGCTATTCATGGTGGCGGTATCGAAGCTGGAAGTTCAGAACTAACAATGTTCGCTGCTGGTGCTAACGATAGTGCTTATTGTTTTGAGGGCTTTATGTCCAGCAATAACACTGACTTGCACATTACTTCTACACATTTTGACGAACCGAACTTACTAGATTTCACTGAAAGACATGCAATCCTAGTTTCATTCCACGGTTACAGTGACACTATCAAGCACACTAAGCTAGGTGGTATGGATACTGAACTACGTGAAATGATTCGACAAAACTTAGTACAAGCTGGATTCAGCGTAGAGATTGAACCTGTAGACAGTGATATTGCTGGTGCAGACGCTGACAACATAGTAAACAAATCAAGCCGTGGTATGGGTGTTCAATTAGAAATCAGCACACCACAACGTACTGCATTTTTCGGTACTAACACACGTGCTGAACGACGACACACAACTAACGCTGAGTTTAACAATTACTTAAATGCAGTTACTACAGCCGTGGCCGATTACAGGCAACTTAAAGGCATCTAACTTAACTTACAGTCAAAAACAATAACTTACTTTATAGGGGGACTACAAAATGGCAAACGCACAACGTGGAGAACAAACATTAGTATTAGATAAGGAACGTACTTTAAAATTCAGTCTTAATGCATTGGTAGACGCTGAAGAAGCTTTAGGATTCCCGATTTCAGAACTAGGCGATAAAATGTCAATTCGTGCTATGCGTGCTTTATTATACGCTGGCTTAAAACATGAAGATGCTGAACTTACTGAATTACAAGTAGGGGACTTAATCACAATGGAAAACATGGAAGAGGTACAGGTAGCTTTAACTAATGCTATGGGTGGTTCAAAAAACTAATTGAGGAACACGGCTGGTCAGGTATTAAACGGATAGGTTACGGGCTGTTAGGGCTAACACCTGAAGTCTTATTTAACTTGACAGTCGTAGAGTTCCTTGACATGTATCATTCGAAACTTCACTTCAATGCAGTAGCTGACGACATTGAGAAAGAACGTACAGCATGGTTAGCTGGAATGCTTATGAGTGCCACGGGCAACTTTGGTAAAAAAGGTATTGACGCTAAGAAGCTATATAAACGTGTTTTCGATGAAGAAGGAAGATTACTTCCTGAAGCTGCTAATGCAAATGGTAGTGCTTTCACTCCTATAGACAAGGCTGAGAAAGACGCTAAGTTAAATGAATTGATGAAACAATTTAATATCAAAGTCTAACAGGGTGGTCAAAGTTGAATATACTTCTTCTTTGGCCACTCTTTTTATTTATATAAAGGTGGTGGCACAAATTGGCTGGTAATAAATTAGCTGATATTTTAGTAACCCTGTCATTAAATACTAAAGATTTCTACAAGGAATTAAAGCAAGCTGGTAAGAACGTGGAGACTATAGGAAAGCAGATTGAACGTGCAAATACTTCTATGGCGACAACGGCCGATGCAGCTTTTGAAAATATTTCAAGTGGTACACGTGACGTAGGTAACTCTATGTCTCAAATGGCTTCACAATCACAAGGTAGCTTCAATCAGATGGCACAACAAATGGGGATGACTCAGCGTGAATTTAAACGATTCGCTAAACAGTCAGGTATGTTCTCACAGTCGTTCGCTGCTGATATTGATAGTTTACCACCACACTTACAAGACCTTTCAAGAAACCTCACAGAAACTAGAAATACAATTCGAGGTATGGCCAGCGAAACTACGCACAGCATGGAAGATATGGCCAAGTCATTCGCTAGTACTAACGTAGGCTTTAAAGGGCTTACAAGTATTACTACTGACGGCAAGAAGGCCATTGCATCTATGCAGGAACTTCAGGCTGAAAGTAAGAAGACTCAGCTTGCCGTTATGGGGCTGAACGAAACAGGAACGGCCACTATTTCCACTGAGGAAAGCCAGCGACAAATGGAAGCTTTCCAGCAAAAGGTTTACCAAACACGTGCAGAGGTTGAGAAGTTAAAAGCTTCAGGTGACTTCGGTACTTACAACACTGCAATGCAAAGTCTTGAAATGGAAATGGGACGTGTTCAAAGTGCGATGAATGCCACGTCTGTAGGTGGAATGGCCGTCCAAAAAACTCTACGTAGTTTAGGGATTGTTACTGCTGATATGGGAAATCAAATGGCTATGCAAATGGAACGCTTCCGTGGTTCTATCATGGCTGCAAATCAACAGTTCAATACTATGGATACACAAGCACAGAAAGCTAGTTCTTTACTGAGAGAGACGGGCGGTTCTGCATATGGCCTTTCTCAGCAATTCTTGAAAATAGCTAGTGGCATGGAAATGGCTGCACGTAAAGGGAACGCTTTCAACTTAGCTATCAAACAGCTAGGGAACGATGCACCTTTAGCTAACATTGTCAAGCGTGTAACCGAAATCAATAAAGGCCTTGCCCGTATGACTCAGCTTCAAATGTATGGCGGTATCGCTGCTGCTGCAATGGTTTACGGATTGGTTCTAGTTTCCAATGAACTAGACGGCCGTTTGATTCCGGCATTTGACAAACTGAAGTCAGTATGGTCAGACGCTATCACACCATTCATTCAAGCGTTCACCACATTTGCACTAGCAATTATGAACGTGGCTATTAAGCTAGGAGAACTTGCAGCTAAATTTGCTGAAGTGCATCCACAGCTATCACAAATGGCATTCGGCTTCTTAGCTATCACAGTAGCCCTAATTCCACTGCTTGCACCTTTGGCTATCGCTATTGGTTTAACGGATGGATTGGCGGCCGCCTTCGCTTTACTATGGGGCATGATAGCACCGTTCGTGGTTGGATTCGCAATCGTGGCTGGCGTGGCCGTGGTAGTCGCTGCTGCTATCGTTACACTAGTGGCCGTCATTCACAATCTATGGAATGCATCTACAGCCTTCCAGCAAGCATGGATTAACATTTGGAACGGCATTAAAGCTGCCTTTATGTCCGGTTTTGTGACACCGATTTCTACAGCTTTCGGTACTCTAAAAACTGCGTTTCAAGGGGTTATCGCTGCATTTACTGGTGGTTCAACTACCATGTCTTCTTTATGGACGACACTAGGAAACTTAATTGCTACAGGGGTAAA
>Ga0157377_10000370_pt1 | contig 20086 bp, 19 predicted proteins | sample M55metaG_FD_121116 | JGI IMG/M metagenome (GOLD analysis project Ga0157377, IMG submission 121116) | Miscanthus rhizosphere microbial communities from Kellogg Biological Station, Michigan, USA - M5-5 metaG | ecosystem: Host-associated > Plants > Roots > Rhizosphere > Soil | place: USA: Michigan...
GAAGTTCGCGGTGATCGGCGTCTCGATGACTTCGCCGGACGGCTTGGACATCAGGCCGCGCATGCCGGCGAGCTGGCGAACCTGCTCCTTCGAACCGCGGGCGCCGGAGTCGGCCATCATGAAGATGGGGTTGAACTCGCCGCGCTGCTGCTCGGTGCGGCGCATCTCGCCGAACATCTCGTCGGAGACGTTCTCGGTGGCGCGATGCCAGATGTCGATGATCTTGTTGTGGCGCTCGCCGTGGGTGATGGCGCCGTCGAGGCGCTGGCGCTCCACTTCGAGCACGGCGCGGCGCGCGCCGTCGACGATGTCGGTCTTCTTCGACGGGATGACCATGTCATCGACGCCGATGGAGACGCCGGCCTTCGTGGCGTAGAGGAAGCCGAGGTCCTTGAGCTGGTCGAGCAGCCGGACGGTGAGGTCGTTGCCGTAGTTGATGAAGGCGAAGTTCACCAGCTCGGAGAGGCCCTTCTTCTTGAGGAGGCCGTTGATGAACGGGATCTCCTCCGGCATGTGCATGTTGAAGATGACGCGGCCGACGGTGGTCTCGATGATCTGGCGGTCGAGCTCCTGAATCTCGGCGTGCGTGACGTCCTGGTCGTTGAAGTGCTTGGTCAGGTCGAGGAAACGGCCGGACAGGCGGACGCGGATCGCCGTGAGCAGCTCCACTTCCTTCGACTGCAGCGCGAGCACCACTTCATCGACGTCGCCGAAGACCTTTCCTTCGCCCTTCGCGCCCTTCTTCTCCTTGGTGAGGTAGTAGCAGCCGAGGACGAGATCCTGCGACGGCACGGCGAGCGGCTTGCCGTTGGCCGGCGAGAGGATGTTGTTGGAGGCCAGCATCAGCACCTGCGACTCGACCTGTGCCTTGGGCGACAGCGGCACGTGGACGGCCATCTGGTCGCCGTCGAAGTCGGCGTTGAAGGCGGTGCAGACCAGCGGATGGATCTTGATGGCCTTGCCCTCGACCAGCAGCGGCTCGAAGGCCTGGATGCCGAGGCGATGCAGCGTCGGCGCGCGGTTCAGCAGAACCGGATGCTCCTTGATGACCTCCTCGAGCGCGTCCCACACTTCCGTCTGCTGCAGCTCGACCATTTCCTTGGCGGCCTTGATGGTGCCGACCAGGCCCTTCTGCTCCAGGCGGTTGTAGATGAACGGCTTGAACAGCTCGAGGGCCATCTTCTTCGGCAGGCCGCACTGGTGCAGCTTCAGCTCGGGGCCGACCACGATGACCGAACGGCCGGAGTAGTCGACGCGCTTGCCGAGGAGGTTCTGGCGGAAGCGGCCCTGCTTGCCCTTGAGGGTGTCGCTGAGCGACTTCAGCGGGCGGTTGTTCGAGCCCTTCAGCACGCGGCCGCGGCGGCCGTTGTCGAAGAGCGCGTCGACCGCTTCCTGCAGCATGCGCTTCTCGTTGCGCACGATGACGTCGGGCGCGCGGAGCTCGAGCAGCTTCTTCAGGCGGTTGTTGCGGTTGATGACGCGGCGATAGAGGTCATTGAGGTCCGAGGTGGCGAAACGGCCGCCGTCCAGGGGGACGAGGGGACGCAGCTCGGGCGGAATGACCGGGATGACGTCGAGGATCATCCACTCCGGTCGATGCCCCGACTTGCGGAAGGCGTCGACGACCTTGAGCCGCTTGGCCGCCTTCAGCTTCTTGATCTGCGAGGTCTCGGTGCGCATGATCAGGCGCAGCTCGTCGGAGAGCTCCTCGACGTTGACGCGGCGGAGCAGCTCCTTGATCGCTTCCGCGCCCATCTTGGCCGCGAAAACGTCGCCGTACTGCGAGCGGAGCTCGCGGAACTTCTCCTCGGGGAGGAGCTCCTTCTCGTTGATCACGTTGGCGAGATCGCCCGGATCGATGACCACGTACGACTCGAAGTAGAGGATGCGCTCGAGGTCGCGCAGGGAGATGTCGAGGAGGTGTCCGATGCGCGACGGCAGGCCCTTGAAGAACCAGACGTGCGAGACCGGCGAAGCCAGCTCGATGTGACCCATCCGCTCGCGGCGGACCTTGGACTTGGTGACTTCGACGCCGCACTTGTCGCAGATCACGCCGCGGTGCTTCATGCGCTTGTACTTGCCGCAGAGGCACTCCCAGTCGGTGATGGGGCCGAAGATCTTGGCGCAGAAGAGGCCGTCGCGCTCCGGCTTGAAGGTGCGGTAGTTGATGGTTTCAGGCTTGGTGACTTCGCCGTACGACCAGGAACGGATCTTCTCCGGAGAGGCGAGAGAGATCTTGATGGCGTTGAAGTCGTTGATGGCCTGCGGCTTGGTCGGCTGAAACAGTGAGTTGAATGATTCCATTTGGTTCGCCTCCCTATTCCTTCAGCAGTTCGACGTCGAGGCAGAGCGACTGCAACTCGCGGACGAGCACGTTGAATGACTCGGGCAGACCCGGGTCATCCGGAACCTCGCCCTTGACGATCGCTTCGTAGATCTTGGAGCGGCCCTCGACGTCGTCCGACTTCGAGGTGAGCAGCTCCTGCAGCGTGTAGGCGGCGCCGTACGCCTCGAGAGCCCACACTTCCATCTCTCCGAAGCGCTGGCCGCCGAACTGCGCCTTGCCGCCGAGGGGCTGCTGGGTGATGAGCGAGTACGGTCCGATCGAGCGGGCGTGGATCTTGTCGTCGACCAGGTGCGAGAGCTTCAGCATGTAGATGAAGCCGACGCAGACGCGCTGCTCGAACGGCTCGCCGGTCATGCCGTCGAAGAGCTGGGTCTTGCCGTCTTCCGGCAGACCTGCCGCCCGAAGCTGCGCCTTGATCTCCGACTCGATGGCGCCGTCGAACACCGGCGTCGAGAAATAGAGGCCGAGGGCGCGCGCGGCCCAGCCGAGGTGTGTCTCGAGGATCTGACCGACGTTCATGCGCGACGGGACGCCCAGCGGGTTGAGAACGATCTCGACCGGCGTACCGTCCGGGGTGTACGGCATGTCTTCCTCGGGGAGGATGCGGCTGATGACGCCCTTGTTGCCGTGGCGTCCGGCCATCTTGTCGCCGACCGACAGCTTGCGCTTCATGGCGACGTAGACCTTGATCATCTTGATGACGCCGGGCGGGAGCTCGTCGCCCTTCTGCAGGTCTTCGCGCCGCTCTTCCGCCTTCTGTTCCAACACGCGGATGCGGTTCTCGGCGCGCTCGACGAACATGCGGATGGTCTCGCGCGTCTCCTCGTCCACCGGCAGCGCCAGCAACTCGCGGCGGGAGAGGCGGTTGATGGTGTCGCGGGAGGCCGACTCACCCTTGGCCACCAGCGTCTCGCCGGTGCGGAAGTCGACCACGTCGCGCTGCAGCTTCTTGTCGCTGAGGATCTCGCCGATGCGCTTGTTGCGCGCGTCGGTGATGATGCGGATCTCGTCCTGGATGTTGCGGTTCATCCGCTCGATCTCGCCCTCTTCGATCGACTTGGCGCGCAGATCCTTCTCCACGCCCTTGCGCGAGAAGATCTTCACGTCCACGACCGTCCCCTCGATGCCCGGGGGGGTCTTGAGCGAGGCGTCGCGGACGTCGCCGGCCTTCTCACCGAAGATGGCGCGGAGCAGCTTCTCTTCCGGGGTGAGCTGCGTCTCGCCCTTCGGCGTGACCTTGCCGACCAGGATGTCGCCCTGCTTGACCGTGGCGCCGATGCGGACGATGCCGCTTTCGTCGAGGTCGCGCAGCGCCGACTCGCTGACGTTCGGGATGTCGCGAGTGATCTCCTCGGGACCGAGCTTGGTGTCGCGGGCTTCGATCTCGAACTCCTCGATGTGGATCGAGGTGTAGTAGTCGTCCTTGACCAGCTTCTCGGAGACCAGGATGGCGTCCTCGAAGTTGTTGCCGCGCCACGGCATGAAGGCCACCAGGATGTTGCGGCCGAGCGCCAGCTCGCCGGCGTCGGTGCAGGGACCGTCGGCCAGGACCTGGCCCTTGCGGACGCGCTGTCCTTCGCGGACCACCGGCTTCTGCGTGATGCAGGTGTTCTGGTTGGAGCGCTTGAACTTGACGAGCTGGTAGATGTCGGCGCCGAACTCCTTGGTCTCGCCGGTCTCGACGTCTTCAGCCTCGACGCGGACGATGATGCGGTTGGAGTCGACCAGGTCGACCACGCCGCCGCGCTTGCAGAGGACGACGGCGCCGGAGTCGCGGGCCACGATGTTCTCCATGCCGGTGCCGACCAGCGGCGAGTCGGTGCGGAGCAGGGGAACGGACTGGCGCTGCATGTTGGCGCCCATCAGCGCGCGGTTCGCGTCGTCGTTCTCCAGGAACGGCACGAGCGAGGCGGCGACGGAGACCAGCTGCTTCGGGGAGACGTCGATGAAGTCGACCTTCTCCTTCTCGATGGTGACGAACTCGCCCGTCTGACGCGCGATGACGCGGTCGTGCACGAGGTTGCCCTCTTCGTCCATCACCACGTTGGCCTGCGCGATGGTGTAGCGCTCTTCATCCCACGCGGAGAGGTAGAAGGCGTACGGCTCGGCTTCGGCGAGCTGCAGCTGGCCCTTCTTCTTGGTCGCCGCGGCGTTTTCCTTGGCGATGCGGTTGTTTTCCTTCTGCAGCTCTTTCTTCTCGACGATCTGGCCGAGGGTGAAGCTGGTGTCGCCCACCTTCACGATGCGGTAGTGGTCGAGGACGCGGCCGTCGTGCACCTTCTTGTACGGGCTCTCGATGAAGCCGTACTCGTTGATGCGCGCGTAGCAGGCCAGCGACGAGATGAGGCCGATGTTCGGACCTTCAGGCGTCTCGATCGGGCAGATGCGGCCGTAGTGCGTCGGGTGAACGTCGCGGACTTCGAATCCGGCGCGCTCGCGCGAGAGACCGCCTGGTCCGAGGGCCGACAGGCGGCGCTTGTGCGTGACCTCGGAGAGCGGGTTCGTCTGGTCCATGAACTGCGACAGCTGCGACGAGCCGAAGAACTCCTTGATGGCCGCGATGACCGGCTTGGAGTTGATCAGGTCGTGCGGCATCGCGGAGTCGATGTCCTGATGCACCGACATCTTCTCCTTGATGGCGCGCTCCATGCGGACCAAGCCGATGCGGAACTGGTTCTCGAGCAGTTCGCCCACCGCGCGGACGCGGCGGTTGCCGAGGTTGTCGATGTCGTCGACGCGGCCGACGTCCTTGCGCAGGCGGAGCAGGTAGTTGATGACGACGAAGAAGTCTTCGGCGCTCATCGTCTTCTGCGTCACCGGCGAGTCGAGGTCGAGCTTGATGTTGAACTTGAAGCGGCCGACGCGCGAGAAGTCGTACTTGCGGGCGTCGAAGAACATCCCCTCGAACAGCGACTTGGCCGACTCCAGGGTCGGGGGATCGCCGGGGCGCATGCGGCGGTAGATCTCGATGATCGCCGCCTCGAACGACTTCGAGGTGTCCTTGCGGACGGTGTTGAGCAGGATGTCGGAAACGAGATCCCACTCGGGGAAGATCACGTCGACTTCCTCGACGCTGTGCTCGCGGAGGGTGTCCGCCCAGTCGGCCGGAACGTTCTCGCCTGCCTCGAAGAGCACCTCGCCGCTGTTGACGTCGACGACGTCGGAGAGGAAGACGGCCTTGTCGAGCGCGGTGAAGTCGACCTTGGCCGAGCCCTCGTTGTTCTTGGCCAGCGCGTCGGCCATCTTCTGGTCGAGCTTGATGCCGGCGAAGACGGTGCGGACGGTACGGCGGCCGCGGATGGAGTGCCGCTCCTTCGCCTCTTCCTGGTCCAGGACGCGGCGGTCGAAGCTGAGCGTGACCTGGTCGGCGCCGACCTTGGCGCGGATCGGCGTGTAGAACTGGCGGAGGATCTCCTCGTCCGTGGTCAGGCCGAGGGCGCGCAGGAAGACCGAGCCGAGGAACTTGCGCTTGCGGTCGATGCGGACGTAGAGGATGTTCTTCTGGTCGTACTCGAACTCCACCCAGGAGCCGCGGTACGGGATGATCTTGGAGAGGAAGGTGTGGGCGCTTTCCTTGGTGAAGAAGACGCCGGGCGAGCGGTGGAGCTGCGAGACGATGACGCGCTCGGTGCCGTTGATGATGAACGTGCCGTTCTCGGTCATCAGCGGGATGTCGCCGAAGAAGACTTCCTCTTCCTTGGCGTCGCGCATGTGCTTGACGCCGGTGTCGGGGTCCTTGTCATAGACGAAGAGGCGGAAGGTGACCTTCAGGGGCACGGAGTACGACATGCCGCGCTCCTGGCACTCTTCCACCGAGTACTTCATCTGCAGGTCGACGGGGTTGCCGCAGATGTCGCAGATCTCGACGCGGTTCTTGTTGATCACGCCGCACTTCTGGCAGTTGACGGTCTCCTCGTGCGGATGGTCGGTGATGATCTTCGAGCCGCAGTTCGCGCAGGTCATGCGCAGGTGCTCGAGTCCCTTCAGCGACCCGCACTTGCACTCCCAGTTACCGATGGAGTACTTGACGAAGTCGAGCGAGCAGGTCTCCCGGAAATCGCTGAACGGGAAGACGCTGGTGAAGACCGACTGCAGGCCGGTGTCCTCGCGCTCCTCGGGGAGGAGGTTCATCTGCAGGAAGCGGTCGTACGACTTGCGCTGGACGTCGATGAGATTCGGCAGCGCCATGTAGCTGCGGATCTTCGAAAAGTCGTGGCGGACCGGTTCCTGTTTCGGCATGGATCCGTTCATCTAGGCGAGCTCCTTTTTTCGGGCGTCACACGTGGGGGTGACATTGAGGCGAGACCTGTCGCAGGCGACGCGACGGGCTGATTCGCAGGGGTTTGGAACCGTGCGGAGAAGGCCGCTCCCCCCTTCTCCAGTTCCGACATCCGTAACAAAGGGCAATTCCGGGCGGGGAATTTCACCCCGCCCGGAACCGCAAAACTCGAATCAGGGCAACTACTTAATGGTGACCTTGGCGCCGGCCTCTTCGAACTTCTTCTTCATGGCCTCGGCCTCGTCCTTGGAGACACCTTCCTTGACGGTCTGAGGCGCGCCCTCGACGAGGTCCTTCGCTTCCTTCAGGCCGAGGCTGGTGACCTCGCGGACAGCCTTGATCACGTTGATCTTCTTGTCGCCGACCTCGCTGAGGACGACCGTGAACTCGGTCTTCTCCTCGACGGGGGCCGCGGTAGCCGCAGCGCCACCACCACCGGCCATCATCACCGGGGCAGCCGCGGCGGCGGAGACGCCGAAGCGCTCTTCGAGCGCCTTGACCAGGTTGTTGAGATCGAGGACCGACATCGTCTCGATCGACTTCACGAAATCTTCAGTTGAAATCGCCATCTTTTCCTCCAAAATTTTCCTGACGGCCTAAGCCGCCGTTTCTTTCTGTTTTGCGATCTGGTCGAGCACCACGGTGATGTTGCGGATGTTCGCCTGCAGTACGGTCACCAGTCCGCGGATCGGCGACTGCAGCAGGTACAGGAGCTTCGCCACCAACTCTTCACGGGACGGAAGGTTGGCGATGTTCTGAATCTCGCTGGCGGCGACGACCTGCCCGTTGAGCAGGGCGCCCTTGAACTGAACAGCCGGAACGTCCTTGGCGAACTTGGTGAGCGCCTTGGCCAAAACGACCGCGTCGGTCGAGTTGAAGGCGATCGCCGTGGGGCCGGTGAACTTCTCCTTCATGCCGATGATGGGAGAGTCCTTCAGCGCGATGAGCGCCAGGGTGTTCTTCACCACCACATAGCCGGAGTTGGTCTGCCGGACCTGCTTGCGGAGCTCGGTGACCTGGGGAACGGTGATGCCCTTGAAGTCGATCAGGAAGGCGTTGGAGGCCTTGCCGATCTGTTCGGTGAGCTCGGAGACTTCCTGCGATTTTTCTTCGCGCGTCTTCATCGTCCCTCCCTACCCTTCCGCCTTCGCCTCGGCCACGGCCGAATCGATCTGGATCGACGGGCTCATGGTCGACGAAACGTAAATGGTGCGCACGTACTTGCCCTTGGCGGCGGCGGGCTTCGCCTTGCGGACGGCGTTGATGATGGCCGAGGCGTTGTCCTTGAGCTGGTCCGCGCTGAACTGGATCTTGCCGACCGGGACGTGGATGATCGACGTCTTGTCGACGCGGAACTCCACCTTGCCGGCCTTGATCTCCTGGATCGCCTTGGCGACGTCGAAGGTGACGGTGCCGGTCTTCGGGTTTGGCATCAGGCCGCGGGGGCCGAGGACCTTACCGAGCTTGCCGACGCCGCGCATCATGTCGGGCGTGGCGATCACCGCGTCGAAATCGACCCAGCCGCCCTGGATCTTCTCGACCATGTCGTCGCCGCCGACCATGTCCGCGCCGGCTTCCTGCGCTTCCTTCTGCTTCTCGCCCTGGGCGATGACGAGGACGCGCTTGGACTGGCCGGTGCCGTGGGGGAGCACGGTCGTACCGCGGACCATCTGATCGGCGTGCTTCGGATCGACTCCCAACAGCATCGAGAGCTCGACCGTCTCGTTGAACTTGGCGTAGCTCACCTGCTTGAGGAGCTGGAACGCTTCATCCAACTGGTACGGCCGCGGCTCGATCTTGTCGATCGCTGCACGGTACTTCTTGCCGTGTCTGGCCAATAGTTACCTCCTGTAGTGTTAGCGGCGCGCGAGCGCCTCCTACGTGTTTGCCTCAGCTACGCGCTGCGGCGCCTCTTACGCGGGGTTGCGCGGTAGCGGGGTCTCGAGGTCTCGGAGTCACACCCACCCCGAGACTTCGAGACCCCGAGACCTCGCTACCCCGTTACCTCAATGCCCATCGAGCGCGCGGTGCCCTCGACGGTCTTGATCGCCGCTTCGAGCGAGGCGGCGTTGAGATCCGGAAGCTTTGTCTTGGCGATTTCCTCGACCTGCTTCTTCGTCACGGTGCCGACCTTGGTCTTGTTCGGCACGCCCGAGCCCTTCTGCAGTCCGGCGGCCTTGAGCAGCAGCACCGCGGCGGGCGGGGTCTTGGTGATGAAGGTGAACGAGCGGTCGGAGTAGACGGTGATGACCACCGGGATGATCAGTCCCTGCTGCCCCTGGGTCCGCGCGTTGAAGGTCTTGCAGAACTCCATGATGTTCACGCCGTGCTGGCCGAGCGCGGGGCCGACCGGCGGGGCCGGAGTGGCCGCGCCCGCGGGGATCTGGAGCTTGATGTATCCGGTGATTTTCTTAGCCATGATGTCCTATCGCTTCGGGCCGCCTGCGGCCTGTTCTTCTGTTGCGTCGTAACGGTTCACCTGCAGGAAGTCGAGCTCCACGGGCGTGGAGCGCCCGAAGATCGTGACCATCACCTTCAGCGTGTTGCGGTCGAGGTTCACTTCCTCCACCACACCGGTGAAGTTGCTGAACGGGCCGTCGATGATGCGCACGTGCTCGCCGTGCTCGTAAACGTGCTTGGGTTTCGGCTTTTCCTTGGTGGTGACCACCTGCGTCAGGATCTGCTCGACTTCTTCCTGCGTCAGCGGCGTCGGCTTCTTGCCGGTGCCGACGAACCCCGTCACCTTCGGCGTGTTCTTCACCAGGTGCCAGGCGTCGTCGGACATCTCCATCTCCACCAGGATGTAGCCGGGGAAGAATTTGCGCTGCACCTCGCGCTTCTTGCCGCCCTTCATCTCCACGAGGGTCTCGGTCGGGATCTTGATCTCGCCGAACTTCTCGCGCATGCCGAGGGCGTCGACGCGCTGGGTGAGGTTCTCCTTCACCCGCTCCTCGAATCCGGAGTAGGTGTGGACGATGTACCACTGCTTGATGCTCGTCGCTTCGACCATCGTCTTAGGTGCTCGCTCCGAACCTGGAGAAGAGGAAATCGATCGCCTTGTAGAAGAGGACGTCGCAACCCCAGAGGTAGACGGCGAAGACCACCGTCGCCACCACCACCACCACGGTGGTTCCCACCACCTCGGGGCGGCTGGGCCAGGTGACCTTCTTCATCTCCGCGTTGGTGTCGCGGAAGAAGTCGCGGGTGGTCAGCCACCACTCACGAGGCTTCGCTACGATCGCATTCGATTCTTTTTCGTCCATGCTTCTCAGGGCTTCCTTCGGCGGGATGATTTGGCAGGCCAAGAGGGGCTCGAACCCCCAACCTGCGGTTTTGGAGACCGCTGCTCTACCAATTGAGCTATTGGCCTGCAAGTGCCGCAAAAGGCTGAGAAAGCTCAGCTTTTGCGTCTTATTCCCTTCGTTGCGGGCTGCTCGCTGCCCGCTGCTCGCTTATTTCGTCTCGCGGTGTACGGTGTGCTTCCGATCGTGACGGCAGAACTTCTTCAGTTCCAGCTTCTCCGTCATGGTCTTCTTGTTCTTGTTCGTCGAATAGTTCCGACGCTTGCACTCGGTGCACTGCAACGTGATGATTTCTCTTCCCTGGCGCGCCATCTCTTACCTACTCCGCGATGATTGATTTCGGTGGAGCCCTCGACGAGATTTGAACTCGTGACCCCGTCCTTACCAAGGACGTGCTCTACCCCTGAGCTACGAGGGCGTTTTCTCGAGGTTGCGAGGTATCGAGGTCGCGAGGTCTCGCGGCAAACCACCGCGCAACCTCGATACCTCGCTACTTCGCAACCTCGCCTTTTCTGGAGCGGGAGACGGGGCTCGAACCCGCGACCAACAGCTTGGAAGGCTGTGACTCTACCAACTGAGTTACTCCCGCTTTCGTTGGTGGAGAGTGGAGGATTCGAACCTCCGTAGGGCGTGGCCCGGCAGATTTACAGTCTGCTGCTTTTGACCGCTCAGCCAACTCTCCGCTCTCGCTTCTGGAGCTGGCGACGGGACTCGAACCCGCGACCTGCTGATTACAAATCAGCTGCTCTACCAACTGAGCTATGCCAGCGCCATAACCTCAATTTCAAAGACACAAACAGCCTGAAGCCAACTCTGAGCAGACGTGGAGCTTAGGGGCGGCGGCAGGCCGAGGAACTGCGGGTTATAGCAGGAAGCCAAACCGCTGGCAAGAGTCAGGTTATTTCCCCTGCTGCCGCCGCACTTCGTAGCAGAGGACGGCAGCCGCGGTGGCCACGTTGAACGACTCCACATGCCCCTGCATCGGGATGGTCACGGTGCGATCGCAGTGCTCCAGGACGTTGCGCCGGATCCCCTTTCCCTCGTTGCCGAGCACGAGCGCGACCTTGCCGCGGAAATCGATGGCGTCCGGGCGGTCGCCGCCCGCCGCCGCGCCGTAAACCCAGTAGTCGCTTTTCTTTAGCGTCTCGATGGCGCGCGCCAGGTTGGTCACCTGCGCCACCGGCACCCACTCCGAGGCACCGGCCGAGGCCTTCACCGCCGCCGGCGTCAACCCGACGCTCTCGTGCTGCGGGAGGACGACCAGGTCGACGCCGAATCCCTCCGCCGCGCGGAGGATCGCGCCGAGGTTCTGCGGGTCGGTGATGCCGTCGAGGATGAGGACGAAGCTCGTCGCCTCGCGCGCCAGCACGTCGTCGAAGTCGGCGTACCCCGTCTCCGAGACGTCCGCCACCACGCCGTTGTGCACGCCGCGGTTCGCCAGCCGGTCGACCTGCTCCGCCGGCAGCATCCGCACCGGCACGCCCGCCTTCCGCGCCTCGGACAGCACGCGCTGCACTTTCGAACCGTGCTCGCGCGCCACGCCGACGTAGTGCACGCGGTCCGCGTGCGAGCGGAGCGCCTCGAGGACAGGATTGAGGCCGTAGATGATCATCGCTCGCCCACTTTATCCTGAGGCGCGAAGACGCCTCAGGATCTGGCGCCTACGGAGCGCTGGTTGAGGGCAGCAGCCGTTTCACCACGAATGGCCCTTCATACACGAACCCGGTGTACAGCTGCACGAGGTTTGCCCCCGCCTGCATTTTTGCCCGCACGTCCGCGGCGGTGAAGACACCGCCGACGCCGACCAGCGGATAGTCCTTCCCGACCCGCGCCCGCACCTTCGCCAGGACCTCCGTCGACCTCGACATCAGCGGCCTGCCGGAGAGCCCGCCGCGATCCGTGGCGGTGGTGTTCGTGCAGATCATCCCGTCCGCCATCCTGACGCAGACGTCGCAGATCTCATCAATTTGCGCATCGCTGAGATCCGGCGCGATCTTCACCAGTTTCCGGCCCGGCACGGCGCCGATCACCTTCTCAAGGTGCTCCGGACGCTGCAGGTCGCGCAGCCCCGGCGTGTTCGGCGACGAGATGTTGATGACGACAGCGTCGGCATACGGCGCCAGTTTCTCCGCGCACCGTGCGTACGCCTCGGGCGCGCCCTCCAGCGGGACGTCGCGGTTCTTGCCGACGTTGACGAACAGCGGCACGCCGCGCGGCCACGCGCGCAGCCGCGCCGCGATCGCGTCCGCGCCGTCGTTGTTGAAGCCGAGGCGGTTGACGAGCGCGCCGCTCTTCGAGTCGCGGAAGAGGCGCGGTTTCGGGTTGCCCGGCTGCGGGTGCAGCGTCACGGTCCCCACCTCGAGGAAGCCGAAGCCGAGCGCCGCCAGCATCGGCATCATCACCGCGTTCTTGTCGAAGCCGGCGGCGATGCCGACCGGATTGCGGAAGGTCATGCCGAGAAGCTGGACGGGTGCGGCGGGCGGGCGGGCCATCGCCTCGATCGCCTTCAAGGCCAGCGGCACCTGCTGCACGCGCCGGATCTGCTCCACCGTCCACTCGTGCGCCGCTTCCGCGTCGAGCCGGAAGAGCAGCCTGCGCGCCGCGGCGTAGATCATCCCAACAGCTTCTCGGCGCGCGCCAGCGGCGAGAGGACGTTCGCGTCGCTCTCGCTGGCGCGCTGCAGCAGCGGGATGATCCGCACCAGCTCCGGCCCGTGGTCCGAGCCGGTGATGGCCAGGCGCAGCGGCATGAAGAGCGCCTTCCCCTTCGTTCCCGTGGACATCTTCAGCCGCTCCACCATCGCCTTGTAGCTGTCGGCGTCGTGCGGCGCGCCGTGCGCGCGAAGGTCCTGCGCCAGCATCTCGGCGAATGGCGGATCGACGCTGGCCGGCACGTACTCGCGGACGAAGGCCAGCGCGCCGGCGAAGTCGGTCAGCCGGTGCACGCTCGTCTTCACCACGTCGATGCCCTCTTCGAGCCACGGCGCGTCGGGCATGAAGCGCGCGACGAGCGGGTGCAGCTCCGCCGCGCTCATGGCGTGGATGGTCTGCGCGTTCACCCACTCCAGCTTCTGCGGATCGAAGACCGCCGGCGCGGAGTTGACGCGGTCGAGCGAGAAGTTCTCGATGGCGTACTGCCGGTCGAAGATGTCGCGGCCGTCCGGCGCCGACCACCCGAGCAACGTGAGGTAGTTCACCATCGCCTCGGCCAGGAAGCCGTCCTCGGCGTATTGCGAGACCGACGTCGCGCCGTGCCGCTTGGAGAGCTTGGTCCGGTCCTGCCCGAGGATCAGCGAGACGTGCGCGAACTCCGGCACCGCCCACTGCATGGCGCGGTAGATCAACACCTGCCGGTGGGTGTTGGTCAGGTGCTCCTCGGCGCGGATGACGTGCGTGATCTCCATGTCGTGGTCGTCGACGACGACGGAGAAGTTGTAGACCGACATCCCATCGGATCGCACGATGACGAAGTCCCCGAGTGTCTCCTTCCTCCAGGTCACCTCTCCGCGAATGAGGTCGTCGATGGTGACGTCGCCGTCTTCCGGGACGTGAAAGCGGACGACGTGCGGCGCGTCGTCGTTCCTCCGGTCGTACCAGCACTTGAGGTCGTAATGCGGCGGACGTCCCTCGGCGTCGGCGATCTTCCGCTTCGCCTCGAGCTCCTCCTCGGGGCAGTAGCAGCGATACGCCACGCCCTTCTCGATCAGCGACCGCGCGGCGTCGCCGTACCGCTCGAGGCGCTCCGACTGCCGGTACGGCGCGTGCGGCCCGCCCGCGTCCGGCCCCTCGTCCCACTGCAGCCCGAGCCAGCGGAGGTCGTCGAGCACCATCGCCTCCGACTCCCGCGTCGACCGCGCCTGGTCGGTGTCCTCCACCCGGATGATGAACGTCCCGCCGTGCCGCCGGGCAAAGAGCCAGTTGAAGATCGCCGTCCGCGCGCCGCCGACGTGGAGGTGGCCGGTGGGGGACGGGGCGAAGCGGACACGGACGGTCATGAGAGCCTCACGATAGCTTCTAGAGCGCCCCCTCGATCGGCGAGCCGCCCACGTCCATCGCCAGCGCCACGATGGCCATGGCGCAGATGCCTTCGCCGCGGCCGGTGAAGCCGAGGCCGTCGGTGGTGGTGGCTTTCACGTTCACGCGGCCGGCGGGGAGGTCGAGGAGCTTGGCCAGCTTCGCGGCGATGGCGTCGCGGAACGGGGCGAGCTTGGGACGCTCGGCAATGATGGTGACGTCGACGTTGGCGATCTCCGCTTCCATCTCCGCCACGATGCGCTTGGCCTCGCGGACGAAGACGGCGGAGTCGGCGTCTTTCCAGCGCGGGTCGCTCGAGGGGAAGTAGTGGCCGATGTCGCCGGCGCCGGCGGCGCCGAGGAGGGCGTCGGTCACGGCGTGCAGCACCGCGTCGGCGTCGGAGTGGCCGGCGAGACCGCCGGTGTCGCTGATGCGGACACCGCCGAGGACAAGCGGGCGCGTCTCGTCGAAGGCGTGCACGTCGATGCCCTGCCCGACGCGGATCATGAGGGCCACTGCTCCACGATCCGCTCGGCCATCTCCAGATCCTCGGGGCGCGTGATCTTGAAGTTCATCGGATCGCCGGGCACCAGGCGCACAGGGTAGCCGAGGCGCGCGGCGAGGCCGGCCTCGTCGGTGTTGTCGTCCGTGGCGGCGCGCGACAGCACGTCGCGCAGCAGCGCGGTGCGGAAGCACTGCGGCGTCTGCGCGGCGACCAGCAGGCTGCGCTCGGGCGTCTCGATGATCGCCGCGTCGTGCACGATGTGGATGGTGTCGGTCACCGGCAGTCCGGGGAACGCCGCGCCGTGCTCGGAGGCCACGGCGAGCAGCGACTCGAACGTCTCGTAGCTGAAGAACGGGCGCACCGCGTCGTGCACCGCGACGAGCTCCTCGTCCTCGATGGCGGCCAGCGCGTTCTTCACCGACTGCTGCCGCGTGGCGCCGCCCGCGACGAAGCGGACCCGCTCGGTCTGCTTCACCTCGGCCAGGAGGATCTCCGCCACGGCGACGATGATGTGCCCGACGCTCTCGTGCAGCAGGAAGCGTTCGACCACGCGCTGCAGGATCGGCTTGCCGCCGAGCGCGCGGAACTGCTTCGGGATCTCGCCGCCGAAGCGCGAACCGGAACCGGCGGCGGGGATGATGACGGCGGCGCTCACACCGCCATGATGTCGGCTTCCTTGTGCTTCAGGACGGCGCCGACCTCGTCGATGTTCTTGTCGGTGAGCTTCTGGATCTGGTCGAGGCCCTGCTTCTCATCGTCCTCGGAGATCTCGTGGTTCTTCAGCATCTTCTTCAGCTTGTCGTTGCCGTCGCGGCGCACCTGGCGGATGGCGGTGCGCGACTCCTCGGCGATGTGGTGCGCGCGCTTGACGAGGTCCTTGCGCCGCTCCTCGGTGAGCTGCGGGATGGGGATGCGGATCACCTTGCCGTCGCTCGACGGGTTCAGGCCGAGGTCGGCGTTGCGGATGGCCTTCTCCACCGCGGCGACCATCGACTTGTCCCACGGCTCGGCGACGATCAGCGAGGCCTCGGGGACTTTCAGCGAGGCCACCTGGCCGATGGGCGTGGGCGTGCCGTAGTAGTCGACGGTGACGCCGTCGAGCATCGCCGCGTTGGCGCGGCCGGTGCGCAAGGTCTTGAACTCGCGATGCAGCGCCTCGATGGCGCCGTGCATGCGGTGGGTCACATCCTTGATTACGTCTTGAATCATTGCTGTCCTCTAAAGTGCGGTCATCTTCGCGGCCTCAGGATAAACGGGAGGGGGATCGTCACTGACGATCGACCCGATGTCCTCTCCCAACAGCGCCCGCCGGATGTTCCCCTTCTCGCGCAGCGAGAAGATGTAGATCGGAATCCTGCTGCCGCGCGCCAGGTCGATGGCCGTGGCATCCATCACCTCCAGCCGCTCGGCGAGCACGCGCTGGTAGGTGACGTGCGGGAGCCGGGTGGCGTTCGGGTCTTTTTCCGGATCGGAGGTGTAGATGCCGTCCACCTTGGTGGCCTTGAAGATGATCTCGCACTCCAGCTCGTTCGCGCGCAACGCGGCGGCGGAGTCTGTGGTGAAGTAGGGGTTGCCGGTGCCGGCGGCGCAGATGACGATGCGCCCCTTCTCCAGATGACGGATGGCGCGGCGGCGGATGAACGGCTCGGCCACCTCGGCCATGGTGATGGCGGAGTTCACGCGCGTGTTCGCGCCGCGGCGCTCCAGCGCGTCCTGCAGGGCGAGGCCGTTGATCACGGTGGCCAGCATCCCCATGTGATCGCCGGCCACGCGGTTGATCCCTTCGGTGGCCGCGGTGACGCCGCGAAAGATGTTGCCGCCGCCGATGACGATGGCGATCTGCACGCCGGCGCGCTGCACGTCGACGATCTCGTCAGCGATGTTGGCGAGCGTCTCGGCGTCGATGCCGGTGCGGCGTCCACCCATGAGCGCTTCGCCGGAGAGTTTGAGAAGGATGCGGTGGTATCTGGCTGGGGGCATTCGGCGGCGTTTATAGTCGCGCGCATGCAATACGTCAATCTCGGCAGGACCGGCCTGAAGGTTTCGCGACTCTGCCTCGGCATGATGACCTACGGCACGCCCGCGTGGCGCCCGTGGATCCTTTCCGAGGAGGACAGCCGGCCGCTCATCCGCGAGGCCGTCGAAGCGGGGATCAACTTCTTCGACACGGCGAACATGTACGCCGACGGCGTGAGCGAGGAGGTGACGGGGCGCGCGCTGCGCGACTTCGCGAAACGCGAGGAGGTGGTCATCGCCACCAAGGTCTTCTTCCCGACCGGGAAAGGGCCGAACGACCGCGGGTTGTCGCGCAAGCACATCCTCGCCGCCATCGACGACTCGCTGCGCCGGCTCGGCACCGATTACGTCGATCTCTACCAGATCCACCGCTGGGACTACGACACGCCGATCGAGGAGACGGTGGAGGCGCTGCACAACGTGGTGCGCAGCGGGAAGGCGCGCTACGTCGGCGCGTCGAGCATGCACGCGTGGCAGTTCGCCAAGGCGCTGCACGTCGCGGAGCGCCACGGCTGGACGCGCTTCGTCTCCATGCAGAACCACTACAACCTGATCTACCGCGAAGAGGAGCGCGAGATGATCCCGCTGCTGGCCGACCAGGGGATCGGGATGATTCCGTGGAGCCCGCTGGCGCGCGGATTCCTGGCCGGCAACCGGACGCGCGAGGGCTGGGGCGAGACGCTCCGCGCGAAAACCGACGATTACGGCCAGCGGCTGTACTACCAGGAGTCGGACTTCGACGTGGTGGAGCGGGTGCGCGAGCTGGCGGAGCGGAAGAACGCGCAGCCGATTCAGGTCGCGCTGGCGTGGCTGCTGTCGAAGCCGTACGTCACCGCGCCGATCGTGGGGGTGAGCAAACCGGGGCAGCTGAAATCGCTGCTGGGGGCGTTCGAGGTGAAATTGGATGCGGAGGAGGTGCGGGCTTTGGAGGAGTGCTACAAGCCGCACGTGCCGCAGGAGTACCGGTGACCGTCACCCGGCCCTTCGCTACGCTCAGGGCCACCCTCTCCCGCCGGAGCGGGAGAGGGTCGCTGGGGTGGGTTACTTCATGTACGACGCGACTTCCGCCGCGAAATCGTCGCTCTTCTTCTCGATGCCCTCGCCGAGCTTGTAGCGGACGAAGCGCGTCACGCCATACGTGCAGCCCTTCTCCTTGCCGGCGGACTTCAGGTAGTCGGCGACGGACTGCTTGTCGCCCTTGATGTACGGCTGCTCGAGGAGGCAGGCCTCGCCGTAGAACTTGTCCATCTTCCCGGAGACCATCTTCTCGATGATGTTCTCGGGCTTGCCGGACTGGCGCGCCTGGTCGCGGGCCACCTCGCGCTCGGTCTCCAGGTCCTTCTCCGTCACGTCCTCGCGGCGGAGGAAGCGCGGATCGGAGGCGGCGATGTGCATGGCGACCTCGCGGGCCACTTCCTTGCCGTGATCGGAGTCGCCGCCCGCCAGTTCCACCATCACGCCGATCTTGCCGCCGGCGTGGATGTAGGAGGCGATGACGCCGTCCGCGGGAGCCTCGTAGCGCGTGAAGCGGCGGATGGAGATGTTCTCCTTGATGGAGGCGATCATCTCCTGCGTCTTCTGCGCGACGGTCTCGCTGCTGCCGGGCCACGTCTCGTCGTTGAGCTGCTCGACCGACTGGGCCTTGCTCGCGGCGATGACCTTGGCCACGTCGGTGGCGAAGTTGCGGAAGTTCTCGTTGCGGCCGACGAAGTCGGTCTCGCAGTTCACTTCCACCAGCACGCCGACCTTGCCTTCCACGTGCGCCTGCACGGCGCCCTCGGCGGTGACGCGGCCGGCCTTCTTGCTGGCGGTGGCCAGGCCCTTCTTGCGAAGGATGGTGCGCGCCTGCTCCATGTCGCCGGCGGCCTCCACCAGGGCGGCCTTCACGTCCATCATGCCGGCGCCGGTCTGCTCGCGCAGTTCCTTCACCATTGCTGCAGTGATATTTGCCATTTCATACCTCCAGAATCTCAGCGTCCCTCTCCCGCATCAGCGGGAGAGGGTGGCCGAAGGCCGGGTGAGGGCCGCGAAAACGTCGGATTAGGAAACCGCGGGGGCAGCCATCGCTTCGGGCGCGGCGACCTCGGCGGGCATGGGGGCGCCGGCGGCGGCCTCCTCGCCCTTGTCGTCGGTGCCGATGTAGCGCTCTTCAGCGATGTTGTAGCCCTCGAGGACGGCGTCGGCGATCTTCTGCGTGAAGAGACGGATCGCGCGGATGGCGTCGTCGTTGCCCGGGATGACGTGGTCGATGTCCTCGGGGTCGCAGTTGGTATCGACGATGGCCACCACCGGGATGCCGAGCTTCTTCGCCTCTTTGACCGCGATGTACTCCTTCTTCGGGTCGATGACGAAAAGGGCGTCGGGGAGGCTGTCCATCTCGCGGATGCCGATCAGGTTCTTCTGGAGCTTCTCGCGCTCGCGATCGAGTGCGGCGCGCTCCTTCTTCGACAGCTCCTTCTCCGTGTCGTTCAGGATCGACTCGAGCTCCTTGAGGCGCTCGATCGACTTGCGAACGGTGGTGAAGTTGGTGAGCGTGCCGCCCAGCCAGCGGTTGTTGACGTAGAACATGCCGCAGCGATTGGCCTCCTCGAGAATGGCGTCCTGCGCCTGGCGCTTGGTGCCGACGAAGAGGACGCGCTTCCCGCCCGAGGCGAGATCAGCGACAAATGCGGAAGCTTCCTTGAAGAGCTTGAGCGTCTTCTGCAGGTCAATGATGTAGATCCCGTTGCGCTTCCCGAAGATGTACTTCTTCATCTTGGGATTCCAGCGCTTGGTCTGATGACCGAAGTGCACGCCAGCTTCCAAAAGCTCTTTCATCGTAATAGAGACCGCCAAGTGAACCCTCCTTTATGTGTGGACGTTAGAAAACAAAAGACAGGAGCGTTGCCGCTCCTGTCCGATTCGAACCCTGACCTGAAACGAACATCGAGACTAGCGCTTGGAGAACTGGAAGCGGGCGCGCGCGCCCTTCTGCCCGTACTTCTTGCGCTCCTTCATGCGCGGATCGCGCGTGAGGAGGCCGGCCTTCTTCAGCCGCTTGCGAAGCTCGGTGTTGTAGATCTGCAGCGCGCGCGAGATGCCGTGGCGGATCGCGCCGGCCTGGCCGCTGGGGCCGCCGCCGTCGACGGTGACCACGATGTCGAACTTGTCGACGGTCTCGGTGAGCGAGAGCGGCTGCTTGATGATCATCTTCAGCACGTCATTGCCGAAGTATTCGTCGAGCGAACGGTGATTCACCGTGATCTGCCCGCTTCCCTGACGGATGTGCACGCGGGCGGTCGACGTCTTGCGCCGTCCCGTCCCGTAGTATTCAACCAGAGCCAAGTGAAATCCTCCTCGTTATCGCGCGACGTCGAGCCGCTCGGGTTTCTGCGCCTGATGCGGATGGTTGGTCCCGCGGTAGACCTTCAGCTTCTTCAGCATCTTGCGGCCGATCTTGTTCTTCGGCAGCATCCCCCACACCGCTTCCTCGATCATCGATTCCGGCCGCTCCGCGCGGACGAAACGCGCCGCCTTCGACTTCAGGCCGCCCGGATAGAGCGAATGGCTGTGGTAGATCTTGTCCGATTCCTTCTTGCCGGTCAGGACGATCTTCTCGGCGTTGATGACGATCACGTGGTCGCC
>Ga0157377_10000372_pt1 | contig 20058 bp, 21 predicted proteins | sample M55metaG_FD_121116 | JGI IMG/M metagenome (GOLD analysis project Ga0157377, IMG submission 121116) | Miscanthus rhizosphere microbial communities from Kellogg Biological Station, Michigan, USA - M5-5 metaG | ecosystem: Host-associated > Plants > Roots > Rhizosphere > Soil | place: USA: Michigan...
AATATCCATTAATGACAACCTTTAGTGAAGGCTCCAGAATACTTATATGTCCCTTACCGACGCTACTCGTTTGGCGATTTACCTCAGGACTTTACTATGATCTATTTCATATCAATACTTTTGGAAACGACTTTGGGCTAGCGTACGAAAAGTATATAGGCGAGATGATAGATACTACTTTGCGGGATACCGACAGACATATATATCCGGGCGAGCCAAACTCGAAAAATAGTCCAAAAAGATGTGATTGGATTATAGATACGCCTACGGATGTATTATTACTTGAGACAAAGACCAAGCGCTTATCTATGGGTGCAAGAACTGAAATCACCTCAACCGCCGATATTGAAGCGCAACTTGAAATCCTCGCTAAGGCAGTCTTGCAGGTCTACGAGAGCCTGCTGGCTTATAGGACGAATGCATACAAGAACCCACTGTATAAGCTGCCAAAGAGCAAGAAAGCATTTGTTGCAGTTACCACAATGGAGGAGTGGCATCTGATGGGGGAGCAGGTGGAAAAACTAAATAAGCTGGTAAAGAGAAAATTAGCGGATGCACATATTCCGCTTTCAATCCTAAATGACTCGCCTTATTGCATCCTCTCTTCTGATGACGTTGAGCACCTGGCTTATCTGGCAAAGACATTATCCATTTCTCAAATAGTTCAGCCCTATGTCAATGGTTGGCGGGAGGAGTTTTCGGGGCATGAGTTTGGTTTATATATGGACAACTTCTTCAAAGAGGACTTCCAGAACTATGAATATGTCTTTAAAGACGATACCGATAATGTATATACAGTTCCAATTAACCTGGAGTCCCTAGAGCCATCTAAAAGTTAGCGTTCGGCAATCTTCTTTGGGCAGCAATTGTGCATCTGTTATAATATCCTTGTCTAGATTCGAACAATTCAGGGATATTTTATATCTAAATCCACTATGAAATTGGGCAACCATTGTGAATAGTGGATTGTATCCCTGTTCGGGTCTAGACAACCAGCAATGGTTGTCCTTTTTTATTGCTATTATTTATGGAGGAATGCAATGCGCCCAATAAAAACAACTTACAAGCCGGTGTGGCTATCACTCATATGGAGCATGCTGCTTAGCTTTATACCAACCATTGTCTATGCAGTAAGAATATCCACTACAAAATATAGCTATAATGACAGCAACCTCGTCATTCAAACAGGTGTATTCACAAAGAAGCAAAATACCATTCCTTTCTATCGAGTCACTGACGTCCAAGCGCAAAAGAATATCTTCGGCTACGGTATGATTACTGTCTCTGACAAAATGGGCACTACTACACTTCGTGCAATTGCCAAGCCTCTGGAGGTTGCGCATAGCCTCCGACTGATCCGTGAGCAGGCGCAAAACCACTCTAATGTCGTTCATAATGAAATATTCTAAGATAACTCGAGAACAGCGATATTACAGTGGATTCTCCGTATGTAAAATTTACATAAAATACAATAATCTTTACTTATGTGTGTAAGTGGGGTATAATCATAAGCAGTACAGAAGTAACTTTAAGAGGGAGTAAGCTTAAAGTAAGAGCTCATTTCTACTACGTGCCACTCGGCAAGGCGTAGAACAATATAATCGTCGTTCACTTTGAACATCGAATCTTTATATTGCAATGACTATTTAAGGTTCTGGTCTAAGACCAGGGAGTTTCTTATGGTGCCTTCAAAAGGGGAGCACAACTTAAACTTACTCACAGTTGATGAAGCGGCAGAGCAGCTTCGAATTAGTAGGTGGACGATATACAAATTAATCCGTAGTGGGGAATTGAAAACCCTTACTATAGCAAGTCGAAGGTTCGTTACTTCAGATGACGTGGAACAATTCATAAACCAGCGGAGGGAGTTGGCTTAATGCGACGTAGTAAGGGCGAGGGAACAATTACAAAAAGAAAAGATGGACGATTCGAGGCCGCCGCCTACGTCAACACACCAGAAGGCATAAAACGTGTACGAAGATATGCAAAGACTCGCGTTGAAGCAGAGGATATTTTAGTTGACCTAAGGAAGAAGAATGCCAATGGACTACTGAGTAGCTCAAAAGAGGCACGACTGGGTGACTACTTAGACTATTGGCTACTTGTGGCTAAGTCTAGGGTCCGTCCTACGACATTTGCTAGTTACGAATCAACCGTGCGCATCTATCTGAAGCCGGGTTTGGGTAAAAAATATCTCACGCGCTTAAGGGTACCTGACGTACAAATGTTCCTAGATGCCCAATCGAGAGCTGGACAATCAAATCGTAGTATTCTGAAGATGCGCATTGTGTTATCTTCTGCCTTGAAGCTCGCATCACAAGAGGAAAGGGTCATCAGGAATGTTGCACAATTAGCGAAAATTCCGTCGTATAAACCAAAAGAGGTTACTCCATGGAATCTTAACCAACTCAGGGCATTTCTAGGATATGCTAATGGCCATAAGTTTTATCCAATCTTCGTGCTTATGTCGTTGTATGGGCTGCGAAGCGGTGAGGCAATTGGCTTATCGTGGTCAGATATAGATATTGAAAACAGCGAAATTCATGTAAGACGACAGGTTCAGCAGTTAAACGGTGCATATGACTATGTCGACGTGAAGACGAGAGCTGGGCGACGAGACCTCCCTTTGCTTGATGCGGCATACGAAGTTCTTGTTGGCATGAGGCGTTCGAATGCGGGTCCACTTCCTGATCTAGTGTTCAAAACGAATAAGGGAATGCCAATAGACAATAATAGATTACGAAATGCTTTCCAGCGTCTCAGTAAAGAGGCTGGATTGCCAGTGATTACGCTTCATAATTTGAGACATGCTGCAGCAACCAATCTCAAGAATCTTGGCATACCAGCAAGAGATGTTCAAGGGATTCTGGGCCACGCGAATATTAGCACGACGCTACAGATTTATCAGCACGCTAATATTGAGGACAAATCTAAGGCGTTGGAGCAGTATGAGCAGCTGTTAGTGGGTGTGAGTGACTATAGCCGTCAAATTAAGCCGTCAAGCGACGTAAATACACAAAATAATATCGAAATTAACACTGGTACCCCGAGCAGGGTTCGAACCTGCGACCTTAGGCTTAGAAGTCCTCTGCTCTATCCAACTGAGCTATCGGGGCGTTGCCATAATTATAGCAAGACTACCTCAATAAACGAAAAGTAGGCCTCAATCTGAGTGCCTACTGTAAGTATCTATATGGTGCGGGTGGGGGGAATCGAACCCCCGTCCCAAGTTTGGAAAACTTGTATACTAACCGTTGTACTACACCCGCGAAGTCTAACGTATTGTAGCATTTTTATAATACATAGGGAAGTGACGGCCAATGTCAATCAAAAAAGTAAATAAGTACATTTTTGCGCGCCTACCTTAGGTTATAATGTAGTAATGGGTTTATTCCGTTCACGATTTAATAAAAATTCCGCACGCCAACTCTTCCATTCAAGCGGCGTTGTCGGTGATACCGACGGAAACACTATTGGTACTACAAGCAGTGAATCATTCGAGCAGCGTCAAAAGATTGAAGGAAATCGTCGTCTCGTTGGCGGGTATCGAGATGCAGGAGTGCTTCATACCTACCGCCAAGAAGCGCATGACCAACTATCGAGTCAGCAGCCAGATAACGACAGTGACCACAAAAAGCACCATCGCCATAATTCAATGGTTACCGATCGGCCAACATCACGTATTCAAAATCCTTCATCAAGTCGTATTGATATCATCAAGCCATCATCTCGGATCGCACGCGATACAGGCATCGCCAAACCTGGAATAGGCCCGTCAAAGCCTGTGACAGCTGTAAAGCGTACGTTCATGGAACCGGTCACGCGAAAGTACAATCCATACCAGTAAAAATGACGGAAGGGCCTTGGCTTAAAGGTTGAATTCCATTAGATCGTCCGCTACAACCAGTTCGCCATCAAAGCCTTTCGCTGCAGCCTGCTGAGCAAGCATTCCTCCATCTAACTCGCGATATTGATGAGAGCAAACTAATCGTTTGGCGTGCGATTTTGCTGCCAACTCAGCAATCTCTTCATCGGTTAAATGACCAGAATCAAAAATTCCCAGTTCAACACCGCTCAAGCCCCTAATAAGATCCTCATGAAGGCTCGAGTCCGCCATGAGCGAGTAGTCTCTATTGCGTACCTCAAACCTTATGCCATGGGAGTGGTGTAGATCCACAAAATCAAATGAAAAGCCGTCAATCTCGTTACGTCCCGTTTTCAATTCTACGGTCTTCAGCGAAAAGCCTCTAGCCGTTTCTTCACCACCAAAAATAGAGGTTAGCTTTGCAATAAATTCTTTTACCCCCGGAGGTCCATAAATCGTTAAGTCCTCACTTCTGCGGTCGATTTGCGACCAAGAGGCGGCTTGCAAAAATGGCGGCAAATCCGTCACGTGGTCAGGGTGGAAGTGCGATAAAATAACCGTTTTGACATCATCTTGTTTGAGGCCGAGTTGGGTCAATCGGATCGCGGTACCTCGGCCAAAATCATAGACAAAGTTTTTTCCATCGTACTGAATAAGCGCACTCGCAGCCATTCGCTCTGGAACAAGATTACATGATCCACTACCAAGGATAGTGATTTTGTTGGGTTGCATATTACTATCATAACAAAAATAACAGAAGCTCGGTTCTAGCAGACTATTCGGTAGCTAGAATTTTACCTCTGTTACTTTTCTTGGGGCGAATAATGGGGTTCGAACCCACGGCCTCCGGAGCCACAATCCAGCGCTCTAACCAGCTGAGCTATATCCGCCATAATATCTAGTTTTCACTAAACTCCTCTGGATTATACCAGATATGGCGCAATATGTCATCTGTTATTTAGCACTTTTGTAGATCTTATTCCCAGGTCGTTTCGATGTCTGCACCAAGGGTATTAAGACGGTTGGCGATATCTTCGTAGCCACGGTTAATACTGTAAACATCGCGCAGAATAGATTTGCCAGGCGCCGCGAGCATAGCAAGTAAAATCACAACACTTGGGCGTAGGGCTGCAGGTGCAGTAATATCTGCAGTCTTCCATTTTGTTGGGCCGGTAATGTATACACGGTGCGGGTCTACCATCTCAACGGTTGCGTTGAGTTTAGATAGCTCTGTAAAGTAAATCGCACGGTTCTCGTAACTCCAGTCATGAATGAGAGTTCGCCCACTTGCAACGGTTGCACAAAGGCCAAGGAATGGTAGGTTATCCATATTAATACCAGGGAATGGCAGCGCGTGGATTTTATCTTTTGGCGCATGCAACTTAGATTTCTTCAATGAAATATCGACAAGGCGAGTCTGGCCGTTGCGAGCAGGATACTCGTCACTCTGTGTATACTCAAGTCCCATGCCACCGAGTGTTGCCATCTCGAGTTCCATAAACTCAATTGGTACACGTTTCACGGTGATTTCAGAGTTCGTTACAACGCCGGCTGCAACAAAGCTCATAGCTTCAATTGGGTCTTCGCTTGGGTAGTAATCAACGGTTTTATTGATAGACTTGACGCCGTGGATCTTGAGGGTCGTTGTACCAATACCTTCAATCTTGACACCAAGTTTCTGCAAGAAGAAGCAAACATCTTGTACCATGTAGTTCGGGCTAGCGTTACGGATAATCACTTCGCCGTCATAGAGCGCAGCCGCCATAATGATGTTCTCGGTAACTGTATCACCACGTTCGGTGAGCACGATTGCGCGCTCTGGATTGTGCGCATCGACAGTCGCGTGGTAGTAGTCGGTACCTGCGCGTGCCTCGACATTCAGGCCAAATGGCGCAAGGCCAACCATGTGTGGCTCAACAGTGCGCGTCCCGAGGTTGCAGCCCCCCGCAAATGGCAACTTAAATTCTTTATACTGGTGCAGTAATGGGCCGAGGAACATGATAATAGAGCGAGTTCGCTTAGCGGCTGCATTATCAATGTCTTCAAGTTTTAGTACTTTTGGTGGGGTAATCTCAAGGTCGTTATCGTCGAGCCAACGGCACTTTACGCCAATGCTCTCGAGCACTTCAATAATACGATTCACTTCCTCGATGCGCGCAACGCGGTGGAAAGTGGTTTTACCTTTATTGAGAAGTGATGCACAGAGGAGTCCGACGGCGGCATTCTTGCTGGTTTTCACCTCAATCTCGCCGTGAAGTTCGTTGCCGCCATTAATGACAAAGTTAGTTTTACCGGATTTATTGAGTCGAACGATTTCACTTGAAAGCACTTCACCAATTCGGGCTATCATCTCAAGGCTGATATTTTGCCCGCCTTTCTCAATGCGGTTAATCGCTGATTGGCTCGTACCAAGAGCGGTTGCTAATTCTGCCTGTGTCATCCCACGGGCTTGGCGCGTTTCCTGGACTAGTGTACCGATATTACGTAAATACTTTGCTGTACTCATACCTCTATGATATATCGTCTGTGATATATTTGCAACACACCACCTATGGTATACTAAAGGTATGATCTAACACTACGACATATCACCACTGACAAAAATAGAATCCAAAGAAGGGGAATTTTATATGAATGATGATATAGTCGCACAACTTATTGAGGGCGAGGCAAACCGCGAGCGCGAAGGTCTCGAGCTTATCCCAAGTGAAAATTACGTCAGTAGCGACGTACTCGCCGCACTCGGCAGTGTATTTACCAATAAATATAGCGAAGGCTACCCAGGCAAGCGTTACTACGGCGGCCAGGAATTCACTGATCAAGTCGAGCAGCTTGCAATTGATCGCGCCAAGCAACTCTTTGGCGCAGACCATGCAAACGTACAGCCACACAGCGGCGCACCAGCAAACGAAGCGGTATACAGTGCATGGTGCGAGCCGGGCGACACAATCCTTGCTATGGATTTGAGTCACGGAGGCCACTTAACGCACGGCTCACCGGTTACGCGTAGCGCACATCTGTATAATTTCGTACGTTACAAAATGAAAGACCCTGCAACGGGCGAGATCGACTACGATGAGCTTCGCAAAGTTGCACTCGAGCATCGCCCGCGGATCATCTTGGCTGGTTTTAGTGCCTACCCACGCGAGCTTGATTACCAAAAGTTCGCCGATATCGCACGCGAAGTAGGCGAGGATTGCTTGCTGATGGCGGATATGGCGCATATCGCTGGTCTTATCGCTGGTGGCGTGGCTAAAAATCCCCTCGACTACGGCTTCCATGTCATTACGACGACGACTCACAAGACTCTCCGCGGCCCACGCGGCGGTCTGATTCTTTCTAAAGGCGTGGTAGGGAATCCGCTCAAAGCGCCCGAAAGGAAAATCGAGAACATTCCAACACTCATTGATCGCGCTGTCTTCCCGGGCATGCAGGGCGGCCCGCATATGCACACAATTGCCGCTAAAGCGGTGGCATTTGGCGAGGCACTTAAGCCCGAGTTCCGTGAATACGCCGCACAGATCGTAAAGAACGCAGCAAAGCTCGCCGATGAGCTCGAAAAGCGAGGATTCCAGCTAGTAACAGGCGGCACGAGCAACCACCTAATCCTAGCAGATGTAAACAAAAGCTTCGGCATCGACGGTAAAGTTGCCGAGGTCGCATTAGATAAAATCGGCCTCACGCTCAATGCAAACTCTGTAGCCGATGATCCATTGCCAATGTACCGTCCAAGCGGCATCCGCCTCGGTACGCCAGCAGCGACAACTCGCGGCCTCAAAGAGCAGCATATGGAGCAGATCGCCGACTGGATGAAACAAGCAATCGATAATCGTGGAAACGAAGCTAAGCTTGCTGAGCTTCGTACCGAAGTCCGTAGTTTTATGGATGCTTACCCACTTCCAACCGATAAATAGGTTACATGTATGCCATAAACTCGTCGCCCGCAAAAGGCGACGAGTTTTTTGTAGCAATAAAAATGAGCGCCGTATGACGCTCATTTTTATTGCCAACCAAGTCTTATGATGCCTGGTATGCGCAGTCTGCTGTACCGGTACCGCCGATACCTGTTGCACCACCGGTGTACATAGCTGTCCACGCCTTTGCGGTGTAGTCAAAGTACTCGATTGCTGAACCTGTAGTACAGATAAAGAAGTTAAGTGTACTTGGTGTGCTTGGTGCCGTGCTACCAGTGCCCCTTGTCGTAGTGAAGGTAACACCAGTAAGCTGATAGCTTGTTGTAGATGCAGCACCAGTCAAAGCAGCGAAGGTCTTAGGATATGTCTGTACGCTTGAATCAGCGTTATACGCCTCGATCTTCTTAATTGCGTTCTCAGCTGCAGACTTCGCACTTGAAGTGTTCGCGCGCTGTGTAATACCGTTGTATGCAACGATAGTGATTGCAGCAAGAATAGCGATAATGACGATAACGATGAGAAGCTCAACGATCGTGAATCCGCTTGTTTTAATCTGTTTGGTCATTTAAGACGCCCCCTAATTAATATCTTATATACGTATATCGTACCAAAGTGCTTATGCTCATGCAAGTGCTAAATATTCTGTGTAACCTCCGTGGTTTAGCTGCCATCCTGATAAAAGCTTATATTCGCAAGTGAGAGGTAATTGTTAGCAACACCACTCGAGTTAAGAATCTTTATCTCCCCTGTAGGGAATATATCTAGACGTACTGGTACTTCTGCTGTGCCACTATACCCACTTGCGATAGTAATGAGACGCGTAGCTGGTCGCGCGCCTGGCGGCAGCTGTGCAATGACGGTAGTTCCAGTGCCAACCGTGCCCAACTTGATAAGCCCGCGGAGTGTTACGATATGGTCTGATGATTCAGTGAACTGTGGCTGTGAATACCCACTACCAGCCGCGTTGTACGCCTGCCAACTGCTTAATAGGGGTAGCGCTGTCCAGGTCGGCGATGAGCTGCTTGGATAGTATATTGCCGAGAAGCTCTTCCAACTTGTTCCTTGGTTGGTACGATATTTCACAGACCCATTTGTGACCTCATACGAAGCGTACGTTGGATTGGAGGTGATATCCGGGAATATATCCGAAGTCGCTGGTCTGTACGTAGTGGTAATTGTTGCGAGGTCGGAATAGTTTGCTGGCGGATATGGCGAAGGTGTCGAGAGGAGCCCATATAGTAGTGATCGACCCATGCTATCTTTAGTGACCTCTAGCTTCCCGTAGTTCGTAGCTCCACCGCTGTAATGTGTCCAAGCGGTAGTACAGCCGCTCGGGCAAAGTAGTGTTGGGTTTACCCAGGTGAGTCCTGAATCGAAGTCAGCAGACATAAAGTTAATGCCATCAAGGCTTACCCAGCCGTTATCGCCACCATTTACCCAGGTGACGGTTCCATCTGCTTTAACATCGATTCGAGCAAGGGAGTTAGAGGATCCCGAAAGGGTAGGAATAATAATTTGCTTACGTGGTCTGAAGCCCGGAGGCAAAGTGGTGATGAGGCCTGAGCCATTCTTAACAAGCCCGCGTAGCTCAACGAGTCCGGCGGTCGTGCGCGTGAATGACGGGCTATACCAGTTGGTCGAATTATAGGATGCCCAGGTATTTTCAAGGTTCATATCAGTAAAAATATCCTGCACGGTACTGTACGTCGTTGTTGTTGAGTTACCCGAATCATTAACAGCTGTTACCTTGATATTAATAGTAGCTCCCGGGGGCGCTGAAACGCCTAGTGTTGTTCCTGTCATGCTCTGATCGGCCGACCATGAGCCACCGTTGATCTGTGTAGATACGATGTAGGTATAGGCACCATTGGCCGACCACTGGAACGTGGTGAGAATAGGGTTGTTATAGTTATTCACGCCATCATTGTAGATAGAGACAACAGGCGCATCTGGTACTGGTGTAACCGGTACGTCATTGCGCCGTGTGGCTCTCATGACACTCGTTTGCGTGAGTGTACTGCCGCTTACTCCCTGCTGAACGGTGATCGATACCTGTACATTCACCGCCTGCGTAGGGTCTGTGACGACATTGTTTGATGCATCGTAAAATGTTGGAGTGAAATCGGTGACATTCGTGAGCATCTTCTGATCGACAGACTGGCAATTAGAGCTCGGCGTGTTGCTAATGGCGCTTCCCTGCGGGCAGCTATCCCGTTGCCACGGAGTGTTACATACAGTGTTGCCGTCATGAGTACTATTCAGGTTCCAGGGGTTAACAATCGTACGTCGCCAGAGTGTACCCGAATCAAGGAAGTAAATAACACGGTCGGCAAGTGCACGGTTACCACTCATATCACCACTACCGCAGGCCGCCGGCTGATCGGCATAATAAACAAGATCCCTCGTAGTATTGTATGGGCTCGTTGTTGTCGCCTGTTGAGTAAGGATAAGGTCTTCATTAGCGTTGTAATTAAACGCACCCGTGAGTCCATTACGTCCTTGTGGCGAGTTGAGATAACTAAATACACCCATGAAGTTCGTAGTTACGCGAGTATCTTGCTCAATCTGGTTAAGAGTATCTTGCAGCCCATAGGCGATACCTACACGACTATTTGCAATCAGCGAATCACCAATCATTGCCACCATCGCACTAATCAGCCCTGCAATCACAATTAATACAAGTGGAGCAACAACGAGCATTTCCACAAGGGTAAATCCTGCTTGCTTGGTGCGAAGTTTACGCTGGAGTCGTCGTAAGAACACGGTATACCTTCTGTGTTTGCCCATTGCTGGTGTAAGTTACGGTTACGGTGAGTTTAGTCAGGTTCGGGGAGCCCGGGTTGTAGGGGCAAGTAATATCGACATGTGCGCTTGCATTCGGGAGGTGACTATATGACGGCATCGCCGGGTCATCGGTATCTGGCCAGCAGGGGGTGTATGCCCAATAAGGATCTTCTTGGTACTGACGTAGTAAATCGTACGCAGCATTACTCGCCTGTGAGCGAGCAGTGGCATCTTGTGATTGACGAATCACATTAAGGTACAACTGGTAGGCGGATATGAACAGCAGCGTGCCCACAACAATTGCTATGAGGAGTTCAACTGCGGTAAACCCTTGAATACGGCGGCTCATTGACGGTTACTCCGCAGGATGTGCGATTGGTTATCGACTTCCGTTTTCCAGTAAAGATTGAAACGAACGCAGGTGGTAGTTTTGCAAATCTTGCCATCAGCATCGATCGGCTCATAGTAATATTGGCTGACAGGGGTCGAACTACCGGTAGTTGAGCCGCTCGCCCCAGAATCATTAACGCTCGCGCACGAACCCGCGGTCGTACAGGTAGCAATGGTAAAGCCAGCATAGGAGGCGCCTGAAACCTGTGGTGGCGTAAAGTTTGCTACCGCTGTACCAGGAAGTGCCTCGTTCGAGAATCCACCACTAACCTGCGTTGGAGTGAACGTGCTGACCGTGTTGCCAATAATATATGACATCTCATCAACATCAGGGTATGAACCGGGCGCAACATATGAAGGTAGCCCGCTTTGCGGATCGCCTTCGCGGTAGCGCGCTTCAAGTCCGCGGGCAATAACAGCAATATCGGCATTGCGCTCGGCGTCGCGGGAGTTAGCTTGTGATCGATTAAGAGTAAAACCGGCCAGAGTCAATAGAATTGCCATGATTACCATGACAACGACTAGCTCAACAATAGTAAACCCAGTCCAGCGCCGCATGTATATAGCATAAGTGGTTTGGGAGTGAAAGACAATAGAATTAAGCAGTCATTTCAAGCGGCTCTTGCTCTATTTGCACACGGAACTTATCACGTACTGCACCGATAATCTCATCACGTGCTGCCGCAAGATCCCCGTAGCCGGTTGCTGATTCGTTAATGAGCACCAGCGCATTTTTATCATTAACACGCATACCATGAAGTAATTGACCCTTAAATCCTGCCTGCTCAATCAACCAACCAGTTGGGATTTTGAAACGGCCGTCGGGCATATCATACACGGGTATATCTGGGTATTCTTCGCGCAGTGTCGTAAGCTGCCAATCTTCTACGATGGCATTTTTAAAGAACGAGCCATTATTTGGGCGCTCCTTAGGGTCAGGAAGCTTATCAGCGCGGATTGCAGCAACAGCATCACGCAAAACTTGCGGCGTGTAAAGCGTAATAGTATGGGCATCAAGATAATCTTGCACCGCTTTGTAAAACGGTGGCTGCGGCGCAGTTTTGTAGAGTTTAAGGGTGATATTCGTAATGATATACCGTCCCATTTCATCACCACGGAAAATACTATAGCGGTAAGCAAAGCCACAGTCGGCATTTGTAAGTATAATCATCTGATCTGTTTTACTATCGTATGCCTCGAGCTCAACCAGTGTTTCGGCGACTTCTTGGCCGTAGGCGCCAATGTTTTGAACAGGGGCAGCGCCCGCAGTACCGGGGATAGCCGATAAACACTCAATACCACTAAGGTTCATCTCAACCGTACGGCGCACAACGTCGTCCCAGTTCTCGCCGGCACCAATCTTAATCGTGGCATCAGAAGCAGTTTCGGCAATGACCGTAAAGCCCGGGATACGGTTACGGAGTACAAGGCCTGGGTAACCTTCGTCGCGCACGATGGTGTTGCTACCGCCACCGAGGATATAGATAGGGAGATTCTGCGACATAGCCCGTTTGACAAGAGCAGGAATGTCATCAGCAGAGTGGATATCGGTCATAAAACGTGCATTACCACCAATGCGCATAGTAACGTAATTTTTGAGCGGAATATCAGTGTGAATGTCCATATAAAGTAAGTATACACTAGCCGTGGCGACTAATCTGTTAGATGTGGTATACTGTCTAAAGATTACGCACTGTGATGCGCAACGTTTATACTACGCACCCGTAGTTCAGCGGATTAGAATGCTTGGCTTCGAACCAAGTGGTCGCAGGTTCGAATCCTGCCGGGTGTACCAAAGAAAACAGGTCAGTTATCTGGCCTGTTTTCTTTGGTACTACTTAGGGACTTTGACTTAGGGTATGCCTCTAAGTTATTTTTTTATTTCTGCCATTGTCTCCGATTTACATAAGGATTATGCTTATAGCAGGAAGGATGTATCAAGTATTACTATGAAAAGAATCTTTAATAGAAGTATGCTCCTTGGAACAGCTATGTTTGGACTAGTTCTCAGTATGCCTGCCGTAACGCAAGCAATGCCAGTCCATGCTGAGGAGATGCAGACGAGCGCCGAGGAGCGACAAACCACCGCACGGGCAAACGCCGAAGAGCGCAGGGCGGCGGCGCAAACACGACTCGCAGACGCTAAACTCAAAGCGTGTCAAAATCGAGAAAAAGCCATCACCAACATTATGACTCGCCTCGGCGATCGAGGGCAAAAACAGGTGGATCTGTTTAGTAAAATAGCAGACCGTACCGAGGCATTCTATGTCAAGAAAGGCAAAACACTCACTAACTACGATGCGCTTGTTGCAGACGTGTCTGCAAAGAAGACCGCCGCACAAACAACCGTCGATACTATCAAGTCGACTAGTGTAGAATTTAAATGTGATGGGTCCGACCCTAAAGGCGTTGTTGCCAGCTTCAAAAACAGCTTAAAGACTGAGATAGCAGCGCTCAAGGCGTATAAGACATCGGTAAAGAATCTTATCGTTGGCGTAAAATCCGTCCAAGGCACAACATCCTCAGCCGATAACGGAGGTACAAACTAATGAAACTCCGCACGAACCAAGCAGGCTTCTCAATTGTTGAGCTCGTTATTGTGCTCGTCGTCGTCGCCATTATCGGCACTCTCGGTTATGTGTACTACAATGGCCAGATGAACAAGGCCACCTCAAATGACAGTGGTCAAGCAAGTAATGAGTCTGCGACAGCGAGTGACATAAAATCAGCCCCTGCAATTAACAGTGTCGCTGACCTTAGTAGTGCCGAGACAGTGCTCGACCAGACCGACCCTAGTGGCAGCAGCAATACAGATACAGGTCAGCTTGATGCCGAGCTAGTCAACTTCTAGCCTCCGTTCTCTATTGCAAGCTCTTTACATTTCTCCTCAAATCAGCTATAATGTCTCAAGTTACGGGCCAGTAGCTCAGCTGGTTAGAGCACCTGCCTCTTAAGCAGGGTGTCGAGAGTTCAAGTCTCTCCTGGCCCTCCATGCAAAGGACGTCGATAGTATCGGCGTTTTTTGTTTGGAAAATCAATATAGCGCTTATGTAAACGAGGGGGTATGATAAAACTATATGTCTAGACTTCCGCAACCGGGATCAGACGAGGGGACATGGGGAGCAATTCTCAATGATTATTTAGGTGTAGCGCATGCAGCCGATGGCACACTAAAGCAAAACTCACTTATCGTAGGGGCGCAGCAAGCTTCTCAGAAAGGCCAAGCGAACGGCTACGCACCACTGGATAGTGCTTCAACGGTGCCATTTACCAATCTACCAACAGCACTAACGACTGCCGGGTACTACCCGCTCGCCGCGTATGGATTCTTCACGGCAACTACTCCTATCGAAACCGTTAATGCCGAGTCCACGCTTCTTAATGGGAATTTCTTTGCTCGAGTGTTTATCCCAGCAGGTAGGGCGATAAACGCTGTTGCAGGAATTGTAGCTCAAGTAGGAACTGTAGGTGTGGGCGGTGCAAATTGCTTTGCTGTGTATGATGATACTGGAACGCTAGTCGCAAGTACGCCGGCAGACAACAATCTTTGGGCGAATCTCGGGTGGGCAATTGGCGAGTTCTCATCTCCAATTCCCGCGCAAGCTACAGATCGATTTGTGTATGTGACAGGGATAGTCGCTGGTTATTCGAGTCCACCGTATATTGCATATGACAATGTATCACAGCAGGCACTGTTGTACGGCGGCTACAATATGTCAAATCATCGGCGCGCATTCTACGGGAATAATACTACGGTAATGCCATCAATCTCTCCTGCGACGTATGGCTCAGATTCAAACTATTTGCCGTTCTACGCTTTAGGGTAGTCAACTAGTGTAATTACATCTCTTAAGAGGTATAATAGTACGGTATGTCAGAGCTCAACACTATCGGCAGCCACCTTATGGTGGGACTTTCTAACGCCGTTCACAATGAAGATACCGAAACACGCGCCCAGGCTCAAGCCGAGAAGGTGAACGTTGTTGGTGCGGGCGAAACCCTCACTGCCGCTTACGAGCAACTCCGCAATGCTGCCGAAAATACCGAAGAGCATCTACTGGTGCAAAACGCCATCCGCCGCTTCTACAAGCAGTTATTCGTCACACGCGACGAAGGCCTCATCCGCGCAAGTGGGCATGAACTTGCAATCGAGCTAACCTACGCTGGTTATGTTCCAAACAATACACTCATAAAAGACCAGCTCGAAACAATTTCCGAGCTCGCAACAAGTCATTACGCAGCCTACGAACACCTCCAGAAGCGCCGAGGCATTAGCTCGGATTCGTCTATTGGCTGGGTGCTCGATACTTTATCAGTTGCCGTTGTTCGCTTAATCAATTCGGCCGAAAAAGACCAGGCATTCGTATCCGTTGCGTATCAATATTTCGAGAAGATCGCTCACACCGAATACGCCGATACATCTCTCGATGCCGACGAGTACGGCGCAGCGCTGTATGCTGCAGTCCATAAAGCATTACTCAAATCAAACACGGCAGTAATCCGCGCATCGTTACTCAATCGTTACGAGGTAACCGTTGCCGACGAAGAACGTTACATCGCCTACAATCAGCGCATCGACACGCTTCTTCGTTCGCCAGTTACTGACAAGTTTTATCACATGGTTGATCGCCAGGGTGCGCCACTCCGTATTGTACGTCGCATGATAGAGGACAAGCCCGAGTTTTTGCAGCTTTTGCAGCGCCGCGAGGCATTCCTCGATGCATTCGAGAAAGAAGTAGAGCGCGAGTATTCAAGCATCATGATGCGCGTAAACCGCGCCATCGTTCGCAGTGTAATTTTCCTTATTATCACGAAATTCTTAATTGGCATTGCTGTCGAAGTACCGTACGACCTATGGGCAAGTGGGCACATTCTATGGCAGCCACTGCTCATCAACCTCTGTTTCCCACCGCTCTATATGGTGGCACTTCGCTTAACCCTTAACTTGCCGGGCTATGCAAACACCAGGGCACTTGTTGATCGTGTCGATACGATGCTATATGGCGATGAAGGTACAATACTGCTAAAGCGCCGCGGTGCAGTCAACGATCGCTACGGCTCAGTGTTCTCTACGCTATACGTACTATTCAGCCTTATCGTATTTGGTGGTGTTGTTTGGCTACTCTTGTCGCTCGGCCTCGAGCTCGTTCACATCGCTATCTTCTTCGTGTTCATCTCAGCGGCAAGCTTCCTAGGCTTCCGCTTGAGTCGCCTTATCCGGGAGCTCGAAGTTGTTCGTTCAACCAGCAACGGCTTTACCTTCATTCGTGACTTCATCTATCTTCCATTTGTTGTCGTTGGTCGCTGGATGAGCGAAAAGTATGCTCAGGTAAATGTCGTAGCGCTTGCCCTTGATATGATGATCGAGCTACCGCTTAAGACAGTACTTCGCCTAATCCGTCAGTGGGGCTCATTCATTGATGATCGAAAGGATCGCATTTAATGGCGCGAGAGCTGAATGGCCTCGAACTCCAGGGGTTTATCAAGCAGCGCCAGCTTCGTCAGGTGCGTAATTTACGTCAGCAATTTGGCATTGCACCAAAACTCCTTATTATCAAAAGCCCATCCGCAAGCGCGGTAATCGACACGTACATCCGTATGAAGCAACGCTACGCACGCGACATTTTTATTGATGTAGAGGTTGTAGCGATCGATGAATCGGAAATGTCCGCATACATCGAGCGTGCAAATGTCGACGCAAATATTCAAGGGATCATCGTACAGCTACCTCTTAAAGATAAAAGTCAAACCGATGTAATTTGCAATAAAATCGACCCGAAAAAAGATGTCGATGGACTTGGTGTAAACGCAGGCTTTCCGAGTGCAACGGCCCAAGCGATCGATTGGCTGTTGGCTGGCTATAGTGTAGAACTCGCCGGTAAGCAGATCGCAATCGTTGGCGCCGGCAAGCTCGTTGGCGCACCGCTCGCAGCAATGTGGGTAAAGCGCGGCCTCGCGGTCACAAGCCTTGATGAATCTTCTGCAAACGTTCATGAAACACTGCAATCAAGTGACGTAATCATCACGGCAACAGGCGTTCCGAGGCTTATAACAACAGATGATGTTAAGCAAAAAGCCGTTGTGGTTGACGCCGGTACGGCAAGCGAAGGCGGATTTATCGTTGGTGACGTTGACGATACAGTGCGCGCACGCAAAGATGTAACTATCACTCCTGTAAAAGGTGGTGTTGGGCCATTAACTTACACAGTACTGTTCGATCATCTTATAGAGGCGTGTTTACGCAAAGCGGGCCAGCTTAACTAAGCAATGCCAAGCGCGTCTTTTACGCGGCCAACAACCTGGCTCGGTGTAAGTTCTGCTTTTACAATGTAGCTCTGGATATCCAGATCTTTGAGCTCTTTTGGAGCTTCCTCTTCGCCAAGGTTAGTGAGGATGATAACAGGAGTTTTTGCGCTATCTGCAGACTTACGGATCAACGCAAGTGCCTCGGCGCCACCCATATGTGGCATCTGTAGATCAAGCAAAATAATCTCTGGGTTGAATTTTGCAACCATTGCAACACCCGCTTCGCCATCGCTCGCTGTGGCAACTTCAAAGCCCGCCGCCTCGAACTTCATGCGGTACATTTGGTTGATGACTGAGTCGTCTTCGATAATTGCAATCTTGGTCATGATTAATATTTATGATACTATATTGAGCCCATAAGGTCCAACTTATGGTAGAATCAAAGTGCACTATGTAACAAATACGGAGAAAAGATGAAAGATTTAGCCCCCGACATTTACCGTCAGCGACTCGTTATCGAGGGGTATCCAGCGCGGCCTATTACCGACGAAGATATTAAGAAGTATCTTGCAGAACTTTCAGTAAACACTGGAATGGTGCAACTTATTCAGCCTGTGACTCATCGGAGTGATCTGTACGGCTGGGCAGGATGGATCCACTGGGAAACATCAGGCGCACACTTTTACGCGTGGGAGCAACCACGCCTTTTCTTTAGCGTAGATATCTACACGTGTAAGGCATTTTCGCCTGAAAAAGCAATTCAATTTACGCGCGAATTCTTTGGCGCAACTGATATTGAGGCGAGGGAGTTCTAATGACAACTCAAGATATCGAACGAAGCGTTCCAAGTTCAGAGTCAAGTCACGGATATGACCTGCCTGCAGAAGCTGCGCAGCAGTTGGCAAGTGAGTTATTGCACGAGCGTCCACCGACAGGGGGCGCTCGTTTTGTCTGTTACATGCTCAAGGGCATAGATCCCGCTTCAAATATTGGCCGTCAGGTTGAGGGAGCTGTTTTTGATCAGACTTTCCAGAATGACCCAGAAGAGATGGTCCGTGAGTACGGTCCGTATGAAGGGCAGAGCATATTTTTTACTTCTATTGATAGGGAAAATGAAAAGCCAACTAGTGGGGAGCTGCGCGTAATTGAAAATGGCCCTGCTGGGTTTAAGACCATTAATGATCTTGCCGTTGCAAAGGGCCTATCCCCAGAAGACTATAAAAGGGAGCTTGCCGAACGGCACGGCATCACAGACTGGGATAAATGCTGGGATGTAGGTACGGTAGCCGTTCCACCAGAGTATAGGTCCGCAGAGGGTGGGATCAGCATTCAGTTGTATCGCGCATTATATGTGGCCGCCATGGAGCAGGGTATCGAGCATTTCATCTCAGTAGTCGATACTAAGCCGCTTGCTAAATTAACTGACTACTTGGGCATTCCTTTCGTACCACTAGGCGATTCGGGTCCTATGGAGTATCTAGGCTCAAAAGGAAGCCAACCGGTGTATGGCCACGTTCCTGATTTCTACAATAAAATGAACCGTGCTCGATTCTTTACAGTGAGAGGCCTACTTGCGCGAAAGGCACTGAAGCTTCTTGTAGCAGGAAGTGGTGATGATGCGCTTCAGTTTGAAAGCTCATACAAAAAACAGTAGTATAAAAAACAAACCGCTTACGTTAGAATAAGGGTGTGGATCTTTTTGTCTTAATCACAACATGCACGATTAACTTGCTGCTTGGCTTGGTGATTTTGCTGCGCGATGCGCGTCAGAGATACGCGCAGTTTTTCGGATTAATGAGCCTGTGTATCACAGTTTGGATTGTGGCTAACTTCATAACAAACCACTATACGGCGAACCTTCTTGTGACAAATATGGCGAATATGCTAGCCTTTGCGAGTGCCTACGGCATTGTCTTTTCAGGCCTTTTATTTACCTATCGCTTCCCGGTGGTTCGCCATCCAGCAAAGCTTGAAAAATACCCCATCATCCTTTTGTCGCTGGCGGTGGTGGGGATGTCGTTCACTGAGCTCATCTCAGGTCGGGCAACACTTGATCATGGTGGCAACCTGGCGTTTTCTACTGGTGAATTTCTGTGGTTCTATATTGTCTGTTTTTTGGCGGTTGTCGTCCTGATTGCCCGAAATCTGCTAGGAAACTCACAGTCCCAAAATACGCTAAAACGTCATCAGATGCACTTCGTCCTATTTGCATTCATTACAAGCGCACTACTTGGTCTCGTTCTGAATATTCTTATTCCATTAATTCTTTCAGATTGGCACGCTACGCGTTTTGGTCCGCTTTCTACAGTGGTACTCGTCGTTACGCTGGCATATACGATTATTCGCCACGGCCTATTCGATATTCGTTTTGCGGTTGTGCGAGCCTTGGCATATATATTCTCGCTACTTACGCTTGCGGGGATTTACTATGGCTTTGCGTATGTAGCGTCGGGCATATTCTTCTTTGGTAGTAAAAGTCAAAGCTTTATGATTGACCAAGGACCGCTTAATGTCACTCTTGCACTCTTGCTCGCATTCATTTTTCAGCCAGTAAAAAACTTCTTTGATAGACTAACGAATAAAGTATTTTATCGTAGTAACTTCACGATTGACGATTTTGTTGTACGACTTAGCAGAAAGCTAACAATATCGAATGACCTACGTACGCTACTTCATCATGCGTCGCTTGATATTGCTGACGTCCTTAAGATTGATCAAGCATTTTTCCTTGTGCACTATGGTGACGATAACACAATGTCATCGGGTACTCATGAACACAGACATATCTCGCACACAGATGAGCGCAAGCTCGACGATTATTTCTACAGTAACCAAGAGGAGATTTTACTCACAGATATG
>Ga0157377_10000375_pt1 | contig 19799 bp, 16 predicted proteins | sample M55metaG_FD_121116 | JGI IMG/M metagenome (GOLD analysis project Ga0157377, IMG submission 121116) | Miscanthus rhizosphere microbial communities from Kellogg Biological Station, Michigan, USA - M5-5 metaG | ecosystem: Host-associated > Plants > Roots > Rhizosphere > Soil | place: USA: Michigan...
TCGTCGGCATCGGACTTCCCGACTGGGTGTTCTCGGGAGCAGTCGGCTTGATGCTCCTGGTGCTCGTGTTGGTTCTCGCCACCGCTTGGGTGCATCGCACGACGCGTCACGTCACGGCGGAGATACCGGTGTTGACGCCCGCCTCGGGCGCAACGCACGGCACGATGACCACCGTCGCGCTCAAGGCAAACCGGTTCCTGACCTGGCGGCGCGTGTTCCGCACCGCCGCGGCGACGATTCTCGCCTTCGCGATCGCCGTCATCGCGGTGATGGTGCTGCGCGGCTTTGGTGTCGGACCCGCCGCCTCACTGCTCGCCGCCGGACGCCTGCACGGGCGCGAGCGGTTGCTGGTCACCGATTTCGCCGCCGGAAAGGATTCGTCGCTCTCACACGTCGTGACCGAGGCGGTGCGCACCAACCTCGGGCAATCCAAGGCCGTGTCGATCATGCCGCCGACGGCGATCGCCGCCGCGCTCCAACGCATGCAGCGCCCCGCCTCGGGCTCGATCGACATATCCCTCGGACGTGAGATCGCGGTTCGCGAAGGAGTGAAGGCGATCGTCGGCGGAAGCGTGACACCGCTCGGCTCGGGGTACGTGGTCTCGATCCGCCTCGTCTCCGCGGATTCAGGCGGCGACCTCGCGGCCTTTCAGAAAACCGTGAACGGGACGAGCGAGCTGCTCGACGCAATCGACGACCTGACGCGAAAGCTGCGCGGCCGCATCGGCGAGTCGTTGAAGTCCGTGCGCGATACGCCTGCGCTCGATCAGGTGACGACGAGCTCGCTCGAGGCGCTTCGACTGTACGCGGAAGCGACGCGCGCGTCGGACCTCGAAGGCGACTACTCGAAATCCGAAAAGCTTCTGCGACAGGCCGTCGCGCGAGACACGATGTTCGCGATGGCGTATCGGAAGCTCGGCGTCACGCTGAACAACTTGGGCATGGCGCGCGCGTCGATCGACAGCGCGCTGTCACGGGCCTACCAATATCGCGATCGCTTGCCCGAGCGCGAGCGCTATGTCACCATCGCGACCTACTACCAGACGGGTTCGGGCTTCGACCGAGAGAAAGCCGCCGAGGCGTGGCAGCAGGCACTCGCCATCGACAGCACCGAAGTGGCCGCGCTGGTGAACCTCGCCAACAACTACCGGAGCCGCCGGCAGTTCGCACGCGCCGAGTCGTTGTACGCCGGCGTGAACGCGTCATCGCGCGCGTCGCAAATCAGTTGGGGCAACTACGCCGGCGCGCTGCTGACCGACGGCAAGCTCGCCGCCGCGGACTCGGCATACGCCGAGGTCCGCCGACGCTTCCCCAACTCTCAAACCGCACAAGTATCGCCGGCCGTGATGATGTATCAACGCGGCCAATTCGATTCAGTCGAAGCATTCTGGCGGGCGCGCAGCACGAGCAGCAATCCGCTCTCGAAGCTCAATGGCCTGGTCAATCTCGTAAACGCCACGATGCTGCGGGGCCGCCTCCGCGAAGCCCAACGGTTTTCCGTCGAAGCGCGCGCGGTCAACGCCGCGCGGGGCGTACCACCGAATCCACTCGCCGATTCGGTCAGCTCGGCCTCGGTAGAGCTTTGGTTCTTCGACCACCGCGACGCCGCAGCCCACGCGCTTGACGCGGCGCTCGCGCAGGCGCCCTTGCGCAATCTTCCGGTCGAGCAACGACCGTACTATACGTTGGCGGTGTTCTACGCGATGTCCGGTCGCGTCGATCGGGCAAAGTCGCTCGTCGCGCAGGCGGAATCCGACCTGCGCGGAACGTCGTGGCTGCAGGTCCAGGAACCCAGCCGCCACGCCGCGCTCGCCGAGATCGCGCTCGCCGAGCATCGGCCGCTCGATGCCGTGCGCGAGATCTGGAAAGCCGATTCGCTGCCCGATGGTCCCGCCGGCGATTGCGTGCATTGCATCGACATGGATCTCGGCCGCGCGTTCGATCTTGCCAACCAGCCGGATTCGACGATCGCGCACTGGGAAGCCTACCTCAACTATCCCACCCACGAACCCGGTCGCGACGCCATTTTCCTCCCCGGCATGCACAAGCGTCTCGGCGAGTTGTACGAAGCGAAGGGCGAGACGCAGAAAGCGATCTCGCACTACACGGCGTTCATCGAGCTGTGGAAGAACGCTGATAAGGAACTGCAGCCCAAGGTCGCCGAGGCCCGGACGCGTCTATCCGCCTTGCAGAAGACTGTCGCGCGGTAGTTTGGGAGCACTCCTGCTGTTGACTCGTTACGCTGTCTCCGCGCCGATCCGCGCCATCCGTGCCGTTCATCCGTGTGAAAAGGCTTGCACCTTGAGTCCGTAGTGGCGTCCGGGCACGGTGAACTGAGTAAGTCAACAGCATTTGACGCGGATAACTGCACTGATTGCGCGGATCGGCGCGGATACGGCGTTGACAGTTGTGAAATGAAAGGGGAATCGGTTTCCCGGTCGCCTCCAGAAGCACCAGCGAGCGTCCCCTTGCGCTTCTACAAGACCGCCGATACCCTTGTAGAAGCACAAGGGGAAGCCACATGGACGATCGTCTCGACCTCCCGCAGGGCACGCTCGACCTCCTCATCCTCAAGGCACTCTCGCTCACCGCGATGCACGGGTGGGCGATCTCCGAGAGGATCCATCAAGTCTCGCGCGCTACGCTGCAGATCCCGCAGGGGTCGCTCTACCCCGCGCTGCACCGTCTCGAGCGCCGCGGTTGGATTCGCGCCGAATGGGGCGCGTCGGACAACAATCGCAAAGCCAAGTTCTACGAATTGACGCGAGCCGGTCGCAAGCAGCTCGACGCCGAGTCGGACGCGTGGGCGCGCCTCACCGAGGCCGTGGCCCTTGTTCTCGACATGACCTGAGCGCGGAACCGCCTGGAGACCCTCCAATGTTCGATGAGCTGTGGAGTGATGTCCGCTATCGCATGCGCGCGCTGCTGCGCCGCGACAGCGTCGAGCGCGAGCTGAGCGACGAGGTGCGCTTCCATCTCGAGCGCGAGACCGAGAAATACGAACGCATGGGCCTTTCTCACCATGACGCCGCGCGGCGCGCGGCGCTCGCGTTCGGCGGCGTCGAGCGCGCCAAGGAAGCGAGCCGCGACAATCGCGGTACGGTGCTCCTCGAGACGATTCTCCAGGACGTCCGCTACGCGATTCGCGGCCTTCGATCCAAGCCGGCGTTCACGACCGGCGTCGTCCTCACGCTGGGCCTGGGCATCGGCGCGAACGCGGCGATGTTCGGCATCGTCGACCGATTGCTCTTCCGGCCCCCGCCGTATTTACGCGATGCGTCGACGACGCATCGCGTGTACGAGAGCCAGACAGAGCCCGGCGGCGCGACCCGCACCGAACACAATACGCAGTTCGCGCGCTACCTCGACTTCAAGCGATGGACGCATGACTTCTCGTCGATCGCCGCCTTTCAGACGCGCACCGTCGCCGTCGGCGAGGCGACGGAAGCGCGCGAGCGTCCCGTGACCGTCGCCAGCGCGTCGTATTTCGATTTCTTCGACGCGCGTCCCGTCCTCGGACGCTTTTTCACGGCGCAAGAAGACTCGGTCCCCGTTGGTACGCCCGTCGTCGTCCTCGGCTACGCGTTTTGGGAAACGGAGTTCGGTGGTCGGACCGATGTGATCGGCAAGACGATTCGCGTCGACCGCGGTCTGACGACGATCATCGGCGTCGCGCCGGACGGTTTCACGGGAATGTCCGACCAGGGCGTTCCCGCGCTCTACATGCCGATCACCGCGTACGCGTGGGGATTCCGCGGGCGGGACTATTCAAAGAACTATAATTGGGGATGGCTCGAGCTCATCGTCCGGCGCAAGCCCGGCGTTTCACTCACCGACGCTACGGCGGATCTCAATAACGCCTACCGCCGGAGCGTATTGGCCGAATCTGAGCTGGGCCACCAGAAGCTCGACCTCGACGCCACGAAGCCCAAGGCATCGCTTTTCCCGGTCCAGCTCGGGCGCGGCCCGCAAGCCGGACAAGAGGCGAAGGTCGTGGTCTGGATCGGTGGCGTCGCCTTCATCGTGCTGTTGGTCGCCTGCGCGAACGTCGCCAACCTGCTGTTGTCGCGCGCCGTGAAGCGCCGCCGCGAGATCGCCTTGCGTCTGGCCCTCGGGGTCTCGCGCGGCCGGCTGATCCGCCAACTGCTGACGGAAAGCCTCGTTCTCGCCGCGTTCGGCGGGATCGTCGGCCTCGCCGCGGCGCAGTGGGGCGGCGCCGCGCTGCGTGCGCTCTTTCTGCCGGATGAGCCGGCGGGCGTCGTGACCGATGCACGCACGCTTGGCGTCGCACTGCTCGCGACACTCGGCGCGGCGCTGCTCACCGGGATCGTCCCCGCCATTGCCGCGTCGCGCTCGGATCTCGCGCGCGCGCTTGCCGCGGGCGCACGCGATGCCGGCGCCGCCCGCTCCCGCACACGCACTGTACTCCTTGTCTTTCAGGCGGCGCTGTCGGTCGTTTTGCTCGTCGGCGCCGGACTGTTCGTGCGCAGCCTGCAGAACGTGCGTGGAATGCGTCTCGGCTACGACGTCGGTCCGCTCGCCGTCGTCTCGGTCAACCTGCGCGGGGCGAAGCTCAGTCCCGCCGAGACGCACGCGCTGGGGAGCCGACTCGTCGAGACGGCGCGAGGCATTCCGGGCGTCTCGCTCGTCACCCCCGTGGCCTCGGTTCCCTTCTGGAGCAATGAAGGACGTGGACTCTTTGTCGAAGGGATAGACTCGGTCAGAAAGCTCGGCCGCTTCATTTTGCAGGCGGGCGACACGAACTACTTCCGGACCGTTGGGACGCGGATTCTGCGTGGACGCGGGTTCGGCGCCAGCGACGGACCGATCGCACCTCCTGTCGTCGTGGTCGGCGACGGCATGGCGAAACTGCTCTGGCCGGGCCAGGATCCGATCGGCAAATGCATCCACATCAGCGAACAAGACGCGCCGTGCACGACCGTCGTCGGTGTCGCCGAAGAGATGCGCATGCGAGCGCTCGATGACGCTCGCGAGCACACGTACTACCTCCCGATGACGCAATACGACGCCGCGCCGAGCGATATCTTCGTTCGCGTCTCGGGAGATGCAGCCGACTACAGCGGCGCGATTCGACGCGCGCTCCAGCCGCTGATGCCGGGGGCGGCGTACGTGAACGTCCGGCCGCTCCGGGAGCTCGTCGACCCGCGTATGCGCGGTTGGCAATTCGGCGCCACGATGTTCCTCGCCTTCGGCGGGCTCGCGCTCGCGCTGGCGGCGATTGGTCTCTACAGCGTCATCGCCTATGGCGTCGCGCAGCGGCAGAAGGAGCTGGGGGTTCGCATCGCGCTCGGCGCATCGCGCGGCAGCGTCGTGAGGCTGGTCGTCGGAGGCGGCGTACGGATGGTCGTCATCGGCATCGCCATCGGCGGGATCATCGCGCTGTGGGCGAGCCGCTGGCTCGGTACGCTGCTCTTCAATGAGTCGCCGAAGGATCCCGTCGTGTACGCGGCGGTCGCCGGTGTGCTCGTCGTCGTCGCCGTCGTCGCGACCGCACTGCCGGCGTTGGGCGCGGCGCGGCTGGATCCGAACACCGCGTTGCGCGCCGAGTAGTCGTCGGCCAGATGCTGCCTCGAGCGAGCTTTAGCGGATCGTTCCGCTGACGCTCGCGGTTTTTCCACCCGCGGTGGCGATGATCGTCAGCGTGCCGGTGCGTTGAGGAATGACGCGCGCGACGCGCGTCCCGAACTGTTGCACGATCGCGCTTGTCGGGTCCGACGCTCGGAACGTGTAGGCCGTTCCGGATGCGAGTTGTCCGCGGCTGTCCAGCGCACTCGCCGTGACGAGCAGCGTATCGCCGACGCGCCCGCTCAGCGTCGTCGGATCGAAAGCGATCGTCACCACTTTCGGCAGGACGACGACAGTCGATGTCGTCTTGATGCCGTTGATCCGCGCCTGGATCGTGCCGACGCCAACAGCGACCGGCGCCACAAAGCCGATCGTGTCGACGCTCACCACCCCCGGCGTGAGACTCTTGAACACGACGCCGGCCGGCGTCACGATCGGCAGATTGACGGAGAACGCCGAGACGGTGAGCTGCCTGCGATCCAGCAATACCGCCGTGTCGCTGACGAACAGCGTGTCGGTACCCGGCGTTATCTCGAGCCGAAGCGCCGGCGGAAGGAACGGATTCGTGACCGAGTCGTCGTCGTTGTCGCTGTCGGAGGAACAGCCGAGCGCGAACGCGGACAGGAGAACAACGCGGGTGAGGTTTCTGACCGACGGCATGAGAGGCTCCTGCGTCGAAACGACGTCAAGAGTTGGGCCCGCACGTTTTGGCCGGCCATACAAGGCCGCCGTTTTCCGGTCGAGAGGCGCGGGCCGGAATCGAACCGGCGAATAGCGGTTTTGCAGACCGCTGCCTTACCACTTGGCTACCGCGCCAAAGAAGTCCTGTAACTTATTGAACCATCCCGCCTTCCGACAAGCGCACCTTTCCAATCGGCCCGAACGTTGCAACTTCGACGGCGGGCAGCCAGGACGGGGCAACGCACATGGCCACACAGTCGCCGGCGAGCGCCGATCACGAGCGACGACAACCAACGACGAACGGTACGCGAGGGCGGTTGCACCTCGCGTGGGACGTCGTATTCGGCGCACTGCGTTTCATCGGCCGCCACGCGCACAACGCGTATACAGTATTCGGCATCTTCCTGCTTTCAGGCGCGGCGCTCGCGATCGGCTGCACGTGGGGTTTCTCCGAGCTGGCGCAGCACGTCCGCCGCGGAACGACCCAGCCGTTCGACGACGCGGTGATGCACTGGATCGCCAATCACCAGAATCCGCTCGTCCAGTCGGCGATGCTCGAGGTGACGGCGCTCGGCACGGGGACCGTCGTGGCGATGATCGTGTTCATCGCCGGCCTCTTCCTTTGGCTGAATCAGCACAAGCACTCGGCGATCCTGCTCATCGTCGCCACACTCGGCGGCATGGTCCTCGACAACTTCCTCAAGATCGGCTTCGACCGACCGCGCCCGCAGATCTTCAAATGGGGGACGTACGCGGTGAGCTCATCGTTTCCGTCGGGCCACGCGATGAGCTCCGTCATCGTTTATGGGACCGTCGCTTACTTAGCCGCGCGTCTCCAGCGAAACGTCGCGTCTCGTGTGGCGACGATGACCTTCGCCGCGGTGATCATCGTGTTGATCTGCTGCAGCCGCCTCTACCTCGGCGTTCACTTCCCGTCGGACGTGCTGGCGGGCGTTACGATCGGCCTGGCGTGGGCGGCGTTCTGCATGGCGGTGCTCGAGGCCGCGCAGCTATACGCCAAGTTCAACGCACCACAGTTGCTCGAGGACGAAGTTCCCGCGCCGAAAGGCGCCGCGCCGTCGTCCTGAGCGTTCTTCACTGATCGTTCCTCGCTCCGGCGCTTCGCACCTTCGCTCGGAATTCCCCAATTCGAGTTTGATCGTTCCTCGCTCCGGCGCTCCGCACCGTCGCTCGGAATTCCGCAGTCCGCGTGATGTTCAGAAGCTCAGATCGAAGGTCCCACTCGTCACGTGCAACGCCGCCGCCGTTGACGTTCCGTTGGGCGGCGCGTCGCAGCTGAACGTTCCGGTGACGTGATTCGCCGTTAGTGTCGTGATGACGACCGTGCCCGTGCCGCCGGTGTTGCCGGTCTCCCAGCCGCTCTGCCCGGCCGACGAAACGGCGATGTGCGAGCCGTTGTGGACAGAGGCGTTCAAGGTAAAGGTGCCCGGTCCGCTCACGTTCAGAACGACGACCGACATCGCGTACGTCGTCGACGTCGCGGCCATCGTCAGGCCGCCTCCGACTCGTGAAACGATCACGGTGCCAATCGGGCTCCATGCGGCGCCGTTGATCGTCGCCTTGAACGTGCCGTTCGTCAGCAAGCCGCTGAGGTTGGGATCGAACGTGGACGTCCCCGACGATCCGCAGCTGGACGACGCGAGACCGATCGCGAAAACGGTGAGCAGCCGGAACCGACGCATGACGCACCTCGGCGTTGAGGGTGGAAGGGCGACGCCTAATATGCGCGGAATTTTCGGCGGGACCACCGTCGAACGCGCCGCCGGTTGTCGGACCGTTGGAACGGGTCTTGAAGCGGTCCCGGCCGATCTCACGATCATCCGGATCGTGAGCGTTCTATCAAGGCCTCGGAGCGACTATGGCGTCGAGAAAGCGGTCGGGCGGCAGAAAGAAAAGCGCGAGCAAGAGAAAGTACGGCAAGGCCGCGAGCAAACGCGTCGAGAGCGCGATGCGCCGGCGCAAGCGTGGAACGTTGAAGAGCGGCCGCGGTGGAAAGGGCGGAAAGGTGAAGAGCCGCAAGCAGGCCATCGCCATCGGGCTGTCGGAGGCGCGCAAGAAAGGCGCGAAGGTCCCGCGCAAGAAGGGTGGACGGAAGAAGAGCCGCCGGTGATCTTCGCGGGGTGATAGAGATCGTTCGTGGCGACATTACCGCGCTCGACGTAGACGCCATCGTCAACGCGGCGAATTCGACCCTGCTTGGGGGCGGCGGCGTCGACGGCGCCATTCACCGGGCGGCCGGCCCCGAGCTCGCGCGGGCGTCCGGTCCGCTCGGTCCTTGTCCACCCGGCGAAGCGGTCATCACGCCGGGCTTTGGCCTTCGCGCGCGCTTCGTGATTCACACGGTGGGCCCGATCTGGAGCGGTGGCAGCCACGGCGAACCGGCGATCCTGCGCCGCGCGTACGATCACGCATGTCAGATCGCGCGCGAGACTCCGGCGATTCGATCGATCGCCTTTCCGGCGATCTCGACCGGCGCGTACGGGTTTCCGAAAGATCGCGCGGCGCGCATCGCGCTCGGAGTGTTGCTCGACAACGAGCCGCACTTCGAGCGCATCGTGGCGTGCATCTTCGACGTCGAGAGCGAGCAACTGTATTCGCGTACGCTCGCCGAACTGCGCTGAGGGTCAACCCGGTCCGCGATTGCCCCCGTGGTCATCGTGGCCGTCGTGATCTTCATCCTCGAAGGCGTGGAACGAGGCGATGATGTTCGACCGGACGCGCGCGAGGAGCGTCGCGTTCGACGTGATCGTCGACGGATCGATCAGGGCGCCGCTCGAGTTGATGAACCAGCCGCCGACGGGTACGTCGATCGTCACTGATGTCGGCGTGCCGTCGGCGACGAGCAGCGGCGTCGAGAACTCGAATTCTCCGCGGGTGTTCACCGGCACCGTCACGTCGAACGTCTTTCCGTCGAACGTGCCGACGAGGCGCACGAACGCGATCTTGAGCTCGATCTCGCGGAACGTTCCGGCAGGGATCGCGTTCGCCGGCAGCGTCGCGATGCCGCCGCTGAGGGGCAAGTCGACCGATACCGGCCCGACCTTCATGTCCGGGCACTCGTCGTTGTCGTCGTCGTGTTTGTCGTCCGAGAGCGACGCGCCGCCCGCGCCCGCCGCCGGCGCGAGATTGTCGTCGCCGCCTTCGACGTCGCTCTCGCAGAGGTTGCTCTTCGAGGGTTTGAGCTCGACGCGGCTGATCGTCAGCGTCGCCTGCGTGAGATCGAGCGTGTGTCCGCCGGTGGTTACCGGAATGATCAACGCGTTCGCCGACGTGAGCCCGCTCGTGAACGCGATCTGCGACGCCGACCGATTCGCCGACGTGGAGTCGGAGCAGGCCGACGCCAGCACAAGTGCGGCGAGCGACCCCGCCACCGCCGCGCGGCGCGACAGGCGACCGAGCATGTCGTTCGATGTGAAAAGCATTTTCGGGCGTCCTTGTGTGAGTCTCGTTCCTCAATCCACCGGTACACGACGAAGTTTCTGCTTTTCTCATCGTTCCGGATTTCTCCCTACACAGAGTCGACCGCGACGATCAACGTTCTTGTCACCGTTGTGCTTTGCATCACATTCGCCTCAAGTTTCGACCATGGTGGACTTCGAGCTTCGGCCACTCAAATGCCAGGTGCGCGCTTTTCGCGTCGACGACGCGCCGTCGATCGCGCACCACGCGAACAATCGAAAGGTCTGGCTCAACCTGCGCGACTTGTTCCCGCATCCCTATACCGAAGCGCACGCCGCCGGCTACATCGCGCACGTGTTGAAACGCACCGAGCCATTGTCGTTCGCGATCGACGTCGACGGCGCCGCGGTCGGCAGCATCAGCCTGCGTCGCGGTGAGGACATCGAGCGTCAATCCGCCGAGCTCGGCTACTGGATCGGCGAGGAGTTCTGGGGGCGCGGGATCACGACGGACGCGATCCGCTTCGTCACGACGATCGGCTTCGCGAAACACGATCTCATCCGTATCTTCGCCGTTCCCTTCTCGCGCAACACGGCCTCCTGCCGCGTGCTCGAGAAGGCGGGCTACGCGCGCGAGGGGCTGATGCGTCAGAGCGCGGTGAAGGATGGCGTCGTCGAAGACCAGTACCTCTACGCCGCGCTCCGCGGTGAGTACACGGCTTGGCCCGAATGAAACTCGCTCCCTACCCCGGACGAGTCGAAGGGATGTGGCTCAAGCGCTCCCACCGCGGGCCGATGGATGCGGTCGGCGAGATTCGCGTCTCGCCGGACGCGGGCATCGTGGGCGGCGTGGATCGAAGTCGCCGTCGTCAGATCACACTGATCGAACGCGAGGTGTGGGACCGACTGATGCGCAAGCTCGGCGGAAGTGCCGATCCATCCGCGCGTCGCGCCAACCTGCTGCTCACGGGGATCCGCCTCCCCAACACCCGCGGACGCATTCTACGCGTCGGTGAAGCGCGCCTGGCGATTGGCGGCGAATTGACGCCCTGCGAGCGAATGGACGAAGTACTTCCAGGCTTACGGTCAGCAATGCGGCCCGACTGGAACGGCGGCGTGTTCGCCCAAGTGCTTCATGACGCCGTGATTCGCGTGGGAGACGACGCCGAGTGGGAAACTTCGTAGGGATCTCTTCATGACATATATCGCTCTCTTGCGCGCAATCAACGTCGGCGGCCACACGGTTTCGATGGAGCGCCTGCGCGGACTGTTCACGGAGCTCGGCTACAAGAACGTTCGCACGCTGATCGCCAGCGGCAACGTCGTCTTCGACGCCGGCTCGAAGAAGCCAACGGCGCTCGAGGCGGCGATCGAGAAGCATCTGGGGAAATCGCTCGGATACGGGGTCTCGACGTTCGTGCGGACACACGAGGAAATAGCGGCGGTCGTCGGCCACGAACCGTATCCGCGCTCAGTGATCGACAAAGCCCACGCCCTCTGGATCGGCTTTCTCAAAGAAGCGCCCGGTGCCGACGCGGCTCGCAAGCTCGCTGCCCTCCGTTGCGCGACCGACGATTTTTGCGTTCATGGCCGCGAGGTCTACTGGCTCCGCCACGTGACATCGAGCGAATCGAAGATCGCCGGCAACTCCGTCGAACGCGCCCTCGGCGGCCCGCTCACGGCGCGCAACATCACGACTGTCAAAAGGCTCGCGGCATTCTGATTGTAGCGCAGGATTGAGAAACGGCGGTTTTGAAACACAGAGAACACAGAGAACACAGAGGAAGACCGCATCCACAGCACAATCACCACCAACCTGAACAGCCGATTCTTTTCTAACTGCCGCTCGAGAGATTTTGCTTCAAAAAGCAGTTCTCTGTGTTCTCTGTGTTCTCTGTGTTTCAAAGCTCTTTCGCTTTTTCCTCACTTGCGCTTGTCCGTAACTTTCGGAAACACGAAGGACGAGGTTCAGTTGCTGAAGTTGATTTCGAATGAAGCGATCGAGCGGGAGAGTGGCGATGCTCGATCTGATGCGGAGCGTGATCGGGAGCTGCTGGACGCATACTCCGCGGCGGTGACGGATGTCGTCGAGCGCGTCGCGCCGGCGGTCGTGCATCTCGAGGTGGTCGTTCCGACGCAATCGAGACGAGGTCGCGGGGGCGGGCAGCAGCGCGAGGGCCGCCAGGCAACGTCGAGCGGATCGGGGTTTGTGTTCGCCTCAGACGGGTTCGTGCTCACGAACAGCCATGTCGTCGAGCGCGCGACGCGTATGTGGGCGACGACGTCGGACGGCTCGCGATGTCGCGCCGAGTTGGTGGGCGCGGATCCGGATACGGATCTCGCCGTCGTCCGCGTGGACGGTTCGGGCTTCGCGACCGCGCCCTTCGGTGACTCGTCGCGACTGCGGCCCGGACAGGTCGTCGTGGCGATCGGCAATCCGTTGGGCTTCGAGTCCACGGTGACGGCCGGCATCGTCAGCGCGCTCGGAAGAACGATGCGCGCTCAGTCGGGGCGCTTGATCGACTCGGTCATCCAGACCGACGCCGCCCTCAATCCCGGCAACTCGGGCGGCCCGCTCGTCAGCTCGCGTGGCGAAGTCGTCGGCGTGAACACTGCGATCATCGCCGGCGCCCACGGCATCTGCTTCGCGATCCCGTCGAGCACCGCGCAGGTCGTCATCCCTCAGCTCATCCGCGACGGGCGCGTGCGTCGCGCGTTCATTGGAGTGAGCGGACAGTCCGTACGCCTCTCACGCCGGCGCGTTCAGCTGAGTCACCTCACAGCGGCGAGCGGTGTGCTCGTGACCGAAGTCGTCGAAGGTGGAGCAGCGGATGTTGCGGGCCTCAAGATCCGGGACGTGATTCTGGAGCTGGGCGGAACAGTGATCTCGAGCGTCGACGATCTGCATCGCGTCCTCACGCAGGAAGCGATTTCGCACGAGACGACGGTTTCGGTGCTGCGAAACGGCCAACTGATGTCACTGCGCGTTACGCCGGCTGAGCGGACATGAAATGAAAAGGGCGCCACGAGGCGCCCTTTCATTTCCGCGGCACCCGGCTCAGTCGCCGGCCGACGGCACCGCGTGCTCCGCCGTCATCTGCTTCGGCGTCCCGCCCATCCACCGCATGAAGGCGTGTCGCCACTCATCGAGGATCTCGTAGCCCGTCGGGATCACGAGCAACGTCAGGAACGTCGACGTGATCACGCCACCGATCACCGCCGCGCCGAGGGGGGCGCGGAACTGCGCGCCTTCTCCGCGGCCAAGGGCAACGGGAATCATGCCGGCGATCAGGGCGAACGTCGTCATGAGAATCGGGCGCAAGCGGATCGCGCCCGCTTCGATCAGCGCCTCGCGCAACGGCACACCGCGCTCTTCGCGCGCCCACTTCGCGAAGTCGATGAGCAGAATCGCGTTCTTCGCCACGATGCCCATCAGCAGAATCACGCCGATCAGGCTCATGATGTTGATCGTCATTCCCGTGACTGACAGCGCCAACATGACGCCGATCAGCGACAGGGGCAGCGACATGAGAATCGCGATCGGATCGATGAACGACCCGAACTGAACGACGAGGATCAGATACATGAGCAAAACGGCCAGCCCGAGCGCCGAGAAAATCTGGCCGAAGACCTCGGCTTGCGATTCGGCGTCGCCGCCAATCGTGTAACGCACGCCGGCCGGCAACCGCATCTTGTCGAGACGTTGCTTGATCTCCGCGGTGACGTCGCCCGCGGCGCGACCCGACGTGTTCATTTCGACTGTCACCACAGGCTCGCGATTCAGGTGATCGATGATCGCGGGCCCCACGCCGGAACGGATCGATGCGATCTGTCCGAGCGGCATCGTCGTCGGCGCTCCGTTCGAGCCCTGAACCACCATCGGCAGGCGCTCGAGATCGGCGGCGCGTTGGCGCGACTCGGGCGTCAAACGCACCGTCACCTTGCGCGACTTTCCGCTCGGATCTATCCAGTAACCCGCATCGATTCCGGCGAACGCCGGCCGCAGCGACTGCGCGACTTGTCCGACGGTCAAGCCGAGCGTTCCCGCGACGCCGCGATTGAGATCGATCTCGAGCTCGGGCTTTTGGCCCTTCGTCGACAGCCCGATGTCCACCGCGCCGGGGATCTTCTGCACTTCCGCCTTCACCATGTCCGCCGCCTGCGCCAGCGCCACAACGTCCTGGCCGCGCAGCTGAAGTTGGATCGCCTTGAATCCGGCGCTGAAGTCGCTGGTGAATACCGACACCGACGCTCCCGACATCCGCGCCGTCTCGGCGCGCAGCTCCTCGGCGAGCTTCTCGACGGAGAGACGACGTTCCGTCTTCGGGACGAGGCGCACGTAGATGTTCCCTTCGTCGACGCCGCCCGTCGCTTGATTGCCGAGCGTCGTATACGTGTAGATCACCTCGCGATGGGTCTTCGCGATGTTCGCGGCCTCGGCAGCCTTGAGGCGCGTGTACTCCATGTTCGAGCCGGGCGGCGTTTCGATCGCCATGATAAACTCCGCGCGATCGTCCTCCGGGAAGAACGCCGTGCCGACCTTGCGCAGCGGCTGCAGCTCGAAGGGCTTTCCGGCGAACGCCATCGAGCCGGTGAGCAGGAACACGGCCGCGCCGGCGAGGAAGCTCAGCGTACGCACGGCGCCATGCAGCCGATCCGCGGATAGGCCGATGACGATCAACACGATGCCGACGACGGCCAGCCCGAGCGCGTTGAGGCCGGAGGCAGCGAGGAAGAACGACGCGAAAAAGCTGAGCACCGCCGTCGCGACCATCGCCGCGCGGTGATCGAGCGCCCACGCGATGACTTTCTTGTAGTTCAAGGCTTGGTGGTTGAACCACGCGTTGAACTTGTCGAGCTGCCGCGTGATCCATCCGCGCTCGTGCGGCAGCTTGTGCGGATCCGCCCAGTACGCCGAGAGCATCGGGTCGAGCGAGAACGACACGAACAGTGATACCGCGACCGAGCAGGCGATCGTCAGCGCGAACGGCTTGAACCATTGTCCGCCGATCCCCGGCATGAAGCCGATCGGCACGAAGACGGCGAGAATCGAGAAGGTCGTCGCCGCGACGGCGAGCCCGATCTCGTCGGTGCCGTCGTGCGCGGCCGTGAAATGGTCTTTGCCCATCTCGACGTGTCGCACGATGTTCTCACGCACGACGATCGCATCGTCGATCAGAATACCGATCGCGAGCGAGAGCCCGAGCAGTGACATCGTCTCCAGCTTGAACCCGAGTGACCAGACGGCGATGAAGCTCGCCAGCACGGAGATCGGCAGCGCCACGCCGGTGATGACCGTCGAGCGCCACGAATTGAGGAACAGGAAGACGACGAGCACGGTGAGCACGGCCCCGAGGAACAGCGCCTCTTCGACGTTACTGACCGCGTGCTCGACGCGAACGCCCGAATCCTTTACCAGGTCGATGTTCGTGCCTTTGGGAAGCGTCGGCTTGAGCTGGTTCAGACGATCGCGTACCTTGGCGGCGACATCGGTCGTGCTGTAGCCGTTCGATTTCTTGACGTCGATGCCGATGGCCTCGCGACCTTCAAAGAGCGCCAGCGTGCGCGGCTCCTCCGTCGCGTCCTTGATCGTCGCCACCTGCGACAAGCGAATCAGCGTGCCATTCCGATCGGCAATGACGAGGTTCTCGAATTCAGCGGGGTTCTCGAGCCGCCCGCGCAGCCGGATTGCCCGCTCGTCGAGGGCACCGTTCACGCGGCCGACGGGTGCGGCGAGATTCTGCAGCTGCAGCGCCTGCACGACCTGGGCGACGCTGATGTTCGCGGCCTGCAGCTTGTGAGGATCGATCTCGACGGTGAGCTCCCGCTCCACCTTCCCGAAGATCTGCACGTCGGCGACGCCGGGAATGGCGCGTAGCTCGCGCGTGATCCCCGGATCGGCCAGCCTCGTGAGCTCGGCGGGCGACAACACCGACGACGAGATCGCGATCGAGACGATCGGCCGGTCGGCGTTGTTGAACTTCTGAATGATCGGTTCCTTCATCTCGATCGGGAGATCGGCCCGGATGGACGAGATCCCGTCGCGCACTTCCTGGGACGCGACGTTCATGTCCTTACCGAACAGGAACTCGATCATGATCATCGAGTAGCCGTCGTAGGCTTTTCCGATGATGCGCTTCACGCCCGAGATCGAACCGATCTGCTCTTCGACCGGCTTGAGAATCTCGCTCTCGACGACGTCGGGCGACGCGCCGGGATAGATGATGCCGACGGTAAGGAATTGCGGCGAGACGTCCGGGAACTCGTCCGTCTTCAGCTTGAGCAGCGCGAACAACCCGAAGATCACCAGCGCGACCATCGCGACAACGGTGATGAGGGGGCGCTTGATGGCAAAGTCAGAGATAATCATAGAGTAGGTCTCAGGTCCCTGGTCTCAGGTCCCAGGTCGTGTGTAGTTCATCGCCCATTGCCCATCCGCCGTCGCCCATCTCACAGCTTGCGTGCCGTGTCGGCGGCGACGGCGCTCACCTTGATCGGTGTCTTTTCCGAAATGCCGCGCGCGGCGCCGAGGAGAATGGTGTCACCAGCCTGGACCCCGCTTCGGATCTCGACCGTCTCGGTCGCGCCGTCGCGAATTCCGAGCTCCACTTCCGATTTCTGCACGACGCCATTCTTGATGCGCATGACGAACGGTCGCAAACCCCGCTCGTCCACGGCGGCGATCGGCAGTACCGGTGCGCTCCGAACTTCACTCGCGACATGGCCGTCGGCAAATAGTCCACCGACGAGCACGCCATTCTCATTCGGCAGCGACACGATGATGCGGACCTGTCGCGTCGCCGGGTCGGCCACCGGGTTGATATTGGCGATGCGTCCGGTAAAGTGGCGCGTCGGATACCCGCTCACGGTGAAATCCACCGGAATGCCGAAGCGAACGGCGGAGAGCTGATCCGCCGGCACCGACGCTTCGAGGCGCATCGACGACGGATTCACGATCGTGTAGAGCGCGGCGCCCGGCTGGACAACGTCGCCCGCGCTGACCGTGCGCGCGCTGACGATGCCCGAGAAAGGCGATTCGATCGTGGACTTGCTGAGCTGCTTCATGGCGTTGGCGAGCTGCGCTTTCGCGTTCGCGAGCTGTGCTTCGGCCGCCGAGTATTGGTTGCGCGAGATCTCGACGTCACGCTCGGCGATCGCGCCGGCCTTGAGCAGCGCTTCGTTGCGCTCGACCTGACGCTTGTTGAGATCCACCGAACTCTGCGCCGTCGTGACGGCGGCACGCGCGGAAAGCTCCGTCTCGCGAAGCGCGGCGTCGTCGATGCGGGCGAGCAGCTGGCCCTTGTTGACGCGCGTCCCCTGCTCGACGACGGCCTGCAGCACCGTGCCGCCGACTTCGGCGCGGACCGTGGCCTGCTGCTCCGGCTGAAGGGTGCCCGAGATCGCCGGACCGGAGCGGATCTGCTCGGCCTTCACGACGGCGATGTTCTCGGGCCCGACGATCATCGCGTTCGGTGTGGTCGCGGACTTGGCGGTCTCGGTGCCCTTGCAAGCGAGCAGCCCGCCGAGCGCGGCGGCGGCGGCGAATGTCAGCCCCGCGCTGCGGGCGATGTGAGTTCTCTGATTCATGGCTGGATGCTCCCCGTTGGTGCTCCCGCGCCCGGCGCGGCTTGCGTTCCTGTGTTGGCTCGGAATTGTTGTTGCTGCGTTTGCTGCTGCTGCTGTTGCTGCTGGATCGCGCCGCCCGCGCCCGCGGTCGACGCGCCGCCCGTCGTGCCGCCGGCTTGCAGCGGCAGGTCTTTCAACAGAGCGAGACGCACCTTGGCGACCGCGTAGTTGCGCGCGGCTTGCGCGCGATTCGCCTTCGCCTGCTCGAGCAGCAATCGGGACTGCGTGAGATCCGTTTGCGTCGAGATGCCTTCGCGATAGCGCACTTCATCGATCGCATAGGTTCGCTCGGCCTGCTGCACCGTTCCGCGGCTGGTCTCCCAGATCGAGGTCGCCTGCTCCAAATCGTTGAGCGCCACGCGGGCATCCAGCTGCGCGAACTGGCGCGCCTCTTCGCGCTGCGCCTTGGCCTGCCGCAGTCCCGCTTCGGCAACCACCTTGTCGCCGTGAATCCGGCCGCCATCCAAAATCGGGAAGCTCGTCGACAGACCGACCGTCCACTGGTTCACGCCCGTGTTGAGACTCGGGAACAGCTGCGTCGGGAAGTACAGCCGCTGATAGTTCGACACGATGCTGAGCGATGGAATCCGCTCCGATTTGGCGATACGGATCTGCGCTTCCGCCGCGACCACGCCTGCGTCGAGCTGCCGCACCGGCGCGCGGTCTGACGCAACCGTGTCCGGCGTCGCGGTGGCGATGGACGGCAACGTGGGATTGGAGGTCGTGCTCGTCGAATCTTCGACTTTGGTGGTCAAGTCGAGCGGCGTATCGAGCGGCATGTTGAGCAACTGCTTGAGCCGGAGATACGCCACCTGTCGGTTGGAGCGAGCCTGGATCGCGAGGGGCAGCTGGTTGTCGTGCGTCACCTGCGCGCGGAGCAACTCGTACTCCGACACGTTGCCGACTTGCTTGGCCAGTTTTGTCTGGTTCAGCACGATCGACGTTTGCGCGACCGACGAATCCGTGATCGACACGAGTTGGTCGGCAAGAATGGCGTCGAAGTACGCGGCGGTGGCGTCGAGCGCCGCCTGCGCGCGCTGCGCCGTGACCTCGATGTTCGCCGACCGCAGCTGCGCGTTCGCCGCGTCATTCTGCGCGCTGATGCGACCGCCGGTATACACGTTCTGCGAGAACGCGAGCGCGACGTTCCACTGATTCTTGGCGCCGAAGCTCGTTCTGGTGAGGTCGAAGCCGCCCGACGACGACGATGAACAGCTGGCGGCCTGCGACAGCGCCGCGAGCCGTTGGTCGGGCGTCGCGTTCGCCGGAATGGTCGGCGCGCAGACGGCTTTCGTCGTCGGCAGCGTCGTGTCGACCGGCGCGCTGGACGCCAGACCCGAGAACTGCGATTCAAGCGTCTTCAAGTAGGCGGCGGTGGCGTTGAGCTGCGGGAAGTACTGGCTGCGCACCTGCGACCGTTGGCCCGACGCGCGATCGACGCCGGCGCGCGCGACTTCGATCGTCTGGCGCTGCGCCTGGGTGAGGCGAATGGCATCTTCGAGCGAGAGGCGAACCGTCGCGCCGACGGCCGCGCCGCTGGTCGGTTGTTGTGCGTGAATGGTCGGCGCCAGCGCGAAGCCGATCGCGAGCGCCACTGCGGTAACTGCGGGTTTCATCGTGAGGGGGCTGTGGAGTGTTCGGTGAGGCATCGTGCGCTCAGTCTCCGGCGACGGAGCGTCGGCGCGACACGCGGCGGGCGACGGCGGGCGTAACGCCGAGCGCGCGCATGAAGACGCGTACGTATTTCTGCGGTGCTTCTGATTCAGGCTGCGGAAACGCGTTCGGCATCACGTCGCGCGAGATCGCGTCGCCGAACATGGAGCTCATGAGCATGGCGACGGCGGTTGGGATATCGCCGTCAGGGTCGGCGAGGCCGAGCGACTGGAGCCGGAGCACGTAGTCGGTGAGCAGCATGCCGGCGCAGTTGGGGCCTTCGCAGATACAGATCGCGGCTTCAGGCCGCTCCTCGATTTCGCCGAACGAGGTGCGGATGAGCGCACGGTTCACGCGCATGTGGCCGAGGACGGCGGTGACCCACTCCGTGAGGTCACCCGCGGGATCGTCCGGATTGTCGGGCAGCGGCGGGATGGGCGACTGCGAGACATGGTTCTGCATCAGCGCTTCGAAGAGCGCTGCTTTAGAACCAAAGGTCCGGAAGATGGTGACTTCGTTGACTCCCGCCTCGATGGCGATGAGCCGGGTGGTGGCGCCTCGAAAGCCGTGCTGCTCGTAGACCCGCTTGGCGGCGTCGAGGATGCGGTCTCGGATATCCATAGGGAGAAACCCTACAGGGGCCGTCCGCGAAATGCAAGTACCTACTTACTTCTGTTACCGTTTCGACGCTTCGTCCGACGCTCCAGCACCACTTCGTCCTGCACGATCATGTACCGGATCACTCGGTCGCGGACCTCGGGAAAGTCCTTGAGGCGGTCCCGGAAGCGATCGTTCGAAACAATGCTCGCGTTCAGCTCGCGCGCGAACGACAGA
>Ga0157377_10000377_pt1 | contig 19658 bp, 17 predicted proteins | sample M55metaG_FD_121116 | JGI IMG/M metagenome (GOLD analysis project Ga0157377, IMG submission 121116) | Miscanthus rhizosphere microbial communities from Kellogg Biological Station, Michigan, USA - M5-5 metaG | ecosystem: Host-associated > Plants > Roots > Rhizosphere > Soil | place: USA: Michigan...
ACCGAGACGGTCAACCGCATCATCTCCGTCTTCCCGCCGCACCAGCAGAAGCAGATCCGCCTGCAGCTCGCCGCGGTGCTGAAGGCGGTCGTCTCGCTGCGCCTCCTCCCGCGCGCCGACGGCCTGGGCCGCGTGCCGGCCGCGGAAGTGCTGATCTCCACCGCCTACATCCGCGACTGCATCGAGAACAAGGAAAAGACGAAGCTGATCAAGGACGCCATCGCCCAGGGCACCTCGCAGTACGGGATGCAGACCTTCGATCAGTCGCTCTACATGCTCTACAAGAACGGGCTGATCACGCTCGACGAGGCGCTGCGCCGCGCCTCCAACCCCGACGAGTTCCGCCTCAAGCTGCAGGGCATCCAGTCGACCTCCGACATCTCGAAGGAAGAGATGGAGTCGAAGCTGTCGGTGGCCAGCGACAACGATCCGTTCTCCGACGATTCGCCGTTCGACTTCTCGAATACGCTCTGAGCGGCGCGATTCACATCGCCGATCGGACGCTTCGTCCCTGCGAGCGCGGGCTTCGTACCTTGTGACGCCGGCGCTCCGCGCACCGGTGCTACGGTCGTCCCAAGGCGATGGACGACCAACTCCCTGATGGACTGCTCGAAGCCTATCTGGCGGCAGAGGAGGAGGGGGAGGCGGAGCGGCGGCTGGCGCAGATCCTCGACGAGGTCGCGGCACCGGTGATCCGCAGGATCGCCGCGCCGGCGATCCGCGGCGGCGACGCCGAGGACGTCGTGGCCGACACGCTCCTCGAACTGCTGCGACGGCTGCGCGACCTTCGCCGCCGGTCGGCGCCGCCGATCCGCGACCTCCGCCGCTACATCGCGATGTGCGCCTACCACCGCTGCCACGAGCGCCTGCACGAGCGCTTTCCGGCGCGCACGCGCCTGCGCAACCAGCTCCGCTACCTCTGCGGCCACCACCCCGCCCTGGCCCTCTGGCGCGACGATCACGGCCAGCTCCTCTGCGGAACGCGGACCCCCGGTCCGCAGTCGCCCGACGTCCCGTCGGGCGAATTGCCGGCACTCGTCCTGGAGCTCGTGGCACCAGCCCCCCAAACGCTCGAGTCCCTCACCGCCGCCGTCGCCGGCCGCATCGGCCTCGAAGAGGCGGTCGAAGTGCCGCTCGACGACCTCCACGCATCGAGCGCCACGTCGATCGACGTGGCGCTCGATGCCCGCATGTCGCTCAAGGAGCTCTGGGGCGACGTCCGCCTGCTGTCGCCGAAGCAGCGCATCGCACTCTTGTTGAATCTTCGCGACGTGCACGGCCGGGAGTGCCTGAGCCTCTTCCCGCTGACGCGCACGGCGACGATCGCGGAGATCGCCGAGGCGGTGGGCATGCCGGCCGAGGAGCTCGCGACGCTGTGGAACGGGCTGCCGCTGAGCGATGCCGCGATCGGCGAGCTCCTCGGCATGACCGCGCGCCAGGTCATCAAGCTGCGCCGCCTGGCCCGCGAGCGCCTGCGCCGCATGGCCGCGTCGCGCGCCGATCGGAACCTCGCCGCCGGTTTCGACTCGTTGTCTTCCAGGGGGCAAAGCATCGCCGGGAGACGATGAGCGGAGGACATGTCACCGCGGAAGCGCTCGAGCGCTACCGGCGCCGCACTGCGCCCGCGCCGGAGCTCCTGGCGGTCGATGCCCACATCGCCACCTGCGACCGCTGCTTCGCCGCCGTCCGCTCGGAGGACGAGGGGTTCGAGCTTCCGTCGACCCACCTGAGCTACGAGGAGCTCGAGGACTACGTCAATGCACGCGCCGGTGAGCTCGAAGCGGAGCTGGTCACCGCGCACACCGGCAACTGCGCCGCATGCCGGGCCGAGCTGGCGGAGCTGATCGCCGAGCGGGACGCGCTCGATGCGCGCGCGCGAAAAACTTCAGCGCGGCCATCGGAACATCGCCGTCGACTTTCCATCCTTGGTGAATGACGGCGGCGGCATTCTGCCGCGGCCGATCGTCCAAATGGGAGGTCTACTCATGTTGTGGAAACGGTTGTTGTGTGTCTCAGTCATGGTCGTGATGGCGGCTTCGGCCGGCGCCACGACAGTGCTGCCGGTCGATCTGGCGTCGATGGTCGACAGCGCGGATCTCATCTTCGTCGGCACGGTCATCGGCAGCGAGTCGGTGCCGACGAAAGACGGCAGCTATGCCTTCACCTACGTCACCTTCGACGTGGAGCAGGCGCTCAAGGGTGTGCCGCGCGCCGGCAAGACCGTGACGCTGCGTCTGGCCGGCGGGCAGGTCGGCAGCGACGTCTTCACGGTGGAAGGCGCGCCGGCGTTCGCGCTCGGCGGGCGGCATCTGCTGTTCGTGGAGGGGAATGACCGCTACCTCGTGCCGTTGGTCGGCATGTTCCAGGGGAAGCTCGACTTCGTGGAGAGCCCGACCTCGCACGAGCCGATCCTGGTCGACTACGCGGGCAACGCCGTCGACGGCATCGGCGCGAAGAACTGGCATCGCGGCGGGATGAAGCTCAACCGCGACGGCTCGCTCAGGCAGCCGGAAGGCGCGGGCGCCGCGGTGGTCAGCGAGCAGGGCGTCAAGATCAAGATCGAGCAGCCGAAGCTCGTCGATCACGCCACGCCGGCCGGACAGATTCTCGGCCAGCTGCGCGCCTACATCAACTCGCGCAAGGCCTCATCGCCCGGCTTCAAGAACACGCAGTTCGTCGATTCCGCCTCCAAGGCCAACGTGCCGGCGACCTTCGGCTTCACCGCAGGCCGTGCGCCGTCGGTCAACGATAAATAGAGGAGCCCCGCAATGAACCGAAATCGAATCGTCCTTCTGGCCGGTACGCTGGCCCTGCTGGCCGCGTTGCCTGCATCCGCATACAACTCCTCCGCCGACTGCCGCGGCGCCATCACCTGGAACAGCTCGACCATCACCTGGCGGCCGTCGCTGATCTCGTTCCCGCAGGGGAGCGGCTGGTACAACTCGATCGACGCGGCTCGCGTGGCCTGGAACTCCTACACGCCGGGCACCAACTACCGCATCAACTACATCTGGGACACGAACTTCAGCGCCTCGAACAACGACGGGCGCAACAGCATCCTCACGCCCGACGTGTGGGTCGACGATCCGCGTTATCTGGCAGTCACGCACATGCGCTGGTCGGGGTGCTGGCCGTGGCCGGGGCCGCGCTCCGACTATCAGGAAGGGGACATCGTCTTCAACCGCAACTACTCCTGGGAGAACTCGCTCAACCCGGTGGCGCCCTACGGCCCGCCGTACAACTCGACCCTCGTCGCCATGCATGAGGAAGGACACGGCCTGGGACTCGGCCACGAGAACGATTTCCCGGCGACGATGAACGCGACGTACCCCGACGGCGGCCCGATCGGCAACGGCGCGAACGTCCACCCGCACGCCGACGACGTCCGCGGCGACCGCGCGCTTTACGGCACGGCGGCCTCGCTGCGCGATTTCGACTCGTATGCCTACCGCCTGATCACTCCGCCACTCACCGACTATCCCGGCGCGACCGAGGCGATCCCGCCGCCGTCGTACGTCAACCGCAACACCCAGGTCTCCTTCCAGTTCAGCGTCGAGAACCGCGGCACGTCGGACCAGAGCTCGTTGCCGGTCTACTTCTACCTCGCGCCGACGCGCAACGGCGTGACCACCTCCAGCTTCTACCTCGGCTCGGCCACGCTCTCCATCGGCGCCGGCCGCACGGTCACGCCCGGGGCAACGGTGACCATCCCCTCCTACGCGCCGACCGGCTATCAGTACATCGGCTGGATCGTCGATCCGGGCAACAGCATCGCCGAGACCGATGAGACCAACAACGGCGTGACCATGACCACGCCGACGTACGTCTCCACCAACAACGCGCCGACGGCCTGCTTCAGCGCCACGCCCGTCAGCGGCCCCGCGCCGCTGCGCGTGTCGTTCAACGCCGGCTGCTCGAGCGATCCGGACGGTAATCCGCTGACGTTCACCTGGGACTTCGGCGACGGCTCGACCGGCAGCGGCGTGACCGCGACGCACTACTACAGCCCCGGCTCGTACGACGCGACGCTCACCGTCACCGACTCGAACGGCGCGGTCGCCTACTCCTACCGGAGCATCTTCGCCTCCGGCGGCGACTGCTTCCCGCAGCTGGTCTGCGACCCCGCGATGTAGCCGTACGTGCGGGCGCGCCCTCCGCGGCGCGCCCGCATTACACTCGGCGCGATGACCGACTGCTACACCGCGGCCCTCCGCATCCTCAACTACCGCTTCAACAGCGAGGCGGAGCTGCGCCGCAAGCTCGCCGCCAAGAAGTTCGAGGGCGGGGAGATCGAGGCCGCGGTCGCGCGCCTGCGCGATGAAAAGTGGATCGACGACGAGCGCTTCGCCGCCGCCTTCGTCCGCACCCGGCAGTTGAAGCACATCGGGCGGAGCCGCGTGCGGCGCGAGCTGGCCGCCGCCGGGGTGGCGAAGGACGTCGCGGCGCGCGCGCTCGCCGAGAACGCCGACCCCGAGCGCGAGCGCGAGAATCTGGCCGCGGCCATCGAGAAGCGCCGCCGCGCCCTGGAGCGGCGCCACGGCGCCGGCTACACCGCGTCGCGCGAGGGGAGGGGGAAGCTGATGTCCTATCTCCTCCAAAAGGGGTACGATTCCGACGTGGTTCGGAGCGTGTTGCATGACGAAGAAGACTGACGTCCTTGCAGCGTTGGCGATGTTCGTGGCGGCATCCGCCTTCGCCGCCGACCCCAGCGTCAAGGTTTCTCTGTCGCCGATCGAGCGCCCCGCGACAGGCACCACCACCACCGAGATCAGGGCCACGGTCACCAACAACAGCGCGCAGCTGGTGAGCCTCATCGATCTGAGGATTGCGCTGTACAACGGCGCGAAAGCCAGCCAGCTGCTGGCGAGAGGGACGAATCCCTGGCGGTGCGTCGGCGGTGGACGCTCCTTCATCTGCGAATCGCAGCAGGCGCCGTCGCAGTCGCTCGGCGCACACCAGTCGGTCGAGCTGCTCTTCGACCTCACCGCGGCGAACGAAGGGGAGTTCGAGCTGCACGCGTATGCGCTCTGGCGCATCGGCAACGAGCCGGTCATCTCCCCCGAGGCGCTGCAGACCGCGCTCTTCTACCGCGAGCTGGCGGTGACCAACACGCGCGACGGCGGCGAGGGCTCGCTCCGCGCGGCGCTCGCGGCGAGCCGCACCTGCAGCGAAGCCGAGGTGCCGTGCCGCGTCAGCTTCGCCATCGACGAGCCGCTGCCGGACGAGGGCTGGTACACCATCCGGCCGGAGACGCCGCTGCCGGTCATCGGCGGCCAGGGCATGCGGCTGCACTATCTTCTCGACGCCACGACGCAGCCGCCGTCGAATCCGCTCGGCCCCGAGGTCGCGCTCGACGGTTCCGCCCTCGCGGCGGGCAACGGCCTCGAGGTGCGCGGCATCGGCGTCGCGCGGGTGCGCGGCCTGGCCATCGGCAACTTCCCCGGCAACGGCATCGAGTACGACTTCTTCACGCCCGGCCGCGCGGTGCGCTCCGGCATCGAGGACAACTTCATCGGTACCGACGCCGCGGGGCTGCACGCACGGCCGAACGGCGGCCGCGGCATCTCCTCGCTCGATGACAGCGGCATCGCCTCCGTCGCCCGCAATCTCATCAGCGGCAACGCTCGCAGCGGCATCTTCCTCGAGAAATGCTACGAGATCGACATCGTGGCCAACATGATCGGCGTCGACCGCACCGGCGCGCCGCTGCCGAACGGCGCGAGCGGCATCTATTTCGGCCCGCGCGCGCAGTACAGCAAGGTGGCGAGCAATCTCATCGCCTACAACCGTCAGTTCGGCCTCGCCATCTCGCGGCAGGCGAACCACATCCACGTCAACCCGAACTCGATCGCGCACAACGGCGTGCTCGGCATCGACGTCGGCCTCGACGGCTTCTCCGGCGACAAGTACGACGACTACAACACGAGCAATGCCTACATCCCGCCGCCTTCGCTGCTCTCGGCGAAGTTCGATCCCGTCACCGGCATCACCACCATTCGCGGCCGCCACCTCGCCTCAATCCCCTACTACTTCCTGTCCACCATCACCGTCTACGCCAACGATGTCGACGAGGCGCAGGGCAACTCCTACGTCGGCACCGCCGAGGTTTCGGCCGACGAGTCCTTCACGCTGGAAGTGGCGCGCGACCTGCGCGGAAAGTTCCTCGCTGCCTACGGCCAGCGCACGCTGCACCTCGGCTGGTCGGGCGACTTCTTCTTTAACAGCGAGTTCACGCCGAAGACGCTCCTCGTCGAGTAGCGAAACAAAATCCCGCTTAAGTTGTTGAAGCACGGTTACGAAGGAGAACCGTCGTTTGCTCACCACTAGCCAGATCCGCGAAGAGTTTCTTCGCTACTTCGAGTCGAACAAACACCGCCGCGTCTCCAGCTCCTCGCTGGTGCCGGCAGGCGACCCCACCCTGCTCTTCACCAACGCCGGGATGAACCAGTTCAAGGACGTCTTCCTCGGCCGCGAGCAACGCGACTACGCCCGCGCCGTCACCTCGCAGAAATGCGTCCGCGCCGGCGGCAAGCACAACGACCTGGAGAACGTCGGCCGCACCGCGCGCCACCTCACCTTCTTCGAGATGCTCGGCAACTTCTCCTTCGGCGACTACTTCAAGGAAGACGCGATCCGCTTCGCCTGGGAGCTGATGGTCGACGTCTGGAAGCTCGATCCCGAGCGCCTCTGGTTCAGCGTCTTCGAAGGCGACGACGCCGTTCCCGCGGACGAGGAGGCGGCGGCGCTGTGGGTGAAGGCCGGCGCGCCCCCCGAGCGCGTGCTGCGCTTCGGCAAGAAGGACAACTTCTGGTCGATGGGCGACACCGGCCCCTGCGGCCCCTGCTCCGAGATCCACTACTTCCGCGGCGACGACCTGTCGAAGAACGTCGCCGCGCTGGTGAACGGCGAAGGCGACGACACCATGGAGGTCTGGAACCTCGTCTTCATGCAGTACGACCGCGACTCCAGCGGCAAGCTGACGCCGCTGCCGGCGCCGTCGGTCGACACCGGCATGGGCCTGGAGCGCATCTCCAGCGTGATGCAGCAGGCCTCCACCGTCTACGACATCGACTCGTTCCGCACCATCATCAAGGCCATCGCCGCCGAGGGCGGCCGCGCGTACGGCGGCAGCATGGAGGACGAGCTCGACACCGCCATGCGCGTGCTCTGCGACCACGCGCGGTCGGCGTCGTTCCTCATCGCCGACGGCGTCATCCCGTCGAACGAGGGGCGCGGCTACGTGCTGCGCCGCATCATCCGCCGCGCCATCCGCTTCGGGCGCAAGCTGCCCAAGCCGGTGCTGCTGACCAACCTGGTCGATCCGGTGATCGACTCGATGGGCAGCGCCTATCCCGAGCTGATGGAGCGGCGCGAGGCGGTGCTCCTCACGCTCGGCGCCGAGGAAGAGCGCTTCTCGCGCACGCTCAGCTCCGGCATGGAGCGCGTCGGCGGCGTGCTCGACGAGATCCGCGCGCGCGGCGAGCGCACTGTCGGCGGCGCCGAGGTGTTCCGCCTCTACGACACCTTCGGCATCCCCATCGACCTGATCGGCGAGCTGGCCGAGGAGGAAGGCGTCACCCTCGACCGCGAGGGCTTCGAGACGATGATGGCCGACGCGCGCGCGAAGGCGAAGGCGTCGTCGAAGTTCCAGGCCGTCGCCGGCGTCGACCTCGCTCAGGACGCGAACGAGTTCGTCGGCTACGAGACGTATTCAGAAGTGCCGTCCGAGGTGCGGGCCATCGTGAGCGGCGACGGGGAAGTGTCGCAGCTGACCGCGAAGCAGAGCGGCGCGGTGCTCATCTCGCCGACGCCGTTCTACGCGGAGAGCGGCGGCCAGATCGGCGACGCCGGCGAGATCGCCTGGCCCAACGGCAAGGCCACCGTCACCAACACGTACAAGCAGGGATCGTGGATTCTCTCCGACGTCACGGTGGAGGAGGGGACGCTCACCCCCGGCCTGCGCGTCACCGCCACCGTGCCGCGCTTCACGCGCCTCGACACCACGGCGAACCACACCGCCACGCACCTGCTGCACAAGGCGCTGAAGGATGTGCTCGGGGAGACGGTGCAGCAGGCGGGCTCGCTCGTCGCGCCGGACCGCCTCCGCTTCGACTACACCTGGCACCAGCCGCTGGCCGACGAGCAGCTCCGGCGCATCGAGGACCTGGTGAACACGAAGATCCGCGACAACGTCGAGGTGACCAAAACCGTCATGCCGATCGCCGAGGCGAAGAAGTCGGGCGCCGTGGCGATGTTCGGCGAAAAGTACGGCGACATGGTGCGCATCGTCGCCGCCGGCGACTGGTCGCGCGAGTTCTGCGGCGGCTGCCACGTCAACCGCACCGGCGACATCGGCGTCTTCAAGATCGTCTCCGACCGATCGATCGCTGCCGGCGTGCGCCGCATGGAAGCGGTCACCGGCCGCGGCGCGGTGGAGTACTTCCGCGAGCGCGAGCAGGCTGCCGAACAGCAGCAGCTCCAGCTGCAGGAAAAGCAGAAGCAGCTGGAGAAGGAGCTCAAGCAGCTCAAGATGCGCCTGGCCACCGGCGCCGGCGCGGCGCGGGAAGACGCCCCGACCATCGACGTCGACGGCGTGAAGCTGCTGACGCATCGCGCCGACGACGTCAGCGGCGGCGACCTCCGCAACCTCGCCGACACCCTGCGCTCGAAGCTGAAGTCCGGCGTGGTGGTCCTCGGCAGCGTGACCGACAGCAAGGTGACCCTGCTGACCGCGGTGACTCAGGATCTGGTGGGCCGCGTCTCCGCCAACTCGCTCATCGCCAAGCTCGCCCCGATCGTGGGCGGCAAGGGCGGCGGCAAGCCCGACCTCGCCCAGGCCGGCGGCAAGGACCCCGACAAGCTCGGCGAAGCGCTCGACCGCGCCCCCGGCGCGCTGCGGGAACTGCTCGGGGGGTAGATGCTCGACCTCGAGGCGGAGCTCGACGCGGTGTTGGCCGCGCTGACGCGCAGCGGGATCGAGTACGCGGTGTGCGGGGGGATCGCGCTGGCGATTCACTGGCAACCGCGCGCGACCGTCGACATCGACTTGTTGATGCGACCCGAATCGCGGTCGCGTGCCTATGCCGCCTTCGAGTCGGCGGGATTCGAAGGTCTGACGAAAGTCGAAGCGGTCGACGGCGACACGCTGACGCTCGATCTGCTTCTTGCAACTCCGTCATTCGAATCGGCCTGGCAATCGCGCGAAACGGTACCGTGGCGTGGCGGCCCACTGTCGGTCGTTTCGCGCGAAGGCTTGATCGCCCTCAAGGCCGATCGAGCCAGCGGGCAGGACCTCGTCGACATCGAGCGGCTCGTAAACGACGGGTGGCCCGACAAATCGGAAAGGGCGATCATGATGCGCATTACCAGGACGTCGCAGCTTCGGAAGCTTTGCCTCTCTCTGGCGAAAGCGAAGCCGGTCAAGCGTGAGCCACAGAAGAAGGAGACCTCATGAAGAAGAGCGGATCCCAGGAAGGCAAGTCTCCATCCGAGATGATCGACGGGCGGATCGAGGAGCTCGGCGACTGGCGGGGCAAGACGCTCGCCCGGGTCCGCGCGTTGATCAGGCAGGCCGACCCCGAGGTGGTCGAGGAGTGGAAGTGGGGCGGGCCGGTGTGGTCGCACGACGGATTGATCTGCACCGGCGAGACCTACAAGAACGCCGTCAAGACCACCTTTGCAAAGGGGGCCGCGCTCGACGACCCGTCAGGCCTCTTCAACTCCAGCCTCGAAGGCAACACCAGGCGCGCCATCGACTTTCACGAGGGCGAGACGATCGACGAGAAGGCGTTCAAGGCGCTGATTCGTGCGGCAGTGGCGCTGAACGCCAAACCGACTTAAGGGCGGCACGGCCCCTCACCCGGCCCTTCGCTGCGCTCAGGGCCACCCTCTCCCCGCAAGCGGGGCGAGGGACTCTTGCCATGAGTGTCGTGAGTGCCCCTCTCCCCGCTTGCGGGGAGAGGGTGGCCGAAGGCCGGGTGAGGGGTGCTTCTAGCTTGCGCAGCACCACGAAATCGGTGGCGTTGTTGCCGACCATGAGGTTCTGCCAGAGCTCGAGGTCCAGCACGTCCCGCATCCAGACGCTCTCGGGCACGCTCAGCCGGCCTCCCTCGACGTGCACCTTCGCCCCGGAGGTCGAGATGGTGACCTCTTCCTCCACCTCCTCGCCGCTCGACACGGTGATGTGAAAGGTGCCGTGGAAGGCGTGCGGGCTGCTGCGCTCGCCGACCACCAGCGTCCCGCTCGCGGTGGCGCAGCCGAGCCCCAGCCAGCGGACGATCGTCCACTCGCCCGGCAGCGTCTCGAGGAACTCCTGCGCCAGGCGGCTCTCCGGAATCCGTTCGGCGGTTTCGGTCTCCGTGCGCGCGTACTGGACCTTCACACCGGTGTCGAACGAGAGGTCGAACATCCGGACCTGGGTGACCTCCTCGTTCCGGCATGACACGTTTCCGGTGTATCGGCCGCCGCTGGTGATCGAGCCGCTGGTCTGGGTCACGCCGTAGCCGGTGACTGCGCCTGACTGCAGGAGGAACATCGTTTCCCAGTTGTGCTTCCCCGAGCCGTCGACGACGAAGCGCACGCCGCGGATCTTCTCCGAGCCCTGGTACTCGTTCTGGAGAATGCTGGCGATGGTCGCCTCGGAAAGGGCGGCATTGGTGAAGATCAGGTCGACGATCCCGCAGGACAAGTCGCCGTCGCCGGCGTGGAGTACTTGGGCATCCGCCGGCCACGCCTCGCGCTTGCGCCCGTAGACGTGCGTCAACGGGAACTTCTGTCCGTTGATCGTCAGCGCTCCGGTCACCGTGCCGTCACCGGCGACGGACTTTCGACTCTCGGCCAGGAGGGGAACGCTCATCAACGCGAACGCGACGAGAGCAAGGAAGGCACGCATGGTCGTCATCACAGGTATGACACGGGTGACTCCAAAAACGAAACGCCCGGGCTTTCGCCCGGGCGTTTTCTCAATCGATGGACGAAAGAATCACTTCACGGTCGCCGTATTGCTGTCGACGCTGCCGCACGGGTTGGTGGCGCGCACCCAGTAGTCGCCGGCCGTGCTGGTGGTGAACGTGCGGCCGGTGGCGCCGGCGACGGGGCTGGCGGTCGAGCCGCTCTGGCCGCGGTACCACTGGTAGACCGTCGGGCTGCCGATGGTGCGGACTTCCAGCGTGGCGTTGCCGCCGGTGAGCGTGGCGTTCTTCGGCTGGTCGAGGCCGAGGATCATCGGCGGGTCGCAGAGGACCGAGACCTTGATCGAGCTGTAGGACGTCACGCCTTTGCCGGTGGCCGAGAGCAGCACGCGGTACTCCTGCGGGCGGGTGTCGGGGCCGGCGGCGATGGTCAGCACGGAGCCGCCGCTGCCCGGCGCCGCGATGGCGGACGGCGAGAGCGCGAGCGCCAGCCCTTCCGGCTCGCTGAACGCGGCCAGCTCCACGTCGGCGTTGAAGCCGCTCGGGACGCTGGTGGTCAGGTTGACCGTGGTCGACTGCTGGTTGTTGAGCTGGATGCCGTTGGTGGCGATGGCCGACGGAATGCCGATCCGCGGCCCGGTCTGCGTGGTTCCACCGCCGCCGCCGCTGGTACCGCCGCCGCTGCCGGTGTCGCCGCCCGTGCCGCCGCTGCCCGAGCCGGTGTCGCCGCCGTCACCGCCGGAGCCGGTACCGCCGCCGCCCGTGCCGCCGCCCGCGGGGGGCGGGGTGCCGCAGTCGAAGATCGGGTCGTCGACGACGGTGAGCGTGCCGTGATAGCTGCCCTCGTTGCCGCACGTGGTCTTGAAGTTGACGTTGAAGGTCCTCAGATGGGGGACGACGTGCACGACCGTGTCCGGCGAGCCGTTGATTCCGAGAACGCCGCCGGCGGCCCACTCGCAGTCGAAGGTGTAATCGGTGACGGTGTAGGTGGAGACGACGCCGCCGGTACAGAACGAGAGGTTGAGCTGCAGCTCGAAGTGCGGTTGGCTGCGGGCGTCTTCGAACTCGAAGGAGCCGAGCTCGATCCCGTTGGGGAGTCCCTGCCGTTGCTTGACGCTGACCTCGAAGGCGCCGGTCTTCTCTCTGGCGGAGCCCTGCGGCTCGATGGTCACTTCCAGGTGCGTCGGTGGTGCGCCGTCGTAGTCGCGCCCTCCGTTGCCCGAGTCATTGATCGGCGCGCGGAGAAAGGTGATCCACGGCCCGTCGTTGTTGGAGAAGCGATAGGTCTTTCCCGCGATGAAGTTGCCGAGGCGCGATCCCTGCTCGGCGGTGATGGTGAGAGTCATGCGGCCCGATCGCGGCAGTTCCGCGGTCGGAACGGGCGGCTCGAGGCTGCACGCCGCCAGGGTGCCGACGTTCGGCCATCCGCCGGCGCCGTTGCAGCGCGCGGTGCCGGCCAGGACCGACGTGATCGGCTCGCTGAGGAACTTCGTGGTGGTGGTCTGATTGATGTTGAACGTGCCGGTGAACGCGGTCGTCTCGCCGACGCACTGCGCGGAGTACGTTCCGGCCAGCTTGTAGACGAACGGTTTGACCTCGGGGCTGCTGCCGCTGACCGGGAAGCCGAGCTTGACGGTGGTGAGCGTGAAGCTGCTCCTGCTGACCTGGCAGAGCGAGCTGCCGCCGGCGGTGAGGAGGGTTACGGACGGATCGCAGACGGTGCGGCCGCCGGGGGTCTCGCAGAATGCGCCGCTGACGATGTTCGACTGTCCGCCGCGCAGCACGACCTTGAATCCCGGATCGACCGGCGGGTTGACGCTGATGGTGACGATCTCGGGCCAGCCGTCGGGGTCGCCCGCCACCTCGGCGCCGAAGTTGTCCTCGGCGACGGCCGAGAGAGTCGTCAGCGGCGCGTTGTAGATCGCCGATTTGCGCAGCGCCTTGATCTGGGCCGGATTCGAGTTGACGGTGACGCGTCCGCTCGACGTGACGATCTGCGCCGCGGCGGGCAATGCGATGCCGCCCAGCAGAAAGAGGAGGGTCCCGCTCAGGAGACGCCGCACATCCACACCCTTTGATCGCATAATCACCTTTCCTCTGGGGACACTTCCGCTGAGTATAACATTGCCGCGTCCGCTGTCAGCCGCCGGGCGGGCGCTCTGAAATGACTGAGACTGCACCGCATACGCACGCCTGGGGGACGCAGCCCGAGATGTTCGGGCCGCGCCACGAGCATCGCCTCGGCATCATCATGGCCGAGGTGCGGAAGCTCGCGCCGGGCGTGCGCGTGCTCGACGCCGCCATCGGCCTGGGACAGCTCGCCGGCCGGATGCGGGCGGCTGGCTGCCGCGTCGTCGGCGTCGACGGCGCCCTCGACGCCGCCCTCCACGTCCGCCGCACCCTCGGCATGCCGGTGGTGGTCGGCGACATGACCCGCCTGCCGTTCCGCGACGGCGCGTTCGGCGCCGTCACCACCGGCGAGACCCTCGAGCATCTCGACGACGACGCCGCCGCGGCGCACGAGATCGGCCGGGTGATCGAGGCCGGCGGCACCTGCATCGCCACCGTGCCGGCGCTGCGCAGCCTCTGGTCCCGGAGCGACGACTACTACGAGCACCGCCGCCGCTACGCGCGCGGCGAGCTGGCCGCGCTGTTCCGCGATGCCGGGATGCGGGTGGAGAAGGCGGTCTTCTGGGGATTCCCGGTCGTCCTGGCCTACGACACGCTCTTTCTCCTGCCGATGAACAAGCGCCGCGCGCGCCGCGACTACACCGAAGACCCGGCGCTGCGGTCGGTGGCGCGGGCCGGGCGCTCGCGCGCGCTGGTGGGTCTGGTGCGGGCGGTCTTCGCCATCGACCGGCTCTTCTCCTGGATCCCGTTCGGGCCGGGGCTCCTGCTCGTGGCGCGCAAGCATGCGAGTTTATCCTGAGCCGCAGGCTCAGGATCTGGTCCGCTTCGCGGCCCAGGATAAACTCGAGAGCGAATCGGGAGGGAACGTCATGTCCGAGTACGAGAAGCCCAGCCGCAACGAAGACGAGTACTTCGTCAAGCAGGACCTAGAGCGCAAGAAGCAGTGGGCCAAGGAGAACGCCGCGAAGATGGCGGCGGCGGAGCGCGAGAAACTGAAGCAGGCGCACTGGATGAAGTGCCCGAAGTGCGGCAGCGACCTCCACTCGGTCGAACTGCATGGCGTGACCATCGACACCTGCCCCAACTGCAGCGGCAGCTGGCTCGACGCCGGCGAGCTGCAGCAGCTGCTGCATCCGGAGAAAAAAGACCTCATCCACCGCGTCCTCTCGGTCTTCAAGTGATCGACCGCCGCGCGGAGGAGCTGACCGTCGAGGAGGTGCTGTCGCGGCGGGAGATGGTCGTCGCCGTCGCGGACGGCGAGATCACCGCGGCGGCGCTGCTGTGCGATTACCTCGTCGCCGGACCTGGCGCGCGGCTCGAATGGTCAGCGGAGACCATCGGCGCGCTGGTCTGGAGAATCGGACCGGCGGCGCTGCGGTTGTACGCGCTCGGCGGCATCGATGGTGTCGCCGACATGGATTCGGTAGAGTGGGAAGGCCGCAGCGGGCCGGCGCTCGACAGTGCCGCGGCGCTGATTCGCAGGCGCGGCGACGACACGTTGGAGCGCGCCGAGTTCGCGAGGCTGTTCGCGACGGGGATACCGCAGGAAGGACTGGGCAAATGGCTGAGACGCAGACGGTCGTAGCGAGTAGCGAGCAGCTGGTAGCGGGCAGCGAGCAGGAAGCGCGGCAGTTGCCGCTCTTCGCGGCCGAGACGATCGCCGCGGTCCGCAAGGACCACGCGCGCTGGCGCGCCGACGCGGCCAAGAAGGCGCCGTGGAAGAAGGACTTCACCACCGTCAGCGGCATGGAAGTCAATCCGCTGGCCATGCCCGACGACGTCGCGTCGCTCGACCTGGCCCTGCCCGGCGAGTTTCCCTACACCCGCGGCATCCATCCCACCGGCTATCGCGGGCGGCTGTGGACCATGCGCCAGTTCGCCGGCTTCGGCACGCCGAAGCACACCAACGAGCGCTTCCACTACCTGATGTCGCAGGGCCAGACCGGCCTCTCCACCGCCTTCCACCTGCCGACGCTCTACGGCTACGACTCCGACCATCACTACAGCGCGGGCGAGGTCGGCAAGTGCGGCGTGGCCGTCGACTCGCTCGACGACATGGAGACCATCTTCGATGGGATCGACATGGAGAAGGTCACCGTCTCCATGACCATCAATTCCACCGCGCCGATCCTGCTGGCGATGTACCTCGCCGTCGCGGAGAAGCACGGCGCCGACTGGAAGAAGATCAGCGGCACGCTGCAGAACGACATCCTCAAGGAGTACATCGCGCAGAAGGAGTACATCTTCCCGCCGCGTCCCTCCATGCGGCTGATCACCGACATCTTCAAGTTCTGCGCGGAGCGGGTGCCGAAGTACAACACCATCTCCATCAGCGGCTACCACATCCGCGAGGCGGGATCGACGGCGCTGCAGGAGCTCGCCTTCACCCTGCGCGACGGCATGGAGTACGTGGAGTACGGCGTCCGCGCCGGCCTCGACATCGACGACTTCGCGCCGCGCCTGTCGTTCTTCTTCAATTCTCACAACGACCTCTTCGAAGAGGTGGCGAAGTTCCGCGCCGCGCGCCGCGTCTGGGCCAAGGTGATGCGCGACCGCTACGGCGCGAAAGACCCGCGCTCGTGGATGCTCCGCTTCCACACCCAGACCGCCGGCTGCTCGCTCACCGCGCAGCAGCCGTACAACAACATCGTGCGCGTCACCATCCAGGCGCTGGCGGCGGTGATGGGCGGCACGCAGTCGCTGCACACCAACTCGCTCGACGAGACCCTGGCGCTGCCCACCGAGCAGGCCGCGCGCATCGCGCTGCGGACGCAGCAGATCATCGCCCACGAGTCGGGCGTCATCAATTCCGTCGATCCCCTCGGCGGCTCCTTCTTCGTGGAGGAGCTCACCAACCGGATGGAGCAGGGCTGCTTCGACTACATCGAGAAGATCGATCAGTTCGGCGGCATGGTCGAGGCCATCGAGGCCGGCTTCCCGCAGCGCGAGATCTGGGACGCCTCGTACCAGTTCCAGCGCTCGGTCGACAGCGCCGAGAAGGTGGTGGTCGGCGTCAACGCCTACCAGACCGGCAACGACGACAAGTACGACATCCTCTACATCGACGACTCGGTGGCCGGCGACCAGCTGCAGCGCCTCAACGCTGTCCGCGCCCGCCGCGACCCCCGCGCCGTCGAGCAGACCCTCCAGGCCCTGCGCAACGCCGCCGCCGACCCCGAGGCCAACACCATGCCGCTGATCCTCGATGCCGTGAAGGCGTACGCCACGGTAGGGGAGATCAGCGACGCCCTGCGGGACGTGTTCGGGACGTATCAGGAGCCGGCGTTGTTCTAGCGAGCAGCTGTTCTAGCGAGCAGCGAGCAGCGAGCGGCGAGCAGGAAAATCAACCGTTTGGCTCCCCCTGCTCGCTGCTCGCCGCAACCTGCTCGCTTGGTTTCGCAATCAGGAGCCCGCTTTGTTCTAGCGAGCAGCGAGCGGCGAGCAGGAAATCAGCCCTTCGAACACCTGCTCGCTGCTCGCTGCAACCTGCTCGCTTGGTTTCGCAAGTTTCTTCGTGCATAATCTTCCAATTCTTAGGAGGATCTGCACATGCGTCACCGGCTTCTCGTCCTCTGCTGTGCCCTGATGGTCATCGCCATCCCGTTGTCCGCAAAGGACATCTATCTCAGCATCGGCGGCAGCACCGGCAGCTTCCACACCGACATGCGGCTCTTCAACCCGTCGACCACCAAGGACATCACCGTCACCGCGTACCTCCTGGCGACCGGGAACGCCGACAACAGCGGCGCGCAGACCAAGCTCATCGTGGTGCCCAAGCGGCAGCAGCTCGTCTACAACGATGTGCTCACCGCGTTGTTCGGCGTCGGCGGCCTTGGCGGCCTGCGGCTGAAGTCCGACGACGACTTCGTGGCCACGCAGCGCATCTACTCGCTGGCCGCGGACGGCAGCACCACCGGCCAGTACATCCCTGGGCTGGACACCTCGTCCGCCAAGAAGAGGGGCGTGATCATTCAACTTCGCCACAACGGGACGGTCGCCGGAACGTTCCGGACGAACGTCGGCGTCGTCAACCCGAACCCGGTGGCGGCGACCGTCATCTGGCGCCTGTACGACAAGAACAACAACCTCGTCGGCCAGCAGACGACCGAGACCATGCCGCCCTTTGCCGTGAAGGGACCGACGTCGATCGGCACGCCGTCCGACGCCCTGAGCGACGCCTGGATCAGCTACGAGTCGGACCAGCCGCTCTTCGCCTACGCCTCGGTGGTCGACAACGCCACCGCCGACGGCACGCTCATCCCGAACTTCGAGGACACCGGCTTGCCGCAGCAGCAGCAACCGCCGCAGCAAACGGGGAGGAACTTCGACGTCACGCTTCGCTCCGGCGCCATCGTCGTCGTGCCGCCGTTCGAGAACGTCAACGTCACCGACACGCTGACGCTGCACATCCATTCCGAGGACGTCGAGCATGGGTTCCGCCTGCTGTCGCCGACGGGGACCGTGCTGAGCGACCGGACCTACAAGCCGTCCGACGGCACCGTCACGCAGACGGTGACCATCACGCGCGAGGGCACCTTCGCCTACATGTGCACCATCCTCACCTGCAGCGCGGGGCACAACAGCATGTACGGCACGTTCATCGTCGGCGAGCCGTCGGAGTACGACAAGCCGGGATATCAGTGATGCGCGCACATCGGCCCGCTTTCTGCTAATCTCTGGGAAGCGAGCAGGTTGCAGCGAGCAGCGAGCGGCGGCGCACATCCCCCTGCTCGCCGCTCGCTGCAACCTGCCCGCTTGAAAGTGGCGGGTGTGATGGAGCTGCTGCGATTTGCAAAGAGCAGGTGGGGCGGGGAGCTGATCGGGATCATCATCCTGGCGCTCGGTGCCTGCCTTTCCTTCGCCATCCTCACCTACCACCCCGACGACTCCTCCGCGTTCTACACCTCCACCAACACCGCCATCGCCAACTGGATCGGCTACTACGGCGCCACCGTGGCCTGGCTGTTCGTCAGCTTCCTCGGCTTCGCCAGCCTGCTCTTTCCCGCGGCGCTGCTGATCCTCGGCTGGAACCGCTTCTGGGGGAAGGAGCTGGAGTTCCTGCAGACGAAGCTGATCGGCTTCGCGCTGCTGGTGATCGCCGCGCCGCCGCTGCTCGACCTCGCGGCGGGCAAAGTCTGGCTGCGCGGCGCGCTGCTGCCGTCCGGCGGCTACCTCGGCGCGGAGATCCATCGCGCCGCCGCCTCGAGCCTCAACGGCGGCGGCGCCGCGATCGTCCTGGTCACCATCGCGCTGATCGGCATCCTGCTGGCCACGCGCATCAGCCTCGCCGCGGTCTTCCTCGGACTCCACGCGCGGCTCGCCGCCCTCGGGCGCGGCAGCAGCCTGCAGTGGGCGCGCTTCACCGAGCGCCGGCGCAAGGAGAAGATGAAGACCGCGCTGGTCCGCAAGCATCTCGACGCGCCCGCGCTGCGCCTGGTCGAGGCGCCGGCGGACGATGACGACGACCTCTCCGGCCCGGTGGTGCGCGAAGTGCGCGGCGCCGGCCGCTTCCAGATCCGCAAGGTGACCAAGGCCGACCTCCGCAAGGCGGCCGAGGAGCTGTCGAAGCAGGAGCAGCCCGACCCGGCCGCGTTGTACGCCACCGCCGCGCCGCCCGCTCCCGCCGCGCCCGTGCGGCAGCGGATCCCGCAGATCCAGCCGGAGCCCGAACCCGAGGACGAGCCGTTCGAGGATCCGCTCTATCTCGACGATCCGCCGGTGGTTCGCGCCATGCCGCCGCGGCCGAAACCGCGCGAGGTGAAGAAGCCGGCCAAGCGCGAGACGCGCATCACGCACGACCTCCTCCCGCCGCCGAATCTCCTCACCGCCGGCCCGAAGAACGAGTCGATCAACGACGAGGTGCACAAGAAGTTCCTCGAGATCGGCCACCTGATCGAGGACCGCTGCCGCGAGTTCTCGGTGGAAGGCGAAGTGACCGCCTACCATCCCGGCCCGGTCGTCACCACCTTCGAGTTCAAGCCGTCCGCCGGCGTGAAGTACGCCAAGGTGGTCAACCTCGGCGACGATCTCGCTCTTGCCTTGAAGGCCGAGTCGATCCGCATCGAGCGCATCAGCGGCTCGTCGACGGTCGGCATCGAGGTGCCGAACCGCAAGCGCGAGCTCATCACCCTGCGCGACATCATCGACACCGACGCCTTCGTCTCGTCGACGTCGCTGCTCACCCTGGCCCTCGGCAAGGACATCCACGGCGACGCCATGGTCACCGACCTCGCCCGCATGCCGCACCTCCTGGTGGCCGGCGCCACCGGCGCGGGCAAGTCGGTCGGCCTCAACTCCATGATCGTCTCGCTGCTCTACAAGGCGCTGCCGAAGCAACTGCGGATGCTGATGATCGACCCGAAGATGGTCGAGCTGAAGATCTACGAGGACATCCCGCACCTGCTCCATCCGATCGTCACCGACCCCAAGCTTGCCTCCAACGCGCTGCTCTGGGCGGTGAACGAGATGGAGAACCGCTACCGCACGCTGGCCGAGTGCGGCGTGCGCAACATCGAGCAGTACAACGGCCTGCTCAAGGATCCCGACGCCTAGCGCCGGGCGAAGAAGCTGGCCGCGGACGCGCCGACGCCGTCCGATGATCCGATGCAGTACATCGTC
>Ga0157377_10000380_pt1 | contig 19343 bp, 21 predicted proteins | sample M55metaG_FD_121116 | JGI IMG/M metagenome (GOLD analysis project Ga0157377, IMG submission 121116) | Miscanthus rhizosphere microbial communities from Kellogg Biological Station, Michigan, USA - M5-5 metaG | ecosystem: Host-associated > Plants > Roots > Rhizosphere > Soil | place: USA: Michigan...
GCGCAATGGTTGGGTGATGGTGGTCATCCAGTCGATCCTCAACTGGCGGTGAAACGAGCCAAAGTCTGCACGAAATGTGATCTGAACAAACCCAGCAACATCTGGCTCGGCCTTGACCGTCACGCGGCCAACTCCTTGAAGAAGCTGATCGAAATCAAGGAAGGGATGAAGCTGGAAACAACCCAGGATCACAAACTGCATTCGTGTCAGGCTTGTAATTGCGTGCTTCACTTCAAGATATGGGCACCGCTGAAACACATTCTTCACAATCTGAATGATAGCGACCGTCGAAAACTCTGGACTGATTGCTGGATCACCGCTGAAGAAAGGGGATCAGGATAACGTTAACGTTCCATAAAGAACCTTGACATAAACCTACGTTGCTGGGATTCTACCGGGAAAGTGAATCCATTATGCCAAGAGAATCCTACGCAAGCAAGTTTGCTCGATTGGGCGGACAAACAAAATCACCAGCCAGAGCCGCTGCCTCCAGAAGGAATGGAAGGAAGGGTGGAAGGCCGCGTTTGTGTCTGGTGCAAAAAGCTGTTTCAGCCAAAAAATAAGCGGGGTGTTTTCTGCTCTAGGAGTTGCGCTGGAAAACACCGGCAGCAAATTCATCACAAGCCAATTGAACAGAGACTGTGGACGCGATTGAAGATTGCTGACAATGGTTGCTGGGAATGGCAAGGCCGGAAAGACAAGGACGGCTATGGTGCGCTTGACTATCGTTTCAATGGACGGCGAGAGCAGCGTGCCCATCGGGTCGCGTGGATCGTGGTGTTTGGAGAAATTCCAGATGGCCAGTGGGCGCTTCATAAATGTGATAATCGGCCATGCTGCAATCCGATGCATTTATTCTTGGGAGATGCTGCTTCTAACAACGCTGATATGATTCAAAAGGGGAGGCAATACTACCCTGCCGGAGAATTAGCCGGAAACGCCATCTTGACAGAGCGGCAGGTTATCGAAATTAGAGCGTTGCACGCTAGCGGTGTGACGCAGCGCTTGATCGCCAAACAATTCGGGGTTGGATTCAAAGCGATTAACAAGATAGTTTTACGACAACGATGGAAGCACATCTGAAAAATCCAACATGCTGGTTTCTGAGAACAACCCAGCCTGTTGGGTTTGTGTCGTTGGGGCGCAGCGGGGATCTGATGATTTTATTTCCTGGATTCAAAGCCATCTACGATTACACCGGCATCAAGCCAATCGTGTTCACCTCTCGCGATTTTGCATCCATCTTTAATGGCATCAGCTACGCACAGTGCCGCGCCTTGAACGTCAATTGGCGATGGGGTGCGCGTGAAGCTGTAAAGATTGCCAAGCGAGAATTTGACAATGTGGTGGTTCCTAAGTGGTGGGATGATCCAACCTTCAAAGCACCTCCTATTATTGAGCCGCACGTTCCAACCGTCACAGTGACGTACGACAATCGCCGCTACACCTTTGCCAAGGAAGATTATAAGAATTACATGATGAGCCAGTGGAAACATGCTGGCTTCACCCAGGAGCAATTTCATCAGTGGCCATTGGTGTTTGACCGGAGAAACAAAGCCAACGAAGCGGCTCTGAAGAAGTTTTATTATCGCACCGGCAAGCCAAAGCTCTTGTTCAACTTTGGAGGGCACACCAGTCCATGCCGAAATTCACAACCAATCAGCCGTATCCTGGCCTCATTCCAGAGCCACTTTGAACTGATTGATCTGGGTCGTGTTCGTGCTCCATTCGTGTTTGATTTGCTGGGACTTTACGATGACGCGGTGGGATTGATAACCAGCGACACCGCCACGCTGCATTTGGCCGGCGCTTCACCAATCGAATATATTGGCTTGATTGCTAATGGCACAGGGGGTTCACTGACCCGTGGCAATTGCCTATTGCGTGTGCGCTACAATAAAATCCCCGTCCAGCTTGCTGAGATTGAAGCCGTGGTGAGAAAGTGGAAGGAGAAAAAATGACTCATATTCTTTCAATTGATGCGCCAATGGCGACAAATTGGAAACCGAAAATCCAACAATCGTGCGAACACTTACATTTCCAATGGCAGTGGAATTCGTTTACGAATCAAAAGCGAAACGTTTGTGTCGATTGTGGTTTGACTATAAACGACCCGCCACGCCCTCCATCATTTCTTCCTTTCTCTGTTTGTGACGTTTGGTTTGGTGGGTGTGCATTTCCTGAATGACATGAATCCAAAATACATCATTGGCACTGGCTATTTCTGCAAGCCAGATCAACCTTATGAACAGTTCTATCCTATCTGGTGGGAGAACACCTGGAAATATGCCAAGCCTGAACGTGTGATTGTTTTGGCTAATGGCGGCTGCTCAATCCTGAATGCCCCCGGCCAGTGGATTCCGCTCTCAGGAAATCTTGGCCATGTTCATGATTTGAACACCCATCACAAGCCCTACGATTTTAGTGGATGGTCAACGGCTTTCTGCACTTTGGCGATGCTGGCTTATTCCGATGAATGTGACTTTATTTTCAAGGAACAAGACGTATTGGCTTTCGGACCCTGGGTTGAGCGTATGTATTCTGAGATCGGAAAAGGTGGCATGATTTTCGGGCGCTCCAAGCTTTTCCCGTCGTGTCAATCATTGGTGCTGATACGTCATTGGTTTATCCCAAAATTCGTGGCTCGGTATCTCGGTTCTGGCTCGCAACAATCCAAGGAGCAAGAGAATGAGTTGAAGTTTGCCCGGTTCAGAAAAGCTGATCCTGACTTGTTCAAGCAGGTGTCGTTTGGCCACGACAGGGATAGACCATTCAATGTCAAAGATGAGGTTTTTTATTTACAGCAGATTAAGGGTCACGAAATGAAAATGCTGGTCGATGCAGGCTTGCTGTCAGCCGACACTCCGATTCTGGAAAACTCATGGGCACCGAACCTTGTAAAGTAGAGCATTTCGAGATTTCACCAAGGGGCGCATGGCTATGCAAGGATGCTGCCCGTTACCATTTTGATGAGCCGCTGGCCAAGGCGCTGGTGGAACTTTTCAAGAAAGAGGGTGCCGAAAGTATTCTTGACCTTGGATGCGGGGCTGGAAAGTACGTGGATTATTTGGCGAAAGAATTGGAAGGGGAATTTACGCCTTACATCGTCGGGATTGACGGCAACCCAAACACGCCAACGTTTTCCAAACTCTGTTTCGTCGGCGATCTTTCAAAGCCAGTTGGTGTTGGCAGAGCAGGAAAACCACCTGCTCGATTTCATTGGGTCATGTCGCTGGAAACAGGTGAGCACATACCCAGGAAATATGAAGTTCAGTTCTTGAACAACGTGACTGCCAATGCTGCACACGGAATTGTGTTAAGTTGGTTTCCCGATAAAGGCCACGGAGTTGGCCATGTCAATCCTCGATTAAATAAATGGGTGAAACATCAGATGGCCAAGCGCGGGTTTCAACCAGTGGATGATATGGCGCAAAAGCTGAGGGATGTTGCGGAGCACTGGTGGTTTAAGAAATCGTTGCTAGTTTTCAAACGTAGGCCGAAATGAAAGATCAACTCTCCACCGATTGTCCTGCTCGCCAGATGGCGCGGCAGTTCATCGCCAATTTCAACCGACATGCTGGCGTTGAAAATTCAGAGGAAAAAGAGCAGATGGCCAAGGATATTGTTAAGCCATCCAGAAGGGCTGCGCGAGCGCGAGTGGATAGTTTTTTGGCCACGCCGCCGCCTTATGAGCCTCCGCACCCGTCAATCCGTGGATTGCGTTATGTGCGGGAGCGCGTAGAGGATTGCGAGATAGGAGAGGCTGTGACCTCGTGTGTTTTTGGCTGCGTGCCTTTCGACATTCAGATTATTAAAGTTCTCAAAAATCCAAATATTCGTATGGATTTGACTAATTATGACCCTCAATTCATGGATGTTGATATAATGACTTTTGAAAAATTCTACGTTCGCACGGTTCACGGTCACTGTGAATTGTGGAGACGGACTGCATGACAAAAATCCAACTCGGCTGCGGCTCAAATCGCCTGGAGGGATTTCAGAATTACGATTCTGAACTTGACATCACAAAGCTGCCTTTGCCTTTTCCAGATAACAGCGTGGACTTTTTATTTCTCGAACATTTGTGGGAGCATGTAACCCCGATTCAAGGGTTGCATTTCCTGGATGATGCCAAACGCTTCTTGAAGCCAAACGGGATTGTCCGGTTGTGCGTGCCAGTTCTTGAACGCCTCACGCCAGAAAAAGGCCGTGACATCATCGTGAATCACGGGCACAAAGCGGCTTACTCAACGCAAACCATCAAGGACATTCTGAGAATTGCCGGCTTCCGAGACATCAAAGAAACGCCCCGTTCTGCCATTGATTCTCACTGGAAAGTGATCGGACGTGATAAGGATCAACTTCAGACGGCCAGGATTGAGGCAGTGAAATGACTTGCGTAAGTGGATTATGAGCGATAATGAACGTAATTGCTCTAACCAACATTTAGGATTCCTTTGAGATTTGATAGCGCGAGCCAAGTTGAACAGATCGTCGATGATATGCGGCTGGCTGACCTCCCGCGTGCTGCCAACCGTGCTGTCCTCGATAAACTTTACAGCGGATTCCCAACCTACGACGATGCTACGGCAGAAGAAAACGGAATCCAGGTAAACAAGAACTTCCTCGAAGGCCCCAACCTGATTGCGCAGGGGCGCAAGCAGTGGAATCGTGCCATGCTTGGGCCGGGAAATTATTTCACAGTCACACTTGATAGCGGACCGCCTCACAAGCGCCGTGAATGGTCACATGAAATCACGCGCAATATCAACCGACCATTGAAGCGCGAGCCGGATTATATGGAATACATGCGCGGGATGGGCGGCACCGCGATTCTGCATGGTATAGCGCCGGCCATCCGCGAAACCAAGACTGATCCCTTCATCACTCAGATTGCCATTGCTGATTTGATGATTCCTTCGGATACGCGAATCTCTTTTAAGAATTTGGATCATTTCGCCATCTGGAGACAACTCACGCCAGCACAGTTATACCAACTCACTCACGGCCCAAAGGTTGACCCCGGCTGGACAATGGAGATGGTGGATTCGGAAATCAAAGCCGCTGCCGCCAATTACAACAAGCAGGCTTATGCCTATGCCGAGCAATACCAGCCGGAAAAAATCTTGTCGCTCATTAAGCAGGATTTGGGTTTCTGGGGAAGTGATGCGGTGCCAACTATCGACTTTTGGGATTTCTATTTTCGAGAATCAGAGGACGGCAGTGGCTGGTATAGGCGATGCGTGATGTATGCTGGGTTGAGCCGTGAACAAAGGACGAATTACGTCAAGAATGGCGTTCGACCTGAGACGCAGTTCAAGAAGCAATTCCTGTACACCTCTGGAAAAAGGAAATATTCCAACTCGCTTCGGGAAATTCTGCACTGCCAGTTTGCTGACACATCGCCAATTTTTCCTCAGTATTACCATGAAGTTCGGTCACTTGGATTTCTGAACTATGGCGTGTGCGAGTTGCAGAACCGGACGCGCTGCAAGTTTAGCGAGGCGGTGCTTGAGCAACTGATGTGGTTTTTCAGGGCGTCTGACCAGGGCCAGTTTACAAGACTCAAGAAAGCGATATTCAGCCACATGGGGGTAATCCCAAATGACATTTCTTTCGTGACGGCCAATGAGCGATTCAAGCCGGATCACAATCTCATCAACCTGGCCTTGGAACAGAATCGTCAGTTGATGAGCGAGAATGCCGCTGGATTCACTGAGGATGCCTTGAGGAACGTCGAGCCAGATATGAAGGCAACTGTGGCCATGCTGATGGCTCAGCACGCCAGCGCCCTCCTGAGCAGCATGTTGAATCTCGCTTATACCTATGAGGAATATCAGTACCGGGAAACGTGCCGCAGGTTCTGTCTGAAGAATTCCAGGCATCCCAAGGTGAAGAAGTTTCAATTGGATTGCCTAAAAGCTGGGGTGCCTTCAGAAATGCTCGACCCTGAACGATGGGATATTGCGGCTGAAAGGGTTCTTGGAGGAGGCAACAAGACCCTGGAAATTGCCCAGGTAGAAAAGTTGCTGGCCATGCGTCCAACGCTTGATCCTGATGCTCAGCAGACAGTGGATCACATGGCTATTGAAGCATATTCTGATGACCCAGCCCTGGCTGAGCGTTTGAAACCGATGGAAGCAACCAAGGCTATTTCTGATGCGCGTTATCTTGGACAGATTGCTTACGGCACATTGCTTCAAGGCAATAAAGTGGATTTCAAGCCCGGACTCAATCACATCGACTATGCGGAAGCGTTGCTGGAAGGATTGGAGCAAACGGTGCAAAACATCGAACAACGCGGTGGCAATGCCGACGCCAAGGAGGTGCTTGGCTTGCTCAACGTGGTGATTCACCTCTCGGCGCATATCAAGGTGATTGCTCAGGACAGAAACGAAGCTCCACGGGTAAAAGAATACGGCGCTCGACTGGCGAAAATAGTGAATCAAATCAAGATGTATTCGCAGCAATTGGCTGAACAAAAACAGAAGGGCAATGGCCAGCCAGCGATTGATCTTAAAGAACTGGCCAAGATTCAGGCCATGCAGATTCAGGCTGAGGCGAAGGCGGAAAATGCGCGAGAGAGCCATGCGCAGAAAACTGCCCAGCGTCAGGTTTCTTTTGAGATGAAGGAGAAACAGGCCGCTGAGAAGCATCAACTGGAAATGGCCACGAAACTTCAAACCCAGGCGATTGACAATCGGGTTGAGGATTTGAAGGCCGCTGCCGAGATACGTCGGGAAAGAATGAAATCCAAAACTGACGAGGCTAATGTTGAATAACCAGATAGCAATTCCCGAAATGCCACCGATCAAAAGACCCGTTGATAAGCCTGCCGCAAAGAAGGTTCGCGTTCCTGTTCAAGTTGTTCACAAGCCAACCAGGGACGGAAGGCTGAAGAAAGTTGATCCGCGTTATCGAAAGTTTTACTGATGAAACCAAAAGAAGAATTTCTCAAAAGCCTTCAGGCCAAAGACGCGGCTGATTTAATTGCTTCAAAGCCTTTTCGTATGGCGACCATCACCGCCATGCTGGAGTTGCTTGAAAGTTATCACGGCAATCAGCCACAGCCATCAGAGCGTTTGATGCAAATTGCCTCGGAAATCATTGGAGCAAGAAAGTTCCTGATGTATCTTGAAAACATTGCCATTCCTGACGAAATTGCACCTGTGTCTAAAGCCTCCGAATTGAAATACCAAACAAATGACCGAAGCCACTGAAACAGCACCCGCCCCGGCATTTGCCGCACCGGCGCCCGCCGCTAACGCGCCTGCGCCAAGCGATGACATCAATCCGCTTCAATCGTTCTATGACGAGTTTGATGCGGCTGATGCTCCGAAACTTCCAAAGCCTGCTTTCGGGAAAGAAAAGCCAGCGCCCAAGGCAAAGACTGATCCCGAAGCTGAGGAAGAAACAGCACCAGAAAAAGAAACCGCTCCAAAGGCTGAAGCTAAAGCACCGGAGAAACCGTCCAAACCCGATGACGCCGAGCCAACTAAAATTCCTGAACTCCGAAAAGCTTACCAGACTCAGAAGGCCGCTCTCAAAGAGCGGGAATCAGAAATCAGCCGGCTTAAAGGTGAGTTGGAAAAGGTTGGTAAGAACGATTTTCAAGGTGAAAAGCAATCCCTGCTCGAAAGGCTCACTGCTACTGAAAAGCATAACGCTGAACTCGCCGGCAGATTGAAGCTCTTAGATTACCAGCAAACTGATGATTTCAAGAAGCAGTATTGGGCGCCGTACCAAAAGGCCATGCAGACGGCCATTTCTGATCTTGAGGAAGTGGAGTACGACGATGCCCAGGGCAACAAGCAAAAGGTCGATCATGGCGTGATTACCTGGTTGGCCTCACAGAAACCCGCTGCTGCCGCCAAACTGATGCAGCAGATGTTTGGAGATTTGAGCGGGTTTGTTCAGCGACGTATTGATAACATTCGGGAAGCGGCCAACTCGATGAATGAAGCGGTTGAGGAGCACAGGAAATCCGCTGGAGAACTCAGCGAGAAACAGAAGGTTGAAGCCTTGAAATTTCAGGATGAAACCAAGAAGCTTTGGGAGAGTGAAAATCAATCATGGCCAACCAAATTCCCGGCATGGTTCAAACCAAGGGAAGGTGATGATGAGCGCAATACGCTTCTCAATTCCGGTTACGATATGGCGGATAAGCTGTTTTCGGCCAACGGTGTTTCGCCGCAGGAAAAGCTTAAGCTTGCCGCACGCGCTCGCCATTATATCGCTGGCTTCTCGCCGATGGCGCTCGATCTGAAACGTGCCCGTTCAAAGATCAAGGAACTGGAAACATCGTTGGCTGAGTATGAAAAGAGCGAACCACCTAGCACGGCCAGCACTGGTGGACGTGGGAAATCTCAAGACAAAGAGTTTGATCCGTTAGGCGATGTGAATGCTGAGTTTGATGCCTTGGAAAGAAAGAGCCGATGAAAGTTCGCTGCCTCAAAGGAACTGCTCTGGTTGAGATGCTGGATGAGAAGCCCGTGAGCGATGGCGGGATTTTCATTCCAAATCCACGCGATGGTAAGCCTAAAGAGGCAAAGATTATTGGCATTGGCCGTCCTGAGATAAATAAAAAAGGCAAGATAATGCCTGTGGATTGCCACGTTGGTGATCGGGTAATTATTAGTCATCGGCAAGGAACAACCGTGAAAGCACTGGCTGGCCGATACAAGATCGTGCCTCAGCGTTCCATACTTGCGGTTGTAGAACAAACCGCTTGACAAACTTCACTTCCTGCCTTTTACTTTGTGCATCGGTGTAGCAGCGCCAGTTCCCGATCTGGCCACCGCCTGACTGCGTAGGGCGTCACAATCACGCTGGATAATCCCCGCAGATGAGTTGTCGGCAAACGTGTGTTTGCGCAACTGAATCATTTGCGAAAACCAGTGATTTTGATTGTGACCTATGGATTGCAGACAATTTGGCGATGTGCTCTCGCGTAGAACTGAGCATCTTGATGACGCGATAATTTATTCCATGCACCCCACGGACGGGTGGATTGGACACGTCGCGACTGGAATGTTTCCTGCCCAGGCAGGCACCGAACATACCTACGACCGTTTTGAGAACGTTTTCCCAAAGCTGACCGGAGAATGGTCTGACATCACCACCGCTGCGTGTGTGGGGACGCCTTGTGATCCAAACGAAACCAAGATCGGTTTAGGATTCACCCGCGATTCTTACAAGCTCCAGGGGCGCAGCTATTCCAGCGACATCTTTTGCTGGGACTTGATACTTTCCGCCGACCGCGCCAAGGCGCAATTCGCGCATTATGTGACTACCCTTAGAAGGGCAGCCACGTACATCATGGGTGAACGTTTCCGCACCCAAGGGCTGAACATCGCCAAGAAGAAATGGGTGCTGAACAACAACACGCTCACGCCATTGGTGGCGACTTGGAATGCTGATTTCTCGATTTTGAATGTTTCCTCGCTGCCGACGAGCCAGTTGACCGCCCGCCATCTCCAGCGCCGGGTCATACCGCAACGCAATTTGGGCGCACTCTCCGTTGGTGCTAGCCCGACACAATCCGAGCAACGCCGGGGCGCAATCCAGCCGTGGCTTGAATTGGTTACTGATCCTGAATCGCTATGGGGTCTGGTTGAAGGCAACGGCGAACTGTCCGATAAATGGCGCTTTGCCGAGTTTGAGGAAGCTCAAAAGTTCTACCGTTTCGGTTGGGATGGGCATATCGGGAACTATGCCGTTCGCACTGACCCGGTGAGCCTGCGCTTCAAAGTCTGCCATCAGAATGGCGATGGGAGTTACGACCTCGCCGTGGTGTTCCCGTACACCAACGTTGCCGCCACAGGCGGCATCAAGGAAGAAGTGAACGAAGCTTACGACCTTGCCGACATCGAGTTGTCTTTTATCTGGCACCGCATGGCGATGATCTCGCTGGTGCGTGATAGCACGTCCATCAATCCCGAAATGCCGTTTGCCGCCCGCAACTTCGCCGGCAAGTGGTTTTTCGCGATGAACAACCTGACCTGTGGTTTGGACACGAATGGAAACCCCATCGCCGTTGACAACAGCCGCATGAACAAGGGCATGTTCAAGGGCGACTTTGAGAACGCCATCAAATCGGAGTACCCGGAGTTTGCTGAGGCGTTCCTGCATCTGCGCGAGCAGGCTTGCATCCTCGACAAGCCGAACTGCAAGGCGCTTGAAAGTTGCTACCCACTGGAATCCGACGATTCTGGAAATGAACCCTGTCCGACCATCGAATAATGGACGACATGGAAAAATATTACGATTCGGGTGATTCGTCATCCGAATCGGATTCTGGTTCAACTCCTGACAAAATGGAGTCGCACACGGAATTGGTGAGCAGGAAGTTGCTTGGCCTGAGTCCAGACGAAGAAGCGGAACCAGGTCATAAATGCACCATTACCGTGGTGGCGGATCGGGGAGAGGACGGCATTGAAGTGAAGTACGACAAGGCTGAAAAGCACGATGCTGAAAAAGAAATGCCCGAATCTCCCGATGAAGATCAGCAATTGGCTCAAATGACAGCGGAGTAAAATTTATGGCTAACGGTGCTTGCACAGTTGAAACATTAGTAGCGCGATCAGCGTGTTATGATTGTCTGGATGATCTTGAGAAGAAAACGGCAATTGTTTATCTCAAGGCGTTGGCAGTTGACGCGGCTGGCGGTCCTGACCTGACAAACCCCAACGATCTACGTCAAGCAGCGGAATGTTTGACGTGCGGCGGTATTGGAAAGCTCAAAACATTTTCCGTTTTGAACGCTCTTACGTTGGCCGACACAGAAGGGGCTGACGTGCCTGAGACGGCGGCAGAATTGAAAGCAGCCATCGCGTGCTGGTGCGGTTTGGGCGAGGATGAATTGACCGCTATGGAAACCCTCCTGGACTGCGAATTGGCTCAGCCAATCATCACTTGATTATGTCATGGCGTCAACTGCTTCTGAATTGCTTCGCGATGCGTGTCTGACGCATGTGGCGTGCGCCAGCAAGCGAGACTTGCTGGTGATGATTGCGCAATCCACTTCATTCGTACTCGATCAGACAGCAGAACAATTGCTGGTAAGCGCCTGCACCAGCGGGGTTGCTTGCTTATCAGATCGGGATTTGTGGGTAGTCATTGCTCAAAGCGTCGTAAGCCTTTTACCAACCTGATTCATGCCTGATTATCTCACATTGGCTGGTTATCTTCGCAGCAACGGGGTTACAAGCCCTGCTCAGTGCGAGTTGCTGATAACGACGCTACTGATTGAAAGGCCAACTGGCACGTCACCGTCTCCATTAACTCCACCTTTGACTGACGCTGATTACTTTGATCTAGCTGGATACATACGGGATAACGGGGTCACAAGTCCGGCACAGTGCGAACAACTGATAACGACACTGTTGCTGGAACGACCGCTTTGATTTATGGCTGACGCAACAACAGTACTTGCCGCTGCTTGTGAAAGCAAGGTGGCGTGCCTATCTGAACGTGACCTTTTGGTGGTAATAGCCCAAGGATTATTTGAATTAAGCGGTGGAGGCAGCGGGCCTCCTGGACCGCCGCCGCTTGGCGCTGCTCCTGAACTCTATCAGGATGTGTTCGATGACCCGAATGGAAACGTTGTTCCCAACAGGCCAGCATTTCCTGCTCGGTATTCTCAACTGGTGAGTGCTGGCGCATCTCCAGACGCCCAGGAATGGCATTGGCAACCGGACACGGCATTGTGGAAGTGATTTTATGAAGTTTCTTTTATTCTTGCTGCTGGCTTTTCCGTTGACGTTGCTCGGCCAATCCAATCCTGGCTACAGCAATATCAAGGGAAGCAATAACATTGCCGTTACCGTCACTGGCTCAGGCGCTACCAAGGCTCTTTGGATCAATGACCACATCCTGTTCACGCCTCCGGCCACAAACGCCCCGGCTGGCCAACTGCTGGCAATTGACGGGGCCGGCCATGCCTATTGGTCAATGGGAGTCACGGTCTTTGTCACGAACAACTTTCTTACCGTGACCAATTTCACGGTGATCAGTAACCTCTTTGCAAACTTCACGTACATCACAAATCTCTTTGTGAACAATGAGTACGTCTCCAATTCTTTCATCACGAATCTCACGGTCAACAACGAGTTCGTTACGAATTTAACCGTGAATAATGAGTTCGTGACTAATCTTACCGTGCAGACGGAGATCGTTACGAACATCACGGTCATCAACAACACGGTTTTGTCCAATCTGTTCCTTACCAACGGGACGATCTACGCCACCAACACGACGGTTTTCATAAACGGGGTGAGTAATCTTTCAAATATAAACCCCACTGACGGGCGTATCCCTGTTCGAGCGAACGCCACAACTTTCACGAATTCTCCGTTTGTAGTTGTTGATGCCAACAGAGTATCCATTGGAGCACTTACACTAAACGGACTTGGAAATTCACTGATTTCTAGTGGTCAGATAAACTTGCAAAGCGCGCAGAACAGTTCTTTGAATCTCGCGGAAGGGACAAACGTTTTAAGTTTTGTGAGCCAGTTTTTTTACCCCGCGCTTTCCAACAAGTATGTTTTAGGAACCCAGACGCAACCTTTTCAGAATATTTTCTTAGTCACCAACACGCTGAATGGTTCCAATGGAAGCACGAATTATTATTCCGACAATGGCACAAACCTGCTTCGCAACGGAATTCCAATCGGTGGCAGCATTACCTTTGGAACCAACAACCTTAATCCTACGATTGGGTTCTTGCCATATAAGCAGAGCGGGACAAACTTTGGTGATTCTCCTTTGGTGCGATTGGATTCCAGAAGTGTCGGTGTGGGGAGTTTAACAAACGTGCTTTCCAGCACTGGAACTGATCTGCTTTACACGAATGACACAACAGCTGGTGTTGGGGCGTTTCTACGAGTCATTGGAGGTGATAGCCCGGCAAGTGCTGCCAAGTTTGGGGCCCACGGAGGGGATGCTCACATTCAGGCAGCCACGGCTCATACAGTTTGGTTGCAGCCGAATAACGGTGGGAGCGCGATAGTTATTTTTCCTTCCCAGGTTCTTCCATCAGCCTCAAACACCTTTGATATTGGTTCAGCCACGCTTCCGTTCGTGTCTCTGTATCTGCAAACCAATACCCTGTTTCTTGGCACGAACCGATACAGCGATAACGGTTCTGCGCTTATTCGCAATGGTGTTCCGATTGGAGGCACCAATATTACAGGACAGCCTCCTTCCACGACCCTAACCAATCTCTCTCAGGCGAGCTCGACCAATTGGCTTTTGTTTTCCCAGGCTGTAAAGAACCAGACCAATGTTCCACCAACTGATTTCCAAAAGGTAATTGCGAGCACTGCCACGAACTGTCAAACGATTCTTTATCTCACGAATACGATATTTGCTGGGACCGTGGGCGGTGGACAAGCGAAGCTTTTCAAATTTAACGCCAGCGATCTTTCGAGCTTCACATCAACCAACTTTCCGAACGATGGATTTCACGGACTGATTCAAGACATGCTTTGGAGCACCAGTAAGCAGCGCATCTACATCATGTTTTACGATTCGAGCGAGCTAACCGTGTCTGAGGTTAACCCTGACACGCTCGCAATCACCGATGTCATCCTTGACGACTTCGATGTGAACGATGAATGGAGCATGACCTGTGACGAAACGTATCTTTACATCGCCGGATTCGACACACCAACGATCAGGGGAAATGCCATCAGCCAGTTCAAGATGTCTGACTGGACGCTAAACAAGACGATCATCATCACCAACACGGCTACTCAGAATCCAGCAATGCGCTACGACCCAATCACGCAGCTTGTGTATGGTTACTGCGGGACCAATTATGGCGGCGGCGTATTCGGCAGCATGGGATTCAGCTTTGCACCTGATGACATGGACAATTACGTGTTGAAGCTGTCTCCTGCTACTCCCTGGATCCAGCTTGAGCCGGCGATTTCATTCATTGGGGATTTTGCGTATTCCTGTGAGTATGGAGCCAATGCCACACTCGGTACGCGGGTCTATCGGATGAATAAATCGACGCTGGACATCGACGCGATTTACACCGGGTTGACCAACGACACGATTGGAGCCTACGCTCAGGCAGGATTCTTATGGTTGTCATCTCGTAGTAACGGCGTGTCAGTTGCAAGAATTTCACGGCTCAATCCAGCCACGATGCAAATTGATCACGCCGAATTCCCGCCCACGAACAACATTTGCGTGTTGACTGGCGATGGCACGAACCGGCTGTTTGCTGTGTCCAGGCACAACCAATCGGAGGTGTATCGCTTTTCTGCTCCCATTGTGAACAGTTCCCTTCCCTTTCAGTGGAACATCAGTGGCTCGGTAATTTACCCAGGAAGCTTGCTCAGTTCCAACACCATTGGGTATGCGTTTGCTTTGGGCAGTTACATGGAGGCTTACGGCGGAAATACAAGTGATTTATTCCTGTCCGGTTCTTCTAACGCTAATTGGGTAAACATCATTGCAACTGATGCGGACAGAACTACCGGGGACGGCAGCAGAATAATAATAAGCGATGAAGTCGGAGCCTTGATGACTTTAACTCCTTATGCGCCTCCAATTGATGATAGGGCTTACCAATTTAACACCTATAATGGAATCACGAATGCACACACTCGTTGGGCTGTTCAAGGCACAAACATCATGTCGTTATGGGCGAATGGTTCGATTTCAACCGTAGCGCCACCGGGAAGCTCAAGCCCAGGATGGAAACTTGGAGGAAACACGAATAATGTTAGCGTGATTGCACGCGCGACTAACACTTTGGTAATTTCTGTAGGTGGCACAAATCTTTACATCCCATATTCTCTTACCCCATGAAAACGATTCTCATTTTACTTATCGGATTGGTGACACTGAACGCCGCCGAGACGCCAGTTGGTCAAGTTGTGGCCAAACGCGCTCGCACAATACCGCTTGACAGTACCAATGGCGCTCCCGCTAAGGTGCTGACCGATGTGAGGCGATTGGAGCCTCCGACGATCACGCATACCACCAACAGCAGCGCATACAGACGACATAATCCATGAAATTTACCCTGCTCCTATTGGGATTGGCTTTCAGTGCATCGGCACAGACCGTTCCATTTGTGTTCCGAACGGAATTAAAAACCAATGCTGCGAATATCCCCGCTCAAGGCATCATTGCCGCCCATGTCGTGAGCCAGGTGCTAGAGGTGGCCTACGTTGCCATCGTGACAGAAAAGGGAGTGACACCGTTCGAGCAGCCAGCAGTCAGGATTTTGAGCACGACAACCAATCTCGCGTCGGAAGTCATCAAGCCACTGCTCTCAGCACAACCAGCGGCGGTTTCTCCAAAGGCGTCAGGGGTGAATACAAACTCGCCCCAATGGAGGCGACAGCACAAACTTCCGCCATTCAACAAGTGACCCATGCAGAGGAGCGCATTGAGAATATCAGCCGGTTGTATAAAAGCCTGTTAGCTGAATTACAGCTTGTCCCTTTGCCGATTCGGGATGAGGTTTGCTCGAAAGTATTCGCGGCGGTTTTGAGCCTATGGGAAATGTGCCCAGCGGAGCACCTAAAGCCTAATCGTAATAACGGCCATCGGGATCATTACTTTTGCTCGGCATGTGGAAAAGTCCTAAGCGAACATAACGGGAAAACGAGAAGAATATGGCAGCCGACAAAAAGATAACGCTTAACGCAGGCCAATTCCGACCCCAGGCAATGGTGGTAGTTGGCCCTTATTTGTTTCTGGCATTGCGAACGATGCCTGCTCAGCTCGTCAGGTTGAACACTTCTGATTTAGGAGGGCTTCAGGCCATCACATTTCCGACTGAGCTTTTTCATCCTGACAATCCAAGTTCGGAAAAGAAATTTCTCCCAATCTCTGACATCGCGGTGATAGGTAACACGCTTTATTGCCTTCACCAGGCGAGCAGTCATGCGGTTGTGACTGAAGTTGACGCTGCAAGCATGGCCTGGAGCGTGAAAATAGCCACTGAGAGCGTAAACGATACTCTGTCGATTGCGGCCAACGGAGCGAAGCTTCTGGTCAGCGGCTATGGCCAGGCAGACAATTTGAACAAAGGAGAAATCTCGCAGTTCACCGTTGGCCAGAATGAGCCTGAAAAAAAATATCTCATTCCCGATGTCATTTCCCAGCGCCCAGCCTGCCGGGTGTTTGATTCCATCTACGCGGTGAATGGCGATAAGACGACCGGAAACTTTTCAGCCATGCGTTTTCCTGATGGAAGTCGGGTGGTTTCCAGCGTCCGATTTATTCAGCCGTGGGCGCCGTTAACGCGATTGGGAGATTACATTTACGTCTCCACGTTCGGGCCGACCCTGGGAAATTCATCACAGATGCTCTTTCGTTTTCGCAAAGACACGTTGGCGTTTGATGCGGTGCCGGGAGATGGTTCTTTCATTCGCGGCCAATGGTCTGACGATAATTTCCTTTACCTGACTAAACGATCAGTTGTTAACGCATTCACTATTTCCAGATACGACGGAGCGTTCAAAACTGTTTCCGTCTCTGAACGTCCAGAAATATGCTGCGGAGATCAACAGGGAAATCTTTACGCCGGATCATGGACCGACATTGTACGCGGCGAAACGAGCGTGCCTCCCGCTGAGATATACCGATACTCATTGGCGTCATTGTTTGGAGGAGAGCCGGTACCAAAGCCTCTTTACTTCATCTCAGGAGATGCAACCAGCTTGGTCGTGAGCGATGGTGCGAAGAAATGGAAAATGGCGGCGACTCAGGTATGAAAATCTGGATTCCAATTCTCTGTGCGATGCTTGCGGGTTGCGCGACTCAACCAGTCAAGCAGTTGCGATTAGCAGCGCCTCCACCAATCGAATTAGCCGCATCGTCAAGCTGGACGGCCAGCAGCAGCGTTCCTTGGCTCTTTGCGCCGCCGAGTGGCAGCGGCAGCACTGTTACCTGGTCCGCCACTGACAACACATCAACAAGCCCCAGGACTGGCACAATAACAGTCACCGTTACGCAGCCAGGGGTGATTCCCTCTGGTGGCTGGGCAAAGGAGATTGGAGGCATTGGCCCTGACAGTGGCTATGCCGTTGCGGTTGACGCCAGCGGCAACGTATTTGCGGCGGGGTATTTTTCAGGCTCAGTTGACTTCGGTGGAGGCCCGCTAACCAGCGCAGGTGGCGTTGACCTATTCCTGGCCAAGTACACGGCGGCGGGAAATTACGTTTGGGCCAAGCGGTTCGGAGCAAGCGGCAATGAGCAGGTGGGAACGATTGCGCTTGATGCTCAGGGGAATATTTTCCTCGCTGGCTCCTTCACTGGAACCGGAAACTTTGGCGGCGCAAACATCATCAGTGCCGGCCAGTCCGACATCTTCCTGGCCAAGTATTCCCCGCTCGGTGTTCCGCTTTGGTCGGCTGGATTTGGGTCAACTTCTTCAGACGTGGCAACGCGAATCGCCGTTGACTCTCAAGGCAACCTGATTGTCACGGGTTATTTTTGGGGCAATGTCAACTTTGGCGGCATAACGCTGAACAGTTATTTCCAAAGCGTCGATTGCTTCCTGGCAAAGTACTCGAGCGCCGGCCAACTCGCCTGGGCCAAGAATTTTCAAAACCTGGGCAGTTCGGAATACGGCCGAGGTTTAGCCGTGGCTCGCAATGACGACATCATTCTGTCCGGCTATGCCCTGAGCGACATTAACCTTGGAGAAGGCATGTTCCAGAAATGCGGTTTCCTTGGGAGATTTTCAACCACTGGCGGCATTCTCTGGTCGCGGGCTTGTGGCACCAATAACATCGGTCGCATCTCGGCGATGGCGCTCGACGCTAACGGTGACATCATCATCGGCGGTGATTTCCAAGGCCAAACAGAACTGGGTGGCGGGAACAAGATTGTGGGAACCTCGACGCAATCCGATCTGTTCATGGCCAAATATTCAGGTGTCAACGGTGGATTCATGTGGTCAAAGGGCATCACTGGAAATCTTGATGCTCGAATTACCTCAGTCGCTTCAGATGCTCAGAACAATATCGTAATCGCTGGATCGTTCCGCGGCGTGTACAACTTCGGCGGCCAATCACTTACCACCACCGGCACCTGGGACACCTGGGACGGATTCACCGCCAAGTACTCGAGCGCCAGCGTTCTCAATTGGGCCAAGAACTTTGGCGGGACTGGCAGCGATTATGGGAATTGTGTCTCATTAGATGGCAATGGAGTGCCAGTGGTTATTGGCAGTTACGAGTCAGCTTCGCCGGTATTTGATGGAAAGCCGTTGATAAACTCAGGATCAACGGACATCTTAATTGGAAAATTCCAATGAGCGATGAAAACAGCGATCAACCGGAGCAAATTGTTCAGAAGCACGTTCGAGAAGCTATTGAGGAAGTTCTCAGGAAAGTTGAGCAACGACGGCTTGAGTCTCCAGAGAAACCAATCGAACCGGCATTGCTATTGTTCGTTCTTGCCCGCATGTTGGAGATTATGGGAAGCGAGTGGGGAATCCTTGAACGGGTAATCGACCGGCAAGAGAAACAGCATTCGTTTTTACACAACCCTCATGGTGAGAATGGAATTACGTTAAAAGACATACTTGAAAGCGGAAGAAGAAATAGAAAATGGGTGCAGGCGGGCATGTTGATATTGCTCGGTCTGGCGCTGACTCAAATCTGGAACATTGTGGCCAGAACACAGTCTCAGAACGACGTTGATAAAAAGCTAGACCAACTGATTTTGAAAGCCAACGAAGTCAAAGCCAAATGAGCGACGTGCCGCTGAAAGAACATATTGAAGTCCGTATTTCCGCCTTGAAAGAAGCGGTGGATAAGGCAGAGCGAACTTTGAATCAGCGGCTCGAAGGGATGAATGAGTTTCGGGACACGCTCAAAGATCAGGCGTCGAGACTGGCCACAAAGGAAGAGATGGGGCAGATGCTAAAGCGGGTTGAGGCCCTGGAGTTGACCAACTCTGAAACATTAGGCAGGACAAAAGGTATTGCAATCCTGTGGGCTATCGGTGTTAGTCTGGTCATCAGTCTATTGTTGAGATTTTTTAAGATATGAACTCCAGGTGGGAATGTTTCAAGTCACATTTTCTGCCTGTCACAAAACACGACTTGGAGAAATTCGAGGAACGTATTATGGCAAAAGAACAAGATGTATTGGACGCCCTGGCAAAGATCGACGCGGCGACAACCAAAATCGGGGCAACAATTCAAACCGAGGCGAATGTCATCCAGACCGTGAGTGATGAAGTGGACGCCCTTGTGACAGCCCTTCAAAATGCTGGCGTGAGTCAGGCCTTAGTGGATCAGGCTTCTGCGCTCGCCGAGAAAACACAGGCATCAAGCGAAAGCCTGGACGCGCTGGTGCCTGTCC
>Ga0157377_10000381_pt1 | contig 19287 bp, 7 predicted proteins | sample M55metaG_FD_121116 | JGI IMG/M metagenome (GOLD analysis project Ga0157377, IMG submission 121116) | Miscanthus rhizosphere microbial communities from Kellogg Biological Station, Michigan, USA - M5-5 metaG | ecosystem: Host-associated > Plants > Roots > Rhizosphere > Soil | place: USA: Michigan...
CGGCGTCCACGGTGGTGAGCGTCTGGTTGGTCTCGCCGTTGAGGATATTGCCGTTGTAGTACCACTGGTTGCCGGTGGCGCTGCTCGAGGTGAGGAGACCGGTGTCGCAGAAGATGACCGATCCGCTGGGGGTGATGGTCGGCTGCGGCGGGATCTGGTCGATGGTCACGTTGACCGTATTCGTGGCCGAGCAGGTCGAAGCGTTGGTGACCACGAGGGTGAGGTCGACGGTGCCGGAAGCGCCGGCGGTGTAGGTGATGGTCTGGATGTTCGTGGCCGAGGTGATGGTGCCGTTGACGATCGACCAGGCGTAGGTCGTGGCGCCGGCCGGACCCGCGGCGGAGTTGCCGGTGGAGTTGGTGCAGACCGTCGCCGGGGTCGGCGTAATGGTCGGCGTGGCCGGTGAGGCGTTGATCGGCACGTTGACCGTGGTGCTCGCCGGGCAGCCGGCGGCGTTGGTCACCACCAGAGTCAGATCGACGGTGCCGGTTGCGCCGGCGGTGTAGGTGATGGTCTGGATGTTGGTGGCCGAGGTGATGGTGCCATTGACGATCGACCAGGCGTACGTCGTGGCGCCCGCCGGACCGGCGGCGGAGTTGCCGGCCGAGCCGCCGCAGACCGTGGCCGGGGTGGGGGTAATGGTCGGGGCGGCCGGGTTGGCGTTGATGGTGACGTTGACCGTATTCGTCGCCGAGCAGCCGGCGGCGTTGGTCACCACCAGGGTCAGACCGACGGTGCCGGAAGCGCCGGCGGTGTAGGCGATGGTCTGGAGGTTGGTGGCCGAGGTGATGGTGCCGTTGGTAATGGACCAGGCATAGGTCGTCGCGCCCGCCGGCCCGTCAGCAAAGTTGCCGGTGGAGTTGGCGCAGACCTGCGCCGGAGTGGGCGTGATGGTCGGCGTTGTCGGGTTGGCGTTGATGGTGACCGGAATCGAATTCGGGGTGATGCAGCCGGACGGCGTGGTGACGGTCAGCGTCAACGTTACGGTGCCCGACGCACCGGCGGTGTAGGTGATGGTCTGGATGTTGGTGGCCGAGGTGATGGTGCCGTTGGTGATGCCCCACGAATAGGCGGTCATTCCGGCCGGTCCCGACGCGGTGTTGCCGGTCGAGTTTTCGCAGACCTGAGGCGGGGTGGGCGTGATGGGCGGCGTGGTGCCGCTGCAGTCGACGTCGCTGAAACAGATGCTGACGTCATTGAGCGTCGGCGTGACGGCGGCATCGGTGGTGTCCAGGAAGGCCTTGTACTTCAGGTACCGCAACCCGTAGAACTGCGGGGAGAGCTGGACCGGCGACGTGGTGAAGAACGTCCCTGCCGTTCCGTTCGGACCGACGAAGTTGAATGGGCCGCTGGCGGAGTTGGATGCGGCGATCTGGAATCGGACGGAGGTGTTCGGCGGCGTGGTGGCGTTCCAGGAGAACGTGCCGTAGATCGGCGTGAAGCCGCCGGCGGGGTTGGAGTCCTTGACCGAAGAGACGAGGTTGCCGGCGGCGAGGAAGCGGGCCATGAAGACGCGGAAGCCGGCGTCGGTGGTCTGCGTGGCGGTCAGCGGATTCGACCACACCGTACCGCTCGTGGCTCCGGCAACGCGCGTGCCGCCCGGGTAGACGTCGGCGCCGCTCCGGGTGAAGGCGTACGTGCCGGCGCTCGGATTGGCAACCGGCCGGATGACGAAGGCGTACATCGTCCCGCCGGTGAGGGTGACCGGCGGCGCGAAATTCGCGCTGAAGTAGCTCGCGGCGCCGGCGTTGAAGAAGCCCGGAATGGTCGCCGTCCCGAGATCGGGTCCGGTGGGGAATCCGCTGGCGGTGGCCCGGATCGACACGGTCAGGTTCGGCGTGGTGCCCGAGCAGCCGCTGCAGAACAGGTTCATATCGATCTTCGTCACGTCGCCGGTGGCGATCGGAGTGAAGGTCTGGCCTGCCCAGGTGGTGGTGCTGAATCCGCCGCCCGAGGTGGTGATCAGGAAGTTCTGCGGATCGCCGTTGGAGAGCACGGCGGAGCCGGGTGTAGCGAGCAGATCGACGGCGGTCGGAATGCCGGTCTGCAACTCGGCCTGCGTGGAGTCGACCAGGCAGGCGCTGGCGGGGGCGGTGGCCAGGGCGAAGTTCTGCGTCAGGGTGCCGGCGTCGGGGACGACGAGGGCCGAGGCCGACCCGGTGATGAAGCCCGGCTTGCTGGCGAGCAGGTTGGTATACGTGCCCGACGGAATGGTGAAGGAGTAGTTGCCTGAGCCGTCGGTGGTGGTGGTACGCGTCCCGAGTTGAAGGGTCGCGCCGCTGATCGGTGCGCCGCCGCTCAAGGCGGTGACGGTGCCGGAGAGCGTGCCGTTGCCGACCGGCGTGCAGCCGGGGAAGGGCCCGAACGATCCGATGCGCGTCTGGTGATCGAGGCCGTCGACGGCGTAGTACATGTGGGTCAGCCAGAACGTGCATCCGTCGGGATCGAGCGACATGGCGGCGTAGTCGCCCCAGCGGGCGCAGGGTGATCCGCCGCAGTTGCCCACTTGGGTGCCGGTGCCCTGAATCAGAAGCTGCTCGGTCTGGCTGAAGGTGTTCAGCGGGTCCGAGAACAGGCGGCCGGCGTATTTGATGGCCGGCTTGGTGGTGGCGTTGGAGGTGCTATAGCCGACGGCCATGTTGCCGACGTGATCGACGGCGAGGCTGGGCTGGAAGCGGTGCATGACGTTCGCGGCGTCCGGATCCCATGTCGCCGCTTGCGGGATGTTGGCGTTGACGTTGCCGCCGGTGACGTCCACCTGGTACCAGCGGGGCGCGGCGAAGCCGGAGGTGTTGGCTCTGCGAACCGTGTGTGTGGCCCACAGAGACTCCGTGGCGCCGACTCTCGAGTACTGGTTCTGCATCATGGCCCGGATGTTCAGGGTGTCGAGCCCGACCGCGTTGCCGCCCAACGACGGCGCATTCGCCACGGCGGCGTTGGGCCAGCTAGTGGCCGCGAGCGGAGTGTCCGGTCCGGTGAAGGTCGAAAGCGAGATGCTGTTCCAGTCGACGTGGAACTTGTAGACGGTCACGGCATTGAGGAAGAGCCAGGTCGAAAGGTAGTAATTGGGCGTGCCGGGCGGCGGCGTTCCGGCCTGCAGCCGCGCGTTGGAAGGGATGACGGTGAAATCGCCGCCCAGGATGTCGAACGACACGACCTGCGCGTTCGGCAGTCGGGCGTACATCTGGGCCTTGTTGAAGGCGATCGCCTTGGCGTTCTGGTATGGGGCGCCGCTGGGGAAGCCGAACATGTTCGCCGACATGTAGATGCCGTCCGGCCAGACGCCGAGCTTGGGATAGTCGCCGAGTCCGAAGGGGGTGTTGATGGAGTAGAAGTTCCAGCCGCCGCTCACCGGGTCACCGCTCATCGAGACGGCGAAGCACTGAAATGCGCCGGGAGGGTTGACCACGCTGCCGCCGCTCAGCTGGAAGGCGAAGTCGCTGACGACCCAGCGATCCTCGAAGGTGTCGTAGAGGATGACCGGGTCGCCGAAGTTGTTCGTGTCGCACAGGTTCCCGAAGGCGCCCTGACTCATGAACGTGTTCAAGCTGAAGGCGGCAAGCCGGGTGCCGGTGGCCTTGTCGTAAATGCCCAGCGACGAGTTGATGGACTGGATGTAGTGCTGCGGGCCGACGTCGCCGACGGTGTCCGGCGGATGTCCGTTGCCGAAGGTGTTGAAGTCGAGACCGGCGAAATTCGCATTCGGCGGCGGCGCGGGAGCGTTCGTGCCGGGTATCGACGGAGTGGCGCCGACTTCCGGCGCGGGGAGCCCCTGCGCCGTGGTCCGGCTGATCGGAGGATCTTCCCGCTCCGGACGCTCCACTTTGGGGATGGCGACCTGCGGAAGCGTCCGAAGGTCGAACCTTCGGCTCGCCCCGCGCCTGAGCGACAGCTCCACCGGCTTGCCGAACGGAATCCCCCCGGGCCTCGGGCTGACGACTTCATCGTCGCCGGCCGCGGCGGCGCTGACGTCCTTGCGCTCCGGCCTGATCCCTTGCACGGGAACGGCCGAGCCGGACTTGATGACCGCTTCGACTTCCACCTCGGGCTGAGGCCTGGTGCGCTTTTTCCGGCGCGCCTTGGATGAAGCAGCGTCGACCGTGGAGGCGATCAACAGCACGAGAAGCAGAAAGTGCAGGAAGCGTTTCATTCTGGTCGTCCTTTGATTGATGGTTCGATGACAGCGATCTGGGATGCGCTGAAGAGGTATTCGCTCAGAAAAGGAATCGATTGGGGTTTGGCCAGGATTTTCGACACTCTACCATCGGCCTCGGCGCGAACGATATCGGGCGAGCCGTAGCCGGTCAGGACCACCACCGACGCGCCGGGCTGCAGGGTGCTGATGGCCTCGAGCAGCTCGCCGCTCTGCTGGTGCACACCGCCGGTGAGGTAGGGATCGACCATCACCACGTCGTAGGCGCGCGAAGCCATCAGCGCGCGGGCGGTGCACGGCTCGAGCGCGACGTCGACCTCGCAGCCGCTGGAGGCGAGGACCTGACGCAGCGAGCCGGCGATCAGCTCGTCGTCGTCGATCAGGAGAATGGCCTTCGACGCCTGCGGGAGGAGTGCGGTCATTAAATATGGTGTGCGGGACCGGGCGCATCATCCCCGCGCGGACGGCGGCGGCCAATCGGCAAACCGCTGGTAGCCATGTAAGTAAAATCACTACCCCCGCGCATCGAACGCCATACGAGTGTTAGGCTCCCGGTCGCATGGAATACGTCGATCCGAACCTCCCGCGCCACATCGACGGCTGGCACAGCCCTTCGCTCGGCATGGACATGCCGATCGTTTCGTACGGATACGGCGGGCATCCGCTACTGCTCTTCCCGACCGCCGCGGCCGACTACCTGGAGAACGAGCGCTTCTTCCTGATCAAGGCCATCGAGCCGGCGATCATGCAGGGCCGGGTGCGCGTCTTCTCGATCGAGAGCATCAACCGCCACGCCTGGATGGACAAGCAGCTGCCCGTACCGGAGCAGGCCCGGCGACAGGCGCTCTACATGCGCTACATCGAGGACGAAGTGGTCCCGTACATCCGCAACGCCGTCGGCGACGGCGGCGCGCGCATCTTCACCTCGGGCGCCAGCTTCGGCGCCTTTCACGCCGCGAACACGCTGTTCCGCCGTCCCGATCTCTTCGACGGCACCATCGCCATGAGCGGCTTCTACGACCTCGCCGACGACTACTTCCACGGATACAGCGACGACAACGGCTACTTCAACAACCCGGCCTGGTATCTGCCGCGCCTGGAGGGGAGATCGCTCGAGCTGCTGCGGGAGCACAGCAGGATCATCATCGCCACGGGGCAGGGCGCATATGAGGCGCCGGACGCCTCCCGCCGCCTGGCGGCGATCCTCGACTCGAAGGCCATCCCGCACTGGCTGGACGTCTGGGGCCACGACGTGGACCACGACTGGCCGTGGTGGCGGAAGATGCTGCCGTACTACATCGAAAAGCTCGGCTGGTAAGGCTTGTGGGACGGGTTCTTCAACCCGTCCGTCCCTCCTCCGCGACGTCGGCGGGGTGGATGATGCGAACGCCGCGGAGACGCTCCTGCCACCGATGGACGAATGTATAGAACGTCGGCAGCGCGAAGAGTGTGAACAGCGTCGACGTCACCAGGCCGCCGATCATCACCACGGCGAGCGGCCGTTCGATCTCGGTCCCGTGGAGGCGCAGCACGAGCAACGGCAGAAGGCCGAGGATGGCCGTGCATGCGGTCATCAGCTTCGGTCGCACGCGCCCGATGCTCGCTTCGCGCAGCGCCGTATCGAACGGCAGCCCCTCGGCCATCAGCGCTTTGGTTTGCGAGATCAGGACGAGTCCGTTCTGCACCGCGATTCCGAACAGGCCGATCAGGCCGACCAGCGACGACACGTTCCAGCTCTCGCCGCCGATCAGAAGCGCGACGATTCCCCCGACGAACGCCGTCGGTAATGTCATGAGGATGACCAGGGCCTCGGCTGTCGAGCCGAGGGCGAGGTACAGCAGGATGAAAACCGCGAAGACGGCAACGCAGATGGCGACGAGCAGCGCTCGCGCGGCGCGTTCCTGGCTCTCGACGCGCCCGCCGACGTTGAGGAAGTATCCGGCCGGGAGCTCGAGGTCGCGCTCCAGCCGCTCGCGTACGTCGCGCGCGGCGCCGCCGAGGTCGCGGTCCTCGACGCTTGCCTCGACCGCGATGCGGCGGCTGCCGGCCTCGCGGCGGATTGCGCCCGGCCCGAAGGTTTTCGTGATCGTGGCGAGCTGATTGAGCGGAATGCGTGAGCCGTCGTGCCCGTCGATCAGCAGCGAGCCGATCGCATTCATGTCGTTGCGCGCGTCGTCCTGCAGCCGCACCACCAGATCGTAGTTGCGCTGTCCGATCCAGATGCTCGACGCTTCCTGGCCGACCATGCCGATGCGGATCGCATCGATGACGTCGCCCGGCGTCAGCCCGACGCGCGCGGTCGCTTCGCGATCGACGGCGATCTTGAGCTGCGGCAAGCCGGTCATCCGCTCGACGCGCAGGTCGGCGATGCCTTCGACCCGGCTCATGATCGCGTTCGCCCGCTCGCCGAGGCTCGCCAGCGTATTCAGGTCGGGACCGAAAATGCGGACCGAGAGATCGGCCGGCGTGCCGCCGAGCCCTTCATCGATGCGCATGCCGAGCGGCGTGGTGAACAGCAACGACACGCCGGGGACGTGCTCGACCCGCTCGCGCATGTCGCGCTCGATCGCGTCGAGCGCGCGGGTCCGTTCCTTCTTCAGCACGACCAGGACATCGGAGATCGTGTGCGGCATCGGGTCTTCGGTCCGCTCCGCCCGTCCGGTGCGCCGCACCACGTCCTCGACTTCGGGAATGGCGCGGAAGAGGTCCTCCACGCGGTGATTCAACCGGTCCACTTCGTCCAGCGAGGCTTCGGAGGGGAGGATCGTCTGAACGAGGAACGCACCCTCGTCGAGCTGCGGCATGAAGTCCGTGCCGACGATGAGCCCGAGCGCGAGCGCCGGAATGGTGATGGCCAGCGTCACGACCTGCACCAGGCCCGCGCGCCGCATGCATCTGTCGAGCAGCGGCGCGTACCACTCCTTCACCTTGCGGATGATCCGCACATCCTCGTCCGATCCTTCCGGCCGCGGCCTGAGGATGAACGCCGCGGCGATCGGCACGAGCGTCAGCGCGAGGACGAGCGAAGCTCCCACGGCCGCGATGACCGCGGCCGCGAGTGGCTTGTACATGCGTCCTTCGATGCCGGTCATGGCGAAGAGCGGGAGGAAGACGGCGATGACGATGAGCGTCGCGAAGGTGATCGGCCGTCCCACTTCGATCGAGGCGGCGAGCGCCGTCGCGATCCGATCCTTCGTCCGGTGCTGCGTCAACCGATGGACGACGTTCTCCACCACGATGATCGCCGCATCGACGAGGAGACCGACCGCGATGGCAAGGCCGCCGAGCGTCATCGTGTTGAGGCCGACGTTCGCCTGCCGCAACAGAATCCCCGCCAGCGCGAGCGACAGCGGAATGGTGAACGTCACGACCAGCGCGGCGCGGATGTCGCCGAGGAGCGTGAACAGCACCAGCACCACGAAAAACGCGCCGATCAGCACCGCCCGCCCGACGCCCGAGAGCGACGACTGCACCAGCTCCGACTGATCGTAGACGACGCGAAGCTGCGCGCCCTTCGGAAGGCTCTTCTGCAGCTCCAGGAACGCCTGCCGCACGCCGGCGGCGACCTTCACGGTGTCGGCGTCGAACTGCTTGGAGATGCGGCAGCTGACCACTTCGCCCTTCAACCGATGCGCGATGCCGCGGCGGACGGCGGGTGCTTCGCGCACGTCGGCGACGTCGCCGAGGAGGACGGGCGTGGTGGCGCGGATCGCGACGACCGTCGAGCGGAGGTCGTCGATCGATTGCGCCATCCCCACCGCGCGGACGTTCCATTCCATCGGGCCCTGCACGACGAAACCGCCGGAGGCGTTCTTGTTCGCGCTCTCGACGGCGTGCATCACTTCATCGAGCGAGATGCCGCGCGCCGACATCCGATTCGGATCGAGCTGCACCTGAAACTGGCGGAGGTATCCGCCGAGGCGCTCCACGGCCGCGACGCCCGGCACGGCGAGGAGCCGATTCTTCACCTCGAACTCCGCGAGATCGCGCAGGCTCATCGCGTCCATCACTCCCGGCTCCGCTTCCAGCGTGAACTCGAAGATCTCGTTGAGCCGGCCGGTGAGACTCGACACGAGCGGCGTCTCCGTTCCCGGCGGCAGCTCCGTCGTCACCTGCGCGACGCGCTCGGCGACGAGCTGGCGCGAGCGGTAGTAGTCGGCGTCAGGCTCGAATTCGATCGTGGTGCTCGCCACGCCGAGCTGCGAATTCGATCGGATGCGGCGGACGCTCGGCAAGCCGCTGAGGGCCACTTCCATCGGGATGGCGATCGCCGTCTCCAGCTCCTCCGCGCCCATCGCCGAGTTCTGCACGATGACGTTGAAGACCGGCGCGGAGAGGTCCGGGAACACGTCGCGACGGAGGTCGAAGAGCCACACCGCGCCGATCGCCGCGCCCGCGAGAACGAGCAGCAGCGCCACGACGGGCTTGGCGAACGAGCGCGTGATGATCCGTTCGATGAGCGAAGGCGGACTAGTGCTCATGATGGTCGCCTCCGCCTTCCGCTTTCTCCGCTTCCGCTTTCAGCAGAAACGCCCCATCGATGACGACCGTCTCTCCCGGCTTCAGCCCGGTGAGGATTTCGACTTCGCCCTGCAGGTCGCGTCCGCGTCCGACGGTGCGGATCTCGAAGGTGCGCGCGCTCTTCGGAATGAACACGACCCACTGCTCGCGCACGCGCTGCAGTGCCGCGACCGGCACGGTGACGACGTTTTGTCCGGCAGTGGAGACCTGCAGCCATGCATTCGCCGACATCCCCGGCCGGAGCAACGCCTGAGGGTTCGCCAGCTCCAGGCGCACCGGAATGGTGCGCGACGCCGCTTCGACCTGCCGGCCCACGTACGTGACGCGTCCGCTGAATGCCTGTCCCGGAAATGCCGCGAGCGTGACGCGCGCCGGCGTGCCGACGGCGACGCGAACCGCATCGCGCTCGAATGCATGCGCGACCAGCCAGAGGTGTCCGAGGTCGCCGATGCGGAAGGCGACGTGCTCGGGATCGATCATCTGGCCGAGCGCGATGCCGCGCTCGATGACCGTTCCTGCAATCGGTGCGACGAGCGGGAGTCGCGAGGCGTCGCCGCCGCGGTTGGCGGTCGTCCCGAGCGCTTGCAGCGCCGAGCCTGCGGCACGCAGCTCCGCCTGTGCTGCCGCGAGCTCCGCCTCGGCTTCCTGCACTTCGCGCCGCGGCACGATCCGATCGGAGAGCGCGCGCTTCCGCTCCAGCGCCGTTCGCGCCAGTGTTGCGCGGGCTTGCGCCGCGTCGTAATCGGCGCGAGCACGGCCGACATCCATGCTCTGCGCTTCCGCCAGCACCTGGCCGGCGCGGACGCTCTGTCCCGGTGAGGCGAGCAGGCGGACGACGCGCGCGGTGACGGGTGTGCCCACCTCCGCATATCGCCCTTGATCGGCCTGCAGCTCGCCGACCACGGTCACGGTTTCGCCGCCGGGGCGCTGCTCGACCTGGGTGGTGGTCAGGCGCAGGTCGCGCAGCATCGTCTCCTCCACTTCGAGCACGTTCGCCGGGCGCTGCGCGTGCGCTTCCGTTGCCGCGCCTTCTTTCTCGTGGTGTTCGCCTTCCGCCTCGCTCTTCCTGCATCCGAGCGCGAGCGCGGCGACGAGGACCGCGGCCGTCAGATTTCGCCAGTTCATTTCCAGACTCCTGCGCGAGCCAGCAGCTCGACTTCCGAAAGACGCGTTTCGATGAGTTGATCGATGAGGGCGCGCCGTGCGTCGAGCGTCTCCCGCCGCACGAGCAGGAGATCGCCGAGGCCGATCTGGCCGACTTCGTAGCTCTCCAAAGCCAACGTCTCGTTTTCTTCGATCAGCGGCAACACGGTCCGTTCGTAAGCCGCCGCCGCCGCCATGAGGGCATCGCGCGCCGCGATGCCGCCGCGCACTTCCGCTTCGATCGTGCGTGTCAACGCCTCGCGCTCGGCGCGCAGCCGCGCCAGCCGGGCATTCGCCACGGCGGTCGCCTCCTGGCCGCGATTGAAGACCGGCAGGGTGATGCCGACGCCGCCGAGGACGACGCGGTCTCCTTCCTCCCGCCGGTAGGCGCCGCGAACGCCGAAATCCGGCCACCGCAGCATGCGCGCGAGGCGACGATCGGATTCAGTCTCGGCGATCTCCGCATCGAGGAGTCGCGCGTCCGGACGTTCCGCCGCGCGCGCGAGCAGGTCGGCCGGCGCGATCGTCAGCACATCGTGAAGCGATCCGCCCACGGAGACAGCATCGGTCAGCCCGAGAAGCACCTGGAGTCGCGTGACGTTTCCCGTGAGCGATGCGTTCGCGACGCGGATTTCTGCGTCGGCGCGCGCGACGGCCGTGCGCGCGAGATTCACGTCGAGCTGCGCCACGTCGCCGGCTTTGTACCGGCGCTCCGCGATGCGCAGCGCTTCGTCCGCCAGCCGCTTGCCGCTCGCCGCCGCATCGGCGCGCTCGCGAGCTTCGACGGTTCGCAGAAACGCGGTGGCCACGTCGCGCAACGTCCCGCGCTCGACTTCGCGCGCACGCTGCTCCTCCTGCTGCACGGCGGCTTGCGCCGCGTCGAGCCGCGCACGCCGCCGTTGCGGCAGGTCGAGGTCCTGGCCGACCTCGACGCCGTAGTCCGTCGATACGCTTGCGCCGCTGCGGCGCCCGCTCTCGACTTCGATCTTCGGGTTGGTGGAGAAGGGGAGGGAAGCGCCGGCCACCCGGCCGAGCGCCTCCTCGACGCGCATGCGCGCCGCGACGATCGCCGGAGCGGATTGGCGCGCGCGTTCCAGCGCGTCATTCAACGTGAGCGTGACGCCTGGCTGCTGCGCGGCAAGCGGTAATGCCAGAAGCAGGACGAGTCCCGCGGGACCGCTGATTCGATGCATGAGTTCCTCGGCTGTGGGATCGCGCGACGAAGTGCCGCGCGGACGACGGGAGAGACGTCGATCAGCCGGGAAGCGGGACGTGGAAGATGTCGTCGGTGAGCTGCGAGGAGACGCAGATGCGCTGCTGCGACACGAAATCCTGGACCACGGTCAGCGGCTCGGACGCCACCGCCCGCTGCACGATCGCGGTCTGCGCGTGCGTGCAGCTCGTGCAAAGCGTGCAGATGGGCGGGCAGCTCGTTCCCGGACCGTCATCGGGGCAGGGCTCGCTGCAAACCGACGCCAGCGCCAGGCCGCCGAGCAGCTGCACGGCCATGATGACGAGCAGTGTCGCGCAAAGTCCTCGGCGCACCATCGGCTGCGGCTTGTACCACATGCGGCGCCGAGAACTGAGAGGTCGACGTGATTCTTCCGGCGGTGAGGCTCGGCTGGACCACGAATTTTCACGCCGGCCGCGCCATCCATCCCTGAATCCGCCGCATCCATCCCTTTTTCGTTTCGCGCCCGCGACGCGGCTGCCACGCTCTGCCCAATTCGAAGTCCAGGAGCGGAGCGATGCACGAAAGCCACGAACCCACCCCCCGCCGAGCGCGAATCGCCGCAGCAGCGTTGATCTTCGGACTCTTCCTGGCGCCAAGACTGGCCGGGTCGACGGAGCCGAGCTCGTCGCGCGGCTTCTTCCCCGACCAGGTCTACCACGTCAACGGCATCGACGCGGTCAACGACTTCACCGGCAATCTCTCGCTGACCATCCCCATCGGGTCGGTCTTCAAGACCAACGGGACGCTGACCTACGGCTTCACGCTGCGCTACAGCTCCAACGTGTGGGACTACCGGGCCAAGACCAACGGACCGGTCGACGATCCGAAGCCGAAGTGGTCCTCCGGCGGCGGTCCGACCGACGTCTTCCCCGCCTTCGACTTCAACGCCGGGCCGGGATGGCGCGTCAGCCTGGGGGGACATCCGAAGCGGCATCCGATCGGGCTGCCCGGCTCGTTCGTCGATGACGCCGGAGGCGAGCACACCACATTCGCCGACTCGCCCGTCGGCTCGTTCAACAACAGCGGCTCGACCTCGTTCACCAACGACGCCAGCTACATCCGCTATCACAACGACGGCTCGACGCGCACCGCCGAGTATCCGGACGGCATCCGCGAGCGCTACGTCTGCGTGGCGGACTGCAGCACCAGCTCGGCGTGGTGGGACCTCGATCAGCGCTCCGATCCCTACGGCGACGTGGTGTGGGTCTCGCGCGGCGCGCAGCCGGGCTCCGACGGCGGGACGTGGACGTGGACCTACCACGAGGCCGTCGGCTCCGGCCCATATCCCGATCACAACAACGGCGGGCTGACCGAGATCCGCATGCACACGGTGGTCTACACGCGCGACCAGCGGGTCATGGGACGCTACCGCATCAGCACCATCACCCTGGCCAGCGCCGGCCCGGGCGGTCAGGCGCTCTACACCTTCGGCTACACGGAATTCGGCATCTACCGGCCGCACATGCACACGCCCGGTCTCGCCGCGCCGACCGTTCCGTACACCACGACCTATCCCGAGTACCGGATGACGCTGATGCTGCTGACCAGCGTCACGCAGCCGCTCAACGCCGACAACAGTCACTCGGGCGACTGGGGCTTCGAGTACATCGTGGAGCCGGATCCCGCCGACTATCCGACCGACGTGACCCGCACCACGCTGCAGGACGGCACGGTCTGGGCCGCGAGCTCCGTCAGCGGCCTGCTGCGGCAGGTGACGCTGCCCACCGCCGGCAAGATCGCCTACAAGTACGGCGGACGGCGCCTCCCCAAGCTGTTCTGCGATCCCGATAACCCGGACGAGCGGGCCCGCAGCTTCAGCTCCATCGGCGTGCGGGAGCGCGCCGTCTACGACCGCGAGGGCCACCTCGACGGCGGCCGCCCCTGGAAGTACATCGCCGGCCACTTCCGGCCGGGAGGCGCCTGCGGCTTCGCGCGGGAAAAGATCAGCGCGACGCTCGATCCGTTCGGCAATCTCGACGTCTCGTACTTCAGCATCTTCATGGACGGGGTCAACCCCGGGAACGTCTGGACCAAGTACGAGTGGGGGATGGCGGTGAGCAAGGAGGAGCAGGACGCCTCCGGCCGCTACCTGCACACGCGCAAGTTCCACTGCTCCAATCTCGCCATCTTCGACGGCGCCGACGCGAACGACAACCTGCGCCGCCTGCACACGCGCTACCTGGTGGACGGCGAGACGCTGAGCTGCGGCGATCCGATCCGCACCAACTGGGTGGAGTGGGAAAACGACTCGCGGTACTGCCACGACGGCGACACGGCCGACTGCGACCAGACCAACCGCCGCATCAAGTCGACCGCCACCAGCTACCACGACGACGGCAGCGTCTTCACCGAGGTGGTGAACGACGACTACGACGGCTTCGGCCACTACCGGCAGTCGCGCACGGGCGGCAACTTCTACGTCACCAACCCGGGCCACACCAGCGCGCCGGGCGGCGACGAGCGCATCACCTTCATGGGCTACAACCCGGGCGTCGTCTTTCTCAACCACAGCTACGTCACGCTGCCCAGCGGGAAGACGCTCTCCAACCTCGACTGGGTGCTCAACACCTACGAGCTGAAGAAGACGTCGCAGGGGCGCAACGGCCTGGCCGGCGCGGCGAACAGGCAGACCGCGTCGATCCTCTATCGATTCAACGCCGCCACCGGCTTCCTGGAGCGGCAGCGGACCCTGCGCCGCTCGGCCGACTGCGCCTGGAACGCGTCGACGGCGCGCGCGAACTGCTACGACTCGAGCGCCCTCGACAAGGCGGACCTCTTCGAGGATCACGCGCGGGTCCAGAACGGGACCGGCGTCACCATCACTACCTCGTACTACGGCGGCGACGACTCCAACCTCGCCACCAGCGGCGATCTCAGCACGCTGCCGTCCGCCACGCCCGGCTATGTCATCCGCCGCGGCTATCGCTTCGGCTCGATGGAGTTGGTGGCCTACTACGACTGCGCGGCGACGTCGCCGTCGTACGTGGTCGAGCAGAACGGCATCGACCAGAACTCGGGGCTGGTGCTCACCAGCCAGGACGACGCCGGCGCGGTGACCTCCTACACCTACGACAACCTCGGACGCTTCAAGTCGATCGATCCGCCCGGCACCGACCCGTCGATCGTCTACACCTACACCGCGGCGTCGAGCACGCAGCCGGCGACGGTGGAGGCCAAGACCGGCGGGACGCTGCGCACCACCATCCATGAGATCGATCATCTCGGCCGCGTCGCGGCGGAGAAGAACCAGGTCCCCACGGGCCTCAACACCACCATCACCAGCGCGCGCTTCTTCACCTACCTGGTCAACGGCTGGAAGAAATCCGAATCCACCGTCGGACCCGATCCGGCGGTGGCCTCGAAGATCTACGACGACTTCGATCCGTTCGGCCGGCCGCGAACCGTCTTCCATCCCGACAACGGTCACGGCGGCACGCGCAAGACGACCTACCAGTACGTCGGCGACCGCTTCATCGTGGAGACCATCGAGGGGGTGGCGCTGGAGCCGGGGAAGGGGAGCGTCGCGAGCACGGCCCGTTTCAGCGACCGCTTCGGACACCTGGTGCGCGTCACCGAGCAGTCGGGAGCGAATGACGCCACCTCGATCACCAAGTACGAGTACGACGTCCTCGACAACCTGACGCTGGTGACCGGGACCGCGGGACAGAAGCGCCGCTTCAGCTACGACATGCGCGGCTTCCTCAACTCGAAGACCGAGCCGGAGCTCGGCGGCCGCACCGTCCGCTACACCCATTACGACGCCCGAGGCAACGCCAAGCGGCGTCTCTACTCCCGGCCGCGCGAGGCGGCCTCGCCGTTCGACATCGCCATGACCTACGACGACGCCGAGCGGCTGACCAGCGTGCGGCAGATCAAGACCGGCCGCTTCCTCAAGGACCTGACCTACTACCCGCGCGGCGCCTCGCCGGCGCTCTCCAGCGGCAAGCTGCAGAAGGCGGTCCGCAACAACTGGACGCCGTCGCCCACCTCGCCGACCGGCGCCGAGGTCAACACGGCCGTGACGCAGGAGTTCGCGTACAACGCGAGCACCGGACGGCTGGCCACGCGCACCACCAAGGGGGCGGGGCTGACCTTCACCACCTCGTTCGGCTACGACGGGTTGGGCAACGTCAACAGCATCACCTATCCGCAGCTGTCCGGCTGCTTCGGCTGCGCGCCGAATCGCACCGTCACCTTCACCTACAAGGAAGGAAAGCTGCTCACGGTTCCCTCGTACGCCAGCCTGATCACGTACTCCGCCACCGGGCTGCCCGCCACGGTGGCGCACACCAACAACACCACGGACTTCTTCGACGTCGACGAGACCACCTCCATGGCGCGGCCGTCGTCGATCCACACCACCTTCGCCGGCGGCGCGCAGTGGACCTACGGCCCGTTCAGCTACGACGCGGCCGGCAGCATCACCGCCATCGGCACCGACAACTACACCTACGACCAGGTCAACCGCCTGGTGAAGGCCAACCTCTCCACCGGGATCCAGACCTTCGCCTACGACGCGCACGGCAACCTGAACCTCGGCACCGGCCTGACGCCGGTGGCGAAGACGAACCGCCTGCCATCGCCCGCCGCCGAATACGACGACGCGGGGAACCTGCACAGCTGGACCGACCCGCGCGACGGCTCCGTCGCGGTGCGCAGCTTCGACGTCTTCAACCTCATGGCGCAGAACACCGGGGCGGGGCAGGGGAAGATCTACTTCTACGACGCCGCCGACCAGCGCGTGGCGGTCTTCGACTACGGATCGATCAGCGGCAAGTTGAACGAGACCTGGTCCATCCGCGGGGTGAACAACGAGATCCTGCGCGACTTCGCGCGCCTCCGCACGCCCGGCCCGAACGAAACGTTCCCGCCGTGGGTCTGGACCGATTACGTCTATCGCGACCGCACGCTGCTGGCGGAGGTCCGCCCCCTCGCCGGCGGCGCCGAAGACAAGCGTCACGTCCACGTCGACCATCTCGGCTCCACGCGGCGGATCTCCAACTCCTCCGGTGCGCCGATCGACGTGCGGCAGTACAACCCGTACGGCCTGGAGATCGGCGGCGCGGCGGACGACAACCGCGTCAAGTTCACCGGCCAGGAGCGCGACGCCTCCTCCAACTCCAACGGGATCGTCGACTACATGCACGCGCGCTACTACGTGCCGTCGCTGGGACGCTTCCTCTCCGTGGACCAGGGCAGCCACACGAACGTGCCCGAGCATCCGCAGCGCTGGAACCGCTACTGGTACGCGGACGACAACCCCATCAACGCCTACGATCCGGACGGCCGCGAGACCTTCGTGATCAACCGCGAGCTCGAGGAATGGTCCAAGTTCCGGGCATCGATCCAGGCGGCCATCTACGGCTCCGGGGACCAGACCGCGCACGCGGTCGGCCGCGACAATCTCATCAGCCACACCTTCGTCGCCACCTACCAGGACGGCCAGCTGCACACCTACAGCTGGGGCGTGGCGCAGGGCGGATGGAGCAAGGACCTGCCGCAGGACCTCACCGCCGCTCGCGAGGCTCTCAAGGAAGGCAAGGCCCAGCGCGTCGGCGACGACACCTTCGATCAGTACGTCGAGGAGGTCTACAACCAGGCCAAGGGCAGCGAGTCCTCCGATCACACCAACTTCATCATCATGGACAGCTGCAAGAGCGAGGCGACCAAGCTGGTCGGCACAGCGCACGACGTGCAGAACGCGTACGAGCGGTCGATCAAGGCCGAGTTCCGCGACTACATCACGGTGGTCGCTCCGAAGGAGCCGCCCCCACCTCCGCCCCCACCCCCTCCGCCACCGCCGCCCAACCCTCATGGAGGAATCCCGCGGTAACGCGGTGAGAGGAGACATCGTGGAAAAGCTGATGCGCCGTTTCGCTCTCTCGCTGCTGCTGGCGGTCGCTGCCACCCCATTGTGGGGGCAGTCGACCGCCTGTTCCACCGCGCTGCCGGACAACTACGCGCCGGTGGCCAACGACGACTTCGCGGCCTGGGTCTCCGGACCGGTGGCCATCGACGTCCTGGCCAACGACGGAGACCCGGACGGCGACGTGCTGACCATCACCGGCGCCTCCGCCCTCTCCGGCGGCACGGTTATCTTCACCAGCAACGCGGTGGCCTTCACGCCGTCGCCCGGCGCCCAGACCGGAAGGCTGAGCTACACCATCAGCGACGGCAGGGGACACACCTCGCAGGCGCAGGTCTTCCTTTCCATCGACTCGGAAGTCGACTCCGCGCCGCCCGTGGCCTTCCCCGACGACGCGAACATCGGCGCGGTCGGCACGCCGGTCATCATCAACGTGCTGGCCAACGACGTCCGCGACGCCGGCGTGGTGCTCACCATCACCGGCACCTCGCTGGTCACGCCGCAGGGCTACGGCCACTTCACGGTGAACACCGACAAGACCATCACCTATACGCCGGACATCCTCGGCGACGCGGCGTTCACCTACACCATCGTCGATCCCGCGCAGCCGTGGGCGCCGTCGACGGGCACGGTCTCGCTGCACACCGCACCCACCGGCGCGGTGCAGATCACCAAGCGCTGCACCGACGGCGTCTGCGTCTTCACCGCCATCCCGCCGAACAGCACCGCGGCCCGCAGCTACATCTGGCGCTGGGGCGATACGGCGCAGAACCCGTCGTACACCGGCCTGCACAAGGTCAATCACCGCTTCCTGGCCAGCGGCACGTACAGCGTTTCGGTCACGGTCACCTACAACGGCGGCCTCCCGCAGCAGCAAGGCTCGCTGTCCGTGCCGATCACCTACGAGCCCGCCGCGGAGTGGGACACCGACCTGCAAGGCCTCATCGTCGAGCTGGACAACTTCCGCCTGAGCATGTTCCCGACCGGGACGACGCCGGCCATCAACTGGAGTCCGGTCCCCGAGGATTGCGACACGCCCAGCGACGGCTGCGGCAGCGTCTTCGTCAACACGAACAACTCGTGCGAGTTCCAGAACTGCCGCCTGGTCGGCATCTACAGCCACAGCGGCGTCTTCGACGCCACGCTGCGCATCCACCGGGTGACGTCGTTCCCGACACAGTCCGAGGAGATCTTCAAGGACTACCCGGTGGCCATCGAGGCCTTCAATCGCTACCCGGTCCCGCACTTCACGGTCTCGCGCCCCGATCCCAACGTGCGCAACTACGTCTTCACCAACGTCGATCACGGCGATGACGGGCCGTTCCCGCTGCTCTTCGAGTGGGACTTCGGCGACGGCACGCGCGCCACGGGCCAGGAAGACCAGAGCCATCTCTACACCACCCTCGGCACGCGCTATCCCACGCTCACCGTCACGGACGGGGAGGGGCTGGCCGGCCAGTACTCGCTGCCGGTCAACGTCACCAACGCGCCGCCGGTGCCGCGCATGACCGTCAACTGCAAGGGCTTCGACTGCGACCTCGGCGGCGAGACCTCGACCGACGACGGCTCGAACATCACCACCTACACGTGGGACTTCGGCGACGGCACCACCGGGACCGGCTCGCGCGTCATGCATCACTACGCCGCCGGCGGCTGCTACAACGTGACCCTCACGGTCGCCGACGGCGACGGCGGCAGCACGCCGATCACCGTTAAGGTGGTGGCCGGACCGCCGCTCGTCTCCACCAATACAAAGGTGGTGGTGGACGCGCACGTGCAGTCCTACTACGGCACGTTCGGCGGCGTGACCGGCTGGAACACCACCAACGGCAACCTCAATGGCATCATCGAGCCGGGCGAGACGGTCGTGGTCGAGCCGACGTGGACCATCGCGCCGTCGGCGCAGCAGCTCCCGGTGAGCGCGTTCGGCACCTTCCCGTGGGGCAACGAGTACGGCTTCCGCGACACCGCGCCGTGGTACGACATCTCCAACGGCGTCTCCGACTGCTGGTCGCTGGGCAAGTGCTACGCGGTCTACGTGCTGCCGCAGTACGCGACGAGCCGTCCGGTGCACGGGGACATCCAGTTCAACGAGACCAACCTCGCGACCGGCCAACCCACTCCTGGCAGCCCGGTGACCATCCACGTCGGCAAGAGCTTCAGCGACGTGGCGACCACGCACTGGTCGTACGCGGACATCGAGTCGGTGCTCCACGCCGGGGTCGACACCGGCTGCGGCGGGACGCAGTTCTGCCCCGGAACGGTCGTCACGCGCGGCGAGGCAGCGCGCTGGCTGCTGCGCGCCGAGCACGGCGGGTCGTACCAGCCGCCGGCCTGCAGCACGGCGCCGTTTACCGACGTGCCGTGCAG